>ENA-OQHR01000102-OQHR01000102.1-human-gut-metagenome-genome-assembly--contig:-NODE-102-length-74663-cov-16.163570_pt1 | contig 74663 bp, 99 predicted proteins | sample MGYA00242566_ERZ504725 | MGnify/ENA primary metagenome ERZ504725 (study PRJEB26092, sample SAMD00036217) | human gut metagenome | host: Homo sapiens | study: EMG produced TPA metagenomics assembly of... | reverse complement strand
CCCCATCGTCTAGCGGCCAAGGACGCCACCCTTTCAAGGTGGATATCGCGGGTTCGAATCCCGCTGGGGGCACCATTTGCATTTTGTACGAACCCGTTGGACGTCCAGTCTGGCGGGTTCGTTGTTTTCAACGTCGTAGTTCAATGTCACTATGCACTCGTCGTCGCTCACGCTCACCTGGTAGACGAACGCTCGCATGAGGGTGGAGTCGTCGAGGGCGGCCCCGCATTGCAGGAAGTCGGCCAGCCGCTCCGGGTCGATCTCCTCGTCCCTGATCGCCTCAAGGTCGAGCCTCGCCCTGTCGCGCTGGTACTCAAGCTCCGCTATGCGCTCCTTGGCTCCGGGGGCGATGATACCCTGCTCGATGGCGTTCAGGATGTTGCGAAGCCCGCGCTCGGCTGCTGATAGCGACTGAGCGGCCTGCTTGCGCCTCGCCGCCACCTCGGCCCCGTCCGAGCTTTCCGCGACCATCTTGGCTATCCTCAAGGCCTCGTCGCGGTCCTGCAGAAGCGCCCGCAGAGCCTTGACGATCTCGCCCTCAAGCTCTTCGCGCCTCACTGGCTTCACGCAGCCGTCGTGGCAGCGGTAGTACTCGTACTTGCGGTTGCCGCGCCCGCGCCCGCTCACGCCTTGCAGGTTGCGCCCGCAGCCCGCGCAGATCGCCTTGCCGGAAAGGGCGAAGTCGCCCCAGCTCTCCGCGCTGCGCTCCTTGGCCGCGCGTATGCCCTGTGCCTCCATGAACGTCACCTCGTCGACGATCGCGGGCATGCCGCCCTCTTTGACAACGCCGCCCCACTCGTAGCGCCCTGTGTACTTCCGGTTCTTTACCATCCGCTCGACCATCGAGTAGCCGCACGGGTTTCCCTGCGAGGTCTTGACCCCTCGCGCGGCGAAGTCGCGTGCTATCGAGTTGGTGGTCTCCTTTGCTATGCGCCGCTTGAACGCCTCGCGCACGAAAGCCGCCTCGTCCTCGTCGATCACGTACTCGTCGGCATCGTTGCGCGTGTAGCCGAACACGCGCACACCGTTGGTCTTGCACTTGAGCGCGTTGCCCTCCATGCCGCGCCTCGTGCGGATCGCGGTCTTCTTCGACTCGCACGCGGCCAATCCCTCAAGCAGCTTCTCGTAGATGATGCCCTCGGGCGAATCGGGTATCTGCTCAAGCGCCGATACCAGCTTCACGCCGTGCTGGGCAAGCTCGCGCTTGTATATGGGCGCGTCGTACTCCCCGCGGCTGAAGCGATCCATCATGTAGACCAGAACTATGTCGCTCTCGCCAGCGCTCGCGACCATGCGCTGGAACTCCGGGCGGTCGTCCGTGCGCCCGCTTATGGCGTAGTCGCAGTACTCGGCAACGATGGCGTAGCCCTCGCGCTGGCACCACTGGCGGCAGATGCGCAGCTGGTCGTCGATGGAGGCCTCGCGCTGCTTGTTGCACGAAAAGCGGGCGTATATCACCGCAGTTTTTGGCATAATATGGAGCGACCTCCTTTCATGGGCAGGTTTTGCATGACCCACGCGGCGAGCGGTGCGAACGCTTTGACCCGCGTGGGCTTTTTCTTTTCCTAGCGGTAGAGCACGGTGAAGCTGTAGAGGATCATGTCCGTGTCGCGCGTGTTGGAGCATGCCGACATCTTCACGTCGACGACCTGGCAGCCGCTCTCCTGCACACGCGCCAACGCGCCGTCCAGGCGCTCGGTTACCTTGTCCTCGAACTGCGTAGCTGTTGAAGCTACAGCCTTTCCGCAGACCTGGAACACTAGCGCGTGAAGCTTTCCATCATTGACGATGTAATCGTTTGCGTCGCTCGCCATTTTCTTTGCGACGCTCTTGTTGAACATTCCCATAGCTACTCCTTGTCTTTACGCTGGCTTTCGACTTCATGCCAGTACCACGTGCCCAATAACTCATCGACCGAACATCCGTAGAACTCGGCAAGCTTTATGAGCTTCGACGAGTTGATCTCGCGCTGGCCGCTTTCCATCATTGAGTAAGCCGGTACGCCGATACCGAGCACTTCAGCCACTTCAGGCTGCTTCTTGCCATATTTAAGCCGCGTTTCTCTAAGACGTGTGCCCACCGTGTCCTCCTTACTCCATGTGCATATTGTACAAAAAACTTTACAGATAGTGAATTATCTACTTGCAAAAAGTCCCATGTTCTTCTATATTCACTAATTGTGAAGTTCACAGATAGTGAAGTGGAGGTGCAAATGAACCCGATCGCAAGTGAACGCGTCCGCATTGGCCTTAGCCAGGAAGGGCTTGCAAACAAGCTCGATCTGAAGAGCCGAGCGACTATCGCCGCATATGAGAGCGGCGGTGAAATCCCTAGCTCAAAGCTTATTGCCATGACGCGCCTATTCCACTGCTCGGCAGATTATCTGCTCGGGCTTACGGAGAACAGGACGGTGGCGTAATGCCAGACGATTCAAAGCGACACCAAGAAGAAAAGCCCAAAACTGCCCGCGAGGTCGCTTTCGACACCATGTGCTCGACGATCAAGCAGGCGTACCGCGAATGGGAGAAAGGAGAGAAGAAGACGGCATGAGGCAATGGTCTACACGTGAGCTTCGGTACCTCGAAGAGCACGCCGGAGACGGAGCGAGGCAGATCGCAAAGGCCCTGGGTCGCTCGACGGATGCGGTCAAGTGGCAGGCCCGCAGATGCGGGATCTCGCTACGCAGGCGCTGGATGTGCCCCCATTGCGGCCAGTGGACGTTCCGCCCGCTGAACCGCGTCAACGGCTGGTGCATCGAGTGCACGAAGGAGCTTCACATGTCAGACCTCGCAGAGCAGGCAAACGCCATGAAGGAAGAGGCTTCGAGGTGCAAGCGCAACGACCGGGAGCGGCAGCGCTACTACAGCGCGAAAAGCCGCGCCAAAAAAGTTTCAAAAAAGGCACCCTAAAAGCCACACCAATGCTGACCTGCGAAAACAACGAAAGGAGAACGGAAATGCACACAAAAAAGAAAGCGAGCGCCCCCCGCTACCACACTTCGGGCACCCGCTACGTAGCCGCCTCTAAAGAGGCTGCGACCATCATACCATTCGAGGGCAAGCGCCCGACGGCCAAAGAGCAGCTTGAGCGCTCCCAGTTCAGGGCGGGCGTCATGGTCGGCTTCCTCGCGGCCCTCATGATCTTCCTCGCCGTGCTCTGGCTGTGGGTCATCCCCACTATGGACCAGGCGGTTGCAGACGCCCAGCGCGCCGTGGGCAGCATGGCGGTGCTCAATGCGTAACGACGAGCGATACAACCCCAAGCCCGCTAGCAACCAGCTTGAGATCTTCGGCCTGGGCATGGCGGGCGAGCAGGACGTGGCCGAGGCCAAGAAGTGGATCGAGGCCAATCCCGAGGCGTGGCGGTTCATGCTCGACAACGCCCGCCGCCTCAAGGAGAAGGGCTACGTGTCGATCAACTACCTGGTGAACATGGTACGCAACGAGCTGCACGTTGGCTGCAAGAACGGCATAGCCCCCGCCCTTGCCCGAATCATGGAGGCGCGGTACCCGGAGCTGCGCGGAGCCTTCAACAAGCACCGCAGCCAGAGCGATGGGTTTTCCGAATGAGCTGGCGGCGAACCCTTGCGGCCACGGCGCACATCACCATGCACCCCGCCCAGCTCGTTGGCAAGCAGCGCCCCATGACCGACTACCGCAACCACCGCACCTACACGCCGACCAAGACGCTCAAGGCCGAGAAGGCCATCAAGGACACGTTCCGGGAGGCATACGGCGAGACCTTCGCCAACCACGATGGCCCGGTTGTGATGCGGATCTCGACCACCCGACCGCTCGCGAAGAGCAACCCGAAGTACTGGGAGGGCCGCGCCGACCTCGGCAAGCCCGACTGGGACAACCTTGGCAAGCTCGCCTGCGACGCGCTCAACGGGATCGCCTTCAAGGACGATTCGCAGGTTGACATGGGAGCCGTCACCAAACGCCCGAGGTCGCCATATGGCACCAAACCACGCATAGACATCCACATCGAGTACTTCGTCGAGGAGTACGTGAAGGAGAAGAAATGAACGCCAAATACTTCGAAGAGAACGGCCTTGAGGACTTCCACGGGAGCAAGTTCCACAAAGCAGTGCTCGACCACGCCGCCTGCATCGCGAACAACCTCATGTTCGACGCCACGCATCCTGACAACAACGACGGCGAGACGGCGGCAAACGCCTACCACGTGATGATCGCGCTTTGCGAGGCCGGGCTTTCCAGGATCGACGAGAAGTGCGTCGCCAAGAGCCGCGAGTTCATCGCCGACAAGATCAAGCCCGCCAGCGAGGAAGAGCGCGAGTTCGGTCGCGCGTTCCTTGCCGCCGTCCTCGGCATCAAATAGGAGGCAACGACATGATCAACGAAGCGACCATCCAGGCGCAGTTCAAGCAGGCCACCGTGAAGGGCAGCGTCGCCACGCTGCAATTCGAGATCCTGACCGACAACGCCGATGCCTTCCGCATCATCAAGCAGAGCGGCAAGACGGTTTTGCTCACCGTGGCCGAGCAGCAGCAGGCCATGGACTTCGACGACGAGACGGGCGAGATCTATGGCTAAGGAAACCGAACCGCAGCAGGTCGAGGCCGAGGTCATCGAAGCCGAGGCCACCACGCTTGAGGTCACGTACACCGAGGCCACCATCGCCTCGAACATGGACGCGTTGGAGGCCCACGTGAAGAAGGTGGTGGCCGAATACGACGGAGCTACCTACGACCTCACGAGCGCCCAGGCCATCAAGGAGGCCAAGCACGACCGCAGCTACCTCAACGGCATCAAGAAGGAGATCGACGAACGCCGCAAGGCCGTGAAGCGCGAGTACAGCAAGCCTCTCGACGCATTCGAGAGGCGCTGCAAGCAGATCACGGCCATCATCGACGAATCAACCGACGCCATCAAGGCGCAGCTTGACGAGGCCGAGCAGGCGCGCAAGGACGCGCTCTACTCACGCCTACAGCAGCACTACGAGGAGTTCGCGGGGCTGCTCGCGCCGGTCGTCCCCTACGAGCGCCTGCATGAGCCGCAGTGGCTCAACAAGACCTTCGGCGAGATCAAGGCGCAGCAGGCGCTTGAGGCCAAGGTGTCCGACGTGGCCAGAGACTGGGAAACGCTCAAGGCCCAGCAGGAGGCGATGCCGCACTACGCCGACGCGGAGCGCGAGTTCTTCCGCACGCTCGACCTCGGAGCCGCCTTGAACGCGGCGCGTCTGGCCGACGAGGAAGACCAGCGAATCGCCGAGCTGAAGGCGGCCATGGCACCCGAGCCTGAGCAGGAGCCTGAACCTGAACCAGAGCCTGAGCCAGAGCCGATCGCAGCGCCCGAGCCTGAGCCGATGCCCGCGCCAGTGCCAATGCCCGCACCAATGCCGGCACCCATGCCCGCGCCCGTCGCGGAGCCTTTGGAGGCGTGGACGGTCGAGGTGCCGAGCGCAACGCGCTCGCAGATGCAGGCGCTCGCATCCCTGCTCAAGGCGCAGGGAATCACTGGAAGCATCCGCCGGGGCACGCCCGCCCAGGTGGCAGCGAGGATGGAGTAGACGATGGCAGAAGACAAGCACATGACGCTGGCCGAGGCCGTGGCCCAGGTGCAGCGATCCGTGGTGGTGCCCAAGGCACGCTACAACGCCCACGGCAACTTCTACTACCGCAGCATGGAGGACATCGTTGCGGCGCTCAAGGAGCCGTGCAAGGCGGCGGGAATCGCCTTCACGCTCAACGACTCGATCGAGCAGATCGGCGAGCGCTACTACGTCAAGGCCACGTGCCGCCTGTTCTTCGAGGACGGCCACGGCGAGCCTTTGGAGATTGATGCGTACGCCCGCGAGCCTTTGAGCCAGAAGGGCATGAACGAGGCGCAGGTGACGGGCAGCGCATCGAGCTATGCCCGCAAGTACGCGCTCTGCGGAGCTTTCGACATCGACGGCACGAGTGACCCCGACACCCTCATGGGTGACGGCAAGCCCGCCGAGAAGGAGCCGCCCGAGTTCGGCCAGTTCATCGCCAAGTGCAAGAGCTGCGGCACCTCCTACCAGTTCGAGAGCCGCCAGCAGTACGAGCAGTTCAAGGCGAACCCCGGGTGCTGCCCGTCTCCCGCATGGCAGGTTGTGTAGGCCATGCAAGACCTCTACGCCGAGCGCATGCAGCTCTTCGACAGGCTCATGGACGAGCTTCAGGCGCTGCGCAACAGCGGAAGCCAGTACGCCGAGAACGAGGCCGAGTACCGCAAGGCGCTGCGCATCGCGATCCTTGAGGAGCGATCCAAGGGAACGCCGGTGACGGTGATAAGCGACCTCTGCCGAGGACGTGAGGACATAGCCGAGCTGAAGCAGCGCATGGACTGCTCCGAAGCGCTCTACAAGGCGAGCCAAGAGGCGATAAACGTGTACAAGCTCAAGATCCGAACCGTCGACGAGGACATAAAGCGCACCTGGTCGAACGGGACGGGCGAAGGGAGTTACTAAATGTCGATCAACCGAGTGAACATCAGCGGAAACTTGACCCGCGACCCCGAGCTGCGGGCTACCCAGGGCGGCATGCAGGTTCTGGGCTTCGGCGTGGCGGTCAACGACCGCCGCCGCAACCAGCAAACCGGCGAGTGGGAGGACTACCCGAACTTCGTGGACTGCACGATGTTCGGCAACCGCGCCGAGAGCATGGGCCGCATCCTGCACAAGGGCATGAAGGTGGCCATCGAGGGCAAGCTGCGCTATTCGAGCTGGGACAAGGACGGCCAGCGCCGATCCAAGCTTGAGGTGATCGTGGACGAGATCGAGCTCATGAGCCAGAAGCAGGGCTACCAGCAAGCGCCGCAGGGATACCAGCAGCAGTACGCGCCGCAGCCCGCCCCGCAGGCGGCACCGCAGCAGTGGAAAGCCCAGCAGGCATACCAGCAGGCCCCTGCGGCCCCGCAGGGCTACCAGCAGGCACCCGCACAGTACGCGCCGCAGCCCGCCCCGCAGGCGGCACCGCAGCAAGCGCCCATGCCTCCGCAGCCCGTCCAGGAAAGCCTGTACGACGACGATATCCCGTTTTAGGGGCGAGGACGGCATGCAGGTACTGGACTCGCTCATAGACGGGCCGCTTAGGCTGCGCAACCGCAGGGAGGGCGACGAGCTTATAGGCATGATCGTCCGGTACCTGCGCACCGGTGAGCAGCCAGAGCCTCGGACGGACGCCCAAGAGGCCGTGCTGTTCGCCGTGCAGCCCGTCATGGAGACCTCCCGCAAGCGCATCGTGGCGGGAGGCTCCGGCGGCAAAGCGGCAAGCAACGATGCAAGCAAACCCGAAAGCAAACGGGCAAGCAAAACGGGAAGCAAACCGCCAAGCAAAAGCGGAAGCAAAACGCAGAGCAAAGCGGCAAGCAACGATGCAAGCAAACCCGAAAGCAAACGGGCAAGCGAAGAGGAAGAGGAGTTAGGAAAAGGGATTAAGGAGAGAGGGAAAGCGGCGCGTTTCCGCGCCCCCTCTCCCGCCGAGGTCGCCGAATACGCCCAGCAGTTCGCTTCGGACAAGGGCCTCGACCTCACCGCCCTCGACTTCGACCCAGAGCGGTTCGTCGACTTCTACGCCCAGAAGGGCTGGATGGTCGGGCGATCGCACATGGAGGACTGGAAGGCCACGGTGCGCAACTGGCTACGCACCTCAAAGCCGAGAAACGGAAGCGTGAAGGAGGTACCGGACGATGGATTTTCGGCCTACGACTGAGTGCCCGCACTGCGGAGCGACCCTCAAGGCCCGCACCACGCGGCTGGCCGGTCGGACGCTGTTCTGCGGCTACGAGCAGTGCGCCTGCCCGGGCGCCGAGGCCGAGCGCGAGAAGGAGCGCCGGGCCAAGGCCGAGGCCGCACGCATGGCCATGCACGACAAGGCCGTGCGCGACTGGAAGCGGGCGGGCGTGCCGGAGCGCTACGTGAGCCTCGACCACCCGTTGGCCGCCGAGATCGCCGACGGCATGAAGAGCGGCCAGTGGGTGTACCTCTGGGGCGACGTGGGAACGCGCAAGACCACGTGCGCCGCAGCCGTTGCCAAGCGCCTTGCGGGAGGCAAGCGGTCGGTGCTCATGGCCCCGATGTACCGCATCCTCGACGAGATCCAGCGCAGCTTCCACGATGGCGGCGACCCGCTCAAGCGCTACGCCGAGGTGCGCTACCTGATCGTGGACGACCTGGGCAAGCGCAGGCCGACGGGTTTCGTTTTGGACAGCCTGTTCAGCCTGATCGACCAGCGCTACTCGGCGATGCTGCCCACGCTGGTGACCACGCAGTACAAGCCCAGCGACCTCGCGCGCAGGCTCGCCGAGCAGGGAGACCCCGACACCGCCAAGGCCATCGTGTCGCGGCTCAGGGGCGGCGCGAGGGTCGTGCACTTCGACGGCCCGGACGGGAGGCTGCAATGATCCTCGATGCGGGCATTTTGCGCGGCTACCCCAAGGAACGCGCCGAGCTTTACGGCAAGCCTCACCTGGGGGCGCGCTACACCCACGGCAAGGCCTACGAGGCGCTTTCGCCCCGATGCTGCGTCTGCGGCAGGCGTGCGGGAAGCGTCCACCACGTGGCGCACCGCTCTTGGGGCGAGATTTTCCGCCTGGTGACGCCGTGCGGCACCTGGGACTTGCGAAGCCCGCTGTTCTGCCTCTGCGGCAGCGGCACCACCGGATGCCACGACAAGTTCCACGGCGGGGCGCGGCTCAAGGCCGAGTGGCGCTGGCGGCATCCGGTCTACGAGGAGGCCTGGTGGACGGGCCAGCTGTTGCAGGTCTACGAGCCGCACAGCCCCGGCCTCTACGAATACGGATATTGGCTGATCACAGACAGTGACGGCAACGAGATGATACGTGAAGGGATGTAACCCATGGAGATCAAGACATGCGAGCAGTACGTGCTCGACCAGTTGGAGCAGGCGCAGGCTGAGCGAGATTGGCTGCGCGGCAAGCTTGAGCAGGCGCAGGACGAGGCAGAGGAGCTGCGCGGCAAGCTCATGGAGCGCGGCGAGCGCGATGCCTCGAAGGTCGAGCAGGCCATCCGCAAGGAGGGCCGCCGTAAGCTCTACCGCGACGGCACCGGCTACCGCACGAGCGTGGACGACGGCGGCAAGCTCATTCCGTTCTCTGACTGGTGCATCGAGCACGTCGGCTACTCAAGCCTGCGCTGCGGCATGACCAAGAGCGAGTTCATCGCCTACTTCGAGCCTGAGTTCCGAGAGGAGTACGACGAGCTGGTCAACGAGTGGAAGGCGGGGCAGGAATGATCAGGATCTACGAGCGCTCGCTTTGCCAGAGCTACGCGAGCGCCTACCGACAGGGCATCCTGCTCGCCAAGACCGACGACGAGGCGGAGGCGCTTTCGATCATCGAGTCGCTGACCGATGACAGCTACCAGTGCTTCGCGCTGCTGGAAGACGGGACCGTGCTCGACCTGCGGGGCCGGTTCCCTGGGTGCGTGGATGTTGAGCTGTAAGGAGGAAGACCGTTGGCAACCGAGATTAACCCGCTCATCATTCCGTTCGACAGCCTGCTGGTGACGAGGAGCAAGCGGGAGTACCGCGAGATTGTTCGTGGTTGGGGCGAGAAGCCACCCGTACTTGAGGGCATTGACGGCGTGACCACGGCGGTGCGCGGCAAAGGCTGCGTCATCTGGGTCAGCAAGAAGATCAAGGGACATGACCTCTACGGGCTCGCCGCGCACGAGGCGACGCACGCCGCCTGCGACATGCTCGACATGATCGGCGAGGACGAGCCCGCCGCCGAGGAGCTGGCCTACATGGTTCAGTCCATCATCACGGGCATCATCATCGCCTGCGAGGTGGCGTGACGATGGCTAGGAACGTTTACGGCGGCTACTGCCGAGAGTGCGGCAGGTGGACTCCGCCAGGCTTCGGCCATTTCGAACGCCGAGGCCGCAGGTGGCTCGTCCACTGCGTCGAATGCGCGAGCGGACGGAAGCTCCCTCCCGAAGGCGACACCGCCGCCCAGGAAATGCAGCGGCACGTCGAGAACATGAAGCGCGACGGGCGCTACGGAAAGAGAGGCTACCGATGAAATTCAAGAACCCGATCAGGGAGATTAGGAAGTACAGAACGCCGTCATGCCTCAAGTGCGTGCATTCGCGCTTCAAGGGTTTCGACAACACGACGATCTATTGCGCATGCCCGGCGTTCCGCGACTACACGGAGCGGATGGAAGGCGAGACCTACGCCCTCGCGAAATCTCGCCTCGTGCGCGGAACCAGGTGGTGCCGATTCGAGCAGAAACCGCCGAAGGCCGAGGACGGTGACGAGTCATGAAGACCGTCGAGGCACCGGAAACTATCGAGCCGTGGCGCATCATCTGCGCGGCCCAAAGCGAGCCCGATTACAGCGAAGAGCGCTACATGCTGATCTACGCCGGCGATAGAAGCGATGACTATTACGACAAAGGCTACATCTTGCTTGAGGGCTGGCACTGCTCCTGCTACGACTGGCCCGAGGTCGATTGGGACGCCACCCATTACGAGGAAGACGAGCTGCTGAAGATCGCCGACATGCGCAAGCGCAACCCGTCGGACAGCGCCGAGCGACGCTTCTTCATGCTCGTCGAGCAGGCATTGGGGGCGCACCGATGAAGTACGTCTCGCTTTTCAGCGGCATAGAGGCCGCGACCGTGGCGTGGGAGCCGCTGGGCTGGGAGCCTGTGTGCTTCGCCGAGTTCGACGAGTTCCCCAGCGCCGTGCTTGCCGAGCGGTACCCCGAGGTGCCGAACGTCGGCGACGTGACAAAGGTCAATTGGAAGAAATACCGCAACAAGGTGGATCTGGTGGTGGGCGGCAGCCCGTGCCAGTCCTTCTCGATCGCGGGCAAACGGGAGGGATTGCAAGGTGAGTCAGGACTCATGTTCGAGTACATTCGAGCGGTACGTGAGATACGTCCTCGATGGTTTCTTTGGGAAAACGTCCCGGGAGCGCTCTCAAGCGAGAATGGGGAGGCTTTCCGACAGCTCCTGTCCGAAATGGACAAGCTCGGGTACGGTCTGGCGTGGCGCGTACTCGATGCGCAGTTCTTCGGAGTGGCCCAAAGACGCCGCCGTCTCTTTCTTGTCGGACATATTGGAACCTGCCCCCCCCATCGGCGTACTCATTGAGCCGGAAAGCATGCGAGGGGATCTTGAATCGAGCGCGGAAAAGAGGGCGAGCCTTGCCGAAGAGGCTGGAAGAAGCCCTCGCAGCGCAGGCTTCAAGTACCACCAAGGGGCAGGCGCGGGAGGAGTAGGCGCGGAACCGGAGCAGTCCCCCACGCTTACCGCCGATTGGCACAACCCGGCCGTGTACCCCATCGACGAGCCGATAACGATGGCCGACCTCAACGCGAACACGGCGATCGGATACGACATGGTTGGCACGCTCAAGGTTGGCGGCGACGCGCCGTCGGTGTGCCTGTGAGCGCCTGCACGCTGCTCGTCCGCTGCGGATGCGCGGGCGGCGGCAAGGGCGCGCTGGTGAGCAACGAGGTATCGCTCACCCTATCGACGAGCAACACTCAGACGCTTTTCAGCGAGGAAGGAGGCGACATGGTTGTGCGAAGGCTCACGCCGCGCGAGTGCGAGCGGCTTCAGGGTTTTCCGGACGATTGGACGAAGATACCCTATCGCGGCAAGCCCGCAGACGAGTGCCCGGACGGGCCGCGCTACAAGGCGGTCGGCAACAGCATGGCCGTGCCGGTCATGAGGTTCATCGGCGAGAGGATCGCCATGGCCGAGGCGGGTGAGATCGCATGAGCTGCGACCCGTATGAATGGACGTGCGCGAGGTGCGGCAAAACGCACTGCAACCCGTTTTTCGTGAGCTACCCGCGCGAGTTTTGGAAAGACAACAAGAAGCGCGTCGGCGAAGTCTGTGAAAAGTGCCGCAACGAAATCGACTATGACCAAGTTCGCCGCAGGAAAGCGAAGGCAGGCGAGGCCTCATGAGCTACGACATAAGGCTGTGCGACCCTGTGACGCACGAGGCGCTTGAGGTGGAATCGCCGCATCTCATGGCGGGCGGAACATATGCCCTGGGAGGCACGACCGAGCTTTGGCTGAACGTGACCTACAACTACGGGAAGCACTACCGCTGCATGGGAGAGCGCGGAATCCGCGAGATCTACGGGAAGACTGGGGCCGAGTCGATCCCGATGTTACAGGCAGCGGCCTTGAGGCTCGGCAACGACGTTTCCGATGACTACTGGGAGGCCACCGAGGGCAACGCCAAGCGGGCGCTGCTGCAGCTGCTGGCGATGGCGAGGATACGCCCCGACGGCGTATGGGACGGTGATTGATTTGAACATAGCAGGCTACGAGCCTCACAGCGGGTGGAACCTGCCGCCAGGCTGCTACGAGGGAGACCCAAACGCGCCGTGGAACCAGGAGGAGCCAGAGCCGTGCTGCGAGTGCAGGTGGTTCAAGCCAACCGACGGAGACGACGGCGTGTGCGGCCTTGAGCTTGAGGCGGCGATCGCCAACGAGGAGCTTGCGGGCGCGAGCATGGCGGACACGGCCAACAAGTCCGTTGACTGGGCGCTCGACCATCTGAGGGACGGGGGCGAGATCGCTTGCGAGCACTTCAAGTCCTAGCCGCGCTCGCCGTGGCGCTGCTGCTGGCGGTGCTGGCCCTTGAGTTCTACGCGATCCGCATGCTGGCGGCTGGGCTGGTGGTTCTAGCCCTGATCGCCTGCGGGTAGGAGGTGGCAGATTGACCAACTGGGAGCGGTACTTCGGTTCGCCCGAGGCCGCCATGCGCATGGAGGTGCGCATGATGCGCGACGGGCGGCGGTTCAAAATCTCGTTGAGCGAGTGCAACCCCTTCACCACGTGCGCGTTCTCGTCGCGCTGGGTGCGGGACTTCGCCTCGTGGGGCGAGTATCTGGACTGGCTCAAGGCCGAGTACGACGACGGGACCATCAGGTGGGAGGATGAATGAGCCGCCCAGGATGCAACCGGGGTTGTCTGCTCGTTATAGCGGCATCCCTGCTTATCGACGGATTAACGCTGTGGGCGGCGGTATCGCTGGCCCGCATGATCATTGGAGGATAGATGTTTGACGATACCTACCAGAACACGGTGGAGCTTGGCAGCGTGGCCGTGTTCGACAACGTGGAATGCAGCAAGGCCCAGGCCATGAAGGTCTTGGAAGAGGCTGCGGAGGTCTTCGGCGCTTGGCAGAAGCGCGAGAAGGTCTGCGGTGTCGATGCCGACAATCTTATCGGCAAGCTGTGCAACGTGATCCAGGAATGCTGCAACATGGCAGCTGCGGTCGGGTGCGATGACCTGCGCCTGGCCCTGTGGGACTGTGAGGATCGCAACCGCAAGCGTGGGCGCATAACCAGTATGGTCGATCGGGTGAACCAGTGCACGCGCGAGAAGTGCAAGCGCTTCGTTTTCGTGCCCATCGAGGTGCGGCAGAAGATCAGCGACTCGTGGGAGGCGATCGAGTACGATAGCATGATGCCGCCGATCGAGTACTGCGAGCAGGTTATCGGGCAGGACATGGCAAACGTTCATCATGCCGCCGCCGAGCTCATGATGTGCAAGCATCTGGTAAAGAGGTGCAAGGCGATGGGGGGTGCTGAATAGTGACGCGTGCCCAGAAGGTCATAACCTGGATCGTGCTAGTAGGCTCTATATGCGCCTGCCTGCTGCTGTTCGTCGGCCTCGTGTCGCTGCTGCTTAGGTGGATCATGTCTATATGGGGGCTTTGCTAGCCACAACAAAAGGCCTCGGGGCTTCAATCCCCGGGGCCTTCCTGCTATCGCCTGCATGTGATCCCATCGGTTATGGGCCTCTCTGCCTCTATGGATCGCTCTAGATCCTCTCGGGCTTCTTTCAAAATCTTAAAGATCTCGGCCCACTGTTTCGGCTCCCGTCTTTCCATGGTTAGCCCTCCTCGTCGATTCTCGTAGTCCCCGGCACTACCTCGCACCAACCGGTGTAGCCGTGCCGCCTGTGCCATGTTGTTATGGCGTCCTCCTCGTTGGCCTTGCTGCCAGCCCTGTGCGTCGAATAATAGCCGTGCTTTCTCTCGTAGGTGCCGCCGTAGCCTCCGCCGAAGCCGCCGCCGTGCCTGATGATGCAGGTGTATCTCCTTGAGTTGCGCATTGCGCCCTCCTTAGTCGTAGGTGTCGAAGATGCTCGGCTCGCCGTCCCATAGGTAGAGGTTTTCGCCCCCGAGAATGAGGATCGGCATGTTCTTCGCCGCGCTGTAGTCGTGGATCTTGAGGCGCTTCCCATCGGCGCTGGCCTTCCTGCCCATGATCGGGTCGTCGTCGATGAACTCGCCGGGTACCGGCATGTACCCCCTCTCCCATCCCCAGGGGTCTGCGTGGCCCACGAACTCGGCCCTTATGGGCTTAATCGTGGCTGTTTTCGCTGTTGCCCTGGTCACCTGGTAGAAAAGGCCTTCCCTCGTGAATATGTCGCCTTGCTTCACCATGGTTTAATGTCCCCTTATGCAATCGTGCCTTATGGTTTAATGCCCTGTTTGATGGATCAGGGACAAGGCCCTATGCCCTGTCCCTGTGCCACCTGCTAGGCTGTGAGAAGCCTTGCCCTCGGGGCATCCATGCGGCGGCTGCGCACCGCGTCGCGCCCTGCTGCCTGGCCCCTGCTGATGCTGTCTCTGTTGGTTGCCCTCGGGCCTCGCCTCGTGGATTGGCCAAGGTTCAGGCCCTCGAAGTAGTCGCTCACCTCGGACGGGCAGACGATCATCAGCTCGAAGCTCTGCTTCTCAAGCTCGGTTTTCACGCCGTCCACGAACCCCACGATGAAGTTCGAGTAGGCGTTGGGGTCGGTATAGGCGAAGTCCTCGTACTCGTGCGCCAGCCTGTCGCCCACTTCAAGCAGGTTCTGGTAGACGATCTCAGCCGCCTCGCCGTCGGCCTTCCATCCGACGAACACGTACTCGTACTTGCGGTCGGTCACCCTGCGCTGGTACACCCTGCACCGGAAGTTGTCGGCGATCACCGATGCGAGGCTCGGCGCCCATGCTTTCGCGGTTCGCGCCGTGGCGGTCTCGGTCACCTGCTTCACCTCGTCGGCAAGCTCCCATTCCTCCACGTCGTTGTCCGCGATCAGGCGCTGGGCCTTGAGGGCGAACTGGATCGCCTCGGCCTCGTTGCAGCCGTTCTCCACGCTGTGCTCGCGAAGCTTCTTGATCTTCTCGATGATCTTCTGCCTGTCCATGTCTGCCTCCCATCGGGGAGGGGCCGCAGCCCCTCCCGGTCGTGTTTCGTTACTTCTCCCAGAGGTAGCCGAACTGATCGGCTATCCTCGGGATTTCGGTTACCTTCGCCGGCTTGAAATAGGCGTCGCGCTCGAAGAAGTTCATCCCGTACTTTCGGTTGATCTCCTCAAGCTCTGCCAGGTTGAAGTAGCCCATCTCCGGGAATGCCCCGAAGACGAACCCGAACATGTCCCCGCTCTCCTCGTCGTACTCGGTGGCGTAGAAGTCCCAGCCGTTGAGGCAGCTGAACCAGTGGCCGTATACCACGGTCTCGGACTTCTTGCCGTCCTGCGAGTAGAGGGGCGGGAGCTTGCGCTGTAGTTCTTTAGTCATGAGCTTTTGCATGGTATGATCTCCTGTGTGTGTTGGTTGAGGCCCCTTTTCGGGGCCTCTCCTTTAGGCTGCTTGCTCTGCCGGCCTGATGGGGTTGATCTCGCCGATGTTCCAATCGACGTTCTTGGCGCTTTGCCACTTGCCCTGATCGTCCAGGTAGTAGAAGCCGTGCTTCCCGAAGTACTTCCGCACCTTCAGGCTTCCCGCCTCTATGCCGTCGGCTATGACCTGCTTTCGAAGATCCTTTACCATGTAGATAATGGCCTCTTCATCGCTGTTGGTCTTGAATGCCTCGGTAATCTGGGCCAGCCAGTTATCACAAGCCCTCATGATTTCCACCTGCTCGTAATCGGCTCGGGGGATCTCGTTTATCGGCCTGTGCTTCATGGCCTCCACTGTGTACCTTCCAAGGTCTGGGTAGGCCATGTACTCGTTGACAAGCTTCAGGGCTGTTGCAAGCTCTAGGCCATCCTTTCGGCCCTGTGGGCCTTTCCTGAAGTAGCCTCGTGCTCTCATGCCCTCGACAATTGCCAAGATCGTGTGGTTGCTTACCAGCTGACCACTCACCATCAGATCCAAGCTCTCTTGCTCTGCCATCTGCTTACCTCTCTTCGGTTTTGTAGGTGCCTGTCGGCTTCCTGGTGGCCTCTGTGACCCCTGCTGACACTTGGTAGTATTGCACAATAGTTACTGGGCTAGTATGGGAATTGCACAATAACTACTGGGCTGCACAATATGCACACAATAATAAATGGGCTAGCACTTTAGCTACTGTGCTAGAATCAAGTGCAACAGTGATCAGATCTGAAGGGAGGGTGAATGACACCAACAGAGGCGCTTAGGGAAATGCTCGACCGGTCGGGCATGAGCATGTATGCGCTTTCCAAGGCGATGGGCAAGAGCCGCAACTATATCGGGAACACACTCAAGCAAGGCTCCGACCTCGGGGCGTCCGGTCTCGCGGAGATGGCTTCTCACATGGGCTTTAAGCTCGTGCTCAACGGCTCGGGAGAGCCGATAGAGATAACCGAGAGGAGCGAAGATGCCGACGATAATCAAGGGCCAGCCGACTAGCGCCGAGGTCAGGCGCAAGCTCAAGGAGGAGGGACGGCCCGTCGTGCTGTCCTGCTCGCTTGGCAAGGACTCGCTGGCCGCGTGGATCGCGCTTGAGGACGAGGGTATCGAGGTAGTGCCCATCTACTACTGGTCTATCCCCGGCCTTCCGATGGTCGAGCACAACGTGGAGACGATCGAGGGCGTTTTCGGAGTGAAGATCCACCAGTACCCGCACCCCAGGTGGTCGAGGACGCTCAACAACTGCGTGTTCCAAAGCCCAGAGCACTGCGACGTGATCGAAGCGGCGAACATGCCGGTGTTCGGATACGACGACATGCGCCCGTTCATCCTGGAAGACCTCGGCCTGCCGGATGACACGTGGTTCTGCGACGGCGTTCGCGCCTGCGACAACCCCTACCGCCGCGCGAGCCTCACCAAGCACGGCCTCATGAAGCTCACCACGCGCAAGGCGTCGGTGGTGGCCGATTGGACGAAATCTGAGGTCATGGCGGCAATCGAGAGGCGTGGCATCGGCCTGCCGCCAGACTACGAGCTGTTCGGGCGAAGCTTCGACGGCCTGGACATGCGCTTCATGAAGCCCCTGCGCGAGAAGCGCCCGAAGGATTTCGAGGTGGTCAAGCAGTGGTACCCGTTCATCGAGGCCGACGAGAAGAGGTGGGCGCACTATGGGCTTTAAGTTCGAAAGGCCGCAGAAGGCCAGAGCCGAGAAGAAGGCGGCCGAGGCGGCGCAGCTCACCGACCACCAGAAGGAGTACCGAGACCGCGAGAAGCGCGAGGAGAAGCGCTTCCAGATGGCGGTCGACTCCGGTTTTTGGATCTGTTTCTGCTTCCACGACCAGGCCGATAGGGACAAGTTCGCCAGCCTGGTGAAGGCCGACGAAGACGGCTGGACTTACGGCGACGTCATCCGCCCCGTGTTCACCGAGCGCATCGGCTTGCAGAACAAGAGGCAGTTCAAGCCGAAGGAGCAGAAGGGCACGCCAGTGCCGAACCCGCTTGCCGGCATCGAGCCTACGGGAGACCTCGAAGCGGACAGCTTCGCCGAGGCGAACGCCATCCTCAAGGCGTTCCAGGCGATCGAGGTGAGGCCCTATTACGAGAACGTTTGGAGCAGTGCCTACCACGTGGTTTGCGTGTTCCGCGATTCGGACGACCTTGAGAGCTTCATTAGGGAGTACGCGTTGGCGAAGTACGGCGACCTGTACATGGACGGCTCGAAGATCCTTGAGGCCATGGGCGAATAGGCCAATCTCACGCGCATAGGAAAATCTAAGGCGACCTACGGGTCGCCTTTTTTGTTCCCGAAAACGAGAGGAGGCAGGCATGTTCGGTCGCATCCGTGCCGCAGCAGGCAACATCGCCAACCGAGTCCGCTCTGCGTTCAGCCGCAGCCGTGGCAGCTCTTCTGGCCGCTCCTCCTACTAGCAGGGGCACCCGGGCGCAGCGCTGGCCGTTGCGCCCTTTCCATCTGAAAACGACAACCGATAGAGAGGAGCTGAAATGGCCGCGAAGAAGGACAAGCCCACGCTGCCCGAGGACACCGACTGGCCCAAGGAGACCGTCGAGTGGTTCGAGGCGTGGCGCTCAAACCGTTGCAGCGACCATTGGGACGACCGCCAGTGGCAGTACGTCATGGACACGGCCATCGTCCACGCCCTCGTCTACGGCTCAAACGACTTCGGGGCGCTGGCCGAGCTTCACAAGCGCCTGGCCTTCATGGGCCTCACGTTCGAGGACTGATCGCCGTGAACGACCAGAACCTCATCAAGCCCAAGAGAGACCAGACGGCAGAGCAGCGCAAGGCTGCGGCTTCGAAGGCCGGCAAGGCTGCGGCGAAGAAGCGCCGCGAGAAGAAGCAGATGCAGGAGATCGCCAAGATCGTGCTGCATATGCCGTTCGAGGGAACGGACGCGCAGCTCGACGACTTGGAGGGCCTGAGCTTCGAGGACTACCCCGACCGCAAGCTCACGGTTTCAGAGATCTCGATCCTCAAGGTCGCCAAGAAGGCGATGCGCGGCGACATAGCCGCCATCCAGTTCCTGCGCGACACCGCGGGCGAGAGGCCTGTGGAGCAGATCGAAGTGTCCGCCGACATCGGGGCCGCTTGCGACGAGATCGGCAAGCTCATTGAGGCGAAGCGCAATGCCGACAAGGGCTGACCTCATCGACCTGGTGTACGACTGCCCCGTGGACATAGCCGTGCGCCTCGGGTTCGACAAGCTGACGTCCCTGCACAACGAGTGGATCAAGGACATGGTTTTCGGCACCGACGACGAGACGATCCAGGCGCACCGAGGCAGCTTCAAGACCACGTGCCTAGGCATCTCGTTCGCGTTCATCATCGTGCTGTTCCCCGGCATGCGATCCATGTTCCTGCGCAAGACGGACGACGACGTGGCGGAGGTCATGGCGGCAACGGCCAACGTGCTGCAAACCGACTACTTCCGAGGCCTCGTGCGCATGCTCTACGGCGTGGAGCTTGAGCTTACGAGGGCCACGCAGTCGTCTGTATCCACCAACCTCAAGCAGGGCGTGTCTGGCGCTCCGCAGCTTCTTGGCCTAGGATGCGGCGGCTCGCTGACCGGCAAGCACGCAGACCGCGTGTTCACCGACGACATCGTGAACGTGAAGGATCGAGTGTCGGCGGCGGAGCGCGAGCGCATCAAGCTGATCTACCAGGAGTTGCAGAACATCCGAAACCGTGGCGGGCGCATCTTCAACACTGGCACGCCGTGGCACAAGGACGACGCGTTCCAGCTGATGCCGAACATCCGCCGCTGGGACTGCTGGCAGACGGGCCTCATGAGCCGCGAGGAGATCGAGAAGGTGCGGGAAAGCATGTCCCCGTCGCTGTTCGCCGCCAACTACGAGCTGAAGCACATCGCCGACGAGGACGCCATGTTCGCCAACGCCAAGTTCTTCAAGGAGCCGGAGCTTCTGCGAGACGGCATTGGCCACATCGACGCGAGCTACGGAGGCGCGGACTTCACGGCCTTCACGGCCATATGCAACAGGGGCGGCATCTGGTACTGCCTCGTCCGCATGTGGCACAAGCACGTGGACGACTGCCTGGACGAGATCATCGGGCTTTGCAAGGCGCTGCGCATCGGCTCGATCCACTGCGAGATGAACGCCGACAAGGGGTACCTGCGCAAGGGCATCCTAAAGCGCGGCAGGCCGTGCGTGGGATACCAGGAGAAGGAGAACAAGTACCTGAAGATCAGCACGCACCTGCGCAGCGAGTGGCAGAACGTGCGCTTCCTCGACTGCGACGAGTACCCGCTGGACGCCGACGCGCTGAACCAGGTGCTCGACTACAACGAGAACGCCGCGCACGACGACATGCCCGACTCCCTGGCGTCAGCGATCAGGCAATGGGAGAACCGACCAGGCATCAAGACCTTCAAGGGGGGAATCTGATTTGAGCCACGAGTTCCATTCTTTCTACTACGACCAGATGCAGCGCGAGCCGTCCACAGACGACTTCCGCCTGCCCGCCGGGACCGAGATGACCGAGGAGCTGCTTCAGCGCCTGGTCGACGAGTTCGAGCAAGACCACAAGCCGCGCTACGAGTACCTGGACAAGGTGTACGACACGCACTACGCGATCTTCGACCGATCATGGCGCAAGAAGCCCGGCTACAAGCCGAACAACCGCCTGTCTGCCGACTTCTGCTACACCATCACGGACACGTTCGAGGGCTACTACATCGGCGTGCCCATGACCCTTTCGGTGAAGGGCGACGACGATGGGCGCAAGAAGGCCGTGGAGGCGTTCATCGCCGACTATACGGCGAGAAACTTCCAGGAGGACGTGGACGCTGAATTGTCTGAGATGGCGTCGAAGTTCGGCCATGCCTACGAGATGCTGTACCAAGACGACGAGGGCTTGCCGCGATCCATCGCGGTGTCTCCGCTCACTTCGTTCATGGTCTACGACGATTCCGTGCTGAAGCGCCCCATGTTCTTCGTCCGCTGGTTCTACGGCGATGACGGCGCGATCAAGGGCAGCTATTCCGATGCCCACGAGGTAGTGCCGTTCAGGCGCGGCGATGCCGGCTTGGAGTTCGGCGAGGCCGAGAGCCACAGCTTCGGCAGCGTGCCCGCCGTCGACTTCCGCCAGAACACCAAGGGGCGCGGCCTCTACGAGGGCGTGCTTTCCATGGTCGAGCAGTACAACGCCGTGCTTTCCGAGAAGGCGAACGACGTGGAGTACTTCAGCGACTGCTACCTCGTTGTCAAGGGCAAGGAGCTTACCGAGGACGAGCTGGTGAACATCCGCGAGAACAAGGTGATCAACCTCTTCGGCGAGTCCTTGGAGGGCCTTGACGTGGTGTTCCTGGCGAAGCCCAACGCCGACTCCGTGCAGGAGAACCTTATCAACCGCCTTGAGCAGCTGATCTTCAAGATGGCGATGGTGCCCGACATCACTTCCGACAGCTTCGTCACCGCCTCCGGTATAGCGCTCAAGATGCGCATGATGCCCATGAGCAACCTCGCCCGCAAGAAAGACCGCAAGTTCAAGCGCGGCGTGCAGGAGCGCCTGAAGCTCCTAGCCGCCTATCCGTTGAGCCAGGGCTTCAGCGGCGACGATTGGCAGATGGTCGATGTGACCATGCACCGCAACATGCCCGACGACTTGCAGAGCGAGGCATCGGTTGCCGGGCAGCTCTCGGGCATCGTGTCCGAGGAAACGCAGCTTTCCGTGCTCTCCTGCGTGAGCGACCCCAAAGCCGAGATGCAGCGCAAGCGCGACGAGCAGGAGGAGAAGGCCAACGCGGTGAGCGATGGCTATCCAACCAACCGAACGATCGAGACCAACCAAGAGGAAGGAACCAACGATGAAGGTAGCGACCTATAGCCGAGGCAAGCAGCTTGCCATCCGCGAGGAGCCGGGCGGCGAGATCATCGGCACCATGGGAAACATGACGGCGGCGCGGGTGGAGTCCGTCGCCGACGGCTGGGTCGAGCTGACGATGGGCGGATACGTGCGCGAAGACCTCGTGAGCATCTACGGTCTAATCGATATGACCACCTACAGCATCAAGCAGCCCGAGACAGTGCCAAAGGAACCGCAGCAGGAAACGGATGCCGTCATGCCTGCCGAGCAGCCAGGCGAAACCGAAGCCAAGGAGCAGCCGGCAGAGGACAGCGGCGAGCTTGGCAGCATGAAGCTCAACGACCTGCGCGAGCTTGCCCGCAACAGCGGCGTGAAGATCCCGAAGAACGCCACCAAGGACAAGATCATCGAGCTGTTGCTTTCCAATGAGTAAGCCGAGCGACGAGTACTGGCGCGAGCGGCGCGACGAGTTCTTGCAGCAGCTGACCAAGGACGAGGCCGACCTTGCGAAGCGCCTTTCAAAGGTCTATGCATCCGAGGCGGCGAAGCTCGACCGCATGATCGCGGCCTACTACGCCAAGTACGGCGAGGACAAGGTGATCGAGTACCGCCGCCTGCTGCAATCCATCAGCGCGGAAGACCGCACGCTTCTCATGGAGCGCATGGACGAGTTCGCCAAGAAGTATCCACGTTACGCCGACCTCATGCCCGTGCACGAGAGCATCTACCGCCTGAACGAGCTTGAGGCGATCCAGATGCAGATACGCTTGCAGCAGCTAGAGATCGGCGCGATCGAGCAAGAGGAGTTCCGCAGGCACTTCGAGGAGCAGGCGCGGCGTGCCGCCAACATCGCCGCCGAGGAGCTTGGCTTCGGCAAGGAGTTCTACCGCTACGACTCCGAGGTGGTGCGCGCCACGGTGGGCGCTGCCTGGGCGGCGAGCGGCGACTTCTCGGCCAACATCTGGGCCAACCGCGAGAAGCTGGCAAGCTACCTCAACGACGACTTCTCGAAGCTGATCGCGCGAGGCGTCTCATATGACGAGATCTCGCGCGAGCTTCGCCAGAGGCTCAACCACAGCGGCGCGAAAACCGCCATGAGGCTCGTGTACACCGAGGGCACGTACCTTTTCAACGAGGCGCAGGCCCGCGTGCACGAGTCGGAGTTCGACAGCTACGCGCTGTCGTGCATCCACGACGGCAGGGCCTGCGAGGTGTGCCGCGAGCTTGAGGCCTACCAGAAGCAGCACCCGGCTAAGTTCTCCGATCGCATGCCCGGCACGAACTTCCCGCCGATGCACCCGTGGTGCCGCTGCTCGTACACCCTTGAGGTGGCCGACTGGGACAAGTGGATAGACGATTACGTTGCCAAGCGCGGCGGCGATTCCGCGACGCATGCAATGACGCTGCGGTCGAACGCGATGCTTCGTGAGCCTGCCACCACGTCGCTGCTCGAATCGCTGCAACGCGCCGGCTCCACGCTGGCGGGTCTTTATTTCAGGCTCAAGGGCCAGCAGTCGTTGGCGCGGAAGATCCGCACCGACTCGCACAAGCTCGATGTGAGCGAGAAGGAGGCATCGGACGGCATCAACGACGTGCTGCGCTACACATACGTGCTGCCAGTCGAGTCGTTCGCTGACGAGTTCGCGCGCATCAGGCGAGCGCTTGAGAAGGCGGGCTATACTGTGGTGAAGGTCAAGAACACGCTCGGCGATGCATCGAGCGCTTACCGTGGCGTCAACACGCAGTTCGAAACGCCCGACGGCTTCAAGTTCGAGCTTCAGTTCCACACCAGGCAGAGCCTCGACGTGAAGGAGCGCAACCACGCGCTCTACGAGGAGGAGCGATTGGAGGACACCCCGCTTGAGCGCAAGTGGGAGCTTCGCCGCGAGATGGCCGACAACGCCGCGAAGATAAAGACGCCGCCGAACATCGAGGAGGTTCGCAAATGATTTACTACACCGACGACTCCCGCAGGCGCGTATCGCGCTTCGATGCGGAACAGCGGGTGTGCGAGACCTACGATTTCACGCTCGGGCGCTGGGTGTTCGACACCGAGGTGTTCGGCACGCAGAGCGGCGACCTGTGGCTCGACGAGATCACCCAGGAAGAGGCCGAGGCGATCATGATGAAGCGCGACAAGGCGCTGCACCGCTGACAGAACAAACCACAACCGAATAGGCATCTCACCTCAACGGCACAATCGAGGCCCCCAACACGGGGGCCTTTTCTTTTGCCGCAAAGGAGCAGCCATGGAGATCGAATACATCACCCGCGCGGGGTGCCCGTCATGCGAGGCGTACCGCCGAGCGGTCATAGACCCGCTTTCCGAGGAGTACCCAGGCCGCGTGAGGGTTCACGAGGCGTGGGACGGCCTCATGGAGCGGCTGAACAACGTCGAGCGCATCACCCGCGTTCCCATGATCGTTGTAACCGACGGCGGGCGCGAGGTCATGCGCCTGCTTGAGATGCCCACGCTTGAACGCCTTGAGGACATCCTGGAACCCGCCTGACGGGCGAATCTCACGCATGAAGGACACTCGCATGGTCAAAGACCGACCGAGCGTTGAGGTCGTTAAAAGCCACGGTTCGGGCAGGCGTGGAACCCGCTAAAAGCTACGGAAAACGTGCAGGCATGAGCCACGAGAAACCTTATGGAGGGTGCGAAGAATGGCAAAGGACGGAAACCGACAGAAGTTCGCAGGAGTAGCGGGCGGAAACCTCACCCCGCCGCAGCAAGGCGGCGATGAGGGAACCGAAGGCGCTGGCGAAGAGACGGGCATCGAGGGCGAAGGCTCCGAGGATGGCCAGCAGGGCGCGGGTGAAGACCCGGAGGGCAAGGGAAGCAAGCCCAAGCAGAAGGGCAAGACCTACACCGACGCCGACGTTGACGAGATCGTCAAGAAGCGCATCTCCCGCGAGCGCGCGCAGATCGAGAAGCAGATCCGCGAGCAGATCAAGCAGGAGGCCGACGACCAGCGCAGCGAGGCCGAGAAGCTTGCGGGCATGAACGACTTGCAGCGCGCGCAGTACGCGCTTGAGAAGGCCAACGCCGAGAAGGCTGCGCTTGAGCGCCGCATCAACCTGTCCGAGCAGATGGGCGTCGCGCGTGCCGAGCTGAAGGCCGCAGGCATCGACCTCGGCGACGAGCTTCTTTCCATGTTCGTGACGGAGAAGGCGGACGACACCAACGCCGCGATCTCCAAGATCAAGGAGCTTTTCCCCAAGGCGGTAGACGCCGCAGTGCAGGAAGCGCTCAAGCGCCAGCCCCCCAAGGCGGGCAGCGATGGAAAGTCCCAGTCCTTCGGCGCTAGCTTCGCAGCCGCATACAGCAACCGAATGAACGGAGGAAAGAAAGATGGCGCTCAATAAGGCGTTCACCTACGGCGAGTCCGAAAGCATCCTCGATTCCGAGGTGGGCATCGTCGCCAAGACGCGAACCGCTACCCAGGCCATGGCCAAGGAGGTAGACGGTCGCAAGATCATCAAGGCCGGTGCGCTGTTCACCGGCACCGACGAGTTCGGCGTGTTCCTTGAGGACTACGACATGACGGACACCGACAAGTGCCCCGCCGCCGTGATCTTCCAGGGCCGACTCAAGGCCGACAAGGTATCCACCGAGACCAAGGCCAAGAAGGCGGACTTCGCCGCCGCAGGCCTCTACCTCGTATAAGAAAGGAGCAGCATAGATGCGTCCCATTTCTGAACTCATCACCGAGCGCGACATGCTCGACTTCTCGCAGGGCTTCAACGTCCAGCGAAACTACCTCGGCTCCCGCCTGTTCCCGGATCGAAAGACCCAGTACATCGAGGCCGAGTACTCCCGCATCGTGGAAAACGGCAACCTTCCCAACGTGGCAATGATCCACGGCTTCGACACCGAGGCGCACATCGCCTCCCGCGTGCCGTTCGAGCGCGTCGTCACCGAGCAGCTGCTCATCAAGGAGAAGATCAACCTCACCGAGCGCCTGCGCCTCGTCACGCGCGGCCTCGACATGCAGATGGACTCCGTGCGCCGCTACTGCTTCGACGACGTGGCCCGCATGGCCGAGTCTGTCGTGGCGCGTGTCGAGAAGGCCAAGATGGAGGCCCTTTCCACGGGCAAGATGACCATCAACGAGAACAACGTCTCGATGGAGGTCGATTTCGGCGTCCCCACCGACCAGAAGGTAGCCACCAAGTGGGCCGTCGCAGACGCCGACATCATCGGCGACATCGACAAGTGGGTGACCATCGCCAACGGCAAGGGCCAGACCCCTACCGTCGCAATCACCTCCAAGAAGGTGTTCTCCCTGATCCAGCGCAACGCAGCCGTGCAGAAGGCGATCTTCGGCATCAACGGCGCGGGCATCCTGCCCAGCCTCGCACAGGTGAACAATCTGCTCGCGCAGCAGTTCAACGGCCTCACGCTGAACATCGACGAGGATCGCTACGGCGTGATCGGCACCGCCGCCGACTCCATGAAGGTTACCCAGGGCCGCTTCTTCCCCGAGGACAAGTTCGTCATGTGCTCCGTCGGTTACGACGGCTCCGTTGGCACCGGCCTTTGGGGCGTCACTCCCGAGGAGCTTGAGCAGGGCGGCGCGTTCGACGAGAAGCGCCAGGAGCAGTACGTCACCTGCGTTCGCTGGGACACCCAAGACCCGGTTGCCACATGGACTAAGGCCTCCGGCCTGTTCATCCCCGTGCTTCCCAACGTCTACGGCCACATCATCGCCACCATCGACACTACCTCCGCGCAGGCGCTCGAAAACGGCGATCGTCCGGTAGAGGGCTAGCCATGGCATCCCTTGCAGACCGCATCAAGGCGCGTTACCTGGAAGACGAGGCGGTGCCGGCAGACGCCGTTATCGAGGAGATGATCGCGACGGTATCAGACCGCCTGTGCATCCGCCTCAAGGTGGCCGAGCTGCCGCGCCTCGCCGAGTCGATCGCCGTGGATGCGGCGATCAAGGCCCTGCGCCTGCGCGGCTACGAGGGCAGCACCTCGGAATCTGCATCGGACGGCGGCAGCATGTCCAACTCTTTCGTTGATGACGTGCTGTCCGCCTATTCCGCCGACATCGAGGCCTTGCGCGATGCGTGCCATCCAAAGGGGATCAAGTTCATGGGGGCGCGGCGATGAGGTGGTACAGGGCAACGGCGATCAAGCGCGAGCAGACGGGCACCGACGAGTTGCGCAACCCCGTGTGCTCCGACGTGCTGGCCTTCGGCTTCTTCGTGCGCGTAGGCCCCTGGCACAAGGTCAAGGCAGACAACGCGGGTAACGCCTACGACGGCGTTACCCGCTCCCTGCTCACCAAGAAGTCCGCAGCAGACTTCGGCGGAGTGTGCGCGGTCGAGGTGAAGGGCCACGCCTACGAGCTGGCGAACGTATCAGCGGACGGCGATACGACCGTGCTCACCGTGAAGGGGTTCAAGCCATGGGTTTTGTGATCCAAGACGTGAACGACCTCGCGGGAAAGCTGAAGCGGCTTTCCTCCGTGCGCTTCGATGCGGTCATCACGAAGAACATGGCCCAGATCTTCAACCGTGGCAAAGCCGACGGCGGAACGCCCGTATCGACCAAGAAGACCAGGCCGGGCGGGCCGCACGGCGAACTGCGCATGTCGCTGGGCCACTCGGGAGACACCGTTGGCTACACGAAGAGCTATGCGCCGCACGTCGAGTACGGCCACCGAACCGTAAACGGCGGTTACGTGCAGGGCCAGCGGTTCCTCAAGCGGAACGTGGACACGCAGCGCCCGATTTTCAAGCAAGACCTGATCGACCAGCTGAAGAAGCTCTAAGGAGGAACGATGCCGCGAGCAGTGCAGCGCCTAAGCCTGGCCGTGTTCCTCGGTTGCCTCATTGACGCGATCGAGCAGAGCACCGGCACGAAATGCTACGACAGCCCCGAAAACAGGGCTTCTCCGCTATACAGCGTTGAGCTTCAGAACACGCATCCCGAGAACACCAAGACCATGTACATCGACGCGATCAGCGTGTGGGTTCACTGCATAAGCGAGCCTGTGCGCCCGTACAGCAACGCGAAGGTTCTCGGCATGATCCAGCGCCTTGAACAGGCGCTTGCGGACGGGTTCGAGCTGCCCGAGCCGTTCTTCCTATACCGCACGACCTTCGACGGCGTGCAGACGCTCAAGAAAGACGAAACCGACGAGGGGCACGCGATCGTGGGAGTCACGTTCCGCGTTTGCTACGGCCTCCGCGTCAAATAACGAGAAAGGGGCCGCAATGGCTTCCGTTACCGACAACAAGCTCGTTGGGTGCGACTTCGACTCCGCCACCGCAAAGGCGCTCAACGGCAACGACATCGTGGCGCTCGTGACAGACAGCACGGGCGCGAACCTTCTGGCCGTGGCGGGACAGCAGGGGCTTTCCTTCAACCTCAACCAGGACACCACCGAGGCGGCCACCAAAGACGACGCCATCGGCGGTTGGAAGCTGCGCTTCGCCAGCAACAAGGACTGGGACGCGTCCATCGACGGCCTCTACTCGCCCGACGACGAGGCCACGAAGATGGTCGCCAAGGCGCTCGCCGACGGCACCTATCTTTGCCTGAAGATCTGCAAGCGCATCCGCTCCACCGCGAACACCAAGTACGTGCCGCTGCGCATGGGCCTGGCGATCGTCACGTCGGACACCTTCGAGGCACCGAACGACGACAACACCACCTATTCCATGGAGTTCCAAGGCTCCGGCAAGCCGTGGCTCTACGAGACCGCGACAGAAGACCAGATCACCGCAGCGACCGTGACCGTCACCAACGACTAAGGAGCACACGAATGGCAGAAGAGAAGGATTTCGACGAGTTCATCGAGGGCAACGAGTCCGACGAGGAGCTGGAAGACGCCCTCGAAGATTCCGTCAAGGAGGAGTTCAAGGGAGAGCTTGAGCAGGGCATCGAAGAGATGGAGCGCGCAACGTTCACCGTCAAGGGGCACGAGTGCGAGATCGCCTTCACGCGAAAGCGCATCGACCTCTACGAGGAGCGCCACACGCCCATCATCGCCTCTTTCTACAAGAACGACGGCATGTTCACGTTCAAGGAGCTTTCCGCCATCGCCGGCTACGGCCTGAAGCTCGTGGGCGGCGGCTACTTCATCCCGAACAAGGGCGAGGAGATCGTTAACAAGCTGATCGAGGCCAACGGCTACCCCGCCGTGTACCAGGCCGTGATGCTGGCCCTTCAGCGCGACTGCGCTTTTTTATTCATGGGCGCAGGGAACGCGCTCTCACTCGCTTAACGGGCTTCGAGTACTTCAAGACCGTTCAAAAGCGCGGCGAAGATGCCGAAGACGCCGCCCTGTTCCACAGGGAGGCCGATTTCGCGTTCTTCGCCGCGCGTCTCGGCTGGGACTACGAGCAATACGCCAAGCACACGCCCGTCCAGCTCATGTTCGCGCGCAAGGAGCTTGAGACCGCGACCGTCCGCGACTCAAACCTGCTCAAGGATGCGGTTCAGGTCGCCGTAGCCAACTGCCTTTCCAAGAAGACCTACAAGCTCTGGCAGAAGCGCAACGGCGAGTTCCGCGAGACGGACTTCACCCACGCCGAGATCGACGCCCTGAAGGAGCAATACCGCAAGAACCCGCCTTGGACGCCATGGGGAGGTGCGAAACCGAATGGCTGATTACGTTCTATCCGCAAAGGGAACCTACGACGGCTCCAACATGGACGGCGGCCTCGACAAGTCAGCCTCCAAGCTCAGCGGCCTCAAGGACACCGCCAAGTCCGTAGGCTCGCAGGTTGCCGGCTTCTTCGCCTCAAGCTTCGGCAGCGTTGGCAAGTCCATCGCCACCGCGATCGGCACGGTGACCGCAGGCGTCACCACGCTAGCCGCCACGGGCGGCATGAGCCGCGCCCTCAACATCGAGAAGGCGCAGGCCATGTTCAAGGGCATGAAGCTCGAATGGGACGACTTCTACCAGACAATCCAAGATTCCGTAGACGGAACCGCCTTCGGCTTTGACACGGCAGCGACGGCTGCGGCACAGCTGGCGGCTTCCGGCGTTGCGGCAGGCTCCGACATGGAAAAGGCCCTCAACGGCTGCGTCGGCACCGCCGCAACGTTCTCTCAAGACCTCGGCGACCTCTCGTCGATCTGGGCAAAGGTTGCCGCCAACGGCAAGCTCTCGGGCGAGCAGGTGGCCCAGTTCACAGACCGAGGCATCAATGCGATCTCCGTGCTTTCGACATATCTCGGCAAATCCTCCGACGAGGTTTCCAAGATGGTCACCGCCGGCAAGATCGACTTCCAGACGTTCTCCGACGCCATGTACGCGTCTTTCGGCGATTCAGCAAAAGCGGCCAACGAGTCGTTCACCGGCTCCATGGCGAACATGAAGGCGGCGCTTTCCAAGATCGGCCAGGATTGGATGACGCCGCTCAAGGACTCCGCCATCCCCGTGTTCAACTCCATCCGTGGGGTTCTCAACTCGTGCCGCGCAGCCATCAAGCCGCTTTCAACGGCTTTCGGCGAGTTTCTGGGCGTCACCTACGACGCCCAGGGCAACCTCACGCGAACCGGCGGAGCGGTCGAGAAGCTTTGCACGTTCCTCGACGGGCTGTCCGAGAAGATCAAGGGCGTTGACCTCTCGCAGCTCGGAACGGGCGGCAAGATCGCGGCCGCCGCCCTGGCGGGACTCGCCGCCGTGTCGCTGGGCGGACTTATCGGCCAGATCCCAGTGCTGGGGGCTTTGGCGAACTCGCTCACTGGCGGGATCATCCCAGCAATTAAGAGTGTTGCCGCAGGCTTTGCGGCGTTGAGCGCACCTGCAGCCGTTGCCGTTGCCGCCATTACCGCAGTTGCGGCGATTTTCGCCTACAGCATGGCAACCAACGAGGCGTTCCGAAACCAGGTCATCGGCATCGCATCCAGCATCGCGTCATCGCTTGCCCCCGCGTTCCAGTCGCTCACCGGGCTTGCCGAACCGCTCCAAGGTCTCTTCGCAGCCGCCGTTATCGTCGTGAACAGCTTCGCGCTCGCGCTCGGCGGTCTGGTTGCTGCGGTGGCGCCCGTGATCGCCGCCATCGTATCGGGACTCGTGCCGATTATCAGCACGATAATCGACGCGGTGGGCCAGATCGCGCTCGTGATAACGACCACGCTCTGCCCGATCATCCAGCAGGTTACCGACCTCATAACGGCGAACATGCCCGTTATCCAAGAGGTCATCACCGGCGTTCTGACGGTGATCCAGACGATCATCAGCACGGTTCTGCCCGTCATGCTTGAGATTTTCAGCTCGACCATGACCGCCATCCAAGCCGTTATCGACGCGGTTTGGCCGTACATCTCCGCGATCGTCACGGCGGCGATGAACGCCATCCAGGCGATCGTGACGATCGTCCTCGGCATCATCAACCAGGACTGGGGCAGCGTGTGGAACGGCATCCAGGTGCTCGCTTCAAGCGTGTGGGCCATCATCGAGAACATCGTCAACGGCGGCGTCGCGTTCATCCAGGCGGTCATTGCGAACGGCCTTGCTCTGATCCAAAGCGTCTGGGATTCCATCTGGTCGGCAATCGGCGATCTGGTGACGAACCTCTGGAACACGATCAAGTCCGTCGTGCAGGGCGGCATAAACAACGTCAAGTCGTTCATCTCAGGCGGCCTCTCGACCGTGCAGGGCCTTTGGAGCTCGGCGTGGAGCACCGTGCAGAGCATCCTCAACAACGCCTGGAGCGGAATCACCAACGGCGTTTCGAGCGGGATCAATTCCGTCGTGAGCTTCGTTTCCTCGATCCCCGGGCGAATCGTAGGCGCTCTCGGCAACCTCGGCTCGCTGCTCTACAGCGCCGGCAGCTCCATCGTGAGCGGCCTGCTCAACGGCATCAAGTCGAGTATCGGCGGCGTCTACGACTTCGTGTCCGGCATCGCCGGGACGATCGCGAGCCTGAAAGGCCCGAAGCGCAAGGACTTGAGGCTCCTGATCCCCAACGGCGGCTGGATCATGCAGTCGCTCGAAACGGGCCTCAAGAAGCGCTTCGAGGGCGTAAAGGACACCGTTTCGGGCTTCGCCGACGAGCTGAGCATGTCGTTCGGCGGGCCTGATGTCACCTACGAGACCGGGGCCGCTGCCGCAGTCGGCGCGGTGGCCAGCGGCGACACCTATTACATGACCATCGACGGCAACACGGCAGACGCAGACATCGCGGTGGCTAACGCCATCGACGTGCTGGTATCCGCCGCACGCCGTTCTTCCACGGCGAGGAGGTAGACGTGGGAACCTATACAAGAGAGATCCAGATCGCGGGGCTCAACCGCTGGTATTGCGGCTACATCTCGGTCGATGCGGTGAACACCGTCAACGACACCACCTCGCGCATCACAGTCACCGCCGCGCTCGAAGACAAGTACGCCGCGCAGTACGGCACGCACTATGACGTAATCGTCAACGGCACCACCTACAGGTCGCGCGACGTGCTGCTCAACAACTACGGCAACTGGGCCACGCGCGACACCGTGACCTTCACCGTGGACGTCGGGCGCGGGGCCAGCGGTTGGAACTGCGCCGTGCAGATCCACGTCTACGGCAAGACGTACAACAACTACTACGGCAGCGCGGGCGGCGACGCCTGGGCGACGGAGTACGCTTGGATTCCACAGCGCGGGTACTCGCAGCCGCATCCGCCCAGGAATCCGAAACTGGCCCGCGTATCCGACACCTCGCACAAGATCACGTGGGACGTCGATTACACGGGCATGGACGGCGCATACCCTTGGGCTGGCGTGTACGTCGATCGGCGCACCGACGACGGCTCGTGGGTGAACATCGCCGACGTGTCGCGGGACGTCACCAACTACACCGACAACTCCACGAAGCCTGGCCACAAATACGAGTACCGCCTTTGCGCCCACGGCCCAGGCGGAAACTCCACGCACGTCTCGTGCGGCACGAGCTACACTACGCCTTCCGCCCCGTCGCGCGTGGAGGCCGTCAAGGCGAGCGCAACCGAGGTCACGCTTCGCGTCTACGGGGCATGGGCCTACGCCAACGCATGGGAAGTCCAGCGCTCTACCGACGGCGGCAGCACGTGGGCCGCCATAACGGCCAGCACCGAGGGCGAAGACCCAGCGTGGCTCGACCTGCACGACAAGGCCGCTCCGGCGGGAACGGTCGTCTACAGGGTCAGGGCCAAGCGCGGAAGCCTTGCCTCCTCGTGGGCCAAGTCGAACTCCGTGACCACGATCACGCCGCCGCTCGCCCCGAAGGTGACCGCCGATTCCGTTGTGCCCACCGGAACGGCTGTCGCCGTCTCATGGGTTCCGAACCATCAGGACGGCTCGGCGCAGAGCGCCGCGCAGGTCGAGTTCAGCGGCCCAGAGACGATCACCAAGTCGTACACGACCGCCAAAAGCGCATCCGTGGCGCTCGCGAAAGGCAACTGGAAGGCGCGCGTGCGCACCAAGGGCCTCCATGCCGATTGGGGCGCATGGTCTGGATATGTGGCGATCGTCGTCGCCGACTACCCGCAGTGCTGGGTGGCATCGCCCGCCACCGATGGCATCCTGATCGACCAGGTTCCGCTCACCGTAAGCGTGGCCGCGTCCGACGAGACGGGCATCGCCCAGGCAACGCTTTCCCTTGCCGAGGTCGGCGGCGCAGTTGTCGCCACCGCAGACGTCACGAGCTTGCAGCCCGTGCAGTTCGGCAGCTACGCGACCATCAAAAACGGCATCGACTACATGCTCACGCTTGTGGTCGTCGGAGGCTCCGGGTTGTCGAAAACCGCCACGCGCCGATTCAGGACGCATTGGGCGGAACCTGCGACGCCGGTTATCACCGTCTCCTACGGCGACGACCTCACGTGCCGCGTGAAAGTCGAGAACGGCGTTTCCGCCTACAACGTCGAGGAGACGACGCTTATCGGCCCGATGACCTACGACGAGGACAACAACGAGCTTCCCATGTTGGGAACGATCACGTGCGATGGCCACGAGCTTGTGCTTGGGAGCGCATCGAAGTGCGAAAGTTTCATCGTCGAGCGAATCTACGACGATGATTCAAGCACGCTGGTAAGCGGCCTGCTCGATGCCCAGGAGACGATCGACCGCATTCCGCCCCTCAATGCGGACATGAAGTACCGCGCAACAGGAATGGCTGCGAACGGAACGTCTGCGTATGCCGAGATCGATGCGAAGCTGCTTGCGAGCTGCATGGCGCTCAATTTCGGCCAGGATGCGTCAACGCTCATCAAGATGGAGCTTGATGCGGGCTACTCCACATCTGCGTCGCGCAGCTACAAGAGCTACCACTTTGCAGACGACGGCGAAAACGGAGGCCTTCCGATGTCGTACCCGCTCGACGAGTGCGACCTTGCCACATCCGCCTCGTGCCTTTTCCGCCGCGACGGCCACGACGCCTTCCGACGCGCTATGAAAAGCCAATGGCAGGGATGGTGGCGCGGCCTCGCTGGCGAGCGCGCCTTCGGGGCGATGACGTTCAGCGAATCGCTCAAAGCGCCGGGGCTTTGGTCGGCATCCGCGAAGATAGAGCACGACGTATTCGAGGAGCCGAACAATGCCTGATTGGAAGAAGCGCTTCGCATCGTCCTACCGCTACATGCGCGTAGACCGCAAGACGAACCTAGACGCCGAGCGGCTTAGGAACATCTGCAACGGCGGGACGATCGAGCGCAACCTGGATACCAACTATGAGACGGGCAAGGTCAGCTACAAGGGGACGCTAGATTTCGGGAGCGACCTTTTGCGCGTGTACCTTGAGGCGGCGTTCTCAGACGGCTCGGTTCACCTTGAGCCGCTGGGAACCTTTCTCGTGTCAACGCCGAAGCGCCCGATCGGCCAGGCGCTAGCCGAGGCAGACCTTTCCGGTCGATTGGCCGAAGTTGACGAGGACGAGTTCGACCAGCCGAGATCGGTTCCTGCCGGCACGAACGCCGTTGACTATGCGGCGAAGCTGCTGCGCGAGGTCGGTCTTGAAGTGATCGCCGACCCATCGGACTTCAAGCTCACGACGGCGTGGGTAATCGGGGCGATCGGAAACGGAGAAAGCAACTACCGAACCCGCCTGAAGGCCGTCAACGCGCTTCTTGCGGCGGCTGGGTTCAGCTCCGCTTCGTGCGACCCGCTGGGCCGGGTGCTGCTGCGAAAGTATGTCGAGCCTGACAAGCGAGCGCCGGCCATGGTTATGGAAGAGGGAAAGGGCGCACGCTTCGTCGACGACGGCACCGAGGAGTTCGACAAGTCGAAGGTGGCGAACGTCGTCCACATCGACTACTCGACGAGCGAGGAAAGCATACGCGGCACCGCCATCGACTCCGACCCGAGCAGCGAGTACTCGACCGTCCGCCGTGGCTGGCGCAAGGCTGTCTCGTATACGAGAAGCGAGCTTCCGCCCGGAAGCACTGCGGCGGAAAGGCAGGCAAACGCAAATGCCGAGGCGCAAAGCTTGCTCGCCACAGAGCAATCGGCCATCCACCGCGTGACGGCCACGCACATCTACGCGCCCGTCGGCATTTCCGATGTTATCGACGTGCGCTGGCAAAGCGAAGGTATCAGCGGGAACTTCGCGATCAGGAAGCAGACTCTCACCCTCGTGGGAGGATGCCCGATGGAATTGGAGATGAGACGCTTTGAACGTTAACGACCTAAGCAACGCGGGCGATATGCTCGCCGAGCTTTTCACTCCGAAAGGCGGCTCGGGCCATTCCATGGGCTTCGCCACGGTCAAGTCGGTGTCCGGCGCGAAGGTCACCGTCTCGATGTCGGGGGCCACGCTTTCCGGCCTGCCGATGACCACTGGCTGCTCAAGCGCCAAGGCAGGCGACCGCTGCATCGTCGAGACGATCGGGCCGCAGGCCATAGTAACCGGAATCATCGCGAAGTAGAGGAGGTGCGATGGCAGACGAAACGCAGATCGCGGCGTTCATCCTCAACGAGAACGGCAACATCGACCGCGTGAGAACGACCGATGGCTCGATTTTCCGCATAGAGTCAACGATCGCCGTGGAGGCGGCAGAGGAGGCGAAGACGGCAGCCGCCAACTGCAAGACCATGACGGAAAACGCTGAAACAGCCGAGAAAACGCGCGTTGCGAACGAGAACGCAAGAAAAACGGCGGAAACCACTCGCGGCAACAACGAGACAACCCGCCAGAACAACGAGACCGCGCGAAAGAATGCCGAAACCACGCGCCAGAACAACGAGACCGCGCGAAAGAATGCCGAAACCACGCGCCAGAACAACGAGACGAGCCGATCGAACGCCGAGATCGAACGCAAAAAGGCCGAAAGCCAGCGCCATGACGAGCATATCGCCGACCAGCAGGCATCGAGCGACGCGACCTCGGCGGCGAACGGCGCCGCATCACGCGCTGACGCAGCGGCTAACCAGGCGTTGCAGATCGCCAACTCCGTTGCGCAAGGAAGCGCGGGCGATTCGGACATCGCGGCGCTGCGCGAGCAGAACGCGATTCTGGCAAACATGCTCGCCGAATCGAGCGGAAAGTTCGTGTTCATGGACGGCACGGTGTACGCGCCGTCTTCAAAGGCAACGTTCGAGGACGGAACCGTGAAACTCGGCTCCTCCTGCACGGTATCAGGCACGACCATCGTGCTCGCATAGAAAGGAAAACGAATGGCAAACGTAAACGCCGAGCGCTTCAACGTCAACGGGGTGAGCCACGAGATCATCGACTCCCTGGCCCGCAACAGCGCCACAACGGCGCTCAACAACGCCGAGTACAACCGACAGGGCCTGATCGGCAAGTACCCCGGCCAGTCGCTCGCGACGCTGCTCGCGGGCGAGGTGTCCGGCTCCACCACCATCTACGACGCGCTGCACAAGCGCGTGCAGGCCGCGAACTTCAGCGGCATGCGCGTGGGCGACTACATCGACGTGCCGCTCGTGAGCGCGTCAAACGTGGCGGCCCAGCAGTCCGTGCGCTTCCTGCTTGCGCACTTCGACCCGTACTACCAGTGCGGCGACAGCGCCAAGGGCCACCACATCGCGTTCATCGCGTCCGCGCCCGTCGCTGTGGCCAAGACCGTCACCGGCGTGGCCAACGACAGCTGCCTGATGTGGAACACTGCGAACACCAACCAGGGCACCGCAGACGTGAAGAACCCGTACCTGAACAGCAACCTCAAGGCGTGGGAGAAGCTGTTCGAGGCGTGCCTGCCCGAGGGGCTGACCAAGTACCTGCTCACCCAGCGCGTGCTGCTTGAGGAGCGTTACAGCGCGAGCGGCGCGCTCAGCGACTCCAACAGCTGGAGCTGGCAGGACATCGGCAAGGTGTGGTCGCCCTCCGAGATGGAGGTGTACGGCTGCCCAGTGTGGGGCACCAAGGGCTACAGCGTGGGCTTCGACTGCCAGTTCGACCTGTTCCGCGATACCGCGCACCGCTTGAACGGAACTCGGTACGGTTGGTGGCTGCGTTCCGTCATGGGTGGCTCCTCGTCCGACGTGTGCTACGTCAACCGCAACGGCTATGCCTACTGCACTTCGGCGACGTCCACCTGGGTTCGCCCCCGCCCCGGCTTCCTCGTCGGCTAGCCAGCCGAGTGCTCTATACTTCTCTTTCGATGCGACCGCCTTGCGCGGTCGCATCCCTGCCCGCGCAGCGGGCCGTTTTTTTCGCCACTATTTCCGGGAGGTGCCATGAGCGGCGTCTACCAGCGAAACCGCGAGGTGTCCGAGTACAAGTTCTTCACGCAGGCCATCGCCATCCGCGTGGAGGTCAACAAGCTCATGGCCTCCTCGTCGGTCGTGCCGAAAGCCTACAGGCTGCTGAATGCAGTCCCCACGGTGGAGACCGCGCGCAGCATCGTATACAACGTCAACCGCGCCGACTGCTTCTACCCCAACAGTTCGTTCAACGCACTTGAGCGCAAGCGTTACCTGACGCTGGCGATAGCCGACTGCGAGCAGCTGATGCTCGACATGCAATGCCTCATGGACATCGGCCTGCCCGTGAACGCCAACCGCTTCGAGGCGCTGGCGGGCATGGTCGAGGAGGAGATCAAACTGCTCAAGGGCGCGCGCAAGAACGTACGCGTCACCGGCAAGAAGACGACCGACGAGCGCATAGCCGAGGCCGAGGCCGAGCTAGAGCGCCTGCGTTCGTTATAATGGGCGGCGGTCCCGCCTTGTATATCGGTACAATTGGTGGCTGCGTTCCGTCATGGGTGGCTCCTCGTCCGACGTGTGCTACGTCAACAACAACGGCAATGCCAACTACAATTCGGCGACGAACACCTGGGTTCGCCCCCGCCCCGGATTCCCTTACTGCCAGACCGAGTAGGCCAGCGGGCCGAAAGCAGAGCGCGGAGAGGAAGGAAGGCGCGACCATCGGGCGCGAGCCCGTAAATACGCACCCCGCGAGGGTGGCCGGACGCTGCTTGCATGGCGCGGCGCTCCGTGGCTTCGCCGCGTTTCATGGCCATACCTCAAGCGGCTGTCAGAGCCACATTGCAAGCCGTGCGGGGTGCCTTCTATGAACTCGGAGCAAAGGCGGGCCGCACGCCGGAAGCGCCGCGAGGAGAAGCGCGCCAGGGCCAAGGCCGAGCGCGTCAAGGCGTGCACCCTTGAGACGGTGGCCGACCTCAACAGCCTGTGCAAGGCTTCCAAGCAGGCCGCGCGTGGCGTCATGTGGAAGACCTCGACGCAGCGGTACATGAAGGACTACATGCGAAACGCCGTGAAATCGCGCCAAGACCTTTTGGAGGGCCGCGACATATGCCGGGGTTTCATCCGCTTCGACCTGTGGGAGCGCGGTAAGCTGCGCCACATCAGTGCAGTGCACTTCCCCGAGCGCGTGGTGCAGAAGTCGCTGTCCCAGAACGCCCTCGTGCCCGCGATAGTCCCCACGCTCGTATCCGCGAACTCCGCCAACATCAAGGGGCGCGGCACCGACTACGCCCTTAAGCTGCTCAAGCGCCACCTGGCCGACCACTGGCGGCGGCATGGGCGCGAGGGCTACATACTGCTGGGCGACTTCTCCGACTACTTCGCGCGCATTGCCCACGAGCCGGTCAAGCGGCAGGTGGCCGACGCGCTGCTCGACCCGCGCGTGGTCGCCCTTGAGCACCGCCTGATAGACGCGCAGGGCGAGGTCGGCCTGGGCCTGGGCAGCGAGCCAAACCAGATATGCGCGGTGGCGCACCCCAACCGCATCGACCACTACGTGGCCGAGATGCTGCGCCCCGAGGCCTACGGGCGCTACATGGACGACTTCTACCTGATCCACGAGTCCAAAGAGTACCTGCAAGTGTGCCTTCTGCTGATAGAGCACGAGTGCGCGAAGCTCGGCATCGCGCTGAACCCGCGCAAGACCCGCGTGGTGAAGCTGACGCGCGGCTTCACGTGGCTGAAGAAGCGCATCTTCTACACCGAAACGGGCCGCATCGTCATGAAGCCGTGCCGCGACTCCATCACGCGCGAGCGACGCAAGCTGAAGAAGATGGCCCGCATGGTGGCCGAGGGGGTCATGACGCCCGAGCAGGTGCAGCAGAGCTACCAGAGCTGGCGCGGCGGCATGGCTCACTTGGACGCGCACCGCAGCGTGCTGGCCATGGACGCGCTGTACCGCAGCCTGTTCGAAAATCTCGCGGGGGGGGGTTGCTCAATGCAACCAAGCCCGAGAGACGATTCGGGCGGAACGCCCTCGCCATAGCGGAAGGGCGGCAACTCAAAACGGCGGCCTAGACGGGTCGAAAACGAAATAACCAAGACAGCGAAGGCGTGCTGCGGCGCGCCTTCTTTCTTCGCGCCCGCCCAAACGGCCAGGCAATCTCACGGCGCTAATACGATGGCGGCACATTCCCCGATAAGGAAGGAGTCCGCATGGACACTGAGGAAGACATGCCGCGCCCCGACGAGCTTCGAGACGGCACCCTGGCCGCGGTCAACGCCCTGCGCGACCTGCTGTCGCAGATCGGCGACCCCGACGCGGCGCACGACGCGGGCGTTATCGACGATGACGAGTACGTGGAGCGGAAGGCGCGAAAGCTCGCCTACACCTCCGCGCTCGCCGCCTACGCCAACGGCGAGGTGCCCGACCTCCCGGCGCTGCTCGAACAGATGCGCGAGCAGGCGTCCCAGCCGACGCAGACCGAGACCAACACGGCGAACATCGACTACCTGCTCATGACCGTGGGAGGTGACCAGTAATGGCTACGAAGAAAACCGTTGAGCATTCCAAGCACTTCGCGAAGGTCAAGAAGTACTACGACAAAGACCTTTGGAGCAAGGCGCGCGTCTACAAGGCTGTCGAGTGCAAGTGGATCACCGCCGACGAGTACAAGGAAATCACCGGCGAAGAGTACGCGGGGGCTTAGCGTGAACGACCTCGTGTACACCGTGGCGGTCACCGCCATCGTGTCTGGCCTCGTCGGCTCCGTGGTATCCGCCTTGGTGGCGGCATTCAAATCGCAAGGACGCAAGGCTGTCGAGCGCACCGAGGCGGAAAAGGCAACTGACGATGCCTTGAGGATGGGGGTGCGTGCGCTGCTTTGGCGCGAGCTGAAGAACATCCATGAGCAGGCAGTCCGTCAAGGCGGCTTGACGGTCGCAGACCGCAAACACCTCGAAAACGTCTACGCCGCCTACCACGGGCTGGGCGGCAACGGCACCGGAACGCGTCTCTACGAAGACGCCATGAAGATGCCCGTAATCGACTAAAGGAGCAGACCATGACCACGATTCAGGCGGCTCTCGCCGTTATTTCTTCCGTAATCCTTCCGTTCATCATCCAGGCGATCAAGTCCGAGGCCATGGGCGGTAACGCCGCGCGTTGGCTCGCCATCGCCGCTTCGGCGCTCTTCGGCGCCCTCACCGCAATGGCCAACGGAATCCCGACCGACCCCGGCGCGTGGGTCACCGCGATCTTCGCCTGCGTCGGCGGCGTGCAGGTGGCATATGCGGCCTTCAAGGCGGTCGGCGTGACAGACAAGTGGCTCGACGCGCTGCTCGCCATGGGCACTCCGAAGAAGGACAACTAGGAATGGGCGGCAAGCGCCTCGTGCGCATCGCCGCCACCATCTCGCTGCTGGCCCTGCTCGCCGCCTTCGCCGACGTGGCGCTTATAGCCTCTAACGTGCCGAAGGTGCCGAAGGAGGAGCCTTTGCCCACCATCTACGACAAGCCGCTCGACAAGCCCGCCGAGGTGCCCGTCTACCTCCAAGCAGACGAGCGCTGGGGCGGGCTTTCGTATGCAGGCGAAGACCTGTCTGCTGCCGGCTGCGGCCTCACGTGCGCGGCCATGGCGTGGGAATGGCTCTACGGCCAGACGTGCACGCCGGCGCAGATGCTGGGATTCGTTGGCGAATCGTGCCTCACGGACGGCGTGAACGACATGGAAAAGTTCTGCCGTTGGATGAACGCGAACGACCAGGCTTTGGGCTACACGCCTATCCACGACAACGCCGACGACGCCTTGGACGAGGCGGCTGGCGGATGGATGGTGTTTTGCAGCCTAACTGGCCAGCTACGCGACGGCGGCAAGAGCTACGGCGGGCACATCGTCCTGCTCTGCGGATGGGACGGCGAGACGGCGACATTCCACGACCCATACGAGGGCGTGGTGCGGCTGAGCCGCAAACAGTACGAACAAGTTGACTGGGCTTATTTCATAGCGATAGGGAGCGCTGAATAGAATGAACGGAATCGACATTTCCAACTGGCAGAACGGCATCAACCTCGCGGCCGTCCCGTTCGACTTCGTTATCTGCAAGGCCACCGAGGGCACGCATTACGTTTCGCCCGACTGCGACCGCCAGATCCAGCAGGCGATCGGCCTGGGCAAGCTCGTGGGCGTGTACCACTACGTCAACGGCGGCGACGCCGAGGCGGAGGCCGAGTACTTCTACGAGCACTGCAAGGGCTACGCGGGCAAGGCCGCGTTCTTCATCGACTGGGAGGACAAGGGCAACAAGGCGTGGGGCGACGCGTCATACCTCAAAGACATGGCCGAGCGCCTTGCCGGGCTGCTTGGCGTGAGCATGGATCGCATCGGCATCTACGCCAGCAAGAGCGTGTTCCCGTGGAACCTCACCACGGCCAAGACGTGGGTGGCGCAGTACGCCGACATGAACCCCACGGGCTACCAGGACGAGCCTTGGAACGAGGGGGCTTACGACTGCGCCATCCGCCAGTACTCCTCGTGCGGGCGCCTGGACGGCTGGGCGGGCAACCTCGACATCAACAAGTGCTACATCTCCCGCACCGAGTGGGAGGCCATGGCTGGCGGCTCGAACGGAGACCCCAGCTCGCTTATCCACGGCATCGACGAGACGCCCACGGCAGACCTCGCGGCGAAGGTGCTCGCGGGCGAGCTCGGAGACGGCGAAGACCGCAAGCGCGCGCTGGGCAACCGCTATCAGGAGGCGCAGGCGCTCGTTAACCACATCCTCACGGCATCCGCCGAGGATCTCGCGAAGGAGACCTGGGCGGGCGATTACGGTAACGGCAGCCGCCGCAAGGCCGTGCTTGGGCCGCGCTACGACGAGGTTATGGCCGTTATCAACGGGCAGACCAAGACCGAGCAGGTCTACGTGGTTCAGAGCGGAGACACCCTCAGCGGCATCGCGTCCAAGTACGGCACCACGTATCAGGATCTCGCCGCGAAGAACGGCATCGGTAACCCGAACCTAATCTACCCCGGCATGCGCCTGGTTGTCTCCTAGGCCGCTCGTGGTATCCTAACGAAGACGATTGTGCCAACGGCGCACACCTCGGTTCGAGGAGATGCGCAAACGGTGCACCACAGAATCTGAGAAGCCCGTTACCAATTCGGTAGCGGGCTTTTTGCTACCCATGCGCCGGGATTCGAACCCGACAGGGTGCGGAGCTGAGGAAACGCGCAAGCGTTTTCCAGCGCAGCACGCAAGGAGCGGAGCGACGCAGCGGAAGCGAGCGGCGGAAGCCGCACGCGGACATCCCGCTGGGGGCACCAACTTTAAAATGTTCGAACCCGCCGGATGTAAGGTCCGACGGGTTCGTTCTTTTTGCCGTTATAAGACGAAAAGTACTCAACGCCCTTGCGCTAGATGAACAGTTCGCATTCTTTTCGCTCAGAGCAGGCTTTGCTCAACATCTTGGTAGCCGCAGAGAGCATGACGGGATTTACCGCGCGAGCGCCCCGCGGACATACGGCGACACAGCGCATGCAAGAGATACAGGCCTTTTTGTCCACCCGCTTGGGATCGTCTTTATCGATAGCGCCAACAGGGCACGCTGCGGCACAAGCCCCGCAAGCGGTGCACTCTTTTGTGGCCTTGGGCACCATACCGGCGCCCCCGGCCTTCTTATAGGGACGATTGCCCGGAATAGCCAGCTCAGAAGCATCTCCTGCAGATATCTTTTGCTGAATCTGATTCGCAAACCCAGCGAGCTGCGCCGCGTCCTGTGGGTCTGGCCGACCGGCTGCAAACTGGCGAACAATAGAATGCTCGGCGATGGCAGAAACCGCCGCGATCACCCGAAAGCCCGCGCCCTTTGCCGCATCCTCAAGCTCGACCAGCGTGTCCTCATACGCGCGGTTTCCGTAAACACAAACCAGAACCGCCTGCGCACCGTTTCCCCGCATCATACCCAAGCGCTCCGCAGCCACAGCCGGGACTCGCCCGCCATACGAGGGTACCGCGATCACGGCTACATCCTCTTTTGTCATCGCAACCGTGCGAAAACCAAGCCCGCTATCGGTCAGATCTACAGCAACGGTTTCCCCTTCCAACGCATTGGCAATGTAGCCAGACGCCCTTTCCGTTCCGCCGGTCGGGCTAAACACGATATCGAATACCCTCATCGGATCATCCTCCCCTTTATGAACAAACGCCCGGAACGTCCGCATGCCAAAACAGGTTACAACTTTTAAGATGCCCCGCGCGAAACGCTCGCTCGGCTGCAAGTTCAAAGCAGGTCAAAGCGGCAAAAAAGAAGGGGCCTCACACAGGCGAGACCCCTTCACACGCAAAATCAAACGTGTCTGTTACACATAGAACAGAATGTCATCGTAGGTCGGGACCGGCCAGTAGTCGGCGGCCACGATCTCCTCCATGGCATCCACGGCGGCGCGCAGCGTATCCATAGCGGGAACGACCTCGTGTGCATACACGTTGGCCTGCTCCTGACCATCGAGGGCTTCGGCCTTCTGATGCACGGCGTCGAGCGCCTTGATGGAGTCGTTGATGGTGGTGATACCGTTGCAGAGCTTGTTGAGCGTGTTCTGCTCGCACTGCATGGCGGCCTCCGCACCAGCGGCACGAATAGTCTCAAGGCCCTTAGCGACCTTGGTGGCATAGGCGGTAATGACCGGGCGATAGGTACGACGCGCCTCGCGAACCATCGTGGTGGCCTCGATGTTCATGAGCTTGTTGTACTTCTCGAGCTTGCAGTCGTAGCGGCACTGGGCTTCGGCCTTGGTCAGGACGCCCGTCTCCTCAAAGAGCGCGATGGCCTTATCGGAGACAAAGGCGGGCAGGGCGTCGGCCGTGGTCTTGTTGTTGGCAAGGCCGCGCTTCTCGGCCTCGACGGGCCACTCGTCGGAGTAGCCATCGCCGGAAAAGAGAATGCGCTGGTGGTCGGTCAGGACCTTCTTGCAGTACTCGAGCGCAGCGTCCTGGAACTCATCCTCGGGCGTGCCCTCGAGCGCGTCGGCGAAAGACTTGAGCGACTTGGCCACGGCGGCATCGAGCACCAGGTTGGAGTCGGAGACGTTCTGCTCGGAGCCGCAGGCACGGAACTCGAACTTGTTGCCGGTGAAGGCAAACGGGGAGGTACGGTTGCGGTCGGTGTTGTCCTGCATCAGTTTGGGCAGGGTATCGGCGCCCAGGTCGAGCACGCCGCGCGTGGCATGGACGGAAGCCTTGCCATCGATGATCTTCTCGACGACCTCGGTAAGCTGGTCGCCCAGGAAGATGGACATAATCGCCGGAGGAGCCTCGTTGGCGCCCAGACGATGGTCGTTGCCGGCAGAGGCAACGGAGGCACGCAGGAGCTCCTGATAGTTATCGACGGCCTCGATCACCGCGGTGAGGAAGACGATGAACTGCAGGTTGTCGAGCGGGGTGTCGCCCGGATCGAGCAGATTCTCGGACTCGGTGCCAAGCGACCAGTTGTTGTGCTTGCCCGAACCGTTGATACCCTCGAAGGGCTTCTCGTGCAGCAGGCAGACCAAGTCGTGGCGGGAGGCGATGAGCTTCATCTTCTCCATCATGACCAGATTCTGGTCGATGGCCTCGTTTACCTCGCCATAGACGGGGGCGAGCTCGTGCTGGCAGGGAGCAACCTCGTTGTGCTTGGTCTTGGCGGGAATGCCAAGCGCCCACAGTTCATCGTCCAGATCCTTCATATAGGCCGAGACGGTGGGGCGGATAGCGCCAAAGTAGTGCTCCTCGAGCTCCTGGCCCTTGCAGGGAGCAGCACCAAAGAGGGTGCGGCCGGTGATGACCAGGTCCTTGCGCTTGCGGTAGGCGTCCTTCTTGATCAGGAAGTACTCCTGCTCGTCGCCCACGGAAGGAACGACCTTCTTGGGGGTCTTGCCAAACAGCGCCAAAACGCGCTTGGACTCACGCGAGAGCGCGGTCATGGAGCGCAGCAGCGGGGTCTTCTTGTCCAGGGCCTCGCCCGTGTAGGAACAGAAAGCCGTGGGGATGCACAGGACATCGTCCTTGATAAAGGCGGGGCTGGTGGGATCCCAAGCGGTGTAGCCACGGGCCTCGAAGGTGGCACGCAGGCCGCCGTTGGGGAAGCTGGAGGCATCCGGCTCGCCCTGGATGAGGTTCTTGCCCGTAAACTTGGTAATGGCGGTGCCGTCGTGGTTGGGCTCCAGGAAGCTGTCGTGCTTCTCGGAAGTAATGCCCGAAAGCGGCTGGAACCAGTGCGCGTAGTGCGTCGCGCCCTTGGAGATGGCCCAGACCTTCATGGCATGGGCAACGGCGTTGGCCACGTCCAGGTCGAGCGGCTCACCGCCCTCGAGGGTTGCAGCAAGGCGCTTCCAAATGTCCTTGGGGAGGTAGTCCTTCATGACTTCCTCAGAGAACACCATGGTCCCGAAGCGGTCAGTAAGTTCGGCCATACGGAACTCCCTTCGTATCGGCACCGCGTGAGAAGCGGTGTTGATTACTAACGAACGAGTCATAGCTTAGACTCGCCGTGTTTCCGCGACATTACCGTTATGTTGCTGTCGCGGAACCAATCAATGAGGTTACCCTATCGAGGCGGCGTTGCCACCCTCAACAGCCAATCAACTGCATAAATTGCAGACCTCTCCCCATGGTTTAAGGGTAGTCAATGTAAGATAGAGCTCTATTAACTGGTATTTCGCATCAGATACCATTCAATATAGTCCCCATCCTACATTGACCATTCTGTTATAGGAAATGCCGATAGCAAAGCATCTTCGATTGGTATTCCCAAATAGCGAGTAAAACTCCACCGTGGCGTAGTGGTGCTGTAGAATCCTTACAACACATCGCACTAAAGTATCTAAAGGAGCACGATATGCGCGTCGACGAGGTTTTTAAGCAGGCAGCATCCCAGGGCACCACACCCGTTTCGTTTGAGATGTTCCCGCCCAAGGGCGAGCTTACCCTCGATACGGCTCGCGAGGTGGCAGGCAATCTGTGCAAGCTTTCGCCGAGCTTTGTCTCGGTCACCTGCTCGGCCGGCGGCTCGGGCAACGGCGCCACCACCGCCCCCATCGCGCATATGATTACGAGCGAATTCAATACGCCCTCGGTGGCGCACCTCACCTGCGTGGGCCGCTCACACGCCGATATCGCCGCCAAGATCGACGAATACCGCACCGCCGGCGTTGAAAACATCCTGGCCCTGCGCGGCGATCTTCCCGCTGGCGCGACCGAGGACGATAAGCCCGCCTCGGACTATGTCTACGCCCGCGACCTCATCCCCGAGCTCGTCGACGCCGGCTTTTGTGTGGGCGCCGCAGCCTACCCCGAGGGCCATATTGCCTGCGAGGATCTCAACCTCTCGGTCGAATACCTCAAGCAAAAGCAAGACGCCGGCGCGAGCTTCTTTGTGACGCAGCTCTTTTTTGATAACGAGTGCTTCTACCGTTTTCGCGAGCTTGCCAACAAGGCCGGTATCACCGTGCCCATTACCGCAGGCATCATGCCGTTTATGGGCAAGTCGCAGATCAGCCGCATGGTCTTTATGTGCGGCGCATCGCTGCCCTCCCCCGTCATCAAGATCCTCGCCAAGTACGAGAACGACCCCGAGAGCCTGCAGGCGGCCGGTGTAGATTATGCCGCCCGCCAGCTTTGCGACCTCAAGAAGCACGGCGCCGCCGGTCTGCACCTGTACACTATGAATCGTCCTGCGATCGCCGCGACCATTATGGAGCGCCTAGGGTAATGGAAAAACCGCACATCGATACAACCGCTGTCGAAGTGCCGGCCGACCTTGCGTCGCCGGCGCTTTACCGTGTCGATGCTGCGCACCATCCCCGTGTCGACCGTGCCGAGATGCTGCGGTATCTGGGTTACGGCGGCCAGCAGATTGAGCCCGAGCTGTCACGACGTATTGAGCTTGTCGTTGAGCGTCTGGAGCTGGACATTGAGCCCCGTGGCGTGCGCCGCGTATTTGCCATCGATGCCACGGACGTCGATGAACAGGGCGAGCCCTGCATTCGCTTGGTCGGCACCAACGTTGAATTGCAAGGTCGCGATATCTATCGACATCTCAAAGACGCCCGCTTTGCCGCGCTCATGGCATGCACCCTCGGCATGGACGCCGAGCGTCGTCTGCGCACCACGGGAGCCCAGCAGCCCCTGGAGGGAGCCGTGCTCGACGCCGCATGCTCTGCCTATGTAGAAGCCGCCGTCGAGCAGATGGACCAGCAGGTCAAGGCTGCGGCCGCCGCACACGGGCTTGCCGGTAACTGGCGCTTCAGTCCCGGCTACGGCGACTGCCCGCTTACGTCCCAGCGCTCGATCGTGGCTGCGCTCAACGCCACACGGCTCATCGGGCTTACCGTCACGCCGACCAGCCTGCTCATGCCCACCAAGAGCGTGACCGCGGTGATCGGTCTGTTCGACGGCGAGGTCCACGACGCCCAGAGCCGCCCCACCTGCAATATCTGCCGCATGCGCGAGCACTGCCGCTTCCGCGCCGCCCACACCACCTGCTATTCCAGCCATTAGGAGCCCTCGATGTTTACTCCGCTTATCACTCATGATTCTGACGGCACTGCATTGGCGGCACCCGTTGATGCCGCACGTCGCAACGGTGCCGCGTACAAGACGCGCACGATCGACGATCTGCGCATTAAGGACGATCGCCTGCGTGCGGCCATCGAGGGCACGGGACACCTGCTGTTCGACGGCGGCATGGGCACCATGTTGCAGGCCGCTGGCATGAAGGCGGGCGCCCTGCCCGAGCTGCTCAACTTTGAGGAGCCCCAGGTCATTACCGACATTCAGCGACAGTACGTCAAGGCCGGCTGCGACGTGATCACCGCCAACACCTTTGGCGCCAACGCCCACAAGCTCGACGGTACCGCCACCGTGGCCGATGTCTTTGCCGCCGCTGTCGCCTGCGCCCGCGCGGCCGGCGCCCACTACGTCGCCGGCGATATCGGCCCCATCGGCGCGCTGCTTCGCCCCTTGGGTACTCTCGGCTTCGACGAGGCCTATGACCTCTTTGCCGAGGAAGTGCGCGCCGGCGTCGATGCGGGCGTGGACCTCTTTATTATCGAGACCATGACCGACCTTGCCGAGATCAAGGCCGCCGTCCTTGCCTGCCGCGAAAACTCCGACCTGCCCGTCTTTGCCACCATGACCTTTGAGGAAGACGGTCGCACGTTCCTGGGCACGAGTCCCGAGGTTGCCGCCATCACGCTCGACGCCATCGGCGCCGACGTTTTGGGCATCAACTGCAGCCAGGGACCGGCCGAGCTCAGAGGGCTTGCCGCACGCATGCTCACCGTTACCGACAAGCCCGTTATGGTGCAGGCCAATGCGGGACTGCCCCGCGTGGACGATGACGGCAATACCGTCTTTGATATCCAGGCACCCGAATACGCCGAGGCCGTCGCCGGCATGATTGAGGACGGCGTGAGCGTCGTGGGCGGTTGCTGCGGCACCACGCCGGCGCACATGGCGGCCCTACGCACGCTTATTGACAACCACACGCCCAGCCCACGCCATCGCAAGCCCAGTATGTCGGTCACGAGCGCCCAGACGGTCGTGGACCTTCCCTGTGACGGCCATAAGATTGCCGTCATCGGCGAGCGCATCAATCCCACCGGCAAAAAGCGCCTGCAGCAGGCCCTACGCGACGGCGACCTGGACTACGTCGTGAGCCAGGGCATCAGCCAGCAGGAACAGGGCGCCGACATCCTGGACGTCAACGTGGGCCTGCCCGAGATCGACGAGGTCAAGATCATCCAACAGGCAACCGAGCAGCTCCAGGGCTCCACGCTGCTGCCGCTGCAGATCGACTCCACCGACCCCGCAGCCGTCGAGGCAGCCGTGCGCCGCTACGCCGGCAAGCCCATCATCAACTCGGTCAATGGCAAACAGCAGATCATGGATGAGATCTTCCCGCTAGTCGCCCACTACGGCACCAACGTCGTCGGCCTCACACTCGACGAAGGCGGCATCCCCGATACTGCCGAGGCTCGCTTCGCCATCGCCGAGCGCATCGTGGCCGAGGCTGCCCGTTACGGCATCGGACCGGACCGCATCCTCATCGACTGCCTGGTCATGACCGCCTCGACCAACCAGCGCCAGGCCGAACAGATCCTGCGCGCCATGTCCCTGTGCAAGGAACGCCTGGGCGTCAAGTGCGCGCTCGGCGTGTCGAACATCAGCTTTGGTCTGCCCGCCCGCCCGCTGCTGGGCTCGGTCTTTTTGGCTGCCGCCTTCGGCGCGGGCCTGGACGCCCCCATCATGAACCCAGGTTCCAAGCGCTTTATGGATACCGTCTACAGCTATCGCGTCTTGAGCGTTGAGGACGAGGGCTCGACCGGATACATCGAACGCTACGCCGGCTGGACCGATCCGTACAAGATCGCCGCTAACCCGGCAGCAGCTCAAGCAGTATCGAGCGATGCCGCGCCTGCCGCAAGCACCACCGCAAGCGCCGATGACGATCCCATCCGCCACATGGTCGTCTCGGGCCGCAAAGGCGAGATCGCAGCCGAGACCGAACGTCTTCTGGCAGATCACGACGCCATGGACCTCATCAACAACCACTTTATCCCCGCCCTCGACGAGGTTGGCGTCCTCTTTGACCAGGGCAAGTTCTTCTTGCCGCAGCTCATGGCCTCGGCCGAGGCCGCGCGTGCTGGCTTTGACACCATCAAGCGCCTGATGCCCGCCGGCGAGATTGCCGACAAGGGCAAAATCTGCGTGGCCACCGTCAAGGGCGACATTCACGACATCGGTAAGAACATCGTCAAGATGCTGCTCGATAACTACGGCTACACCGTCTTTGATCTGGGTCGCGACGTCGACCCGCAGGAGGTGCTCAAGACCGTCAAGGAACGCGACATTAAGCTCGTCGGCCTCTCGGCGCTTATGACTACCACGGTCGTCGCCATGGAGGAAACCATCAAGCTGCTTCATGCCGAGGTGCCGGGCGTCAAGATCATCGTAGGTGGCGCCGTGCTCACCCCCGAATACGCCAAGCAGATCGGCGCGGACTACTACGCCAAGGACGCCGCCGAAAGCGCGCGCATCGCCGAAGAGGTCTTTGGGCAGTAACACAACGGAAACAACCGAGCACCAAAACGTGCCGCATGCGCCACTTGGCACGTGCGGCACGTTAGAATAGACAAGACTATGCTCGTTTTGGCAGATAGGAGCGCAAGGATGGCGATCACGCCCGCAGAAATCGCGGAAACCCGCGGCATGGTTGAGGAGCAGAACCTCGACATCAGGACCATCACCATGGGTGTTTCGCTCATGGGTTGCGGCGACGAGAACCTCGACCGCATGTGCACGAAGATCTACGACCACGTGACGCACACGGCTGAGCACTTGGTCGAGACCGCCGAGAACCTCGAGCGCGAGTACGGTATCCCCATTGTCAACAAGCGCGTTTCCGTCACCCCGGTGGCGCAGATCGCCGCATGCTGCAAGAATGAGGACCTCACCCCCATCGCGCACGCCCTCGACCGCGCGGCCGAGACGCTCGGCATCGATTACCTGGGCGGCTTCTCCGCACTCGTCCAGAAGGGCATCGGCGACGCCGACCGCCGCGTCATCCAGTCCATCCCCCAGGCGCTCGCTACCACCAGCCGCGTCTGCTCCAGCGTCAACGTCGCCAGCCTGCGTGCCGGCATCAACATGGACGCCGTGCTCATGGCCGCCCAGACCATCATCGATGCCGCCAAACTCACGGCCGACCAGGATTCCGTCGGCGCTTCCAAGTTTGTCTGCTTTGCCAACATGGTCGAGGACTCCCCGTTTATGGCGGGCGCCGTCCACGGCGGTGGCGAGGCCGACGCCGTCATCAACGTAGGCGTCTCGGGCCCCGGCGTTATGGCCGCAGCCCTGGAGACACTGCCCGATTCCGCATCGATGATGGAGGTCGCCGAGAAGATTAAGCAGACCGCCTTTAAGATCACCCGTGCCGGCGAGCTCATGAGCCGCGAGGCCGCCCATCGCCTGGGTGTCGAGAAGGGCATTGTCGACCTGTCGCTGGCACCTACGCCCGCCATCGGCGACTCCGTCGCGCGCATCCTCGAGATCATCGGCGTGGGCACCTGCGGTGGCCCCGGCACGACCTGTGCGCTCGCCATGCTCAACGATGCCGTCAAGAAGGGCGGCGTCATGGCCAGCTCCAGCGTGGGCGGTCTCTCGGGCGCCTTTATCCCCGTGTCCGAGGACGCCGGCATGATCGCTGCCGTCGAGGCCGGCGCGCTTTCACTCGAGAAGCTCGAGGCCATGACCTGCGTGTGCTCCGTTGGCCTGGACATGATCGCCATCCCCGGCGACACCCCGGTCGAGACCATCGCCGGCATCATCGCCGACGAGATGGCCATCGGCGTCATCAACAATAAGACCACGGCCGTGCGCGTGATTCCCGCCATCGGCAAGGGCGTGGGCGACTGCGTCGAGTACGGCGGCCTGTTTGGCCGTGCGCCCATCATGCCGGTGAACCCCAACGCCGGCACCGTGCTTGCCCACCGCGGTGGACGCTTCCCGGCGCCGCTGAACTCGCTCAAGAACTAGCTGAGGGGTTCGGGCGAGGAGCCCCGGGGAGGGCAAATATATAAGGTCGCCTGCTCGGACAGTCCTGACTCGCACGGAGAGCACATTAAGTGCTCTCCGGCTCGTGCGGAACTCGCGATCGACCTTATATATTTGCCCTCCCCGGGGCTCCCGCACAACGGGACCTCGGTTGGGTTCTATCCCGGTTGCAGTTGCTTCGCTCCTGCACTACATGGTCGATACGGCGGTTTGGCGTTGGATCGGTTCTTTCTGATATATGCTGGTTGCGGCTCTTCTTTTTGGGAGAGTCGCTTTTTTGTTGCTAGGAGGTTGGCCCGTGGTTGATGGGGATGCTCGCTCTGAGCTTCTTTCTGCTGATTGGAATGGCGAATGGATGCGTCTGCAAGCTGATCGGCGACGGGCTGATGATCCTTTTGAGTGGGATAAGCGGGCTCGGCATTTTCGGCCATTGGAGACTGCCCCGTATGCTCGGGATTTTATAAAACTGTTGGCGCTTGAGCCTGGTGAGTCGGTGCTTGATATGGGGTGTGGGGCTGGGTCGATTGCTATTCCGCTTGCTCAGGCTGGGCATTCCGTGATTGCAGCCGACTTCTCTCCTGCCATGTTGGGCACCCTTGATGCCGGCATTGAGTATTACGGGCTCGAGGATCTTATTTCACCGCTTGAGCTTGCTTGGGATGATGATTGGGATCTGGTTGGGCCGGTTGCCAAGGCTGTAGATGTTGCCTTTGCGAGTCGCTCGGTTACTACGAACGACCTGAAGGGGGCACTTGCCAAGCTCGACCGTACTGCTCGTCGGCGTTGTGCTGTCACGATGGTCGCCAACTCGAGTCCGCGTTATGACCTGCACCTGATGAACGCCATCGGCGCCTCGGTTACCTGCAGCAATGGCTTTGTGTACGCCTTCAACATCCTTATTCAGATGGGTGCCTTACCGCAGGTCACGTATTTTGAATCACCCCGTCGCGACACCTTCGATAGCCTTGAGGCGGGCGTAGCGGACTTCTCCCGCATGCTCGAGCATGGCAACGAGGATAAAATCGACCGCTTGCGCGACTATATCGCCCACCACATGATCGAGAACCCCCATGCCGGCGAGCCGGGATCCAAGGGCGTACCGCAGGGACGCTACATGCTCGACCATATCCGTAAGGTCCGCTGGGCCTTTATTGCCTGGGAGCCGGTCTCCGTACCCCGCCCGTAGCCCATCTAAAGCTTGCATCGTCTTCCCGCCCGGCATCCGCATTCTTTGCGAACTGGGCAAACGCGCTCCACACCACGCCGTTCCTGCGCTATCGTGGGAAAGTTCACGTAGATTAAGGCCCCATTGCGGGGCGCCCCATACATAGAAAGCGAGAAACCATGGCACTGACAGGAGCCCAGGTCAAGCAGCTTCGCAGCATGACCCATCACCTCAACCCCGCCATCATCATCGGTAAGTCCGATGTCAACGAGGGCACCGTCGAGCAGACGGTCGCCTACCTGGAGAAGCACGAGCTCGTTAAGTGCTCCGTGCTGGACGGCTCCAGCCTTTCTGCCCGCGAGGCCGCCGAGGAGCTCGCCGAGCACTGCCACGCCGACGTCGTTCAGGTTATCGGCCGCAAGTTCTCGCTGTATCGCGAGTCCTCGCGCAAGGATATCGAGAAGATCAAGCTCGTCTAAAACCGACTGGTCATACCGAGCAAGCCTGCAGGCGTCCGATTGATTCGGGCGCCCGTTTTTTATCGCTCGACAAGCACGCGCTTGAGCCTGCCTTCGACCAAGTGCTCATACAGACGCCTTGTCTCCGGCTCGGGCACTCCCTGTACCTGCTCTCGCAGGTGGTGCATGTGGCCGCTGTACAGCTCAACGACATCGCGACGTCGTCCCGCCGCGCCGTAAACGCGCATGGCGCAGCGAACCATGTCCTCGCGCGCCGTCTCCTGGCGAAGCCCCGATTCCACGAGCCAAATTGCCGATTGCAGGTCATTCTCCTCGAGAGCGGCATTCGCTCCCCTAATCATGCAGTCGATGTACTTGGATTGCATAATGTGGCGCATGCGCGTAAAGAACGTGGGATTGCAACCGGTGGGAACATACAGCGGACCCGCGTAGAGCTGCTCAACCTTAAGACATAGCTCAATCAGGTGAGGCCCTCTCGCACCCATACGATTTCCCAGAATCTCGCGGCTCAGCTGATCAAAGAGTCTTACATCGGTCTTAACGTAGTCGCCGTTGAGCCCAATGCACTCGTTTTGGATGACCACGCACGACTTGCCATCCGGAGTTGGACCCAAAGCCGAGCGCAAGCGCGATACCGTCGAATACAGATTGTTGCGCGCGGCGTTAAACTCGGCATGGGGCCACAACTCCATGGCGATTGTCTCGCGGTCGACCATGGCATCCATACCCAGCGCAAGGCGTTCGGCAAGCGTTGCCGCCTTTTTGCGACGCCACATCTTATCCGTGATGGGAAAACCGTCGCGCTCGGCGCGAAACGCGCCAAACATGCGCATCTCAATATGGCCGATAGCATCGACAGCCTCAACCTCGCCCGCCTGAAACAGGTGCTCACTTTCGCCCTCAAAGTCATCGCGTAGTGAATACCGCGACAGCTCGCGCACCGGAAGCTTCTTGCGAATCCTGACGGCAGGCTCGCCCAGGCAATGCATCGCAAGACGTGCAAAAAGACGATACGATGGGTCTAAAATCCCCGAGCGATTCATAGACATCCAGGCAGCAAGATCGCTATCGCGGCCTGCAGCGGCCAGATGCAGCGCCACGATCCAGGCTTCTGAGCCACCGACCTGCGTCTTGCTAATATCGAGCAGCTCTGCCTCTTCGCGAACCGATACCAGCGACGTATTGCGCAGATATGCCACGCGCTCCAGCAGCAAAGCGTTTTCGCGCATGTACGCAATCGATTCGTCGGCGAGCTTGAGCACCTGGACCGCGCGGAACTTTGCATTAACCGGCCGCCCCTCCGCCAGCGATTGCCAACCCTCCAGCAATAACCCAAACAGCTGAATTTGATTGTCGCGAACACGCACCGCAAAGCGGTCGAGCTCGCCAAACGCCGCATCGTCGGTCACGGGCAAGCCCGCGAGCAGGCGCCGCGCCGCGAGCACCATACGCAGCCAAATGGATGGCGCCTTAAGCCCGCGGATATCGAGCGCCTCGAGTATCTGCGCCATCTTGTCATCGCGCTCGTCGGGTTTAGCAAACGAGCCGTCGAACAGCTCCACCAGCATATGGTCGGCCTGCATGAGAATCCCCGCGATGTCGAGCTCGCAATAATAGGCTTTGCATACCTTGAGCTTCGCGAGAACATTGCCGTCTTCCGCTCGCTCGGTTAGGTGGCGCTTGACCTCGATATGCGCGGACAGCATGTCGAGCACCTCGCAGGATGTCTGTTCTTGCAAAACAGGGTTGGCGGGAAGCCCCAGGTCATTGTCGCCGTAAAAGGCGATAGTGAGCGCCTGGGCTATTTTCCAGGTAGCGGGGTCGACCTCGCGGGCCGCCTGATCGCCCGCACGTTCGATAACGGACGCCATATACCTTGCGAGCTTTGTATTGCACACGCTGACAGCCGCCAGATACACGCCGAGTGCCTCGGCGGGTGCCGGCTCTTGCTCCTGCCTTTCTGCATCGATCATCGCCGACGCCGCACGGCAAATGTCCCCTCCATGCCCGGTCAAGGCAAGATCGGCCCCATACTGCCCGGCAAGTTCCAACACCACATGACGGTCCAAGAACGCATCGGCCAGGTCCATGGCCAAATCACATCGGCCTGCCTTGATCAAAATGCGAGCAGCCCGCGATACAAGTTCGGGACGGATCTCGGCAACAAGCTTTCGCAACCTCAGGCGCGCATTGTCCTTAGCACCCAAACACCTAAAGGTGCGATCAGACGGATCCACGCCAAAAATCGGATAATCGCGTACAAAGATGGACTGGTCGACCATCGAAAGCCTCACACCGCACGCCTCTAGCTCCGCAATGCGGCCCTCGCCCATCAGTACCATCAAACAGGCAACGGTAAACAACAGGTTATTCTCGAGCGATGCAAGATCGGCCAGCGCCGCACCGTACACGTTGACGATTTCGTTCTCAAGCAACCCGGCAACATCGCCCTGTCCATACATTCCCGTCTGCAAGGCAGATACCAGCTCAGGCACACCCTGTGTGAGCCGATAGAAATCAAGCGATGTGCTGATCGAGAAGGCCGTGGCCCATGACGAATACTCATAGGCGTGCACCTTGAGCATCTGCGCATTGACTTTTACAGAATCGCCCAGCCCGTGGATAAGCAATCGGTTGGAGGGGCGGCAGGCAATAAAGACCCCCGTCCCCGTAGCACGTAAGCTGCGGATTCGATCGATGAGGTCCTCGGTTTCGTGCTGCTCGAGATTGGGCACGTTGTCGATCGCAACGAGCGAATGAGGTTTGTCCTTAAGCTCATCGGCGACAACCTCGAGCTGCATAAAGAGCTCGCGTCCAATCGCGCGGTCGGCCTCAATAATCCGAACCGGCCCTCGCGTGGGGTCCGATTTAACCTCCTGCACGTATTGCAGCAACACCGATGTCTTACCAAACCCATCGGGCGCGTAGAGCAAAACAATTCCCGCCTTGCGCCCTTTAACGATGAGCTCGTTCATCAAGCGATCGCGCCGCACCATATAGCCGCCGCCCGTCGGCATCAGCTCGAGATCGTCCGTATTGCCCAGATCGTTTTCCATGCCTGCTCCTCAACTCGACCATATGGACACCGTAACTGCAGGACCATATGAGCCACCCTGTGAATAGCGCGACATAGAGTTTTTTGGTTGTCTGCCGGTACGTATTTGGCAAGTTTTTGTACAGCGTGGCCCGATGGTAACTTATCCCCCGACCAATAGGTCTTTGCGCAGGTCAATGCGCTTGCCAGCATGTCCCATCCCATTTGCAGTGTAGCGCAGTCGGCTGTTTTTATTTGAGTTGCGCAACTCGCCTACTCCTCGCTACCGCCTGCGACTCTATGGTGGTAAATGTGCATAGAATCTGCTATAGAACGAATCGAATGATTTAGAACCCACCAGTCAAGTATGCGGCAAGGTTCTCGTCATGCATGCACCACGGCCCACGTCACTAAAAAGGCCCCCGCAAAGCGAGGGCCTTTTGAAAAGCTATGTAAGATTGCTTGGTCGCGTTACTCGCAGAGCGAAAGAGCGGCCTCGTCAGCAACGACGACGCAGTTAGTGTGCAGCTGCAGGATCGAAGCCGGGCACTTGGGCGTAACCGGGCCATAGCACATATCGTGCACGGCCTGGGCCTTGGCCTCGCCGTTGGCGACAACCAGGATCATGCGGGCATACATGATGGTCTGGGTGCCCATGGTGTAAGCCTGACGGGGCACATCGTCGATGCTGTCGAACAGGCGGCTGTTGGCCTGAATGGTGCTCTCGGTCAGGTCGACGCAGTGCGTACCCTTGGAGAAGTGGTCATCGGGCTCGTTGAAGCCGATGTGACCGTTATTACCAATGCCGAGCAGCTGCAGATCCGGGTAACCGGCGGCAGCGACGATCTTGTCGTACTCGGAGCAGGCAGCGGCGGCATCGGGGTTGGAGCCATCGGGCACGTGCGTGTTGTTCAAATCGATATTGATGTGATCGAAGAAGTTCTCACGCATAAAGTAGTGATAGCTCTGGGGATCGTCGTGCGAAAGACCACGATACTCGTCCAGGTTATAGGTGCTGACCTCGGCGAAGTCGACGTCGCCCTTCTCGTACCAAGCAGCGAGCTGTTTGTAAGCACCAATCGGGGTGGAGCCGGTGGCAAGACCCAACACGCAATCGGGCTTAAGAATAACCTGCGCCGAGATGATATTGGCGGCCTTGCGGCTCATATCCTCATAGTCTTTAGCTTTAATGATCTTCATTACGCGTCCTTTCTCGTAGAAGAGAGGCAAGGCTCCCCTTACAAGCACTTGCCCGCGGCCCGCGTCGGCCGCAACCAACGTGTGCGGCCACCAGGGCGAGGTCGCGTAATGTATGTGTCTCGTGTCTAACCGCGTCGAGGCCCCTGCCCGTCCACGGTGACCCAAAGCTGTTTAGCCTCGGACGTTTCCCATCTTGCCACGGAGGGCGCCCTCTTTCAAGGGCGCCCTCCGAAAACGTGATTGAATTGTAGGCTAAAGGCCAAGCGGAGCGACTAGCGCTCGCGAGCAACGATGAGCTGGTCCATCTCCTCGACATGCTCGCCAACGGAGCCCTTGATGCTCGAGAACTCAACAGAGTTGCACACCAAGATGGGAACCGTCACATCGTAACCCTCGGCAGCAATTGCCTCGCGATCGAACTCGATGAGCACGTCGCCCTTATGGACGACATCACCCACCTGTGCATGCACGCTAAAATGCTTGCCCTCAAGCTGGACAGTGTCCAAACCAACATGGATGAGCACGTCTAGACCATCGACCGTGTTGAGCGCAACGGCGTGACCCGTGGGAAAAATGGCCTCGACCTTGGCGTCTGCCGGCGCAATCACACGCGTGCCGGTAGGCTGAATCGCCACGCCCTGACCCAAAAGGCCGGTGGCAAACGTCTGGTCTTTGACCTCGGACAACGGAATGACGTCGCCCGAGATGGGAGCATCCAGCGTAAGGACTCGACCACGCATACCAAAAGACCTCAGGACTTTAGTGAACATGCTCCCCCTCGGACATACCAATCAATCAAAATAGCTTTAACAGTTTACCACTTGGCACCCGTTTTTGACCATTAGGGAAGTTCGCGCTTGACAACCTCGACGATGTCGTCAACCACACGCTGGGTCAACTCGTGCGTCTCGGCCTCGGCCATCACACGGACCAGCGGCTCGGTGCCACTCGGACGTACCAGAATGCGGCCGCGACCGTTGAGCTCCTTCTCGGCGGCAGCGACAGCGTCCCAAATGGGCTGACAATCGTCCAGGCCGGCCTTATTGTCGGAATGTACGTTGACAAGTACCTGCGGGTACTTCTTCATGATACCGGCAAGGTCGGTGAGGGTGCGGCCGGTGCGCTTGAGCACGGCCAGAAGCTGCAGGGCCGTCACCAAGCCGTCGCCGGTGGTGTTGTGCTCCAGGAAGATGATGTGGCCGGACTGCTCGCCGCCGATGACGGCACCGTCCTCGAGCATACGCTCAAGAACATAGCGGTCGCCCACGGCGGTCTGGACCATCTCGAAGCCCTGCTCCTTCATGGCGATGGAGAAGCCTAGGTTGCACATAACGGTCGAGACGATCTCGGAGTTGGCGAGCTTGCCGCGAGCGGCCAGGTCGGAACCGCAGATGGCCAGGATGTAGTCGCCATCGATTTCGTTGCCCTCGCTGTCCACGAACAGCACGCGATCGGCGTCGCCATCGTGAGCCAGACCGATGTCGGCGTGGGTGCGCAGCACGAGCTCGCGCAGGGGCTCAAGATGAGTGGAGCCGCACTCGACGTTAATGTCGGTGCCGCAGTAATCGGTGTTGATGGCATGGACCGTGGCGCCCAGGCGCTGCAGTGCGGCGGGCGTGGTCTGGCAAGAAGCACCGTGGCCGCAGTCGACGGCAACAACCAGGCCATCGAGCTTAAGGCCGTCGAGCGTGCTGATGGCATGATCGACATATGCCTTGCGGGCGTCCTTCATCTTGATGATGTGACCCACACCGGCGCCGGTCGGCAGCGTGTCGGCAGCCATGGCCTCCTCGGACATGACCCAGGCGCTGATCTCTTCCTCGACAGCATCGGGAAGCTTCATGCCCTTGCGGCTAAAGAACTTGATGCCGTTGAACTCCGGCGGATTGTGCGAAGCAGAGATGACGATACCGCCGTCGAGCTCGTTTTGGACGGTGAGCAGCGCCACGGCCGGCGTAGGGATAACGCCGCAGCAGTGCGGGCGGCCGCCCTCGGCCATAATGCCGGCGGTCAGAGCGCTCTCGAGCATGGTGCCCGAAAGACGCGTGTCGCGGCCGATGCAAATATCCGGACCAAGGAACTTGGTCGCCGCACGGCCAAGACGAAACGCGAGGTCGCACGAGAGGTCGGCGTTGGCGACGCCGCGGACGCCATCGGTACCGAAGATGTTCTGGGGCATAGGATCGCTCCTTCCCAAGTGGGCAAAACGCAGTCGCCCACCCTAGTCGAAAAAGAAAAGCGGGACCCGCCGAGCAATCGGCAGGCCCCGCTTGTACATTGTATCTCGTAAGGAGATAAAACCTTAGCGCTTGGAGAACTGGGGAGCGCGGCGAGCCTTCTTGAGGCCGTACTTCTTGCGCTCGACCACGCGAGCATCGCGCGTAAGGAAACCGGCCTTCTTGAGGTCAGCACGGTAGTCGCCAGCGTTCAGAAGAGCGCGAGCGATGCCCAGGCGCAGAGCGCCGGACTGACCGGAGATGCCGCCGCCATCGCACAGAGCGATAACGTCGAACTGACCGGCGGTGTCGGTCACCTTGAAGGGAGCAAGGGCGTTCTCAACGAGCTGATGACGGCCGAAATACTGCTCGGCGTCACGCTTGTTGATGGTCACCTTGCCGGTGCCGGGGACGAGACGGACGCGGGCGACGGCGTTCTTACGACGGCCGGTACCCTGGTAGACAACGGTGTTCTCAGCCATCTTTAAGCCTCCAGCTCAATCTTCGTGGGGTTCTGGGCAGCGTGCGGATGCTCGGCACCAGCGTAGACCTTAAGCTTGGTCATCTGGGCACGGCCGAGGGTGGTCTTGGGCAGCATGCCGCGAACGGCGCGCTCGATGACCTTCTCCGGGTGCTTCTCCATAGCCTGGCGGAAGCTCTCAGCCTTGAGGCCGCCGTTGTAGCCGCTGTGGCGATAATAGGTCTTCGTGTCGGCCTTGTTACCGGTAAGCTGGACCTTATCGGCGTTGATGACGACAACGAAGTCGCCGCAGTCGCTGTTGGGCGTGAACTGGGGCTTGTTCTTACCGCGCAGAATCATTGCGATCTGGGTGGCAAGACGGCCCAGGACAGCACCATCGGCGTCGACGAGAACCCAGTTGCGCTGGACCTCGCCCTGCTTGGCGTAGTGAGTCGATTTCGAAATCACTTAGACTCCTCCATGTACAGTACGTGTTGTTACAGAGATTCACGGGGCTCTGCAAGTAACCCGTCCATATTACCCCGCTCGCCGCCCGAGTCAACAGGTATTTTGGTTCTGACCAGACTTTCTGCACATGTCGTCCATGGGTCATGACGTCGCGACACTAGCGCTCGACAAATGCCTCGATATCTCCCAGCAAGCGCTTTGCCTCCTGGCGGCCCTGAATATACAGGTCGAGGAGCTTTGCTGGATCGTGCTCAACGTGACCGACCTCGACCGGCTTTTGCGGAGCAACGACCAGTGCGCGGCCCTCGCGCTCATACTTCCACAGATGCATGCGCTGGATGTTATAGCGGTCGTGGCGCGTCTCGATAGCCTCGAGCAGGTAGGGGTAGTCGGCATAGCGGGCGCGCGCGGCGGGCATAAACTCGTAGGGCTTTTTCTCGTACGAGCGGTCCTGCGTGACAATGACAACCGCGCGATCGAAGCCCGCCTCCTCCAGCACGTGCTCGATGGGAACCGAATCGGCTACGCCACCGTCGACGTATTTGTGTCCGTCAATCTCGACCGGCGGCGTCACCAGCGGCAGCGACGTCGAGGCGCGCACGGCATCGAGGTCGAGCACGGCGCTTTTGACCGGCAGGTACGCGGCAGTTCCAAAGAGCATGTCCGTCGCGACGGCGTACATCTCGATGGGGCTCGCATCAAACGTCACGTTGTCAAAGGGATCCAGGCGGTCCTGGACATCGTTGAAGATAAAGTCGTAGCCCACAATAGAACCCGTGGACGCAAACGATGCGGCACCCATGAAGCGGTTGTCGTTGCAGAAAGCCAGGTTGATGCGGTTGGCACGGCCGATCTGGTGCGACTTGTAGTTCACGCCGTTGAGGGCACCGGCCGATACGCCATATACCGCCGGAATCTCGACGCCAGCCTCCATGAGGACGTCGAGCACGCCTGCGGTAAACTGCCCGCGAAAACTACCGCCCTCCAGGACGAGCGCGACCTTGCCGGCGTTCTTTGCTTTATCTTCTGCAGTCATGTTGACCTCCTGCTGTTTCGTTTTGGCTTTCTTCTACCCAGTTTTGGGATAGAGAGCGCACAGGTTTTGGAGTTGAGGGGGTGGGGCGGTCGGCGGGAAAGCGCGTCCCACCCTGCGTTGCTGCGGCGTTTTCTTTACGCTCGCGCCCTGCGCAGAGTTCGATTCTCCGCGGTACGGGGGATCCGTTGATGCGGGGTTTGGCCAGCTGAAATTCAATAAACATCGCATCCGTTTTGAATCGAGGCTTTGCGCGGAGAATCCGCGTATTTGCTTCGCAAATCCGCACCGGCTTCGGCCGCCTGTCGGCGTCCTCGCCCGCTCGCTACAAACGCTTCGCGTTTGCTTAACGCTCGCGCCCTGCATAGAGTTCGATTCTCCGCGGTATCTGTAAGTAATAAAAAAGCAGGTAGGTGCGTTTACCTACCTGCTTGTAACTATTGGTGGAGGCGCGGAGAATCGAACTCCGGTCCACGAAAGCCCCCTGATTGGCATCTCCAAGCTCAGTCGCTGGTTTTGTCTCGGACGCTTTGCGCGCAGCGACACGCTCGCGGCGTCCCAACCGGTTCGGTCTTAGCCTGCGCCATACCGATTACGTGCGCAGGAGCATTCCCCTAAAATGACGTCGCGCCGGTGTCGGGGAAATCACCGGGTTGACGCGCCGCTATAAACTAAGCAGCGAGAGCCATAGGCTCAAAAGAAGAGTTGTTGTCAATTCAATTTGACGGTACCCCTGTTTAACGAGGCGAGGAGACCTCGGCTTGCTTCCTCTCTCAGAGCTATCGTGTCGAAACCAGTCGCCCCCGAATGCTGGGAAAGTCTGGATGGCGTCGGGCCTGCAAACACCCGATAACCGTCGACTTTTCAAGGAACATGCGGGGTGAACCCCGCTCGTGGATAGCTATCTTACCACGTTCTAAAGGCAGACAGCCGCTCTATGCACGAGCTGTGAAGACCCTAATGTGCACTGCACTTCGCACTTTTGATACCGATCGCGTCACGTATATTTTCGCCAAGCAAAATTGACCCGTCGAAAGGACCGTTATGGATACCAAACAGCAACTCGTCAATGCCCTCGCAGGCCTGGGCTCAACCATTACCGAAGCCATGGATGTCATCGAAGGCTTTGTCCCCTGCGGACATCCCGCCCTCACGGTTTCGAACGCCCTTGTTGCGCTGGACGCTGACGATGATGCGGCTCTCGCCCAGCAGCTTGAGACCGTCGAGGGCTTTATCGACCACGTGAGCGAGAACCGCGGCGTGGCCGCCTACCACGGCATCGAGGTCGAGCTCGCGGGTCCCAAGGCCGATCTGCTCGCAGCAATCCGCGAGATAGGCGCCCTTATGCAGATCGCAGGCGTCAAGAACACCCAGGTCAACGAGTGGGTCTACCGCAGTCTGGCAGCACTCGACAGCTCCGACGAAAAGGCAGCCGAGCAGCTCACCGAAGTCCCCGCCATCAAAGCTGCACTTATCTAAAAAGGCCTGCACCCTGGCGGCTGCGGTGCCACCCGAATGCAGGCCATATACTCAATCGAAAACGCTAATGCAGGTACGCTTTCGCGTTGCTCAGGCTGTAGGCGATCGTTGAGCCGTTGTGCAGTAGTGACGACGTCTGCGGAGTGATCATGCCGGTAATACCCAATGCCAATAGCGCCGAGTTGGTGAGCATCACCCTTGAATACGAACTCGTCAGACGGTCGATAAGCCCCTGGCTCATGCGGCGCAGGCGCACGATTGCGGCGAGATCTGTATCGGTCAGGATGATATCGGCGACCTCCTTGGCGATGTCGCTTCCGCCACCCATGGCCAGACCCACATCGGCCAGGCCCAGCGCCGGTGAGTCGTTGACGCCGTCGCCCACCATGGCAACATGGCGCCCCTCGCTCTTAATGCGCTCCACATACGCGTACTTGTCCTCGGGCAGCAGCTCGGCCTTAAACTCGTCGACACCCGCCTCGCGCGCAATGCGCTCGGCCGTGCGCTCCGAGTCGCCCGTGAGCATGACCACGTGCTTAACGCCCAACGCATGCAGGTCGGCGATGGCCTCACGGACCCCGGGCTTGAGCGGATCCTCGATACCGAGCATGCCGACGACCTTGCCATCAACCGCCAGATACAGCGGCGACAGGCCCTGCATCTGGGACTCGATTTGCTCCTTGATGTCGGACTCGAGCTGCGCACCCTCATCCTCAAATACAAAGTGCGCGGAACCGATGATGGCGCGACGCCCTTCGATGGACGATGCAATGCCGTGCGCCACGATGTACTCAACGGCAGCATGGCGCTCGCGATGCTCGAGCCCGCGCTCACGTGCCGCATTGACCACGGCACGCGCCACCGGATGCGGAAAATGCTCCTCCAAGCAAGCGGAAAGGCGCAGAATCTCGTCCTCGCTCCAGCCATCGGTGGTGAGTACGCAGGCAAGACGCGGCTGCGCCTCGGTGAGCGTGCCGGTCTTATCAAAGACAATGGTATCGGCCTTGGCAAACGACTCAAAGTACTTGGCGCCCTTGACCATCACGCCCATCTTGGCGGCATCGCTCATGGCGGTCATGACGGCGACCGAACCCGTGAGCTTGAGCGCGCACGAGTAGTCGACCATCAGTGCCGCCGAGGTCTTAATGAGACTGCGCGTGGTGAGCGCAACCAGGCCCGCGAGCAGGAAGTTCCACGGGACGATCTTGTTGGCGAGGTCTTCCATGTGCGACTGGCCCTCGGACTTGAGCGAGTCGGCCGTCTGCACGAGCGAGACGATCGAGCGCAGCTTGGTCTGCGCCGTGTTGGCGCGCACGCGCACCAAGATGCCGCCGTCTTCCACGACGGTTCCGGCGAACACGTCGTCGCCTGCGCTGCGCTCGACGGCAAGCGGCTCGCCGGTCAGGGTCGCCTGGTTGACCATGGCGCTTCCCTGCTCGACGACGCCGTCAATGCAGATGGACATGCCGGTGCGCACGGCCACCAAGTCACCGGGCTCAAGCTCGGTCGCGGCAACGCTTACCTCGGTGTCGCCGACGACCTTTTGCGCCTTGTCGGGCACATCGAGCAGCGAGTTGATGAGCTCGTTTTCGCTCATGGCGCGGGTGTAGTCCTCGAGCAATTCGCCCACATTAAGCAGGAACATCGTCTGCCCCGCGGTGTCGACATCACGTTTGACGAACGAAATGCCGATGGCCGACGCGTCAAGCACAGGAACGGTCAGGCGCGGCTGCGCGAGCTCACGGAGGGCGGCGCGCAAAAAGGTCATGTAACCGGCTACGACAAACACCGCACGCAGGGGCGTGGGCAAAAACCATCGGCGCGCATAGTGGGCGCCGATGAGTGTGGCAAGATCCATAACGAGCTTGTGCTTGCGCGGCTCAAGCTGCATCACGTAGCCCGACTTGGCATCGGCGATAGCCTGAGCATCGAGTGCGCCCAAGGCGTCGAGTACGCTCGCGCGGCGCGGCTCGTCGTACTCCAGCGCCATCTGGCCAATGCGACCATACACGCGCACTTTGCGCACGCCGTCGATTTCGCCACTGAGCTTAAGAAGTGCATCGAGATCGCTCTCTGGCACAGGACCCGCCAATTGAAGACGGGTCCTGCCGGGGATCTCGCTGATAATCGAGAATCTCATAGTTTGTGCCTGGGAGCGTTACTCGGCTGCCTCGTCAGCAGCGGCCTCGCTCTGGGTGATGTAGGCCGCCTCGGCAACCATGTCGTCGACATTAGCCTTGGCCTGCTCGACCATGTCCTGGTAGCCATTCTTGATGCGCATGCCGCACGCGATACCCTGCACGCAGGCATTCTTGACCGGAGCGCTGGTAAGCAGCTTGATGCCGGCCGTGCCAAGCAGAAAACCGCCACCGACAAGCAGGGTATTGAACGTCGACTTCTTCATGTTGCTTCTCCCTTTTGCCGCATTGGACGCGGCACGGTGCCTCAGCACCCGAGTAAACAAGTTTGCTCGAGCACACTTTTGGAAAATAGTTTAGTTTATCTAACTATTGAGGTCAACAAAGGTTAACTTTTTGGAAATCTTAAGGTGCGGAACAGCCGGCTTCTGGCGATCCGCCCGCCGCGATGCACATCCGTGACGCCAAAGAGGAGGCCCTCTCCTCTCCAGCAAATTGAGGGTGAATGGTTTTCCGCGAAGTGAACGAGCAAAATTGGGCCCCGAAGCATCCGCATTTTTTCGCAGCAAAACCGCAAGGAAAACTCGACAAAACCGCAGGAAACCGAGCCAGAAAAGTGTTGATGTTTCAGGGGTCCAAAATAGATCGTTCACTTCGCGGAAAAGTATTCACCTTCGTTTTCAACATCCATAAAGAATGAGGGCGCCAACGGCGCCCTCATTCACCAAATTCCATTCAGCCTACCTGACCCGAACGGCCGAGTCGTTGCGGAACCGAGGGACCGGGCGCAGGGCCTTGCCTCTCAATGAGTTCCCTTCAAAACAATGGGCGTGCCGACGGCACGCCCATTCACTCGATTTCATTCAGCCCCACCTGACCCGAACGGCCGAGTCGTTGCAGAACCCGGGAGCCCCGGCAGGACGGGTGCTTGCTCAAAATGAGTTCCGCACGCAAAGAAGGTCACTTAATGTGGCCTTCGTCTTGCGCAGGACTGTTTGAAATTTTGAGCAAGCACCCACCCTGCCGGGGCTCCCGGGTTCCGTTTACGAGAGCGACGTTCTCAGCAACTCGTTGAAGAGCTTCGGGTTGCCCTTGCCGCGGCTCGCCTTCATGCACTGGCCTACCAAAAAGCCGATGACCTTCTGGTTGCCGTCACGATACTGCTGCGCCTGATCGGCACAGTTTGCCAGCACCTCGTCCACGATCGGCTGCAACGCGCCGGCATCGCTTACCTGACGCATGCCGCGCTCGTCGACGATCTTGTTGGGGTCGTCGCCGGTCTGGGCCATGGCCTCAAAGACCTCGTGCGCCTGGTTGGAGCTGATGGCATCGGTCGCCAGCAGCTTAGCCAGCGCTGCTACCTGAGCCGGCGCAATGCCGGACTCGGCGAGCGACACACCCGCGCCCTTAAGGTAGGCGATCATCTCGTTCACCAGCAGGTTCGCGACCGTCTGGGCCTCCTTGCCGGCCATACCGGCAGCGGCGGCCTCAAAGAAGTCGGCAAACTCGGGGTCGCCGGCGATCTGCTCGGCGTCGGCCGCCTTAATGCCAAAGTCGGCCTCAAAACGGGCGCGCTTGGCATCGGGCAGCTCGGGAATCTCGCCACGGCAACGGTCGATAAACTCGTCGTCCAAATCGAACGGCGCCAGGTCGGGGTCGGGGAACAGACGATAGTCGTCGGCCGTCTCCTTGACACGCATGACCACGGTGCGCTTGCGGCTGGGCTCCCAGTGACGAGTCTCCTGATAGATGATGCCGCCCTCCTCGAGCACCTCAGCCTGGCGGCAGATCTCGTAGGCAAGGCCGTCATGCAGGCTCTTAAACGAGTTGAGGTTCTTGAGCTCGGTCTTGGTACCCAGCTTGGTCTCGCCGCGGCGGCGCAGCGACACGTTGCCGTCGCAGCGCATGGAACCCTTCTCCATGGAGCAGTCCGAAATGCCCAGCGTCACAAAGATGCGGCGGAGCTTTTCCATAAACAGACGCGCCTCCTCGGGCGTACGCAGATCGGGCTCGGTCACGAGCTCAATCAAAGGCGTGCCGCAGCGGTTGTAGTCGACGAGCGACTCGGCCGCGGCGGTAATGCGGCCCTCGGCGCCGCCCACGTGCACCATCTTGGCGGCGTCCTCCTCCATGTGGATGCGCAGGATGCGGATGGGCACCGTGTAGGAACCGTCCTCGCGACGCTCGGGCATCTGCAAGTTGGACGCATCATAGCTGGCCAGGTGGCCGGCGCGCTGGTTGCCCTCGCGCATGGTCGACGTCATGGACGTGGACAGGCCCTCGGCGTTGGCCGAGGCGCTCGCCAGGCTCTGTGCCTCGGCCTCGCCAAACGCGCAGTCGGGGCGCTCGGCGGCACCGCGACCGGTCACGTCCAGGTCCAGGTGACCGTACATGGCAAAGGCGACCGGACCCTGCGTGGTCTGGAAGTTCTTGGCCATGTCGGGATAGAAGTAGTGCTTGCGGTAGAACATCGAGTGGCGCTGGATCTCGCAGTTGGTGGCGAGACCGGCCTTGACGATGCTCTCGATGGCGCGCTTGTTGGGCACCGGCAGGGCGCCGGGCAGGCCCAGACACACCGGGCACACGTTGGCGTTGGGCTCGTCATCGTGGCTGAGCTTGCAGTTGCAGAACATCTTGGTATCGAGTGCGGTGAGCTCGGTATGGATCTCCAGGCCGATCACGGCCTCCCAATCCTGCAGGACCTCGGAAAGCTCCTTCATTACAGCTCGCCTCCCTTCCCGGCAAAATCGGGCGCAACGGAAAGCGCGGGCGCACCCGTGGCGGCATCGGCAAAGCCGCGCTCCAGGGCGCGGGCAAATGTGAGCAGCTGACGGTCCTTAAACGCCGGACCCACCAGCTGGGCAGAAACGGGCAGCTGAGTATCCTCGCCCAGGCCCAGCGGCACCGAGATACCACCGTTGCCGCAAATGTTGAGCGAGATGGTGTACAGGTCGGAGAGGTACATCTGCGTGGGGTCGCTGATCTCGCCAAACTTAAAGGCCGTGCGCGGCGAGGCGGGCATGAGGATGGTGTCCACCTTGGCATACGCGGCGTCGTAGTCCCGCGTGATGAGCGTACGGGCCTTTTGCGCAGCGTAGTAGTACTTGTCGTACACGCCCGAGCTCAGCAGGTAGGCGCCGAGCATCTGACGACGCTTGGCCTCGGCACCAAAGCCGTGAGCGCGCGAGAGCGAGCTCTGGTCGGACAGGTTGGCGCAGCCCTCCTCCTGATAGCCATAGCGAATGCCATCGAAGCGGGCCAGGTTGGAGAACGCCTCGGCCGGGCCGATGACGTAGTAGGCGGCGATAGCGGCGTCCAGGTGCGGCAGGTCGACCTCGACCAGCTCGGCGCCTTGGTTCTGCAGCTCCTGGGCGGCGCGCTGAACAGCGGCCTTGACCTCGGGCGTCAGACCCTCGGCCTCCATAAACGCGGGGATGATGCCCACGCGCTTGCCCTCGATGCTGTCGTTGAGATGCTCGGTAAAGTCGACGGCGCAATCCTGGCTGGTGCAGTCGTACGGATCGTGCCCCGCACCGGTAAGCGCGTTCATGGCCAGCGCGACATCCTCGACCGTGCGGCCAAAGGGGCCCACCTGGTCGAGCGACGAGCCAAAGGCAACCACGCCGTAACGGCTCACGGCGCCATACGTGGGCTTAAAGCCCACCACGCCGCACAGCGACGCCGGCTGGCGAATGGAGCCGCCGGTGTCCGAGCCCAGCGAGAGCGCGACCTCGCCCGCGGCGACGGCTGCAGCGGAGCCGCCCGAAGAGCCGCCGGGCACGCGCTCGGTATCCCAAGGGTTGTTGGTGCGGTGGAACGCCGAGCTCTCGGTAGAGCTACCAAAGGCAAACTCGTCCATGTTGGCCTTGCCCATGGGCAGGCAGCCGGCATCGAGCATGCGCTGGACGCAGGTGGCGGTGTAGACGCTCTGGTAGTCCCCGAGCATGCGGGAGGCGCAGGTGGTGCGCGTGCCCACGAGGTTCATGTTGTCCTTAATGGCCAGCGGCACGCCCGCAAGCGGGGGCAGCGGCTTTCCGGCGGCACGGTCGGCATCCACGCGCGCGGCGGCCTCGAGCGCAAGCTCGGGCGCCACCTGCAGGAATGCCTGGACCCCGCCCTCGCGCGCCTCGATGGCAGCAAGGGAGGCCTGGGCCACCTCGGTAGCGGTAAAGTCGCCGGCGGCAACGCCCGCGGCGATCTGGGCGGCGGTAAGGGAATCGAAGCTCTGCGCCATTACTCGCTCTCCCCCTCTCCCAAAATGGACGGCACGCGGAAGTAGCGGTCGCGCGCGCTGCCGGCGTTTTCGAGCGCAACGTCGAGCGGCAGATCGCGCTCGGGCTCGCGCAGGTCATCACCCATCACGTTGGACAGGCTTCCGATGGGATGGAACGTGGGCTCCACGTCGGGCAAGTCATATTGCAAGACGGGCTCGAGCATCTGGACGGCGTCGTTCATGTAGGACGTCATCTGGGTGAGCTCGTCATCGGTCAGTGCGATCTTTGCGTACTCGGCGATGCCTCGCACGTCTTTCTCGCTGAGTGCCATAGGCGCTCCCTTCCGCATAACAGATAAACCGCTCTAGTATACAAGGCAACGCCGCTTGGAGCAGGTGCTTTACCCAAATGCAGCGAAAACGTAACGAGGACGGCGGGTTGGCAGGCGGCGGGCCGGCGGTTCTGCAGCAAAACCGCACCGCCCATAGCGAAAACCGTCTCGCCCACAACGAAAACCATCCTGTCCACAGCGAAAACCGTCCCGTCCGCAACGAAAACCGTCCCAACATTCGACGTTTTTCGGCAAAATCGCGATTGTCATCGAATGTTGTGATGGTTTGGAGCCCCGACCACCACAAAGGAGCCTGTCCTCATTGTGGTGGTTCTGAATGATGCTCTATGCCGAGGCCTTGGCCTTGCGGCGCTTGCGGGCCGCGTGGATCACGATGTCCAGCAGCAACAGCACAATGGCCACGACCACGATGAGCACTGCAAACTCACGCTTGCCCCAGTGGCGGCCGGCCAGCGACTTTTGCTTGTCGACGTCCTTCTTGTTGTACTTGGTGCGCACGCAATGCACCAGCAGGCGATGGTCGTTCACGCCGTAGGGCGTGCAGGTGACGAGCGTCACCTTGTCGGCGCCTGGCTCGATGGTCAGCGACTCCATCTCCTCGGGCAGAACCACTTCGGAGTCCACCATCCTGTAGGCGAGCGTCTTGTTCATGGTGTGCAGCAGCACTAGGTCGCCGGGTTCCAGCGAGTGAATGTCGTCGAACATGCTCAGGTTGCGCATGCCCGAGTGCGCGGTGAGCACGCAATGCGTCGAGGTGCCGCCAACCGGCAGGCTCGTGCCCTCCAGGTGGCCGACGCCCGCCATAAGGACTTCTTCGCTCGTGCCGTGGTAGATGGGCATGCTTACGTCGATGGAGGGGATCTCGACCCAGCTCATCATGGGGTCGCGGTCAAAGATGAGCTGCTGAGCGTAGGGCTCGATCTGGTCGGCGGGAAGCTCGGTGGCCTCGCTCGCCAGCTGCTCGTTATAGGAGCGCGCCTGCAGCAAAATACGCTCGCGCTCCTCCTCCGAGAGCGCGTCCACGGTGCTGGACACGGTGCTGATCTGGTTGAACACGCCCGAGGCCTCGAGCCGATCCAAGATCCACGGCCAGGTCATAAGGCCCACGCCAATAAGGATGATGACGATGGTGATGAGCCGATCGGCCCAACGCGGCAGTCGCTTGCGGCGGCGCTTAGGTTTTGGTTGAGGTTTGGGCTGAGGGCTTGAGCCACCGTTGGCCGCGGCGTTATTGCTCTTCATATGTTTGGCGCCCTGCACCATCGCCGGTCACTCCTCTACAGCTCAGGTTGTCTAAACAAATAATAGCCGATTAGCGAACTCATACGCCGGACAACGCAGCTAGGACCGAAGCACCGCCTACGGTCCGAATTCTTGGAGACCTTCTACAGCGCTTCTTGCCATGGATATTCCTTTCCAAACATGCGATCGACTTCGAGCTGAATTCGCTCATCGTCGATTGCCGCCAAAGATAGCGCAAGCGAAATGTCGTCGACGCGGGAGGAGTCGGCAAACACGGGCGCATAGCGCCACACTTGGATCATCGCCGTCTCGTTATCCGGCAACTCCCCGTCTGCGACTTCGAGGTCGCTCAGTTGACGCCATGCACTTCTTAAGACGGCCTTTTGTTCCATGCCCGGTGCAGCGAGCATCGAACGCACAGCGAGCGCCGTCTCCCCAGCGTCAGCGAGGCGGTCGACCTGTGGTGCCTTCCTTGCAAAAATAACCTTCGAGACAGGCGAGGAAAGTTCTGCCATGTGCTCACTGAGCAGAAGATCAACGGCAACAGGAAACACAACGACACGTCGCTCGCGACGCTCGCGCCTCGCGAGTCCCCTGTCAACAAGCTCGGTTATGGCCTCACTCGCGCGGCTTGCCGAGATCCCAAGCGCACGACAAAGGTCATAGGGACGATATGGCTCCCGGGCTGCTCCCCAGATTGCGGCAGCTTGCGCGTTGGGTGACATCTTGGTCGCGTGATTGCGAAACCGGGCACCGCCCCTCTCCGTGCAAGCTGTGCCCATAAATGGAAGAAAAGCCTGTCTACCGGGGCAAACAAACGGAATCCCTTGTGCGACCAATGCTTTGCGCTGACGTGCATCGGCATCAGGAAACGAAACGACAACAGGAGTCTCCGCGCGCAAGGCTAGCTGACTATAGACTCTCTTGGCCTCGGGAAGCCCGACGCCAGTAGGCCAACTCGCAAGCAAAAACGAAAAACCGTTTGCGTCAACAGCGCGGACCTCAATCGCCCGCAGATGCAGCGGCAAGCGTGCGAATCCAGGCCAAGTTTTGATCTTGGCGGAGAGGCCTAGTGCTTCTTGTAAGTAGATTAGCGCTTCGTTCATTTCCATCATTTTCGTTTGATTCCAATTTATATTGGAATTATACATAATTTTCGGAATTAACGAGATTCCTTTCGTGCATAAGCCAGCATTTGAGTTTTCAAAATGTCCCGAATCGGCGGGGCGATTCGGGATACAATAGCTACAGGAAACGACGCACCCCGCGTAAGTACTTAGGAGCGCGGGCAACCAGTTTCCGACGTTGTTAAATGCCCGGGCTCCGAACCCCGGGCATTCTTATTTGCGCTTGTTACGGCGCAAATGCCTTCTACCGTCCGCACCGCGCGTGCGCCTACGGACCCTAAACCGAACCTCATACGAGTCAAGAAACGCGATGACGATCGAGCCCGCATCGGACGATGGAGGCTGCCTGCGTTGTCCAAAAAGAACGGGGCAGACTCCAGTGCGGAGTCTGCCCCGTAAAGAGAATGGCAAAGCAAGAACGTCGATGGACGAGAAAAGTGTCCGCAAGTCTCATGGCCATCACATCCCACCTGCCAAAGGGATGGGTGGGTGAGCGTTACTCCTGCTCGGACTCCTCGGCCTGCTTACGGCTGCGGATGAGGTGCGCCACACCGATGCACAGAACCGCGCCACCAGCGATCCAAGTGAAGGTCACGCCGTTGAGACCGGTCAGCGGGAGGCCAACCTGCTTGGTATCGCCAACGGTGATGTTGAAGGTACCATCGGCATTCTTCTCCGATCCGTCCTTCTTCGTCAGCTTGTTGTCGCCAGAATTTCCGTCGGTGAGGCCAGAGATGACGTTGTCGTTCTGACCCTTGTTATCAAGCCTTCCCTCAAGCTTTGTCAGCTTGTAGCCCTGGCCCTCCTCATCATTAATTGTCGGATCAATCGTAAATTCGAAAGACGAAACCGCGGTATAGCCATTGGGGGCGTTTTTCTCGGTCACAGTATAGGTACCAGCATCAAGACCGGTAAGCTGAATGAGGCCCTTCTCGTTCGTCGTTAAAACAACCTCGTCATCACTCAACGTACCGTTCTTCGCGACGTATTTCACCCCGTTATTCTCATCACCTGTGGTCGTGATGGTAAATTGCGCGCCCTCGAGAGCTGCTTCGGTGCCCAAGTCAACCTTATTAATCTGAAGGCCGTAGGTATAGTCCACGACGGTGTCGGGCGCCGAGGTGCCAGTGCCTGCGACCATGGGGTTGTTAGAATACTCGAGCGTAACAGTATTGGGGTTGCCCTCCAGCCCGTTGTTGGCCCCTGCAATAACCGCCTTTGCGTTGAGCTTTGCCTGGTAGAAGACAACAATCTTGGTGTTGGCATCGATCGTAAGCGGTCCGTCATCTTTCGCGGTGGCCGACTTCAGACCCTTTTCGCCCTTACTAAAATCGACTACCAGGTCACGCCTGGAATCAGAGGGTTTAGTCACACCGTAGCTAGCCGGAGCAATCTCGGTATATGCATCACCGTTCAGTGCATAAACGCTAAGCGAGCCATCGACGTAGTCAAGACCCTTCTCCAGCGTATCCTTAAACTTATAGGAATAAGAGTCATAGCTGGCGTAGTTATCTGCGATCGTACCGGTTAGCTTATAGTTCACTACCTGACCGATCTGGGAGTCGGCCGCATCCTTCCAATTGGCCTCGTCCTCCCCAGTAATGGCAGTGCCCGTCACCTTAGAATCGTCGAGGACCTTTTTCTCAACCGTTGGGATGTTGGTCTTCTCATAAACGGTCACGGCACTACCACCCACGACTGCAAAGATGGGAGACGTGCCGGTGTTCTTATTGCTGGCCACCAGGCTACTATCGTCGGTCACAAACAAGTAATAACCAGATCCGGCGGTAGCATTCCAAGGCTGTCCAGCTGAAATACCAGAAGCGGTCGGAGTCTCATTCTTTACGGCATTCGCGACTGCGTAGAGAACATTATCAGTAGCGACTCGCGTCCCCTTAGTAGTTCCGTCAGCTGAACCCGCAATCGGACCACCCGCGTTCGCCATAAGGAATTCGGCGACATCCTGAGCCGTGGGCTTCGTGGGAAGTTTAGTCACACTGGGTGCATTGTAGCCGCTCCAGCCCTCGATGGCACTAATCACTTTGTTGCCAAGATCGGAGTTAGTCCACTCGATGTTCTGAGCAATCTTGCCCTCCGTCTTGTCGGTCACCGTTGCCTTGAAGATCTGATACGCCTTGAACTTGGTGCTCTCGTTACCATTGACCTGGTTGATCGTGATGCTGCCCGTCGCACCATCCTCAGCAAACGCCATGGTCACCGGGGCCATGACGCCGCCGAAGCTCAACGCCGCTGTGAGGCCGGCGGTTACTGCCAGGCGTGCGATGTTCTTGCTCATGCTCATCTTCTTTTCCTCCATTTTCCGGTTGTTTCTCATTCGATCGGTCATCATCTGTCTGTGTCTTAGCATCTACTTCGCTACGTCTCGCCCCGCTCTCTGTGGGGCT
>ENA-OQHR01000101-OQHR01000101.1-human-gut-metagenome-genome-assembly--contig:-NODE-101-length-75023-cov-8.957916_pt1 | contig 75023 bp, 58 predicted proteins | sample MGYA00242566_ERZ504725 | MGnify/ENA primary metagenome ERZ504725 (study PRJEB26092, sample SAMD00036217) | human gut metagenome | host: Homo sapiens | study: EMG produced TPA metagenomics assembly of... | reverse complement strand
TCATATCCTGCCATCTGCCATACACTCGGAACCTGAATCTCATCAAAATTTTCTGTATCATAATCTTTCTCAAAGAAAGGTTCCTGAACATCATAGATGCTGTTAAAATACTGGAACTTCCAAGTTCCATTCAATAACTGCATACGGTCTGACTCTTCCCTGTGCTCCACCAGGTGATCCATTCTTTTGGATGCCGGAATATAATAGGCTCTGGCTGGCATTGTGTTTTCATGCAGTACGCTTAAATCCTCATAATAACGTGGTACAATCATAAATAACTCTCCTTCAATACATATACATTTTTTTGCACTTTGTTTTCCCGCAGCAAATCTTGTTCTTTACTTTTATCTTTACGTTTCTTTGTTTTGCTATATATACATTATCCTAATTTGCAAAATATGTCTATGAATTGGATTAGACAAAATATGCACTAAATGATACAATGATAAAAAGTAGGAAAAGAGGTGCTGCCCTATGTATATGAATACCGGTTATTTAAACCACTCCCATATGGATTTCAAAGACAAAAGTCGCCCACTGATTGTAGGAAGCTGCGGCACTTACCGCCTTTCCAGTCATCCAAAGCTACCAACCTACCGTCCAAGGGGACGCCTGGATTATCAGATTATTTACATCACTGCTGGTTGTGGGCATTTTCATTTTGACAATGTGGATAACGAAACGATTGTTCCAGCCGGTAACATTGTACTGTACAGACCGAAGGAACTTCAGAAATATGAATATTATGGGGAAGATAAGACAGAAGTATACTGGATTCATTTTACAGGAAATAATGTAAAAAATATCCTACGGCAATATGGATTCCCGGATAAAGAGCGTGTATTTCAGGTCGGAACCTCTATGAAATACGAACAGATTTTCAAGCGTATCATCATCGAGCTTCAACGCTGCCAGGATAATTATGAAGAAATGCTTGTCCTTCTGCTCCGTCATCTTCTTATTATCTTTCATCGAGAACTGACCAGGGAACATATCTTAAAAAATGAATATTTGGATCACGAGATGGATAATGCTGTTACCTTTTTCAGTGAAAACTATAACCAGAATATTAACATAGATGATTATGCTGCCTCACGAGGGATGAGTGTCAGCTGGTTTATCCGGAATTTTAAAAAATACACAGGTTCTACACCAATGCAGTTCATCGTGGGAATCCGAATTAACAATGCCCAGATGTTACTTGAAACAACAACCTATTCCATCAATGAGATTTCTAAAATCGTCGGATATGATAACCAGCTTTATTTCAGCCGGCTTTTCCACAAGCTAAAAGGATATTCTCCCAGAGAGTACCGAAAGATAAGAAACAAGTTCTGAGATCTGCAAAGTCATAAAAACCTGACTCACCCAAAAAGAGGATGCCACAGAATCATCAAATCAATGATTCCATGGCATCCTCTTCTTACTTTTGCTATTCTTATTTTACAAACTCAACCGAATAATAATACATATACTCATTATCTGTATCTATGTGTTCTCCTGTAATGTCCTGTATCGGCAGCGAACTTACCCCTTTTTCACCATAGATCAGTGCAGCCAGTCCCTGCTCTGTTCCATATTTTATCGTGCTTATATCCTCTATATGCGTTGCGGATCTGCCATAGTATTCTCTGTTTGCAACCCCTTTCAAAATTGGCGTTTCTGTCATATATTTTGAATATTCATCTGCCGCAATAAGCTTTGTAGTAAAATGATCAAAATCCGGTGTAATGACAATCGATCCATTTTTGACAGATTTTGCATCTTCATAGGAAAGTTCCAAAACTTTTTTATGAGAAACTCGTTTTCCAGACTGATATTCTGATAAGTAAATAAATAACGTTTTGAATGTATCCTTTGAATGGTATCGAAATATCATGGTTCCATCAATTCCAGACAACAATTCAGCAGTTTTCATTTCTACACTCTCTGGATCTACTGCTTCTATATAATTTTGCGGTTGCCGCAACTTATTCCCTACTATGATTCCAAAAGTAATGGCAAATACTCCCACTGCAATAAGAAGGGCTACGATAATCCTCTTTAAATAGCGTTGTTTGCAGCTGCTATCTTTTGTTATCTGTATCAACGTATCTTCCGATTTCTTTTCAACATTGGCTGTCTCAATATCTTCACCAGCTAAGAATTCATTCAGGCTAATCCCTAATATTTCACATAATTCTAAATAAACCGATACATCCGGTAAACAGATTCCACGTTCCCATTTAGAAACCGATTTGTCACTCTTACCAAGTTTTTCCGCAAGCTGTCTCTGAGTCAATCCAAGACTTTTTCTCTTTTCTGCAATATATCTTCCGATTTTCACAAGGTCCATAACTATTCCCCCTTTCAGGATCATAGTATCTATTTTGTCAGAGAAAGTACACCCCTTAATGGTAGAATCCTGTTATATTTAACGATATTATCACTTTTTTCCAGCCTGCTATGATGATTGTCGCTTTCCTAGCGTATATTTCCAAATCATACTCGTCAACTTTTTTTCGTCCAGTGGTTTCGATAAATGCTCGTTCATACCAGCTTCCTGACTTTGCTTTTTATCTTCCAAAAACGCATTTGCAGTCATTGCAAATATAGGAATTGTTTTTGCTTCTTGCCGTTTCGATGATCTAATTGTTTTTGTCGCAGTCAGTCCATCCATTACCGGCATCATAATATCCATAAGAATAACATCAAAGTAGTTCTCTCTTGATTCTTCAAAAATATTCACCGCTTCTCTTCCATCTTTTGCCATGGTAACTTCTATCCCAACATTTTCAAGAATGAACTTGGCAATCTCCATATTCAATTCATTGTCTTCTACCAGAAGCACTTTCAGACCGGAAAGATTTTTGGAAAAATCTACATTTTCCAAAGCATATGTTTCTTTATAATTAGAATCAAGTTCAAATGGAATTGTAACTGTAAATGTTGTTCCGATATCTAACTCACTTTCTACAGCAATATTGCCACCCATCATTTCTGTAAGCTGCTTAGCAATCGCCATTCCGAGTCCCGTACCCATATAGCTCGTTCTTGCACTGGAATCCTCTTGTGCAAATGGTTCAAATACATGGGAAATAAAATCTTTACTCATACCACGCCCTGTATCAGAACATCTGAATTTATACGTTGCCTTTCCATTCTCACATGCAACTTCTTCTGTTGAAAACGAGACAGCTCCTCCTACCCGGTTGTACTTAATTGCATTTCCATCAATGTTCTGCAAAATCTGTTTCAGATGAAGTGGACTTCCAAGTAACTTGCGATGCTTAATCTTGCTATGATCCACAGAAATCGTCAGTCCTCTTAATTCCGCATTCATTCTGGCAACACCATTTACTTCCTGCAGAACTGTAATCAAATCAAAAGAGGTATGTTCAAGTGTTGTTGTACCAGATTCCAGTTTATTCATATCTAAAATGCTGTTGACCAGATCTATCAGAAAACCAGCTGCTTCTTTTACTTTATCACGACATTCTTTCTGTTTTTCCATATCTTCCGGATAATGATCTGCGATTGCAAGCATTCCCTGAATACCATTAATCGGTGTTCGTATATCATGACTCATTCTACGCAGAAAATCTGTTTTTGCGATATTAGCACGTCGAGCTTCTTCAGCAGTATCTAATAATTTTTGCTTATATTCAATCTCCTGCTGTTTTTGCTGATCAATTTGTCGTACCACATATAAAACATTGATGACATTTCCCTCTTTATCACGTTTTTTTACGATAAATCTTGCCAAATGCCAAGAGCCACTGGATGCACAATACTCCATTGCAATACTTTCCGTATCCCGCAGTCGCTTTGCCAGGGTAGATGTATCCAAAAACTTCTCCATCATTTTCTGGTGCTGTTTCGATACGATTGTTCCACATATCTCCTTAAAAACTTCTTCAGTATTTCCACGTTTTCCGGTAAGTTTATGCATCTCATGACCTGCTGAAACTTCTTCGTATATTCCGGTCATCAGATCCATGCGATAGATAAGCCAATATATTTTACTGATGGAATCAATAATTTCACTGTTTAAAGTAGCATTTGCCAATGCGTTTTCTAACTGAATCTTCTGCTTTTCCTGTTCTGCGATAATGTCATCTATATAACGATATCCCATAACTACTTTGAATCCATCACTGTCCGATAAACGCACAATCTGAACTTCAAAACATTGCTGCCCCGCTTTGTTTGGGCGTGTCCGAAATCTATATCCAAAGCGATTATTTTTAGTCAAATATTTCCGAAGGGAGTCTGCACTTAACTTTTGCAGAAAGTCCGGTGCCGATTCATGGATCACATAATGGTCATAGTAATATTGAAGCCGATAGGAATATGACCGTAACCCATAGATGATATCTTTTTCTGACAACACTGAGTTTGTATAATCACACTCTTTGACAGCTAATATAGTATCATTCAACAAGTCACAATAATATACGGAAGTATAATCAACACTTAATGCTTCCAGGATCTTTTTCTCTTTACCTATTTCATCCAGGCTTTCTTTTAGAGATTCCTGTTTCTTTTCAAGTTCTTTCATCATAAACAGATTCTCTTTTAAGCCACCAATATGTCCTCCTACAGAAGTAAGGAGTCTTACAGAAAGTGCTGTTTTACTCTGCTCTGGATTGTCAAATCCTATATATCCATTCAATTTTTTACTGGATAAAATTGGAATAACAATAAGCGAATGGATATCCTGTCCATCAAACAGTGTATATTCCTCCGGTGTCTTTTCCTTTTCGACATCCCAGTCCTTGGATATAATCGCTTCCCCATTATTTAATCGTAGTGACCAGTTCGGCATATCTTCCATTTTTAAATTTTGCATATCGCCCATTGTAGGGGACACGCCCTCTGCACACCACTCATGTGTCATACGCAACACATTACGTTCCGGCGATGTCCATGTAAAGATATAAGCCCGGTCAGAAACAGAATACCGCCCTAATGCTGCAAGCAAATCTGGCATCACCTGATTTAATTCATCCTCACTGGATATATTATCCAACAATGCAATGTTATCCAGAATATCATCAACTGCTTTTAAAGCAACCTGCAATTCTCTTAATTTTCTAACCTGTCTTGCCTCTTGAAGTGCTTCTTCTAATTCCTGTTGCTTTTTTTCAAGTTCTTTTTTATATTTTTCTTCCTTAAATTTCTGTGTGAGATCAAGCACATAAGAGACAGCTAAAATGTCTTCATTCTCTTCATCTTTGTACATGACAATATGTTGTTCTGCTAGCATAGGCTCAAATACTGCAGATTGCGTCCAATATCTATGAAACACATGCGTCTGTCCATCTTGAAACTTTGTCAACAGATTTGATATGGAAAAAAATTCAAAATAATTCTCTTGTTCTTCAGGACTTAATTTATTTCCCCAATATTTAACAACATCTGAGAATCTTGCATTTTCCGGCAAGTTCATCTGTTCATTCAGGCTATACTCGGTGTCACCAATAACCTGGTACATACTTCCCGGTACCAGATTTTTTGTCAGATTGATGCTATAATAGGCTCCCACCGCCGCTGCAAAGGCGTGTTCCAAAATTCCTATTTTCTTTTTCATCGTTAAATATTCCATAGAACACCTCCTTGCTTGCTTGCTTGCTTGCTTGCTTGCTTGCTTGCTTGCTTGCTTGCTTGCTTGCTTGCTTGCTAAGGATTGTAAATGCTCGTCCATTCGCATGTCAACCTCCGTTCTCACGTATATCAATGCATCGTCTATGCGTACAGTAACAAATCTTCCTAAATAAAAAGTATTGCCATTTCAGACAATACCTCCCAAACGTGGCAACTGGCTACCATTTTACAGGTCCTCTAGCTTTGCGTCTCAGACTTTCGGCTGATTTGCTCAAAACACTTTTTTTCTTATTATACATTTTCGTTCTAAAATTGTCTATGAAATCTAAGATTGATTCTTCTATGGGAGAGTGAGAGTATCCCCCAAAGATACTCCCCTACTACCAAGATGCTTCTTATCGTTTTATCTTACACTCCGATCAGCTCCTCTCTCCGGCTTATCTTTTCCCTGCTTTTCTTGAATTTTCTTCTTATTGATTTCCAAACGCTCATGAATAGAAGGCTTCTTTCCTTTTTCTGGTGCAGATACTTTTGCTACTTTCTGACTTGTACTGCGAGAACCACTTATCATTTCTCTATTTGTTTCAGCTTTTAATTCTACTGTAGACTGCGTTGCAGGTACTCTGTTCTCTCTTTTTTCTGAAATCTGCTGTTCCCTTCGTTCCTGCACCCCTTTCTCTTCCAGGCTGCAAAAGCTCTGCAGATAAGGAAGTATATGATCCTGCATATCCGTCAAATCTTCCATATACTTTTGAAATTCTTCATTCCCTTTACCTTTCTGGTAACCAATCCAGCTTTCATCTGTAAGACGCATTTCGTTCTGCAACTTTAACTGACTTACAATGCCACCATTCCCGGTACCAATATCAATCTTACCCTTAAAATGATGCAGGAATTTGTCTCCTTTTTCTGCATAATACACGGTAAAGAACATCTGCGCTGTCATAGTCGGCTCATTGGTCTTGGGATTTCGATCTGCGTACCACTCTTTATCCTGTCGGGCAACCAGGGCATCCAGATCAGCCAATTTCTGACATCTTGGATTCATCAGTTCACGATTTTCGCAATAATTCACATACGCCATCGGTTCCGGCTCTTTTTGCAGCTCCGGCTCATAAGTCTTTAATCGTTCTATCAATACCCCTGCACGTACTGACTGCTCACACTCTTCCTCAACGATATCTTTCAAATAAGAAATGTAAGAACCAATGTTTCCACTCTGCAGATCCAGCATCACTTCCTGTATCGTATTCTCTCCCGGTTCAATGTGATCCCGGTAATCATATGGATCAAAATCTTCTGCAATCTTATCCAGTGCTTCTGCTAATTCCTCCGTAGTCATTTTCTCTGGATACATCGCTTCCCGGACATCGTGGATGGGGATATAACGATAATCTGGAAATGCTTCCCTGATCTTTTCGATTCCTTCCCGTACCACTGGCTGATCTCTTAAAAATCGCACATCATCCAGAGCATCGCCATGTATGGTAGTCCCTCTCACGATTCCAAGTTCTGTTTCATCAAATAAGCTATCCTCCGGATCTCGGTAAATGATACCCATACCGCAGATCTTATAAGAACTTTCCGGATCTTCCTGATACTTTTCATAGATTGCTGCGATTTTAGAGAGATCTATACTTTTCTCGTAACCACCCATTCCATGAAATTCATCATACTCTGCAGCATAATATTCCAGATACGGTTCTTTCTTTGGCGGCATATTATTGAGTACATTATCAATCATGTTGTAATTGGCTTCTTCCAGTTCTTCTACTTTGGCAAGAGGTTTATATTCCCCCTGACTCCTTTGGATTTCTTTCATCACTTCAGCTTCTACTTTTTCGACCTTTTCCATCAGCTCATCATACTCTCCTCGGATTCTGTCACCGGTCCATCCCTCTTCTTTCAACAGAACGTCTGCGGCTTCTTCTATCGTCTGTTCTGGACTTTCATAGACACCGCCATCCATCAGACGAAAGTTTTCATCATAAAAGGAATAATCATAACCTTCTTCTGTCGTTTGGATAGCAAAATACCGCTCATCCACCTCATACGCCAACGCATCCAGTGAAACCTCATCCAAATTCAAAAAAGAAGTCAACTCCGGAAAACTCATGCTGTCCACAAAATGCGCCGTCACATGACCGTTATCATTCAGAACTACAACATCACTGACCGACAGAGAGTGTCCCCTGAAATCTTCCGGATGATTGATATTAAACTGCTCATAGATATCGTCCAAAGAGGTGTTTCCTAGCAGATCGGCTGTATAAACAAGCTCATAATCTTCTTTCCGGATCTGAAGTCCATGACTTTCAATAAAATTCATATTCATAAATTCATAGGATTCTCCGGCAGAACCATCCCGGATCTGATAAATGCCGAAAGTCCTCCCTGTTCCGAGGAGAAGATTTGCCTCTCTTAACGACTGGATCTGTGGATATTTCTTCATTTCCCATTCCAGGTTATAAAAACGCTCCCATTCCGTAGATGCCATCTGATAATTTTCCGGACCTCGTTCAATTTCCATTCGTTCTGTAACATATAACGGGCGTGGGAAAACAGTAATCAGATAAATACTTGCTCCTGCATCATAAAATCTTAAGGCTTCCTCCCGATCAATCACACGCATGGGTTCTTGCAGAGAATATTCAGGATCTTCGGTATAATCATATCCATAATCAAAATCCCTGTCATAGTCGTTTCTTCTCTTCCATTCCTCCACTTCCATGCCAAACAAACCATTGTGTTCCAGAATCATCTCCCGGCTTGCATATTCTCCTTTACTGCCATCGGTTCCCAAACAGTAAATCTTAGAACCTGTCCGATGATACTCTAATGCAGCCTCTTTCCTTAATGGAACCATATCGTCTGCCGTATAACCATAATCTAACAGTTCCAGTCTTCCAAGCGTTTCATCCGGTAACTCCCGAATTTCCATTTCTGCACCATATAAAAGATCCTGTACCTGTTCTTTGTTTGACTGCTCTGTTGCTCTGGCAAGATTTCTTACTAAACTTCTTACCTTGTCTTCCTCTCCGATCAGGTCTGCATATCGGAAAATATCTTCTTTCACATCTTCTGGAAAAGTAATCCCTCTTCGCTCTGCCCGTTCAATCTGCTCCCTTGCGTAATCCTGCATTTTCTGAGCTTCTGTTCCCATTATTCTGTTCATCGCCATATTGTTTCCTCCTGTCATACTGAAAATGGCATAGCCAGGGAATTTTCTCTTTTCCCAGATTATGCCATTTCTGATTCTTTTTTATTCCAAGCCAAAGTCACGCTTTCGATTTACCTGGCTTTTTTCATTTCCGTCTCGTTTTGCTTCTTTATAAACCTGAAGTTTCTCATGAATAGAGCCACGTACCGGTTTTTCTTCTGCGTCAACGTTCTTCGTTTCTTTTCCCGAATCTTCCTGTTCATCCATATTTAACAGAGCATTCAGTTTCGATAACCGTTCCATCATCTGATTCAGTTCAGCTTCTTTTGGAAATGGTTTCCCTACCTCTTCTTTTGCACTTTTCAGCTGTTCCTGTACCGTCTCCAGTCTCTGCTCGGCTTCTGCCATCTTTTCCGGATAGCTTTCCAACAGGTTATTGATACGGGTAATATTTCCCAGTGTATCCGCTCCAAGCTGGATTTTGGATACGGATTCATGTTTCATGGAAAGATAAAATGCTTTGCTCCAACTGTCAAACTGAATCCGCATGTTAAATCCCTGGTAGCTTCCAATATCCATAGCTGTGTCCAAGGACTGAATCTCCTTGCAGGCTGCCAGAAGTGCTGTTCCTGCCTCTTTCTTATCAGTAAATACCTTTCCACTGATTTCCATGGAAAAATTCTCTGCATCTGATATCTTGTGTTCCTGATAATAAGCAATATCTGCTTTATAACCGTCAATAATTTCTGTCAGTTTTGCGATCTGCTGTGGGAAATTTCTGGCAATATCATCTTCCAGCCGGTACTGGTTATTCATGTGGTTGGCTTTTAGCAGTTTCAGTTTTGCCACATCTACATCTAATTCCATCTTTTCTTTCACTGCCGGATTTCCGGTTGCAAGTGCCTTTACCTCTGCATAAGAAAGAGCCGCTTCATCTACATCTTCACAGCTTCGCACAGGTGCTTTACTGGTCATGATCTGTGATATAAATTTCTGCTTATTTTCAATCAGCTGCCACATGTAGCTGTCAAATGTGGATTCCGTCACATACCGGAAGATCTGTACTTTTTTATTATGGTTGCCCTGCCGGATAATACGTCCTTCCCTCTGTTCCAGGTCTGACGGTTTCCAGCCAATATCCAGATGATGCAGAGCAATCAGACGATCCTGCACGTTGGTACCAGCACCCATCTTCGCTGTAGAACCAATCAAAAAACGAACCTGTCCGGATTTTACTTTTCCAAACAGCTCCGCTTTCTTTGTTTCCGTATTCGCATCATGGATAAACGCAATTTCTTTTTCAGGCACCCCTTTATCCATCAGTTTTTGTTTTAAATCATCATAGACATTGAAACTGCCGTCTCCTTTTGGGGTACTCAAATCACAGAAGATAAGCTGGGCAGACTTCTGTGCCATAGTATTTTTCCATATTTCATAGCTTTTTTCTGCACAGACAGAAACTTTGCTTCCAGAATCATCTGGCAGTAATTCATTCACCAGACGCTGATCCAGGGCAAGTTTTCTTCCATCATTGGTAATCTTCAGCATATTATCTACCGAAGCATCTACGCCGCCCTTCCGGACAACTTCCGCTCTTTCTCCCAGATTTGCTACAATCTCTTTCTGCTGTTCCGTTGGTTTCAGAACTACCGTTTCATATTCCGCTTCCGGAACAGGAAGTTTCAGCTGATCGGATGTTTTAATGTCCGCAATCTCTTTGAACATGTTCATCAATTCCGGAATATTATAAAATCGTGCAAATCGAGACTTCATCCGGTAGCCTGTTCCTTCCGGGGCAAGCTCAATGCTGGTAACAACCTCTCCAAAGGTGGATGCCCAGGAATCAAACAATCCCAGTCCCATATTCTGCAGTTTACTGTTCTGCAGATACCGCTGCATGACATAAAGCTCCGTCATGCTGTTGCTGATCGGTGTGCCCGTAGCAAACGTAATTCCCTTGCCACCTGTAATCTCATCCAGATACTGGCATTTATTGAACATATCCGCTGATTTCTGTGCTTCGTTCTGGGCAATCCCGGCTACATTTCTCATTTTTGTATAAAGAAACGCATTTTTATAGCTGTGCGCTTCATCCACATATAAATGGTCAACTCCAAGTTCTTCAAACGTAACCACATTATCTTTTTTCTCTTTTTTATTCAGTTTCTCTAACCGGACTTGCAGCGTTTTTCTGGTTCTCTCAATCTGTTTGATCGTATACCGCCCACCATCCTGTTCATTTCTGGCACTCTGAATGGCATTTTCCAGATCATCAATCTGCCTTCTCAGCATTGCTTCCTGTCGTTCATCTGAGATTGGAATACGCTCAAACTGGGAATGTCCAATGATAATGGCATCATAATTTCCCATTGCAATTCTGGCACAGAACTTCTTTCGGTTTGCAGGTTCAAAATCTTTCTTAGTCGCTACCAGAATATTAGCTCCCGGATATAACTGTAAAAACTCTGCTCCCCACTGCTCGGTCAGATGATTTGGCACCACAAACAGGTTCTTTTGCGATAACCCCAGGCGTTTACTTTCCATGGCTGCCGCTACCATTTCATAGGTCTTTCCAGCTCCTACCACATGTGCCAGAAGCACATTATCTCCGTAAAGCTGATGAGCCACTGCATTCTTCTGATGTGGTCTGAGTTCGATTTCCGGATTCATGCCTGGGAATGTCAGATGGCTTCCATCATACTCACGAGGACGGATACTATTGAACCGTTCATTATAAACTTTTACCAGCCGTTCCCTTCTCTGCTGGTCTTTGAAAATCCAGTCTTTAAATGCCGCTTTTATGGCATCCTGTTTCTGTGACGCCAGCATGGTTTCCTTCTTATTCAGTACCCGGATTTCATCTCCGTTCTCGTTGACGTCTTTATCATAAATACGGACATCCTTCAAATTCAGCGTATCTTCCAGAATCCGATAAGCATTTGCCCTCTCCGTTCCATACGTCGCATACGCCAGTGAATTTCTCGTACTGTCTGCATTTTTACCGGTAATTCTCCACTCCCCATTAACCTCGGAATATTTCACCTGTACTTGTTTTTGAAGCAGATACCATGGGGTATGAAGAAGTTCCCGCATAAAATCCTGATAATCCGATGGCTCAATCCAGGTTGCACCAATCCGGACTTCAATCTCAGATGCTTCCAGGTCTTTCGGCTGTACCGCTTCCAGGGCACGAACATTTACTGTAAACTCCGGGTGATTTTCTGCAAATGTCCTTGCTGTATTCAGCTTTTCCCGGACATTTCCAGACAGATATTCATCCCCGTTCTCCCACTGATCTGTCAAAGGATTCTGAAAAATAACGCCCCGCAGTTCTTCCTTGATCTTTTCTTCTGTCTCTCCTGTCAGCTGTGCCATATACGGCAGATCCACCTTTGCTTTTTCATTTAAAGACAAGGCAAGTGCTTCTGAAGCTGTTTCTACACTGCGGACTGCTACTGCTTTTTTGATCGTTCGCTTAGTGAACATATCTGCTTTCCGTTTCAATGTTCCATCGTCATTCAGATCTTCCAGTGAACAAAGCAGGCAATAAGAAGAATCGTCTGAAAATGCCCGCTTGTTTGCATTGTTTCCGATAACTCCATATTTTGTTGTGTACGCATCATACACCTGGTTCAGTTTTTCCTGCTGGGTGCGGATTTCTTCATCAGTGACGTATTCCTCCATCTGCATGGCAATCAATTCTCGGACAGTATCCCTGATTTCCACCATGCCTTTGACACGTTCTGCTGTTGCTGCAGGCATTTTTACCGGATTCATCAATGAGTTGACACGATAATAGACCTGATCTTCCACAACGGTAAAACTGTAATTACGAACTTCCAGATCTGCCGGAAGACTCTCTGGAACATCATCCAATTCTGCTTCCACATCTACTGCCGGTGTCATATTTCCCTGGATATGAGTAACTGCTTCTGCAAGCTGCAATTCCAGATCAGCCCCTTCTACTGGCATACAGGTAGCCTCCATACCAAAAGGACCAGAAACTTCCTGCATCTTTCCTAATACCATTTCCGGATGCTGGACAAAATACTGGTTTACCGTAATTCCATTAGCATCCGTTCCCAGATTGATCCATTCAGGCATCTCTTTACTGATACTGTCTTTTTTCTGGAAAAACAAGATATCTGCACTGACCTCTGTACCGGCATTTGCCTTAAATGCTGTATTTGGTAACCGGATAGCTCCTAATAAATCGGCTCGCTCTGCCAAGTATCTTCTCACTTCCAGTGAAGCCTTATCCATCGTTCCTTTCGTGGTAATCAGTGCCGCAACACCACCGGGACGAAGCTGATCCATACTTTTTGCCAGAAAATAATCATGAATCATGAAATTATAACGGTCGTACTGCTGGTCATTTACCTTATATGCCCCAAATGGTACATTTCCGATTACGACATCAAAAAAATCATTCGGATAATCGGTTTTCTCATATCCTTTGATCTGAATATTGGCATCTGGATAGAGAAGTTTTGCAATTCTTCCACTGATACTGTCCAGCTCCACGCCATACAGCTTTGACTGGTTCAGGTTCTCCGGTAACATTCCGAAAAAGTTTCCCACCCCCATGGCTGGCTCCAGGATATTTCCTTTCTGAAATCCAAGATGAGAAAGAGCCTGATACATGCTTTGAATGACAATCGGCTGCGTGTAGTGAGCATTTAAAGTAGATGCTCTGGCTGCAGCATATTCGTCCGGTGTCAAAACGGTTTTTAATTCCAGATATTCTGTTTCCCAGGACTCCTTCGTTTCATCAAAAGCATCTGCAAGTCCACCCCAGCCAACATAACGGGACAAAATCTCCTGCTCTTCTGATGTAGCACCTCGGTTTTCCGCTTCACATTTTTTCAAAAGCTGGATTGCCATGATATTGGAACGAAACTTTTCTTTTGGTGTACCCTGCCCAAGTTCATCATCTGTAATGTGGAAATTTCCTGCTGGAATCAATTCTCCCTGTGGTGCCGGAAGCTCATTTTCTTCTGCTTCGCCATGTGCCGTTTCTGGTTCTGTGGTATCTTCCTGTTCCTGCGTTTCATGGACAGGTTCTTCCTGCGGACTTTCCAAATCGCTCTCTGCAGTAAGAGCCTGCTGTGCTTCTTCCAGATCAGCCAGACGTTGTGCCTCCTGTCTTTCCTCATATTTTTCCATTTCTTCCGGTGACAGGTAATCATCACTACGTACCAACTGACGAACACGCTCTGCAACTTTGTTCCATTTCAATAAAACTGTTACATCCGGATTTCCGATTTTTCCTTTACTCAATCGCAAACCTTTCGCATCGTGAGACGCATCCGACTGATAAGCTCCAATAATTCCAGGTGAGGAACCACCTGTCCCATATTCATTTTTCAGGAACTCGGCAGTTTCTTTCGTATCATGATGTTCCATGAAATATTCGTAGATACGATTACGACCACCAGCTGTAATACCGCCTCTTCTTAATACTGCGTCAATCTCATCCTGTGTGATAAAAGAAAGTTCCGGACGTTCTACCTGCTGTTTCTGATCCCGCCAGGACATCTCCCGCTGCAAGTCATGGAAACGGGTAAAATACTTTGGATTGTTCTGAATTTCCCAACGATGATATTCTCCCGGATTCTCCTCCATGTCTTTCTGCAGATACTCAAAACGCTCATAGATTTCCTGGACGGCTTCCGGTTCAAGCCAGCAATCCTGGATTATTTCCTGCCACTCCTGATAAGACAACCGCTCATCCGGATTTTTGTTGGTATCACGAAAATGCAATGCTAATTGAAGGCTTGTTTCTTCCCGTTCTTTTTCGATGGCATTGTTGGAAATGCTGTTGGAAACATAATTCCCATCCTCATACATATCCCGGATGCGATCTGCCGCTTCTTCCCATGTAACCATACGGTCAAAATTACGTCTGGCGGAATCTCCCCGGCGGATACGAATACCATCGCTGTCATACCAGATACCGATTTTCTGTCCATGGATGGTAAAACCTTTTCCACCTGTACCATACTCACTAATCAGAAATTTTCGCATTTCTTCGTTATCTAATCCTTCAATCAGTTTTGCTGTAATGTGAAAAAGTGTATTACTACCTCCACTTCCGGTACGGAGAATATCATTTACCACATCATCTGAAATCAAAAAAGCGGCTGGCTGTGTAAGTGCAGCTGCCGCTTTCCTGATTTCTCCTAACTGTTCTTCTTCCGTAGGGAACAGACTTAACTGTAGATAATCTCCTGAATCACCAGTTCCTCTGCCTGTGCTTTGATCTGGTTCATGTGTCTGGTCCATGCCATTGTGTCTGTCATCTTGTCTGGTGCCGGATCTTTCTCCAGCAGTTCTGCCATCAGATTGTCTACTTTCTGTCTCGCCTGCTGGTCGATCTCCATCAGATGACTGTCCAGTTTGTTTTGTAAGGTCAGAATGTTGAATCTGGCGATTTTGTGGTTCTTCAGGTATTCTTTCCGCATCATCCCGTACTTCCCGATTGTCCCTGCCGTCTCCTCCAGACTGATATCCGGAATCTGATACTCTCCGTTCTGGCTGTAAGTGATCTCTCTCATGCTCCTGTTCCTCCTTATTTTCTTCTCTATCTTCTTTGTTGGTTGTCTTGCTTTCACGAATTAACGTGTTAAATTCATTATAAGGGACTTCTTTCTCTTTTGCAAGTGTTTTCAGATCTTTTTCCAGATCTGTCATCACATATCTTCCAATCTGCATCAGCACCGGCTTTGCAAGCTCATTCACAGAACTGCCAAGATGTCCCATGACTTTCAGACGGTTAAAATCTGTAATATATCGAAAATCCTCTGCATCCAGATACTCCTGCACATCCAGACCACACCGGTTCAACAAAAGATACCAGGTACTGTTGATCATCAGTTCCCGAAATTCCACTTTCTGATTCTGTACATCCAGATCTTCCAGGAAAGTTCCTCCTACATCCAAGTGCATTTCGTCAAAGGCATCCGGGAGCCAGTCCTGTACGCTTTCAACTGCCGCCTGATGCAAAACTTCTGCAAGTCCGCCCTCCGTTTCTTCCAGGTTGAACTGTTCCTGCAGATAATCTGCAACAAGGTTTTCTCCTTCCATGGGAAGATTCCATAACTGTGGATCTTTGCCAAGATTCCTTACCTTGTAAGTATCCTGTACATCAAAAACATATCTCAGCTTTGTTTTAGGTCCAGATGTATTATCAATCAGGGCAATTCCTTTGGAACCTTTCTTGATCCAGCGGTACATCTTCTGGTTCCAGATTTCCATAGATGCCACTGCAGTTGCATCTGGACGCTGTGCATAGATAAGAAGCTGTTCCGGAAAAGTATACCGGTACAGCCTGGATGCAGTATCAAGAAACCGCATCCACTCCTGCGGACTGGAAGCGACATCTTTCGCCACTTCCTCCGTCAGCTGTTCCATTGCGTATAATTTATTTGCCATTTGTTCCTCCATAAAAATTTGAGGGATTGCATGTCACAATCCCTCTCCATTACCTCATTTTCTCTTTTCAGCTTCTCTTATAAAACAGTTGCAAGATCTCTGGATTTATCCTTTGGGATTTTGCTTGTCTCTTTTGTTTTCATTTCATTTTTTACTTTTTCCAGTTTGCCATGAATTCCACCTTTTTCAGCTACTTTTTCCTTTGTCGCTTCTGCTTCTTTGGTTTTTTCCAGACGGGCTTCCCTGCGTTCCGCATTTTCCAGTACAGCTGTTTTTCCATTGCAGAACTGCACTTTATCAGAAAGACGCTCCTGCGGTTCTACCTGTGTTTCATTCACTTCCTGCACCATCTGGTTTAACGCAGGCACTTCAAACATTCCATTATCCGGCAAAATCAGAACCTCATGGATGGATGATGGAAGGACAAAATAATCACTCCCCAGGCACTCCCCGATCTGTTTTCTGATATCCTCCTGAAGTAAAAGAGATGCACCGTTCATTTTGTTTTCATTCGTCAGGCAGAACATTGGATTTTCTATGGTTTCCATATCCAGCTTATGATTCAGAAGATTCTCCGGCTCCTCTCCACCAAAAACCATCGAATTTATGATTTCCTTCATATCCATCAGAACCGCACCCCTGTCTTTGTCCGCTGCTGTTGCATCTGCATGAATCTGCTCTGCTGTCACTCCCCATGATTTCATCAGATTAACGGTCACAGGAATGCTAGAAGTTCCATGCTGATCTTCTTCCAGATTGATCGTGTAATACGCTGCAAAATCTCCATGTTCGGTATACACTTTATCTGCCAGACGATCCTTATTCCATTCCGGATCACAGATTCTTACCTGTAACTTATCCTTCATTTCTTCATAGTTACGGATATCTGGTAAGCCAAGATTCACATACGCTGCCATATCCTGCAACTCGATTCTCATGTCTGCCACATCGCCCACACAGGAGTCCAGAGGCTTTCCATTCAAATAATCCTGATACATAGAATCAAGGTATATGGATGGAACTGCTCTCTGAGTGCCCTCTGGAATTGTAATTGCTGTCAGATTAACACCATTATTCTTAGCGATCTCCTGTAATTTAATCTCCGCATTTTCATAAGTCTGTGGCAGATAATTTTTCACATTATTTTTGATATATTCGTAAAATTCTTTTCTGTTCATCATACGTCCTTACCCCTTTCTAATCATGTGCTGGTTCATTCTCTTTTTATTGACCATCTGCTCTGCTTTTTTCTGGTATGCCATCATTCTTCTGAAAGTTCTCTCCTGATTTTTTCTTGCAACCTGTCTTTTTTCCATTGTTTTCATCATAATTTTTTATTCCTTTCTGCTATAATTTTTGAATTGAAAAGGGAGCCCCATTTCAGGGCTCCCTTTGGACACATTGTTATTTTCTGTTTTTCTTCTTTGCGATATAAAATCCTGTCATACCACCTGCTGACATGAGTAACAGCAGAACCGGCAGCCAGATATTGGTGTTATCACCTGTTTTTGGTGCATCAGATACCTTTGTTCCTTCATGGAACTGCGGTGCATCCGGTGTACTCGGAGTTTCCGGAACTTCCGGTTTCTCATTGGTCAGATTAAAAGTAACCTCCACTACCGGAGTGCTGTCATCTGCATAAGCAAATGTGACTTCATGCTTTGTCTGATCCAGCGTATATCCATCCAGTGTTTTGGTTTCTACCAGATAGTACTTAATAGCCGCATCATATTTGCCATTTTTGAAGGTTGCGATCTCATACAGTTTACTTTCGGCATGACCGGCAGCATCTGTTTTTAAAGTTTCCAAAACCTTTCCCTTGCTGTCACGAAGTTCAAATTCTACCCCTTTCAGTGGTTCACCAGAAGTTTTATCTGTCTTATTGAGAATCACTTTTCCCTTCGCAGTATCATCCTTCATGGCAACTTTCTGAATCTCTGCGGTATCTTTTACTTCAAAAGTCACATCTGAAGTCAGGATAAATCCCTTTGGTGCCTGTTCTTCACGAAGTGTATATTTTCCAATCGGAAGTTTTTCAATATAGTGAGCTTCTTCTGTGGAAGCCCAGCTCTCTACCACCTGATCGTCTTTATCTAAGATCGTCAGTTTTGCACCCGGAATCTCTTTTTCTCCTGTAATGTCAGTCTTGCTGATCTGTACCTTTGTTACATCGTCCTTCATCTCATGCTTCTGGATTTCAGCTGTATTTTCTACGGTAAACTCGATACTCTCTGCAGTTACATAACCGTCTGCCGGTTTTGTTTCTGTCATGGTATATTTCTTACCAACAACCAGTTCCTTGATTACATGAGCTTCTGTAGTGGATGTCCATTCGTCCACAGTATTTCCTTCGTCATCTGTCACTTTCAGGTGTGCACCTGGAAGTTCTTTGCCAGTAGTCAGATCTGATTTTGTCAACTCTACAGTTGTCGGCTGATTCTCAAAAGTAAAATCATAGCTTACTTCTGCCTGATCTTCTCCGGCATACTCGAAGGTAAATTCCTGGATTTCTTCTGTTGTTATGAATCCATCCGGGGCACTGATCTCTTTTACATAGTATTTTCCATCTACCGGAAGATCTGCTGTAAAAGTAATCTGTCCATTTTCATCTGTCGCCTTCTGCTCAATCAGTGTATCTTTCTCAAGCAGAACCTCCCCTTTTGTATTTTTGATATCTTCTTTTGTATAAAGTCCGAAAATACCACCTGCAAGGACACGGTCCGTATCTTTTTCTTTTTTCAGAACCGTTACTTTCACTTTCTGACGGGCATTCTGCCATTTTTCATCGTAAGTGATCACCGGTGTATCCTGGTCACGATAAGACAGATCTACATATCTCGGCTCTCCATCCAGAACATAACCATGGGCAGTTTTTACTTCTTTCACATAATATTTTCCTGCCGGAAGCTCTCCCATCTGAGCAATACCATTGGAATCTGTTGTGATTGTTCCAACCTTTTCGTCAGCCTTATAATAATCTTTGCTTACTCCATCAGCCGCTTTGATATCCTCAGCAGCAAATACATCAAAGGTAACATCCTGAAGATTTCCGGTCACGTATTCAAACAGATGCTCTACGGTACCTTTCACATTGTCCAGAAGTGTTACTTTATCCAGAAACTCACCGTTTTTGTTGATGATCAGAAGACCCGTCGGTACTTCATCTTTCATTTCCACCTTCTGAATCTCTGCGGTATCTTCAATCTTGAATTTCACATTGGTTGCTTTCAGATAGCCATACGGGGCAATCTCTTCCCGAAGGATATATTCTTCTCCTACTGTCAGACGCTTGATCACATGTGGCTCATCTTTTACCGAAGTCCACTCATCTACAACGTTTCCGTCTTTATCAAGAACCGTCAGCTTCGCTCCATCCAGTTCCACTCCTGTGGTCAGATCGGATTTTGTTACCTCTACTGTTGTTGGCTGGTTCTTTTTCACAACTTTCAATTTCACAACTTTTACGTCCTGTCCCTGGTAGGAAGCATCAAATTCCAGAACTTCATCGGACGATACGAATCCAGCTGGTGCTTTTAGTTCCTTTACATAGTACTGTCCAAGTGGCAGATCCAGTGTGCAGGAAGCTATACCATTCTGCTCAGATGTCATTTCCTGTAACAGAGTATCCGCTTTCACAATCACTTTACCATCTGCTTTGATATCATCCTTGTTATAAATACCAAATACAGCACCTTCCAGAACCGCACCATTTTCTGCATCCTGTTTTTCTACCTTGATGGCTACTTTCTGTCTTTCATTTCCAACCGTCACTTCCTGTTCGATCACAGGTGTGTCCTGATCTGCATATACAAATTTTACTTCCGATCTGTCCGGATTCAGCACAAAACCTTCCGGCGCTGATTTTTCTACCACGTAGTAAGAGCCAAGTGGCAAATTTTCTGCAACTGCTTTTCCGTCCTCTCCAGTGGTTACCGTTGTCACAAGTGCATCTTTTGCATAAACGACCTGTCTGTTTCCACTCTCGTCTTTCTGATAATCCGGTGTAAAAATATCTTCTGCAGCATAGACATTGAATTCTGCACCTTTCAAATATTTCTCTTCATAAATGAAATCTTTCTTAAAGCCTGTCAGCATCTCACCTTTTTTATAGATGGTCAGCTTTCCTTTTACCGGGTGGTTCTCATAATCTACAGTAATGATCGCATCACCGCTTTCCGCATCCATCTGGTATGCAGTATTGGCATCTACAGCAATCTCCACAAAATTCTTATTGATTGTGTACCCTTCCGGTGCCTGAGCTTCTTCAATGCGGTAATGACCGATTTTCAGATTCTTCGGCATAATCAGATAACCCTGACTGTCTGTAAAGTAAGATTTATGCGTTGTGGTCACTGGATACGTTGTCACCTGCTCCACATATTTCTGATTGTCCAGATCATACACTTTAAACTCTGTTCCTGCAGATAAAACAGATTTCTTTGTTTCATCGTCTTTTTTCACGATTTTCAGTTTCGCCTTGAACTCTTTGTCCAGAAGGACTCTCCAAACCTGTGGCTCATTCGGATGATTTTCGGTAATAGTTACTCTGAAATCGTCTACCGGATGATAATTGTGCGGTGTAGTTGTCTCTCGAACAATGTAGCTTCCAAATGGCAACGGAATACTGCACGCATATCCTCTTTCATCAGTAAATATCTCAGTTGCTCCATTTGCACCGATGACTACCGGTGCTGCTTTTTCAAAATCATAGCTTCCATCTGCTTTCTTTGTCAGGGAAGATTCCAGATAAGCGGTAAAGCCTGCCCCTGCCAGCAGATCAGCATCTGTCTTTCCATTGTTGGCTGCTTTGATAATCTGGAATGGCTGTTTGATGACCTGCTCACCAGAAGTACATTCCCGTTTCACTTCAGCAGTCATGTCTCCTTCATAGTCACATTCCAGATCATGCTCCTCGGTGTCTGCCAGATATCCAGTTGGCGGTGTGATCTCTTTTACATAGTACTTTCCAAGATACAGACCATCTACAGATGCCTGTCCTTTTTCATCTGTTGTAAGGGATGCAACCTGTTCTCCAGCTTTATAGATAACGCCGGTTGCTCCGTCTGGATGCACAATATCTTCACGAGCATATAAGCCATAAACAGCTCCCTTTAATACAGCATCACCCTGTGGAACGGCTTTTCCAGTTTCTTTATCTACTTTATAAAGATTGACCTTTGCAGTCACACGATCATTGCTGAACGTATGGGTGAAAGATACTTTTGCTTCTTTGTCATTGGTGTAAGCAAATTTGAAGCTGTAAGTATCCTCTGTATTTCTTACATAGCCTTCCGGTGCCTGATCTTCTTTTACAGAATAAGAGTAACCGATTGGAAGGTCTGCTGTGAATTTTGCAGTTCCGTCTGCTCCTGTAGTCACTTTCTCGATCAGGGTTCCCTTCTTCACAACTACTGTTCCGTCTGCGTTGGCAATATCATTCGCTGCATAAAGAGCAAAAATGCCACCACCTAACGGCTTCTTTGTATCTTTGTCCTGTTTGACTACCGTTACTTCTGCTTTCTGTCTCTCATTATTAAAAGTTACATCTGCAAAAACAACCTCTTTATTCTGTCCGGCATAAGTCAGGGTGACTGTCTTTTCTTCGCCACCATTATAAAAATTCTCTGGTGCTGTTGCTTCTTTTACCACATAGACGCCAAGATGCAAATTTTTCAATGTGACAGAACCATTCTCACCAGTTGTCAGGTTTTCTTTGACCAGATCTCCTTTGCTGTAAACCTTAGTTCCATAAGCAGTTACAATATCAGCTCCTGCATAAACATTGTAAACAGCATTTTTCTGTCTTCGGTTCTCATAATGGAATGTAGTACCATTCTCATTCACATCTGCTCCGGTAAGCACCTGTCCTTCTTTATAGATGGTAAGCTCTGCCAGCTGTTCTTCATCCGGTACCGTTGCAGTCGTTGTCTGATTTGCTACCAGCTTCACATTGTAAGCAGTTGTATTGATCCGGTATCCATAAGGTGCTGTAATTTCTTTCAGATAAACGGTTTCCTGTGTCTTAACAATCTCAATAGTAGATGCACCTTTTTTATCCGTTGCTGGCATTTCTGTGATCAGCTGTGTGCAAGCCTGATCTTTATAAAGACCAAATACTGCTCCTGCCAGTTTTGCATCTCCCTTTTTGGAATCCACTTTCACAACCGATACCTTTGCTTTATCCAATTTCAGAGAAGCCTCTGCCTCACTGGTTTTTGGTGAATTGGTTGTCTTTTTCTCCAAAAAAGTGACATTCTGTGCGTCTGCGATCTTTGACTGATAGTTATAAACCATCGGACGGGAGAATTTTGCTGTCGCCTTTACTTTAAAGGAAACTGTTTTATCTCCAATCGCATAGGCTTTTGCTACCGGGATTCGCAGATAAAAATCACTGGTGTTGCTGTTGTCTTTATAAACAATCTCAGTTCCTTCCGGTGCTCCAGATAAAGATAAGGAACGAGATACCAGTTCGCCGGAAGATTTTACCGAATACCAGCCTGTCTGGTAATACGTGCCATCTGCATTCAGCTTCATGGCTGTGGAACTCGGTGCAGTAATGGTATAAGTCGGATTATCTCCATACCCGTCCCCTGCTTTGTTTCCGTTTTTCTTTACATCCTTGTACATTGCCTGTACACAGTTATAAACGTCCTGATAACCACTAACTGCACTCAGGGAACTTAACGGATGTCCATCATAACCATAATCACTTAAAATACAGTAAATAACGGTCTGTGTTACATAGTAATCTTTAATCCAGTTACCGGTGGAATATGCAGCATTGTTTGTCTGCCCGTATTTCTTACATCCATTAGCAATGGCGTAGGAAATCTCTGCATACATGCCGTTCTGCTTCCATTCTGCTCCGATATACTGGGTGGAATCAATAAAGTGTTTGCTAACCTGCAGGCAGTATGCCAGACGCCAGCCATTCGCAGAATCATTGGCGATATATTTCACATAGTTGTGTACCGGTCCACCTGTTGTTGAGGAAGAAATATATGCTAAGAGTGGAATATCCCACATTCCGGTTTCATTCTTCGCATTTTTAACAACCAGGCTTCCAGCGTCTGCAAAAGTCGCTACACCATCGCTGTTTCCTGCCATCAGAGCGTTCTGGTAAACTTCATACAGTTCCAGATCTTCTCCGGTAAAAGAAGTCTCATCTTCCCCAGACTGCATGGCTTTCTCCACCAGAGCTGCCCCTGCTTCCAGAATCTCTTCGTAAGACATTTCATAGAGGGATTTCTGTTTAGATTCATTTTCTACGGCTTCTTCTGCACCCACTGTCTGTGATTCTTCGGCTGGTGTCTCTGTTACCTGCTCTGTCTCCGAGTCAGATTCTGCATCCTCTGTTTCTTCCGTCTGCTGATCGGCTTCTGCATTTTCAGAATCTGAAATCGCATTTACTCCTTCTGTTTCAGCTTGTGTGGAAACAGCATTTTCACGCACAATCAGTTTTCTGCTGATCTGATACTTCGGATGCTCCGAATTGACTGGTTCCACATAATAAACAGCCTTGTAAGTGTCCACATGGTCTGTGGTAAAATCTTCCTGCTTCTCGTTTTTCGCTTCTTCAAATGTGACCTTTACCTTGTTATCATCCCTGATTTCCAGTCCGGTATAATCTGATTTCACATCAAAGTTACTTCCAACCTCTACTTCATAATCCTTTGCAGTAACCACTTCATCCTCGTCCAGAAGATCTTTTACCTCTTCATAAAGAGGTGGTTTTTCATCCGGTTTCATCTCCGCTGCATAAGCTGTCATTGGGGATAATACCGTACTTAAAATCGTCATCCCTGCCAGTAAACCAGATACGATTCTTCTCAAATTTCCTGTTTTCCTCATGCTAAAATCCTCTCTTTCATTTATTTGTATGAAAACAGACAGCCTCTTGGCTGCCTGTCATACGCTTATCGCTGTGGAAAGTACAGATTAAATTTCACATTTCCCTCGCCGGGATCAACCATTTCCACAGTTGCTTCATAGGTTCTTCCTGTTTTTCTTGATACCAGATCTTTGTAATGGATTTTTCCTTTGGACAAAAACTTCTTTGCTGCCGCTTTATCCATCTTCTTTCCCTGGCTGGCAAGAAATTTATCATTTTTCCATAAGGTAAAAGCACAGTTACGGTCAGAGCAGTAGAAATTTACTTTCCCTTCTCTGACCTCTGCCCCACATCTGGGGCATTTGCCAACGACTTCACCTTTTACCTTGCCTTGAAATTCTGATTTCTTTTCTTCCGATATTGCCTGATATCTTGCTACCAGTTCCTGCATCAGATCAGTGATTCCTTTTAAGAACTCATCCGCTGTCTCCGTATTTTGTGCGATATGGTTCAATGCCATTTCCCACTCTGCCGTCATTTTCGGAGATTTTATTTCATCCGGAAGCACTGTAATCAGTACATTTCCATCATTGGTCGGTACAAGATTTTTCTTCTCCCGCTTCACAAAACCGGACTGGATCAGCTTTTCAATAATCGCCGCCCTGGTTGCCGGTGTTCCAAGTCCTTTCTTTTCGGTATCTTCCGTCAGTTCTTCATTCCCTGCCCGTTCCATTGCAGAAAGCAAAGTATCTTCTGTGTACTGTTTGGGTGGCTGGGTGTCATGCTCCGTAACAAAGGAATCACATGGTCCGTAATGTTTCCCTTCCCAGATATCCAGTTCTGCTTCTTCTGTCTCTGTCTTGATTCCAAAGAACTGTTTCAGCTGTTTTTCGATTGTTCGAAACCCTTCCTGTTTTGTTTTTCTGGCAGACAGATAAAAAGTATGATAATTACAGGTAATCTGGCACTTATGGCTCTCATAGATATAATAATCCGCAGTAGCTGTCAATAATCTGGCACTGATCAGATACAAAATCTTGCGGTTTCGTTCTTTCAAAGCATCAAGATCTGCCTTTTTCACTTCCATCGTGGGAATGATTGCATGGTGATCGGACACCTTTTTGGAATTTAAGACCTTCTTTACATCCGGCTGTATCTTCATTGCTTTTGCAAAAGGAAGTTTTCCAGTCAGCATCTGAATCAGAGCTTTGGTACTCTCTCCCATTTCATCGGTCAGGTACTGGCTGTCAGTTCTGGGATACGTTACCAGCTTCTGCTCATACATTTCCTGCACAGCATCCAACGTCTGCTGGGCGGTATACCCGAACATCCGATTTGCTTCCCTTTGCAGAGTAGTCAGATCATAGAGCTTCGGAGGTCGAACCGTCTTTTCTTTTACTTCATCCTTTTCCACCTCGCACATCCGCTCGGAACAGTCTGCAGCTACTTTTTCTGCGTCTTCCCTTTTCTGAAAATGCCCGGTAACTGCATCCATCTCATCAAACCGGATATGGGCAACATAGTATTTTTCTTTCTGAAACTCCTGAATCTTCTGGTTCCGATCCACGATCATGGCAAGAGTCGGTGTCTGCACTCTTCCCACCTTCAGGTTCTGGTTATATAAGACAGAAAAAAGGCGGCTCGCATTGATTCCCACCAACCAGTCTGCCTTTGCCCTGCAAAGTGCTGACTGATAGAGACTGTCATAACACGAACCGTCTTTCAGAGACGCAAATCCTTCTTTAATTGCCTGCTCCTCCATCGAAGAAATCCATAACCGTTTCATCGGCTTTTTACATCCTGCCTGTTCATACACGAGCCGGAAGATCAATTCACCTTCCCGCCCGGCATCTGTCGCACAGATCACTTCATCGACATTGGAATCGTTCATCAGCTTCTTTAATACTCCGAACTGCTTCTTTGTACCTTCCAGAACTTTGTGTTTCCAGCATTCCGGTACGATTGGCAGATCCTCATATCTCCACTTTCTGTACTTTTCATCATATTCGGCTGCATCACACAAGCCTACCAGATGTCCTACGCACCAGGAAACGATAAAACCGTTTCCCTCCACGTATCCATCTTTTCTGCTTCTGGCTCCTAATACTTGAGCCAGTGCCATCGCAACCGATGGCTTTTCTGCTATCACTAACTTCATTTACTCCTGCTCCTCTTCTTCATCTTCCAGGACCGCATCATCAAAATCATCATCTCTTAAGATTTCCGGTTCTGATTCTTTCTCCTGTTGTTCATCCGCATCATCAATTTCTCTTTTTTCTGATTCAGAATCTTCGGACTCATCTTCATCGTCTTCCAGCTCATCGTTGTCATCATATTCGTGCTTTGGCTTATAAACCTTAAAGTACCAGCCAGCTCCTGCCACACCGGCAACAATGATTCCAATCAGCAGATACATCCCAACGGAACTTTTCTCTTCCGGCATCTGCACTTCTTCCTCTTCTTTTTCCGGAGTCTCAGTTGGTTCTGCACTGGCATCTTCCTCTGCCTGCTTCTCCGGTTCTGCATAAACCGTATCAACCTCCGGAAGTGTCACAGAATCGGAAAGGGTAAAGTTCATCAGATCTTTTTCACTGACTTCTGTAAGGAAATACACATTATCCTGAGCTTTGGAATTATCGACGATCAGATAAAAGATTTTTCCGCTCTTTGTTGAAATGGTATAAAACTCCTTGGTATCTTCTGTCCCGGTCTTGGTAACAGTCTCTGCTGTCTCGCCTTCCTGGGAAAGCTGTTCCTCAATGCCTGTTACGGTACGTTCATCTACCGTTCCTTTGGCATCTGTCGGCTGACTTGCCTGTGCATCCTGCGGAAGTGGTGAAGTGGTTGTCTCCTCTGTTCCAGTCTCCGCACTCGTAGTTGTAGTCATTCCTGAGCCGCTTTCACTGGATGCTTTCTGTTTTTCTGCCTGTTTGACCGCCCATTCATAATAGGGATTCTGCAGTACATACTTTTCAGAAGTATTCCCAGCCCCGTCTGTCGCTGTAATCTCAATCTGCTTTGTTGTGAAATCCTTTTGCGTCAGCTGGACTTTCAGCATTCCATCGGTTAATTCTGTATAAGTTGTCCCGTTCACAGTGATTGCAGCAATGCCAGACACCGTATCATTTCCCTGAATCGTCAGGACTCCATCGGTAAGAGATGCGGAAAGTGTCGGTTTTTCTGTGTCATAACATTTAATCGATCGGTTCTGTTCATAGACATTTCCATCCCCATCTGTTACCCGGACATATACCGTTTTATTTCCATCAATAGAAATGCTGCCATTGCCTGTCACATCCTGCCAGCTTCCATCCTTTCCAGCCTTTGCCTCAATCTTTGCAACCGAAAAACCTTCCGGCATGTGACTGGCATCAACGGTAATTGATACCGTTGTATTCCCCTGTTTCCAACCATCCGGTTTTTCAATGGAGATTTCTGGTGATCCGTTCTCCGCAGCATATACATTCTGCATCTGCATTATCGGAGAGGTCAGACAAAAAATAGTTGTTGCTGCAAGAAGTCCCTTTTTCAGTCTTCCTTTAGGCTTCTTCCTCTGCTTCATTTTCTCTAAATTCATCATCCGGCTTCGTTTCCTCCTTCTGTATTTCCACCCTTCCGGGTAATTCTGTTTTCATTCTCTTTTTAAATGCTTCCAATTCCGGAATACTCATATCCATCGCCCGGATAATCCGTACAATCTCCAGATTTTCCGCTTCTGTCTTAGCAATCTCCGCAGCCTTGAAACGCTTTAAATCCGCTTCATATCTGGCTTTGGAGACTTCCATCTTCTCTTTGGCTTTTTCATAATCAGCCGTTGCTTTTTCAAGACTTTTCATCCGCTCTCCTCTCCGGACGGCGGAATCCGCCGCCCTGTCTTTTACCATCGTCCAAATCCATAAAAATGGCTCTGCCAATATGGGGAATTGATGGACGTATACTGTACCGGATGTCCACAATGGATCATCTGACCATTACCCACATAAATTCCGATGTGCGTCACCGGAACCCCTGCATCATAAGTGCCGGTAAAGAAGATCAGGTCTCCCGGCTGTGCATCCGACTGGGAAACCGGCGTACAGATATCATATAATCCCTGTGCGGTCAGTCTTCCGGTGTTTCTCACTCCCGAATTGGTCAGGCAGTAACTGACGAATCCGGAACAGTCAAAACCGCTCGGTGAATAGCCACCCCAGACATATGGTGTTCCAAGATATCTTGCTGCTTCTTCCAGTAGCCGCTGTGCCGCTTCACTGGTGTATTCATTACCGCCAAAAATGGAACCTTCCCCTGTTTCCAGATAAAAGATCGGGTTTAACCGTTCCCCATTTTTCAGAAGTTCAATATGAAGATGACTTCCAGTGGAATTTCCAGTGCTTCCCACAAGACCGATCTCATCTCCTTTGGTTACTGCTGATCCGGCAGATACACTCCGGCTACTTAAATGTGCATAACGAAGCTCATAACCTTTGCTGTCTTTAATGACCACATAATTTCCATAGCTGTCGTTGTAAGCAGAGGTTACAACCGTTCCGGTCAGTCCTGCCATTACTTTACTTCCTTCCGGTGCCCCGATATCCATTCCATTATGAAGCTGGTTTGCTCCGGAGATCGGATGAATCCGATAACCATAGTAGCTTGTCACACTGGAATACCAGTTAAACTCCACCGGTGTCGCAAACATCTGTAAGTTGCCTTTCGTATCGTTATAGGCACTGAACAATTCCTTCTGGAAAAATCCAAGCCTGTCCTGACAGATCGACATCAGGTTTCCGCTGTTCAATGTCACATTCAACACATCAACCTTTCTCGTTCTGGTCACTTCCACTTCCTGGCTGCCATTATCGTCTGCCAGATAGCACTCCCAGGTCTGATGTCCATGTGCAGATGCCGCCGCATGATTGTCATAGTAAACATCAAACTGGACACCGTATCTTGCAAATGCTCCGGTATCCTCTACGGTATATTCCACCCCATTCATAACTACCTTCGTTCCCATGGGAACAAAAGGATCAGAAGCATCTACCGCAAGGGTATGGTTAGCTGTCGGATATGCCCCGCTTGCAGTCGGTCCGCCGCTCCATACACCACAACAGATCGGACAGTTACAATAGCCGCTCGTCACCACCTGTCCAAGGGACTCTCCGACTCTTACAGTTGTTGTCTCTGTTACAGTTTCATTAACTGCCTCCGTTTCCAGATGATATTGCAGTGCAAACAACGCATCCAGTTCCGGTTTTACCTGCTCGAAGGTAAATTCTTCATATTTTGCAGACAGGTAGCTGATCAGCACAAACGGATCATGCTCAATCGGACCGATATTGTACCGGTATTCTTCATGCCCCGGTTCTTCGGATTCCATGTTGTTGATCCGTTCCTGCAGGTTTGCTTCCAGCTGTGTGTAATAAAGCTCCGCTTCCCGAATAGCTTCATCTGAGGAAAGATAGCTGGTTCCGGTATAGGTAATCAGATTCTGAAGGAAAAGAGAAGAACAGGAAGTCACATTGGTCATGATCAGCATCATCAGTCCGATCAGAAGTGCCACGCTTATATACACTTTCCGATTTTCCTTAAAGAAGTTGGTCACTTTACCACCAATCTTCTTGATATAGTCAATCGTTCCCTTTGTTGCTGTTCCTGCCGCCTGCTCACTGTGCTTTGCTTTGGCATAATCCCGCTTGATTCGCTGTTTCTGAATCAATTTTTTCAGTTTCTTCTGCTCCTGCTTCTTGGCAGCCTGCCTCTCCAGGCTGCTTCGCTTTCGGGCAGTCCGCTGTTTTCTCCATCGAGCACTCTTCTGTTCCAGGCTGTAAGCCCCTTCTGCTCCCTCTTCCAGCTTATGGGTACCTTCCACCGCCGCATTGTCATTCTCATTCTTACGGATTTCCCGATGCAAGGCTGCAGATGCTGCTCCACTGGCTTTTTTCAAAACCTCTGCTTTCTTTTCACTGTCAGATTCTTCCGAACCAAACTTCAGTCGGGATTTTTTCTTTCCCACGTTTTCTTCTGCGTGTTCCTGATAAACCTTCTCTTTTTTTGAGTGCTTCTTTAGTTCTGCTTTCTTTTGAGTTTCCTCATAAGACAGCTTTCTGGCTCTCTCCTTTTGCTTCTGCCCTCGGAAGTTTACTCCATCCGCATCCATCTGGTTTAACTTTTCGGTTTCTTTCTCCCCTTTTACGGAAGCTCTTGTTTCCTCATAGGCAAACTGAAGCCGCTGTTTCTGCTTCGGTTTCTTACTGCCACCATTCTGCTTTCTGCGGCTGTCCCCTCTGCTCTGGGAAAGTTCCACCTGTTTTTCTTTCAGTCTTCCAGATTCTGTTGTGGGATTTTCCTTCTCTCTGACAACTTTTTCAGATTCCCGGCGAACCATCCTCTGGTTTCTCTGTTTTCGGCTCTCCTGAGCTGTTTGCTGTTCTGCTCGTGTCGTAGCCGGTGCATCTCTGGAATTTTGTACAGAGGAGCGGACATTTTTTCCTCTTTTATCCGCTTTAACAGGGGACTTATCTGCAAAGTTGAGATCGTCCTTTCCATTTTTTCCCATCTGTACATCGCTAGCACGACTGCTGACACGAACAGAAGATTTTTCTGTCAGGTTTTCTTCCACAAGACCGTCTTTCGTCATCTTCTGGACTTTCTTATCCCTGACTTTCATTCTCTGTTCTGCCAAATGCTACCCCTCCTTTACCGGGTGTCCTTTTCCTGCCTGTAATAAACAAAGACTGGCGATGCCAAAAACAGCACCGCCACTAAATGTCAAAAAATATGAAATTGCTCGTAACATCGTTTTCCTCCTGTATCACCCTGCCTCTGCAGTTTCCTCCGGGCGGGTGGTCATGATTTTGTAAAGGGAATTCTTCGGGAACCTGTCTACAAACGGAATAATTACGTTTCCATAGAACAGAAGTCCTTCTCCCTCATTACTGTTGGTTACATAAGACAGCTGTGTTGGTGAAATATTCAGCTGTTTTGCAAGAATCTGCCGGTCACCGGATGCCTGGTTGAGCATATAAATGAAATCTGAGTTTTCAAAAATATTTTCAATCTCCCTTGACGCCAGCAAGTCCTTAATATTCTGAGTGATTCCCGTCGGAATGCCACCCCATTTACGGAATCGCTTCCAGATTTCCACGCTGTAAGCGGCGGTCTGCTCTTCCTTTAACAGCAGATGGAACTCATCCACATAGTATCTGGTTGATTTATGGGCGGAACGGTTAATCGTTACCCTGTTCCAGACCTGATCCTGTACAATCAGCATTCCGATTTTCTTTAACTGCTTGCCAAGCTCTTTGATGTCAAAGCAGACAATCCGGTTATTGATATCCACATTGGTGCGATGATTAAACACATTCAGGGAACCTGTAACATAGATTTCCAGTGCCGTTGCCAGACGCTGTGCTTCCGGCTCCTCCTGTTTTCTCAAAAGCTCATACAGATCTTCCAGAATCGGCATCTTCTCCGGCACCGGATTAGCCAGATAATCCTGATAGACCAGCCGCACGCAACGGTCGATGATGGTCTTTTCTACCGGCTCCAGCCCGTTCTTTCCTCCAACAATCAGCTCACACAAAGACAGAATGAAATCTGCTTTCAGTGACAGTGGATTATCTTCTTCTGAATAGTTCAGGTTCAGATCCATCGGATTGATATACTGGTCAGATACCGGTGAAATCCGGATTACCTGTCCATGCAATGCCTGCACCAGCGGATAATACTCAGCCTCCGGATCGCAGATAATGATATCGTCCTCCGTAATCAGGAAACAGTTGGTAATCTCCCTCTTTGCCGAGAAAGATTTACCAGATCCGGGAGTACCAAGAATCAGTCCGTTCGGGTTCTTTAACCGCTTTCTGTCTACCATGATCATGTTGTTGGAAAGAGCATTCAGACCATAATAAAGAGCTTCCCCTTCCTGGAACAGCTCCTGTGTCGTGAATGGCACAAAGATCGCTGTTGCCGATGTGGTAAGCCCTCTTTGAATCTCAATTCGATTGACTCCCAATGGGATGCAGGACATCAAGGCTGCTTCCTGCTGATAGTCCAGCTGTTTTAAGGAACAGTTGTATTTCTGTGCAATGCCCTGTACCTGAAAAATGTTGTTATCCAGTTTCTGACGTTTCTTTGCCGTATTCATCACCAGAACCGTCACAAGGAACATTCGCTCATTTCTGGACTGCAAATCTTCCAGAAGATTTTTCGCTTCCTCCCCGTAAGTGACCAGATCGGAAGGCAGTACATCCATATCATAGCCGGACCTTACCGCTTTCTTCTGCTCCTCAATCTTCATCTTATCCAGGTCAGAAATCTTACTCTTTATCATCTTGATCGCCGCACTTTGGTCAATGGACTGGATATGAATGTTGACATTGATACTGTCATCCACATCCAGAAAATCTGCCAGCATACGGTCAGTCAGCTCCGGTGCCAGGATCTGCAGATAGCTCACGCTTCCCATGGTCTTTCCCATCAGGAATGTCTGATTCTTAGAGAAGTTAAAGGAAGTCGGTGCAATGAAGTCTTTGGTTTTCATTCCTGTCTCCGGCAGCATCTTATACTGGAACCGGAAAGGTTCAATCCTGTCCTGATTGAACACATGGTACATCACTTCCAGACGTTCCAGACCATTCATGGAATGTGCCTGTGCCCCCAGCACTTTGAAATTGTTTAGAATATCTGCTTCGATCCGCTCCAGTCTCGGTCTTGCCACCTTCAGGCTCTCCGCTTCAATGCCAAACGTGATATATTTCGTCTTTACCAGACCATTGTTGCCTTTGGAAAGCTGGTTTTTCAGCATCGTCCGGTACTCTTCCCGGATGGCATTGAAGTCATCGTTCTGATCAGGAATGTCAATGCTCTTCTCAAATTCAGCCACATCTACCTGCTGATTGATAAAGGACAGCTGCACACTAATTGAAGAATCAAAGTAATTCAGAAAATCACAGTAATTTTCAAAAATCGTGGTTTTGTCCTCATTCAGAGCAAGCTGGTAGTTGATGTCATAAAACTGAATGGTTTTGGAGAAGAAATGCTTTGACACCTGGCAGATGCCATCCTGCAGCATCCGAAGATACGGGATACTCTGCTGTGCAGTAGTGGGGATATTTTTCTGTTTCTTACGCTCCCGCTCCTGCTTTTTCCTACGCTTTTCCTTTTCTCTTTCTTTGCGGCTGCTTTTGGTTCTTCTTTCCTGACGGTTTCTTTTTTCCGCTCTGGAAAGCTGTTCCTTTTGAGCCTCCTGCTTTGTCTTTTTTGCCATCCGGCATACCCTCCTTTTTTGTAAGGGCATCTATCTCCCTGTAAAAGTTCTCGGTTTTATACGGTCGTACCGCTGGATAAAGGAACTTCTGACGGATGATATTTGCCACTACTTTTTCAAAGGGGAGTCCGTCTTTTTCATACATCGCCATAAAGAAAAACGGCAGCATCACAGTCACCATAAGAATGGCAGAAATACTGGAACCGATGATATTTCTTGTCAGCAAATAAAACGGAATCCCCACAACTGCGGCAAGTGAAAAGAAAATCAACTGCCGCTTTGTCAGATTTAAAGCTACTTTTGTTTTGACCTTGGTAAGGTCTTTTGGTACTGGTACATACGCCATGGTATGCTCTCCTTTCTTCGCCCTTAATGGGCATTGAATATTGATTTACTAAGGCTTCCGGTCTTGAACAATGAAAATGCAAGAATTACGGTATATGCCGCCACTGAAAACATTGCTGCATGAAGGTCGTCTGAAATGGTCATGGCACTGACCAGGACTGCGTAGATTCCCACGCACACCATCATGAAGAATCCCTGAAATGCCAGGGCGAACAAGCCTTTCAAATAGTTGTTTCCGATATTGCCCCATTCTTTATTCGTCATGGTGGCAAACGGAATCGGTGCTATGGAAGTATAAAGGTATATCTCGATCATCCTTCCATACAGAATGACCAGAATAATGATGGATAAAATCCTCATGGTAATGCTGATCAACAGCGTTTCCATGGATAACAGGAACAACTCCCCAATCTCCATATCCTCCAGTGCATCCACAATCCTTGTGATTGCTTCTGATGCATCTACCGCCGTATTTCCGGATATCACCCCGGCGGCATTGTTGACCACATGCTGACCAACATCAAAGACCGCCATGGTGATATTGAACGTATTCGTTACCAGATAAATGGCTACATACGCTTTGAAAATCCAGAGAAAAATATTGAATGTCTCAAATTCATGGAAGTTGTTTTTCTGTGTCACCATCGTAATCAGTTCATAACACAGAACAAAGGTGATGATCAGTCCCGCAATGGGGACAATCACCGTCTGGGAAATATTCTGGATCAGGTTAAAAATACCTGCGTTCCACCCCTGCGGTGTCTGTCCCACCTGCCCGGCTATGGTTCCCACCTGTTCATTGACATACGAGAACGTACTGTCCAGACTGGATTTAATCAGCCCTATCAGAATATCCTTTATCGCTTCCGTAATTCTCTCAATGATGGTGTTCATCTACCACTCCTCTTAAGAGAATAACGTTGCCAGCTGTGGAATCAGGGTAGTTCCCAGCAGCATGATTCCTGCACCCGCCATGAGCTGTTTGATGCCCTGGCTCTTGGCACCGGGATTATCATTGCCGTATCCCTCCAGAAGATTTACGACACCCCATACGCCAAGACCTGCACCGATTGCGACTACAAGAGTCTTTAAAGTTGTAATTGCACTGCTAAAAAATGCCATACACATTCACCAAAACTGACTTTGTTCGGGTATTTTCGGGAATGGAAAAACGCTGGCTAAATCAGCCAGCGCACCCAATGTCAGTTATTCCTTTCCTTATTATTTTTACGCTCCATCCCCAGGTTCTTCCGTCAGATTCACAGTAATCATTTCCACCTCTTCTTCTGCTTTCGGTGTGTACTGTGGATTTAACTCTTTCTCAACCTTATACCGGTTCTTTTCATTTGCATCTGATAGAAGCCGGTAATTCTTATGCTTCGTAATATCATATTTGTCCGAGAAAAATGGTCTTGCACCACGAATCTGCAGGATACATTTCCCGCCATCCATCACTGCAATCTCATCTTCCGTCATCAGCTGCTTCCCGGTTTTCTGATAATTCATTCCAAAAGATTTCTGATTACTCCTCGTCTCCGAAGTGTTATACAGGTCAATGGTTTCCTTACCAAGCAGCTCGCTCATTTCCTTCAATGTGGTCTTCTCTTTCCCTCCGAGGAACAATGTAGTGTCACAGTTTCCCAGAATGGTGTCTGCACTATCCTTATACATTGCCTTTAACTGGCTTTGTGACTGCAAAATAATAGAAGCAGAGATTTCCCTGCTTCGTATGGTCGCAATCAACTTATCAAACTGTGGAATCTGACCGATGTTCGCAAACTCATCACAGATGACACGCACATGCACCGGCAGTCTTCCACCATATTCATCGTCTGCCTTATCACACAGTAAGTTAAAAAGCTGTGACTGTAACATGGCAATCACAAAATTAAAGGTCGTATCCGTATCAGACATAATCAGGAACAGGGCTGTTTTCCTGTCTCCGATCTTATCTAACTCCATTTCATCGTAGGACATGATCTCACGAAGTTCAGCTATATCAAATGGTGCCAGCCTTGCACCACAGGAAATAAGAATACTCTTTGCTGTCTTTCCAGCCGCCATTTTGTATTTTTTATACTGACGAACCGCAAAGTGTTGTGGCTCTTTTGCCTCCAGCTCTTCAAACAACATATCCACCGGGTTCTGGTAAGTCTCATCCTCTTCACGAGTTTCACTTTCATTCAGCAGATCCAAAAGAGTATTCAAATTCTTTTCCTCCTCTTCCCCTTCGTACCAGATAAATGCAATCAATGCTGTGTACAGCAGTTTCTCTGCTTTCACCCAGAAATCCTCTGTGGATTTTTCTCCTTCCCCTTTGGTATTGGCGATGATCGTCGTTACCAGTTTCAGGATATCTTTTTCCGATTTGATATAGGCAAACGGATTATAATGAAGGGATTTTGAAAAGTTAATGGTGTTCAAAACCTTAATCACATAAGGCTCATGCACCACTTTCCCGGATTTGTCTTTCACAACAACACCGTTTTTATCCCGCTTCGGCGGTCCCTTTGCCAACATCTTTCCGCACTCCTCAATCAGGGTGCCCTTCGGATCGGTAATGACCATGGAACAGTTCATCTGCATGACTGACGGCTTCACAAAAAACCGGGTTTTTCCGGAACCGCTGCCGCCGATGACAACAATATTTTTATTTCTGGCATATTTCGGCTGTTTTGGTCTGCTCTCCATGGTCAGTGCTTCTGTGGCAGTCAATGGAATATTCATCCAGGGATCGTCCGACATATAAGGCTTGATGTCCTCTGCCGTTCCCCATCTGGCAGATCCATATTCGATTCCTTTCCGGAGCTTTTTGGCATCTGCCTGTTTCTGCAAAATCAGAATCTTTAATATGACTGCTACCATGATTCCGGTAAGCAAGTCTCTTACGTCAATACTTGGCATTACCCCAACCAGAATTTTATCTGCATGTTCCATTGCATACAGAAGTTTGTTCCCTATGTCTTCTCCGGGACTGCTCCGATACAGATACGATGCCCGATTGGCATACAATGCTGTAATGACATAAGGGATAATTGTAAGAACCAGTTTCTTCTTATCCAGAGCGGACAGCCTGACTCTGATTTTATTTTCCCACTTTAGCATCCAGTTCCCGTCTTTGCGTTTGCTCAACGGCTGACCTCCTGATGCCGGTTCTTCACTTTGTCCTTCGATTTGCTTGCTACAATGCTCCGATAAGCAGACAACCTCTTATGAATCGAAGGCTTATTCGCTTTTTGAATCTGTTTTTGGGAAAATTCACGAAAAGCAGCGTTTAAGGCATCCTGATCACGTCCTTTAAAGAACACCAGGTACACTGGCGGATCTTTGCTCTTATCTTTTTTCAGAGCATAGTTAATCCCGTACTTCCTGGCATATCTCTCAAAAGATTTGATATTCCGGTTGGTAATTTCAATATTGACCATACCGGCATTCTGTTTTGCCAGCTCCTTTACTGTGATCTTCCCCTGTTTCGGCTGATTCTTCTGTGCTTTCTTCTCCATCTGCTTCTGCTTTTGATGCCGCAGATAAGCTGCCAGTATCTTTTTCAGGATATCGGCTGTCATTTTTGTTGTCCGCACACAGAATGTTACCGTTTTCTGAGTTACCTCTTCCTGCATGATTTTCCCTCCTTTCCAGCGAATTAACTGCTGTCCAGATCAGTAATCATGACAATCACCCCCTCTTGTTCTTAATCTTCCTCAGCACACAGAACCTTGAAATATTCTTTTCCTTTTGGAGTAATCAATGTCTGTGAACCAAGGTGCCCATTATTGAAATAATCTTTTACAATAAACAAAGCATTGTTCTTAGCATCTGCATAAGGAAGCAGTGTCCCGGATGGACTTCTGTATAAAAAACCTTTTTTCAAAAGAAGCTTTACAAACTTTCTTTCCGGAAAAGCGATTTCTTTGGCGGTTGTTCTGATATTAGTACACTCACCTTTCACCATGAAATGATCAAAGTAATCAGCTTTCGGCTGCATATCATTGACACGATTTTGCAGCTCCTTATTACGATTATTTTCTGCCAGTAGTCTTTCTGCAAATTCTAACAACAACTCCGGATTATCTTTTACTTGATTCAGCAAATCCGTTTCCATATATCCACCAGTTTTGCGAATAGCTGGTAATACTTCATCAAATACCCACTTTTCAAAATTTTGTGCCGACTCCAACCGGCTTTTGGTAATCAATCTGTAAACATCCCCTTCTGGAATAAATACCATTGATTGAACACCACCAGGTGTAAGGACGCCCCGTTTCAGGGCTCCCTTGCAATGTGCATTGATTGCATTTCTCGGTTTTGCATAGCCAAGAGCAAATGCGACATCTATTCCAGAGAACAAAAGTCTTCCTCTATCCTCGATCATCCGGATAGAGCCAAACTCTGCGTTGTGAAATTCTGTAATTTTATAATCCGTCTTCTCCATCCTCTTTTCCTCCTGCTTCTGCAAGTATCCTCCAGTTTTTATCAATAATTTTCATCCGGATATAATCTGCCATCTTTACTGTCAGATAACTCATATACTCCATCAGATAATCTTCAAATTCTTCTTCGTTTAAAAGTTCCTCTAAAGCTTCCAGATGTGCAATCAGCTTAGAAAAGTCTTTGCCGCCAAAAAGATAACTCATTTTCTGCATAAAGACTTTTGTGCTACTTGTATCGTACAGATAAATCATCGTATCCAGGCAAGTTTCCATAAGAAAATCCCCCAGGTTGATACGCTGTAGTTCTTCTACTGTTTTTGTTGCTGCCACAAGTGCATCTTCCTGAACTTTCTCTGTACAGATTTCTCCATCTACATCAATCAGTCCAATCGCTAATAATTCCTTAAAATGTTTTCTCATAATCCTTGTTCCTCCTATCGAAATGGCATTTCTTTTTCCAGTTCTTCCGGTATATCAAACGGAATCTGTCTCTTTCCCACTGGTTTAAATCCGTCAGAATCTTCTTTTTTTGTTTTGGCTTCTGCAAATTCCATATTATCTACAATCACTTCTGTATAATAGGAAGCAGTTCCTGTCTGCTCATCTTTTATCTGAGAGATCACCAGCTCACCTGAAAGTGTAATTTTGGTTCCTTGTTCCAGATACTTCTCCACAAAATCTGCATTAGAACCATACGCTGTGATCATCACAGCAAATGCCTTATTTGTACGATTCCTTTTTACTACAAGTGGAAATCTGGCAACCTTTGTTTCACCTTTCTGTGTCGATATCTGCCGAATATCCGGACTCCTGGCAAGTCTGCCCATTAGCACAATCATGTTCATATTGTTTTTCCTCCTGTGTATTCCTGTTCTGCCTTTCCCTGGCTTTTTCAGGTTATTTACTAAGTGCTCTTATGCACTAAAAATGAGGAATGGAGTCGAACCATTCCCCACTTCTTACAGGATTGCTCCTGCAATTATAGAAAAATCTAAGTATTCGCATTTGGGCTTGTCTGTACATATACATCCAATCGTTATCATTCCAGATAACCCGACTGAAAAACTCAGCCGCAGTCTCTGTTTCAGCAGAGGTCCTGCACCTTTCGGTGGTGTCATTATTGCTTCGCTCTTCCCTTTGGAGTCTTCGCCTGCACGAGCCGGATAATTCCGATAAGCATGTTCTTTGGATGTAACAGCTCCTTTAGTTGTCAAGGTGCAATCGGAAGAACATTTAGAACCTCTTTTGTGTTCGCAATTTTGAATAAATCAGAGGAATTTCACTTCGTCTTCCATATACTCCGTACTGGGAAAGACGAAATAGGACATGATTTTAGAAATTTTTTGAAAAATATTTTAAGAATTGAAAAAAATAAAAAAAGATGCCAGGATTTCTCCTGACACCTCAGTGCTGTTGTCAACTTCGTGCCCAGTGGGCACAAAGCTAATGATTCATATATTATTTTGATATGTATCTGTTGCTTATTTTTTATTCTCTGTAGCTTCTATGCTTTCTTTCGATTTCTTTTTACCAGAAATCATCTTATGACCTGTATAAATTGCCATTATCATGCAGAGCAATGAACTCATGGCAAAATATTTGTGAGCAGTTTTTTGATTTTTATATCCGGTATAAAACGTTCCAATCATTGTAAACATCGCACCGAATGACCAATACTTATGTGATTTCATCAAATTCCTCCTTTGAATTTTCTTCTATCATACACCTTTTTTAGAAGTCTACAAACTGGAATTGTTCTGCTTAGTTTGGCAACTCGCTTTCTTCAACGGGAACTGCCTCTAAGTCAGTGTTGCTCCAATAAGAGCTAATATCTGCACTTGTAAAGTATTCAAAATTACCTGCGGAAGACTTCAGATTGCCTGTCTTTACTCCATAGCAGCCATAAATCAGTTCATAACTTGTTCCATCATGAAGGTTAAATCTGAAACTGGTTATCTCTGCTCCAGAGGTTTCCTCTACTTCTTTGAGTTCCAAGGATAGCCCCTCAAACATATCATACAAGCTCTTTATGGTTTCTTTGGCAACAATGACCTTCTTTTCTGCTGACACAGGTGCTCCAACAAAGTGATACATTTCTATATTTTCAACATCACCTACCTCAAAAGGCAAATCGATATTGACTGTCTTGCTGTTGCACCCAACCAAGCCAAGCACACAAACCACTGCTAAAAATAATGCTATCAACTTTTTCATACAATCAAACTCCTTTGACAAATTCCGATTTGTTTACTTTCAAACTTGCTGGCGGCGAACAGCTTTTAAGCTGTTTGCGGACGGCAAGTCCACAGGGGATAGCCGCATCAGCGGCGCAAGGGGGTGTAGCCACCTTGACGGAACGAAGTGACGCAAACATTCGCAGTCAAGCAGTTTTCTTCTGCTGACGGAGAATGAAGCTCCGCAGGGCGCACTTCTATACTCTCGATAGAGAGTATAGAAGTGCGCCCTTTAGTTCCTAAAGGGATTTTTCGTTTGCTTCTCTCTTCGACAAACTTGAAATTATCTGCATAAATTTTCAGGTCGATGTCCTATTCCATGTTCGTAATTAGTTAATTGTCTTCGGAGAAAATCCGCCATAATTTCATCGCCTATGTTTATCCATGCCTCTATCTGTATTTCCATTAAAGGCTTCGTAACTCTCATCGGAAGTTCGTCTAAATTGCTAATAGCCAACCACGGAAAGGCTCGATATTTTTGAGTATCACCAATTATAAACAAATAACCTATCAACTGTTCTTTTCTGAAAACAAAATAGAATTGCGGCATCTCTCCAGCGATGGATTTGTCCATAATCTTTTTCATCGTCTTTTCTTTTCCATATGCAGGATAAAAGCCTATACTTTTTAAATCCCTCAAAGATTTTTCTTTTTGTTCTTCTGACATATCCAAATAATTAAGGATTTGTTCCTCCATACCACTTACCTCCGCAAATCACGATTTCACGTTAACAATTCTACTACTGAGTTTACTGTATCTTTCAAACGATGTCCATCCTTTAATCCTAACCGATAGAAAAATTCCTCTGTTTCTGCTCCGCTATTAAATATTGCATTGCAATACTTTGTAATAACTTCTTCCTGTTCCGGCGTAAGTGTTTTTAACAGTTCCTGATACGCTCTTTCCACTTCATCACATTCTGGATCAGTTTCTCTGCTCAACTTCCATTCCTCATATGCTTTTCCCATATGTTCCATTATCGCCAGATTGACATATTCTTTGACTTCTTTGGATAATCCATTTTTTTCTTTCTGCATTTTTTCTTTATTGCATCGGTCATTTTTCTTTTGCAGAGTCACATCGTCAATATAGTTGATAATTTCATTCAGGTTTGCCTTCATTGACTGCATATATCCACGCATCAGAACCGCCAGTTTCCTCCCTTCGGATTCTTCTTCCTTTTCACCTGACATATACAATTCTTCCAACTCTTTCAAGATATCTATGCCGGATTTCATCTGGAACTCTACATCCAGTAAATCGTCCATGACTTTATATAATTCTTCCATATCCGCTTTCCTCTACTCACATTGCTTTTCTCTAAAGTTTTCCACTCTCACCCAAGAATAAAGTCCTGTAATCCACATTTCACCACTTCTAATACCGCAGTTATCCCAATACCGATATGTGGAATCAGAACAAACACTACCGTTGTAATCACTGTCATCTTCAACGTCCATGCTGTACTGATACCAAATCCAATACTTAAGACCTCTGTTACAACAGATATACCAGCAATCAGGTAACAGAATGTGGCAGATACTCCCACCAGAAAGACCAACAGGATATTTATTGCTGCAAGCAACAGCCAGATTGGTACAGCAATTATTTTAAATGGTAACTTTACCAGAAATCTCAACATCTTCACTTTCTCCTCTCTTTGTGTCTATCAGGCACAAGGCTATTTTACCACATCCACGCTGATGACCACTATCTCTTTTGCGACTTCGTGCCCAGTGGGCACAAAGTCCTTATCCATCTGGTATGTCATTTCCCCAGTACATATCATGCCGAACTTCTGCATCGTAAAACTGATTGATCGTAACCGGAGCATTGTATAATACGGTCAGCATATACTGCCGAATATTCTTCACCTTGCTTGTATTTCTGTTCAGACTGAAAAACACATATTGAATATGCTCATATCCAACTTTCAGCAAGCGGCTCTTCACAACCTGTGTAGGCACAGCCTCCCCGTTAATCTGTTGATAAGGCTTTGACGAACAGATAGCATCCAGCATTAACTCCACCAATTCTTCTACGCTCTCTGGTCTATAGCTCTGACAAAGAATGTCATATTCAATGTTCTGCTGAATCAGTTGTCGATAATCCAATCGTTCCTGTACCTTATCCTCCTCTTGCTTCCGGATAGATGGATAAGATTCATTCTCACTCAATTCAGTATTGTTATATTCAGTATAATTACAGTTTGTTTTTGAAACTTCTTGAAGTTTGTTTTCTAAACTTCCTGAAGTTTGTTTTTCAAACTCCTTGAAGTTTGCTTTTGAAACTTCTTGAAGTTTATTTTTCAAACTTCCTGAAGTTTGTTTTTCAAACTTCTGTGTATTTACAGGCTTTCCCGGCTCTTTTTTCATATTTTTTGTATTTTGGGCATCCACATCTTCCATTTCATCTGGTACGTTTTCTTCTGAATTTTCTTGTGCAATGGCTGCTGGTTCATCTGGATATTCCTGCAGACTGAAATTTTTCACATAGATCACATTTGTTTTTCCCAGTCCGATTCTCTTCTTCTCAATCAATCCTATCCCTTTTTCCTGGTCCAGCTCTTTCAGACAATTTACTGCCTTATTTCTGCCACAGTTCAGCATTTCCATGATTTCTTCCACCGAGAAGAAAATGTATGCCCTGTCCTCCTCATCAAACCATCTGTTCTTGATGGACAGAGACATCCGATCTAACATCAGTCCGTACAGCACCTTTGCTTCACAGGAGAGATTTTTAAAATATTCACTTGTAAAAAGCAGTTTTGGAATACGATAAAAGCTATACATGTCGCATTCCATTCCCTGAAAATAATGGAACGTTGCTCTTATACTCATGCCAAATCCCTCCTCTCGTACTTATCAATGATTCTGATTGCTCCATTCCTCCAAAAGCTGACAGATGATATTCCGCATCTTCTGTTCATCATAATCTGGAGGAAAATATTTCTTAATATCATCTTGTTTTAATGTAATCGTTGTTTTCTTCTTTGGCTCTCCTATTATCAGGAGCCGCACAACCTCTTTTGTCAGTGTGTTCTCTTCTCTGTGTTTTCGCAGCTGTTTCGCCTGTTCAAGACTTGGATACTTTCCGGTACTGTCGTGTACTTCTTCCACCAGTTCCTGATCTATATGGGAAAGGTACGAAAGTTCTACTCCAACCTGCAGCTTTATGATGTCTTCATCCACCGCTTTCAGCAGTGTATTCATCAGATACGTTAAACGGATATAACGATACACCTGCCTTGCACTGTCATTGCTGCCTTTCCCAACTTCTTTTGCACTATTGCCGCCAGAAATCCCCTGATGATTCATGGCTTCCATTTTCATTCGATATGCAAAAGCTTTTTCACTGGGAAGAATATGCTCTCGTTGCAGGTTGCTGTCTACCATTGCCCGGACGGCTGAATCCTTGTCCATCTCACGTACAATAACGGGAACTCTCTCCAAGCCTGCAAGCTCCGCTGCATGTTTTCTTCTGTGACCGGAAATGATTTCATAGCCACCTTTTTTTAATGGACGAACTAACAATGCAGTCAGGATTCCCTGTGTTTTTACGCTCTCCACCAGTTCTTTCATTTCTTCATCATCTTTCACTTTAAACGGATGGTCAGTAAAAGAATACAATTCTTCTATTGCTACTTCCCTGACATCCTCTGAAGGGACTGAACCACTCAGCAAATCATCATAAGATGTCAGTTTTATCTTGGATGCACTTCTACTTTTCATCCAAAAGCACCTCCTGTGTCATCATCTGATATGCTTCTGCAACCTTTCCTTTCGGGTCATGTTTAAAAATACTGACTCCCTCTGCACTGATTTCTGCAGCCCGGACAGAAAACGGAATACTCTGTGGAAAAATATGAATCTTGCTCCCATATGTATCAAAAATCAGTTCAGAAATATCCCTTGCATAGTTGGTCCGGTTATCCACCATAGTGATCAGTATGCCACCAATCTCAAGCTGGCGGTTCAACTGTCTCCGTACCTTACCTATCGTCCGGATCAGCTGCTCCAGACCTTTTACCGGCAGGTATGCCGCCTGCACCGGAATAATCACTTCGTCAGCACAGGCAAGTGCATTGATGGTCAACATTCCCAAAGATGGTGAACAGTCAATCAAGATATAGTCGTATCCATGTCGCATCTGCTCTATATATTGTTTCAGAACCAACTCTCTGCTCATAAAATTTACCAGAGATACTTCCATACCGGAAAGCTCAATATTCGCCGGAAGTAAATCAATGTCTTCCTGATGATGCAAAATTCCAAGATTATTTTCAAATGACTCTTCTTCCACAATCTTTGTAAGAATTGTTGCAAGAGTAACCAGCAGCTCATCCGGATTTGGATAACCCAGACTTGCTGTCATACTTCCCTGCGGATCGTTATCTATCACAAGCACCTTTTTCCCAGCTCTCGCAAGACCGACTGCCAGATTCACACAGCTTGTGGTCTTTCCTACTCCGCCTTTCTGTGAACATAATGCCAGAACTCTGCAATCTTTATTTACTTTCTCTTCCATTTTCTTTTTCCTCCCATAAATATCTGGAACCTTTCATCATCCATAATGCTGCGTCAAGAAATGCCAGATAACGTTCCGTCATACTGTCCAGTCCTTCTTCTGATATTACTGGCTTCTCAGACTTTAAATCCCTTGCCACCTCTTCCAGCACCAGATTCATTTCCCGCATATCAGAACGCAAAATCTCAATATTTTCTCTTTTACCTACCACGCAAACATGATTGTAAATACACGATCTTACAATATAATCTTGTTTTTTCATGCCACTTGCCTTAACCCTTTCCTCTATACACGCTTTCTCATAGGAATTTACCCGAAAGCCGATCGTTGTCGTGTTGTGTTTTCCATGTCTTTCACTTGCCATGTTTATACCTCCCCATGTTTCTTATCCAGCAATCCTGCCAGTTTACTTTCCGTAATGACAAATGGTATAGGTGAAGAATATCCTAAGTGCCTCGCAATTTCCTGTGGATCAGCTCCAATACTTACAAGCATATTTTTATGAGAATGACGTAATTCATAAATACTAATTCGGTTTACCCCAGATTTTTCAATACCATACGCCATATAATGTTCCAGATCAGATTTTTCTAATTTGAATACCCTCTTACTTTCCATAGTTTCATTCAACTGACCGTAGTACTCTCGAAATTCTTCCACCAGAAAATCCGGCATTGTAATCATTCGGACACTATTTGATGTCTTTGGAGATGTAAGTACACCTTTTCCATTCAATCTCTGATAAGATTTATTTACAGAAATCGTTTTATCTTCCAAATTGATATCCTGATAAGTTAGTGCAAGCAGTTCACCAATTCTTATACCGGTCCAGTACGATACCACAAACGCCAATCGTAAATCTAACCTATCGTTCACTGTGTCCAGGAATTTATTAAACTCATCCTGTGTCCAGTAATTCCTACTTTTTTTATTGTTGTGTCTTTCATATCTATGAATTGCCATGTCTATGCCTCCTCTTCATGCTTTTTATCCAGCAATCCTGCCAGTTTGCTCTGTGTAGACGGATATAAATGAGAATATGTATTCAGCGTTGTTTCCACCTTTTCATGCCCCAACCGTTCTGCAATTTCTAGTGGTGCAACTCCCATATCCACAAGCATACTTGCATGGGAGTGTCGCAAATCGTGAAGTCGAATTTTCTTTACGCCTGATTCTTTTATGCCATTTATCAGATTGTGCTCCATATACGATTTTGTAAAATGGAACAATCTTTCGTTTTTCATAATCCCATACAAATGACTGTAGTATTCCCGAAATTCTTCCACCAGAAAATCCGGCATCGTAATCACTCGGATACTTTTCGGTGTTTTCGGCTGCGTAATCACATCTTTTCCTTTCAATCTTTGATATGATTTATTGATGGAAATCGTCTTTTCTTCCAAATCAACATCGTGATATGTGAGTGCCAACAATTCCCCGATCCTCATACCAGTCCAATACAGTACCAGAAATGCCAGTCGTGCATCTGGTTTATCCTCTACAGTTTCCAGGAATTCATTAAACTCATCCTGCATCCAGAAATCTTTTGGTTCCCCTTTGCTCTTACCGATTGCCCCAGCTTTCCTGCATGGATTACTCTGCAAATTATAATAGCGAACTGCATAATTGAATATTGCCGTCAACTGACAGTTGATTGTTTTCAAATAGGTAGGTGAATATTCTTTTCCATTTTTATCCTTATGAGTCAGCAGCTCATTCTGCCATGCCCGGACATCCGCTACCGTAATTTCACTCAGAATCTTCTTCTCAAAGTAAGGTCTGATTTTAAGCTCGATAATATATCGTTTCGTGTTCATGGTATGTTCCCGAAGCCGCACATCCATATCTTTATAATAGATTTCCAGAAAGTTCCCAAACTCAATGTCTACTCCCTGGCTCTGTTGCTGCAGAAAGTCTCTCTCCCACTCCTTGGCTTCCCCTTTTGTACGAAATCCACGTTTCTGCTTTCTCTTACGGTTTCCCTGCCAGTCCTTGTAATAAACCTGTACCTTCCAGTTCTTTCCTTCTTTGTAAACACCCATCTCTAATCGCCTACCTTCATGCCATAAATCTTTTCTGCCAGAAATTTTGTAGAAATTTTTCCAGGCACCACAATGTACCCTGCTTTTTTCAACTCTTCATTGTACCCACGCATTAAGTTGTAGGCATATGCCTTAGATACTCCGAGAATCTCACATACATCATCCACATTCATATACATCTTTTCCTGTACTACACCCATGTTACTTGTCCTCCTTCAAATATTGTTCCACATGCTCCAGACCATAAATCTTGTCCTCTACATACCGGGTTGGAATCCGTCCGAGAATCACATAATAATTCTTGCTTGCCAGATCGGCATTCATCTTCTCTACTACCCTGTACGCAAAAGAAACTGACAAACCAAAGAGTTCTGCGATATCCTCTACTGATAAATACATCTTTCTCTTACGCATGAAACCATTCCTTTCCTTCTTCCTGTGGAATCTCACAGGTATCTTCTACCCCATAGAAACGCTTTACAAAATATTTTGTCGGAACCTTTCCTCTGAGTGTCAGATATCCCTGATCTTCCAGCTCCTTGTTCAGATTTCCAATGATCTCATAGGCAGATGTCGGCTTTACCTCCAGAAGTTCACATACATCAGCCGCTTTTAAAAACAATTTGTTCTGCATAATCAGTACCTCCTGTATCTTGAATATTTATCTTTTCATATACTCCGTACTGACAGCTACAAAACCGGACATACTTTTTCGGATTTTTGCAAGCAATTTTATTTTTGCTGTTACCTTTGTGATAATGCGGGAGAATGGAGTTCACAGTCTTTGAAAAAAGGTAATAAAAAAACAGCCTGCTCTGACGGAAAATACTTCCATCAAAACAAACTGTTCTTTATATTTTGCTAATTATATTCTTCTGAATCAAGACGATTTCACGAAAATTTCTGGATATTCTGGAATATGAGCAAGAGAAAAAATAAATATTTTAACTCCATTTGCACTCCATTCAGCTATCCAGACACCCCGCAAAGCCTTTATTTACGGGCTTTTTCGCAATTTCGTCCGCTATTCAAACTCAATCGTTCCAGGCGGTTTACTAGTCAGATCATAAAATACTCTGTTAACTCCCTTAACCTCATTAATAATTCTGCTCATCACCTTATTCAGTACATCATAAGGGATCTCAGCAGCCTCGGCTGTCATGAAGTCTACAGTTGTCACCGCTCTTAAAGCTACCGCATAGTCGTATGTTCTCTCATCACCCATAACGCCGACACTTCTCATATTTGTCAGTGCTGCGAAGTACTGGTTAATGTTCTTATCAAGACCTGCGTTAGCAATCTCTTCTCTATAAATAGCATCTGCATCCTGAACGATCTTAACTTTTTCTTCTGTTACTTCACCGATGATACGGATTCCAAGTCCAGGTCCAGGGAATGGCTGACGGAATACCAGTCTCTCCGGAATTCCAAGCTCCAATCCTGCCTTACGTACTTCGTCTTTGAACAGATCACGAAGAGGCTCAATGATATCTTTAAAATCTACATGCTCCGGAAGTCCGCCTACATTGTGGTGTGACTTGATCACTCCGGATTCTCCACCGAGTCCGCTTTCTACAACGTCCGGATAAATGGTTCCCTGTGCGAGGAAGTCTACAGCACCGATCTTCTTGGCTTCTTCTTCGAAGATACGGATGAATTCTTCACCGATGATCTTACGTTTTGCTTCCGGTTCTGTTACTCCGGCTAATTTATCGTAATATCTCTGCTGCGCATTTACACGGATAAAGTTCAGGTCGAACTGTCCATTTGGTCCGAATACACCTTCTACTTCATCACCTTCATCTTTACGGAGAAGACCATGATCGACAAATACACATGTCAACTGCTTTCCGATAGCTCTGGATAACAATCCTGCTGCCACTGAAGAATCTACTCCGCCTGACAGTGCAAGAAGTACTCTTCCGTCGCCGACTTTTTCGCGGATCTCCCGGATTGTATTCTCTACGAATGCATCCATCTTCCAGTCGCCTGCACATCCGCAGACACCTAATACGAAGTTCGATAACATCTTAGTTCCTTCTGCTGTGTGAAGTACTTCCGGATGATACTGGATCGCATATAATCCAGCTTCTGTATTCTCAGCTGCTGCGACCGGGCAATCTGCTGTGTGTGCTGTGATCTCGAATCCAGGTGCAACCTGTGAGATATAGTCAAAATGGCTCATCCAGCAGATGGTCTTCTCAGATACACCTTCGAAAATCTTGGAATCTTTCTTATCTACCAGCACCTCTGTCTTACCATACTCACGTACCGGAGCGGATTCTACCTTTCCTCCAAGTACATGCATCATAAGCTGTGCACCGTAACATAATCCAAGAACCGGGATACCAAGTTCGAACAATTCTTTTTTATATGTCGGGGAATCTGCTTCATAACAGCTGTTTGGTCCACCTGTCAGGATGATTCCCTTAGGATTCATAGCTTTGATCTTCTCAATATCTGTCTTATATGAGTAGATCTCGCAATATACATTGCATTCTCTGACACGTCTTGCTACCAGCTGATTGTACTGTCCACCAAAGTCAATGACAATTACTAATTCTTTTTTCACAAGAACTTCCTCCTATTTGTTTTCTATATGGCTAACCTTTATTATAAAATAGAAGTCCCGTTTTTACAAGGGACTTCTATCTTTTCTCCGATAAACCAGACGTTTTCTATCCTATACAATCGCATTTTTCTTCCAACTTCCTTTGAAATACCGGATCACGAAACACATTGCCCGGAATACCCAGTCGATCACCATCGCAACCCAGATACCGAATACACCCATTCCCATATATTTTCCAAGCACGTAACTGAATCCGATTCGGAAGATCCACATGGATATGCTCGAAATGTACATACATGCCTTCGCATCACCCGCTGCACGGAACGTCGCAGGCAGGCTGAACGCAACCGGCCAGATAAATATCGCACCGATTCCGTGGAAATGTATGATATCCACCGTCGTCTTTGCTGTAAGATCGGACAGGTTATATGCATTTAATATAAATGGCAGTAAGGAGAATATAAATAATACCATCGCAGTCATACTGACATAAGTAATGAGCATTAATTTCTTATTATAATACTTCGCCTGTTCATAATCGCCCGCACCCACACATCTGGAAATAACCGGTATGATTGCCAGCGTAATTGCCATTCCCGGAAGGATCTGGAACAATGCGATTGCATTTGACACCGCATTTGCCGCAATCGCATAGGTTCCGAATGTCGATACCAGGCTGAGCACGATAATCTTTCCAAGCTGGAACATGCTGTTCTCCAGGCCATTCGGCACACCGATACTTAGAATCTTCTTAACCATTTCCCAGTTAATTCGGTAACGCCAGGTCCGTTCTATGTGAAGCGTCCGTTTCTCATCACACAATAGCACAATTATAATAATCGCCGCCGTCATCCTTGACACCAGTGTCGGAATCGCAACCCCTTCCGTTCCACGGTGAAAACCATAGATCAAGATCGCATTTCCTCCTATATTAATAATGTTCATGATGATCGATATTTGCATTGTTACCTTCGAATTGCCCATTGTACGGAAGATCGCCGCTCCTCCGTTATACAGTGCCATGAATGGAATCGATGCCGCCACGATCAGCAGGTAAATGTCTGCATGATGCATCACATCCTGGTCGATTTTTCCAAATACTGTATGTAAAATAAAGGATTTTCCCAGATATACAAGCACTGTAATGCCGATTGCACAGATCGTGATAAACCATACCATCTGCGTTGCCGACTTACAGGCTTCTTCCCGTCTGTCCTGTCCCAGGAACTGCCCCGCAACGACTGCTCCTCCCGTAGCCAGTGCTGAAAATGCATTGATCAACAGCACCATAATCTGATCTACCAACGATACTCCCGACACCGCCGCCTCGCCGACGCTTGCGATCATGATGGAATCCGCCATTCCAACCAGTACCGCCAGAAGCTGCTCGACCACTAATGGCAGGATCAATGCCAACAGTGCTTTATTATCAAAGAAATATGCCTGTCGTTTTTCTTTTTTACTTTTTCCCATTTTCCTCTCCCGTAATATTTATATATCTACAGTACCTGCCACCGGCAGCTTCTTCCGAATGCATAACAATACAGAAATCCTGCCACTGGCGGCTTTTCTTGCATACTTTGGTATACAAAAAAGTCCCCCAACGTATACTCTTATTATACGCTGAGGATTCTTCTCACACAATATCCCATCCCCGCAGAAATTTTACTAGAATTTTCACTAAAAATTCCCATGGTATCTTTTTTGTCAGACTGCAGACGCTTTATTGTCCGTCCTTTTCAACATAACTGCAACCCTACGCAGCTACGAATTTATCCAGTTCTTTCCAGAGATCATCGCATTCTTCATCATATACTTTCAGCTCGATCTTCTGATCAAATCCAAGATTCATAAGACCTAACAGGGACTTTGCATCTACAATATATCTACCCCGTTTCATATCCATATCAAAAGGATATTTTTCTACGATCTTTACAAAATCTATCACATCACCAGGATTCGAAAAAATAACTTTTTTCGTACTCATTATTGGTCCCTCCTTTTTTCTTATCGGAACCATATTAACACTCTCATACATTTCCACAAGGGGGAAATATTTAAAAAAGGATGACTTTTTTTGACTGAAAATGCATTTTTTTAATGTTTTTCACTATCTAACCGTTCTTTTTCCGGTATTCAAGTGGCAACATTCCAGTCTCTTCCTTGAACACGCGGCTCATGTATTTCGGATCGGTATAACCTGCCAGTTCCGCAATTTTAGTCAGCTTCCAGTTCGTTGCCGTCAGAAGTTCTTTTACACGTTCAATCCGGTACCCACGGATCGTCTCTGTAAATGTCCGTCCCGTCTCTTTTCGAAACTGAGTGCTCAGATATTCTTCCGTCACATGTAGCTTTTCTGCAATCTCTTCCAATGTAATACCCTGATCATAATATTCTCGGATATTCTCCAGTGCCTTTTGAATCAGAAGACTCATATCGTTTTCCGCTTCGTCTTTGCTCGTCAGATATTCAAAAAAAGTATCCACTTTTTCTTCCACATCTGTCCATCCATTTGCCCTGGAAATCCATTGAAGAAATGTCTGTCCTTTTCTCTGTGCCTGTACCGCCCCGGTTTCCGCTGCCATCTGGATCAGAACCAGTGCAATTCGGATACAGCCCTCCTTGGCCTCCTGCGGGGTACATGGAAGTTCCCTGCAATAATCCCAGTATCTGGAAAATATTTTTTTCAATCGTTTCGCATCTTTATTCAGTAATGCTTCCTTGGCTTCTTTTTCAAGGTTCACCGGATATTTATATGGATATAATGCAATTTTCTGTATTTTTTCTTTACAGATCAATGTTCCCTTTTTCAATATCAGATTCCATTCTGCCGCATGATCTAGTTCTCTGACCGCTTCGTACATATTGCCGAATCCGTTGCTGACCGCCCATGTACAGATCACCCTTCCGCGCACCGTATTGCAGATCATCGGAACAATCGTCTGTTCCAGATACTGATAGGTCTCATGTTCATTTCCCATATGATAAAAAAGGACCACAAAACTCTGACGTCCGTACATCTCGATGGTATAGGCACAGAAATCCTGTTGCTGATTGAAGATTTCCAATTCTTTCAGCATCTGCAGCACTTGTTCTTTATATTTCTCATAATTAGAACTCATGCCGATACCAAGAACACCAATCCGTTCCTCCGGTGCAATCCCGTATCCTTCCTTTATAAGGTCTCCTATCTGCTGATCATCTTTGATCTTCCCGGCCATCGCATTCAGGAAAATGTATTCCAGATTCAGAATGTGTTTCCACTTTTTCTCGCTTTCCAGCTCTCTTCTCAGCCTTCCCAGTACATTACGCACTTCGTAGACTTTCAACGGTTTGACCAGAAAATCTACAGCACCAAGCTCCATCGCACGTTTCGCATAAAGGAATTCCGGGCAGGAACTTGTAACCACAATTTTGCAGGATATCCCTCTTCTCTGCAATGCCTCGATCATCTCGAATCCATCCATCTCCGGCATCCGGACATCCGTAAATATCACATCCGGTGTGAGATTATCCCGTATCAGTTTTTCGGTCAGCGCAAGACCTTCTGCCCCGTTGGACGCACTCCCCACGATCTCTATATCCGACTCTTCCTGTTCCAGACATTGTAACAGTTCGTTCTTATATAACTCATTATCTTCTATGACAATTATTCTCACGGGGAATACCTCCTTCCAGATTATATCTTACCCTATCCCAGATGATACGCATCCAGTGTCTTCGCCAGATATCTGACTGTCTTATCCACCGCCTCGTCTACCGTCGGCTTGTCCCTGTCACTTCGCATGATTGCAAGCATTCCCCGATAGATCAGCACACTCATTTCATTCAGTTCTTTGATCTCCTGCTCAGATATCTCATAATTTCTTTCTCTGATCACATCTCTTAGCAGATCTTCGTTGCGTTTGAAGAAATCTCCTTCTTTCAAAAATCCTTCGTAATCTTCTGTCTTTTCTTCCTTTTCATTTGGATAAATCTCATAATATCTCCGGAAAACCTCATTCAGGTTCTGTGTCCCTTCCGGACTGAAGAATAAGAAGTTATAGATTCTCGGTCTCTGGAACGAATGTCTGCAAAAGCAGCGCCACTGTCCCAGATACCACTCCTGAAAATCCTTTCCCTCGGCCTTGTGTATCAACGTTTCCTGCATATATTCATCCAGACATTTTACACTTGCAAATAATTCCAGTTCATCCAGATTAGAGAAATAATGATACAGCGTTGCACTGTTGTATTTTGCCTGTTCTGCAACCTTCCTGATCGTCAGATTCTCAATTCCTTCTTTTTCCATTAATTCAATTGTCGCATTGATGAAATACGACATAATCCTTTTTCTCTTTTCCTGTCTGTTTCCTCCAACTGTTGCCACAGTCTGCTGTCCTCCTTCATTCTCTTCCTTAATTTTAACTTTTTGCAATTTTTAACAACATTTCATATATCCGATTTATTTATCTCTTTTATTAATATATCCATTTTTATATTAGCATTTCAATAAAATTTTTTCAATTCATAATAATTATGCATAATTTATTTTTATTATCTACTATCATTTTATCTTATATGCACAATTTGTAAACAACGATTGACTTCTATTTAATTATATAGTATCTTATTACTATGCGTTTTATATAAGCTGGGAAACTTGGATAAAATACGTGTATAAAATATTGGAGGTTTTTTATGGGAAACAAAAGAACAAAAAAATCCATCAGTCTTGAAGGATTCGTCTTTCTGGCAATCTTTTTAGGAATTTTCGGTGGTATGGGTATGAAAATGGGCGGTGTCAATATGCTGAACACATTGATGAACACCGGCTACCAGCTGCTTCTTGAGACAGTCTTCTATATTATGGCAATCGCGGTTCTTGCCGGAGCCATTTCAGGACTGTTCTCAGAATTCGGTGTCATTTCGATGGTGAATAAATTACTGTCACCGCTGATGAAGCCACTTTATAATCTGCCGGGTGCCGCAGCACTCGGTGTAATCACTACTTATCTGTCCGACAATCCGGCAATCCTGGGACTTGCTGAAGATAAGAATTTCCGTAAATATTTCAAGAAATTCCAGCTTCCGGCTTTAACGAACCTTGGAACATCTTTCGGAATGGGACTGATTGTAAGTACATTCATGATCGGTCTGAAGTTAAAAGGTGGACACGCTGGAACTGCTGTACTGGTCGGTAACTTTTCCGCTATAATCGGCAGTATCATCAGTGTTCGCATCATGCTTCATTTCACCAAGAAAGAATATGGAACCGAAGAATACTGCGTACAGTTCGAAGAACATGAAGACATGGATGCCATCATGAATACCCGCGAGATCCGTGACGGAGGCATCGGCGGACGTGCCATCGAGGCACTTCTTGAGGGTGGTAAAAACGGTGTGGATGTCGGCCTTGCCATCATCCCGGGCGTTATCACCATCTGTACACTGGTCATGATGCTAACCAACGGCGCATCTGCAGACGGAACTTACACCGGTGCCGCTTATGAAGGAATCGCTTTCCTTCCATGGCTTGGAAAGAAGCTTGAATTCATCTTATCACCGCTTTTTGGATTCACAGATGCATCCGGAATCTCCGTTCCGATCACGGCACTCGGTGCTGCCGGTGCCGCAATCGGACTGGTACCGCACATGGCAGAAGCCGGAACCGTCCTCGCCAATGACGTAGCCGTATTCACTGCAATGTGCATGTGCTGGAGCGGATACCTCAGCACACATGTGGCTATGATGTCTTCACTTAAAGTGAACAAGCTGACCGGAAAGGCAATTTTAAGCCACACGATCGGTGGACTCTGCGCCGGGGTCGCCGCCAACTGGATCTTTAAACTGGTGATGTTGTTCTTGTGATTATGAAGGCTGTGTTTTTACAATTCGAGACATCATAATTCTTAGAAATAATTAGTTGTATAAAAACTCCGCAAGGATATTCGAATGAATCGTCTATATATGATGCTTCTCCAGAATATCTGTGCGGAGTTTTTTGTTCTGTTGTTATCTTTTATCCCATGAAATCGACTCGTTGATGTCCGAAATTATAAGAGCTTTTTGTTCTGTTACTCTCCTTATCCTGCGTGCCGATGCTGGTGAAGATATTTCTCCCGGGTGGCAAGTCCGCCACGAATGTGGCGTTCCTGTTTGTTCACGTCAAGAACTTTGCGGACGCTCTGCGCCAGGGTCGGGTTGATCTGCTCCAAGCGGTCGGTGCAGTCTTTATGTATCGTACTCTTACTAACCCCAAACTCCTTCGCGGTCTGACGCACAGTGGCTTTATGTTCGATGATATAATATGCGATTTCTACTGCCCTCTCCTCAATATAATCTTTCATAAAAATAACCCCTGCATAAATTGTTTTTTACAATCTATGCAAGGGCATTTTGATGTATGTCTGCATTTTCCTTTTGAACGTAGGGGCTCACCTGCAAAAAAGTCACATTCCCCGTCCCCATGACACAATTCCGATTCCTATCAAGATTACACCTCCCAGAACATCTGCCTTTCCTGACAGCTTTGTTCCCAGAGTCTTACCGAGGCACAACCCTGTCTCACATATCACAAACGTTACCACTGCTACGATCAGTGAACAGACTACAGCCATAACCAAATCATACCCGGCAGTGGTAAACCCTACCGACAACGCATCAATCGATGTTGCAATCCCCTGCATCATAAGCACGGCAAAACTTAATCTTTTCACTTCTTCCTTTTCCTCTTCACTCTGCATAGATTCTTTGATCATGCTTCCTCCGATATACAAAAGCAAAATCAATGCGATCCACGGAATGAACTTCTGAAACTGTCCAAAGACCTGTACGATCGTATGCACACAAATCCACCCTATCATAGGCATCAGGAACTGAAAGAATGCATATACTCCTGCAATATAAGCCATTCTTGATTTCTTCATATTTTTTTCATTCATTCCATTTGCCAGCGAGACAGAAAATGCATCCATTGCCAGTCCCACTCCAAGTAAGACACTGTTCATAAAGAATAAAAAATTCCACTCCATTATCATTTCCTCCAAAATTAAGTTCAAACGCATGACAACAAAAAAACCAGATACAGCAGCTGCCTGCCATACCTGGTCTATACTTTCTTTATAGGATAGAGAGAGTCCACGCATAGATATTACAGCTACACATGAGTCTCACAAATTAAAACAAGCCAGATCCATCGATCAGTATGTTGACTTGTTGCGTTATACGCCTGTTACTCCCCCATCGGTCATTTATCATCTAAAAGAAAATATCATAATTAATAAATTTTGTCAATAAGCAATCATTTATTCCTTTTTCTGTGGTATGCTTTACACAGAGATTTTCCCCGGAACAACTCTGAAAAGAACCAATAAAGGAGTCACAACAATGCCTCACTACTACATGTTTCACAAACCTTTCGGCTGTGTCACTGCCAGACGCGACGACCGCTATCCGACGGTTATGGACTATTTTAAGGAATTACATAATGACAGGCTTTCTCCGGTCGGACGCCTTGACCGTGAGACGACCGGACTTCTTCTGATCACAGATGACGGTATCTTCAACCAGAAGCTCACTCATCCTTCCTATCACAAAGAGAAAACTTATGAATTCACCCTTCTTGGTGATCTGACACCGGAACTGGTACATAAGCTGGAAACAGGTGTCATTCTGAAGGGCGCCGATACCCTGACTGCCCCGGCAAAAATTACCGTAACCGGACATGCAGTAATGTCCGATATTCTTTCCACACTGCCGGAAGAAATCCAGAAAGATATCCACAAAAACCGTCCGGATCACCCCATCACCTATGGGATAATTACCATTTCCGAAGGGAAGAAACGACAGATCCGGCGCATGATGAAGTCTGTTCACTGCTGTGTGATCGAATTAAAACGTATTTCCATCGGAGACATTGTACTTGATAAAGCGCTTTGTCCCGGAGAGTGGAAAGAAATATTTCCTCACACCTAACAATACAGAGAACCTGCCACTTGCCAAACCATCCGTAAGGAACTGCCAGTGGCAGTTCCTTACGGTGGCAGCTTTTCTTGCATACTTTGGTATACAAAAATGCTCCGGGAATCTGTCACCTGACAAAATTCCCGGAGCATTTTTATTCTTATTCTATTCTGTTTCTATCCACCTTAGTTACCTGAGCTTGATGAACTGCTTGAACTTGATGAGCTGCTTGAGCTTGATGAGCTGCTTGAGCTTGACTCAACCTGAATGCACTGATTAGCCAGCCATTCTTTTACAAGATCATTCAGCGCAATCTCTTTCAGATCTGACTTTGATGCAGCTTTCTTTAAAGCTTTTACACTGTCGTATCCATACTCTTTTGCAATCTTCTTAAGCTCTGTCTTATAAGTTGCATCATCTAACTTAATGTTCTCTTTATCTGCAATTGCCTTTGTTACCAATGTCTGCTTTACACTGGATTTTGCAGCTTTTGTTACCTGTTTTTCGAACTTTTCAACAGTTGTTCCCATCTGCTGCTTGATCAGATCATCATATGACATGTTATAAGCTTTTGCAACAGACTTGTACTGAGAGATCAGAGAATCCTCAATCTTCTTTACATCTTTCTCCGGATATTTCTTAACTTTTGTATTATCAAGAACCTTCTGCCATGCTGCCTGCTGCAAAGTATCATTGTATGTCTTTTCGTTATCTTCCTCGAGAGACTTCTTCACTTCTTCTTTGTACTCTTTTACTGTCTTTGATTTCTTAGATACTTTCTTTACCAGTTTGTCTGTAAGCTTTGGTGTATTCTTTTTGGAAATGGATTTTACAGTAATTGTAAATGTTACATCTTTGCCTGCAAGATCAGAACTTCCATAATTCTCCGGGAACTTTCCGTTCCAGTCAAATGTATCACCGATCTTGTGTCCGATAATACTGTCTTCAAATCCTTCGATGAAAGAATTAGAACCGATCTCCAGTGGATAATCTGTAGAAGATCCACCGTCAAATGCTTTGCCATTCATCTTTCCAACGAAATCAATCGTTGCTGTATCGCCTTTTTTTACTGCACGGTCTGTTACTTCTTTTGTTGTTGCATTTTCATCCAGTACTGACTGAATCTGTGTATTCACATCATCATCCGTTACTTCGCTCGGTTTGTCAACTTTATCTACTTCAACACCTTTGTAGACTGAAATCTTAATGTTGTCATTTTCAAGACCTTTCGTCGACTGACAACCTGTCATCAAAAGAGAGACTGCCATAACACCTGTTAATAACATTGCCACTTTCTTTTTCATATCGCACCTCATTTTATCATTCATTCTAAGGTGGGAACTTTATCCCATCTGCTTTCCGAAGTATACGCTAACGCATACCATTTTGTTATATCACATTTTGAAAAACTTTCATAGCATTTTCACATATATTTCACTCTTTTATCAAAATTTTTGTTTTGAAATCACCTACTTTTCCTGTATACTTCTTGCACTCCTACCGAAACAATGTTAGAATACTTGTTATGGAATATAGAATATAGGAGGTTCATTGTGAAGACATTTACAATTGTATTATTGGTAATCCTTGTGATTTTGATCGTTGCATGTGTTGCATTATATTTTGTTGGTAAAAAAGCAGAAAAGAAACAGGCAGATCAGCAGGCACAGCTTGATGCAGTTGCACAGACTGTTTCCATCCTGGTTATCGATAAAGGTCGTATGAAATTAAAAGATGCCGGCTTGCCGGATATTGTACTCGAGAATACACCAAAGTATCTTCGCCGTTCAAAAGTACCTGTTGTAAAAGCCAAAGTCGGACCGAAGATCATGACACTTATGTGTGATGCGCAGGTTTATCCTTTGATTCCTGTTAAGAAGGAAGTCAAAGCTACGATCAGTGGTATTTACATCACAGCTGTTAAAGGTGTAAGAGGTCCTCTGGATGTACCGGAGAAGAAAAAGGGATTTTTCGCAAGATTAAGAAACAAATAAGAGTAAAGAGTACTTAAAAACAGCATTGGAACTTATCGTTCCAGTGCTGTTATTTTTATGTCTATATTGCAATCGGCAACAGGATCTCCGTTGATGTCCAGTGCATAATTCACATGCACCGTGATCTTTTCATCCTGTTCTTCGAACTGGATATCCTTGGTAAAGACTCCAATCATCATCTCACCGTATGGTGTCTCATACTGTGTCATATTGATCTTATCTTTCTCGAATACCATGTGGGTATTCGTAATTCCGCTCTTGATGATCTCGACCTTCTGGTCATCCAGGATCCTTACTTTATTCTTGATGGTTCCCGGGATTCCTTCCACCAGTTCATCATAGATCACATAGTGCTTTCCATTTTTCTCATAATAGCTCGCAGGTACGATTACCTCAATTGGTTCACTTCCCGGCTCATCACCCTGCGCTTCAATCCCGGTCACATCCTGATGCAGACCGGATATACTTAATAATACGTCTTTTGTCATATATTCTCCTAATAATCTTCAATATCAATTGCCTGTGTCTTATCTACATCGTACGGCAGGATTGAATTGGCGAATTTCTTAAACTTCTCTGCCGCATCACTGACATAAAAATCATATGCTGCCGGTTCTCCCGATGTATTGGCAATTTTCTGCTCTTCCAGTATCTTCTTCAGATCCATCGCCGTCTCGTACGCCGGATTTACAATATGTACAGACTCTCCAAAATATGCCATAATCCTGGATCTGAGAAGCGGATAGTGGGTACATCCCAGAATCAGTGTATCAATCTCCGACTTTCTCATATCGGACAGATAGATATCGATCACTTCTTCTGTGATCTTATGCTTTGCAAATCCTTCTTCTACCAACGGTACGAATAACGGACATGGCTTTCCGATGACTTCTGCCTCCGGCATAAGTTTCCGGATTTCTTTGGTATAGGTCTCGCTCTTGATCGTTGCTTCTGTACCAAGTACACCAATCTGACCATTCCTGGTCTCCCTTACGGCAGCTCTTGCTCCCGGTACGATCACTCCGATGATCGGAATGTCGAACTCTTGCTGCACTGTCTCAAGCGCCAGCGCACTGGCCGTATTACATGCGATCACGATTGCCTTTACATTCTTTGTCTTTAAAAAACGGATGATCTGTCTGGAAAAACGGATAATGTTATTCTTCGACTTACTTCCGTATGGAACTCTTGCTGTATCCCCAAAATATACTACATTTTCATTCGGCAGCTGACGCATGATCTCTCTTGTGACGGTCAAACCGCCGACTCCCGAATCAAACACACCGATTGCTGCAGTGTTCCTATTTTTATTTTCCACGATATTAAATCTCCTTTTATGAATACTCCACCATATTTTACTATTGTACCGTCTTGGACGTGCATTTTCAAGAGATTTTATGTCGAAACCTCCCTTGTATACTTTGCTATAAAAAAAGTTACCTGCCATAAAACAGATAACTTTTTATTCTTTATTCCGGTTTTAATTACAGAGCCAGCTCTTTTGCAATCTCATACTGGTAAGCAGGAATTCCTTTTGTCATTCCAAGTGCTTCATCAATATCGAAGTCTACATACTCACCATGTTTGTAACCTACAACACGGTTTGTCTTTCCTTCAAGCAGAAGATCTACGGCTTTTGCTCCCATGATAGAAGCGTATACTCTGTCTTTACATGTCGGGCTTCCACCACGCTGCATGTGTCCGAGAATCGTTGCTCTTGTCTCCATACCGGTTGCTTCTTCAATTCTCTTAGCCATGTTCATAGAATCTCCAACACCCTCTGCATTGATGATGATGTAGTTCTTCTTTCCACGTTTTCTTGATTCCTGAATATCAGCAATGATCTTATCTTCGTCATAATCATGCTCTTCAGGCATCAGGATCTTCTCAGCTCCGTTAGCAATACCGCACCACAGTGCAAGGTATCCTGCATCTCTACCCATAACCTCGATGATAGAGCATCTCTCATGAGAAGTTGATGTATCACGTACTTTGTCAATAGCCTGCATAGCTGTATTAACGGCTGTATCGAATCCGATTGTATATTCCGTACAGGCAATATCCAGATCGATCGTTCCCGGAAGTCCGATTGTGTTGATTCCGAAGTTAGCAAGTTTCTGAGCTCCGGCAAATGATCCGTCACCACCGATGACTACCAGACCATCAATACCATATTTTTTGCAGATAGCTGCTGCTTTCTGCTGACCTTCCTCTGTACGCATCTCTGCACAACGGGCTGTCTGAAGAATTGTACCTCCGCGCTCAATTGTATCGGATACGTCTCTGGCTGACAGATCGATAATTTCCTCGTTTAAAAGTCCCTGATATCCTCTTCTGATGCCTCTTACCTTCAGTCCTTTACCAAGTGCTGTACGAACAACGGCACGGATTGCTGCGTTCATTCCAGGGGCATCTCCACCACTTGTCAATACACCTATTGTACGAATTACTTTTTTGTCTGCCATGATTCATTCCTCCATTGTATTAGTTTGTTCCAATTATCTTCTAACCATTATCATTTCTCTCCGATGATATTGTACATGAATTAGTGCACGCTTTCAATGGGTTTTTCTATAACTTTTACAGAACTTTCACCCAGATAATTCGTCAATCTGCTCAACAATACCTCATCTGCGGTCACATTCCAGCCCTTTGCCAGGCGTTTTACCACTTTTTCCTTCCTGCAATAGATGATAACTTCATCCATTCCTTCAGATACTTTCAGAATGTCCTGAAGCATTCCTTCCTGCTGAAGATAAGTCGCTTTATCCGGATATTGAAGCCATAGTTCCTTCTTCGTCTGTTCAAACGGGATCACCTGCTCACAGATCAGTTTACTTGGTGCATCATCTTCTTCGGATACCCTTCCCTTTATAAATACTTTGGCTTCTTCATTCAGATACATCTGATTTTTTTCAAAATCTCTCGGAAAGATCACAACTTCGACTGATCCCACCAGATCTTCCAGTGTAATAAATGCCATAACTTTATTGGTCTTGGTATATTTGATCGTCTTATTGGTGATCATGCCGCCGACGATCTCTTTTGCACCGTCATGTACCTTTGTCCTTCCCGTCTCATCATCTATCTGGAAATCTAATGTCGTTCTGGAAATGTTCTTCTTCCATTTTTCCTCATAATCCTCCAGCGGATGACCGCTTAAGTACACACCCAGCACTTCTTTTTCAAATGCAAGCTTTGTCTCTTTCTCGTACTCTCCTACATCCGGAAGTGGAATGTCGAATTCCGATTTCTGGTCATCACTTACGATGTCAAATAATGAAAGCTGTCCGGTCATGGAGTATTTCCGCTCACGGTTCACCTGATCCAGGATTTGTACATAAACTACCATAAACTGCTTTCTTGTACCACCCAGACTGTCAAATGCTCCGGATTTGATAAAGCTTTCAATCGTGCGCTTATTGACTTCTTTTCCTGACAGACGTTCGATAAAGTCTTTCAGGTTGCTGAATTCTCCTCCATTTTTTCGTTCCTGGATGATCGACTCGATCACTGGCTTTCCGATACTCTTGATCGCCGCCAGACCATAACGGATATTGCCGCCGTCAACGGAGAAGCTTCCTTCTCCTTTATTAATATCCGGTGGAAGAATCTTAATTCCCATCTGTCTGCAACTGTAAATGTACTCTGATACTTTTCCCGGATTGTCGATCACGGAAGTCATAAGTGCTGCCATGAATTCCACCGGATAGTAATATTTTAACCAGGCAGTCTGATATGATACCACCGCATAGGCTGCCGCATGTGATTTGTTAAATGCATATTTGGCAAAATCGATCATTTCATCATAAATCTTATTCGCCGTCTTCTCGTCGATTCCGTTGGCGATACAGCCCGGCACGCCTTCGTCCGGATTACCATATACGAAATTCTGGCGCTCTTTCTGCATGACATCGCCCTTTTTCTTCGACATCGCTCTTCGCAGAAGATCGCTTCGTCCAAGCGTATATCCAGCCAGATCACGCACGATCTGCATAACCTGTTCCTGATATACGATACATCCATAAGTCGGTGCCAGGATCGGCTCTAACTGCGGGCAGTCATAAGTGATGCTATCCGGATTGTTCTTTCCCTTGATGTACTGCGGGATGAAATCCATCGGTCCCGGACGGTATAAGGAGATACCGGCAATGATATCCTCCAGATTCTGCGGTTTCAGTTCCTTCATGAAGTTCTTCATTCCGGCACTTTCAAGCTGGAATACGCCATCGGTCTTTCCTGTTCCGATAGACGCCAGAACTGCTTTATCATCATAATCGATTTTATTAATGTCTATTGTCTTACCGCTGCTAATGCTTGCCAGACGCTCTGCATCCTGTATAACAGTCAGGGTACGCAGACCCAGGAAATCCATTTTCAGAAGCCCCAGTTCTTCCAGTGTTGTCATCGTAAACTGTGTCGTCACTGAGCCGTCCGATCCAAGAGACAATGGCACGAATTCTTCGATCGCACGCTGACCGATCACAACTCCCGCTGCATGCATGGATGTATGTCTCGGAAGACCTTCCAGTCTTCTCGACATATCGATCAGTTCCTTAACCTGTTCATCTTCCTGATACAGTTTCTTGAATTCCGGATTCATCTTCAGTGCCTTATCAAGCGTAATATTCAGCTCTGTCGGCACCATCTTTGCAATGCTGTCTACAAATGCATACGGAAGGTCCATGACACGTCCTACGTCACGGATGACTCCACGTGCTGCCATCGTACCGAAAGTTACGATCTGTACTACCCGGTCTGCGCCGTATTTTCTTCCTACATAATCAATGACTTCCTGGCGTCTCTCAAAGCAGAAGTCCACGTCGATATCGGGCATGGATACACGTTCCGGATTCAGGAAACGTTCGAACAGAAGCTGATATTTGATCGGGTCGATACTTGTAATTCCCAGACAGTACGATACGATACTTCCGGCCGCCGAACCTCGCCCCGGTCCGACCTTGATCCCCTGTGTTCTTGCATAATTAATGAAATCCCACACGATCAGGAAGTAATCTACATATCCCATGGATTTGATGACCGACAATTCGTATTCCAGACGTTCTTTCAACGAATCATCCCCGTCCGGATACCGTTCTTTCAATCCGTCAAAACAAAGTTTATTCAGATATTCCCAGGAAGTATATCCTTCCGGCACATCATATTTCGGCAGTTTGGTGACACCGAATTCAATCTCTACATTACAGCGGTCTGCAATCTTCTGCGTGTTCTCCAACGCCTGCAGTGCATATGGAAATAACTGCTTCATCTCTTCTTCGGACTTAATATAATACTGGCCGCCTTCGTAGCGCATACGATCTTCATCTGCCAGCTTTTTACCCGTCTGGATGCATAACAGAATGTCATGCGGTTTTACGTCTTCTGCGTAAGTATAATGCACGTCATTCGTCGCAACCAGTTCGATCCCTGTCTCCTGTGACATACGAAGCAGTGACTGGTTCACGATCTGCTGTTCCTGCATTCCGTGATCCTGTAATTCCAGGAAGAAATTTCCTTTTCCGAAAATGTCCTGATACCTTAGTGCTGCTGCCTTTCCTTCTTCATACATGCCGCGCAGGATATTCTTCTGTACCTCACCGGCCAGACACGCACTGAGCGCAATGATTCCTTCATGGAATTCCTGCAGCACTTCCAGGTCTACTCTTGGTTTATAATAATAGCCTTCCGTAAATCCTCTGGACACGATCTTCATCAGATTATGGTATCCCAGATCATTTTCCGCCAGAAGCACCAGATGATAATAACGGTCATCCCCGCTTCCTACAGCTTCTTTATCGAATCTCGATCCCGGTGCAACATAGACTTCGCATCCGAGGATCGGCTTAATCCCTGCTGCTCTTGCCGCACGGTAAAAATCGATCACACCATACATGACACCATGATCCGTGATCGCCACGCTGTTCATCCCGAGTTCTTTTACCCTGGCTACACACTCTTTGATTTTATTTGAGCCATCCAACAGGCTGTACTCTGTATGGACGTGGAGATGTGCAAAGCTCATAGCTTTCTCCTTTCCTGATTCTATCCACAATGATAAAAAAAGGTGCCCCCTCAGGGAACACCCTTTCAAACATCACTGTTCGTCTTAATCTTCTTTTCCACTTCCAAGAAGCATGAATTTTACAAGTTTATCGATATCCTCTGGCTCATGAGCAACGATTTCCAGTTCCGGAATCTCTCCGTTAGAGAAAATGTTTGCCATAGATACATACTGAGATAATTTTGACTTTAAGTTCAGTCTGTCACCTTCGCCTGTTACAAGTTCAACTTTTCCTTCACAAGAATCAACTACTTTGAAAAATCCTTCGATATCTGTAATGTTCTGTACTTTCATTTCTCATTCTCCTTTTTAATCATCTTATTCTTATCACTTTTATTATACCTTATTTCTTTTTCATTTCAATATTCTTTTCAGAAATTTTTATATGTCCTTCTTTAAGAAGTCTTCCAACGGCACGTTTGAATGCATTTTTACTTAATCCGAATTCCTGTTTGATTACTTCCGGATCTGCTTTATCGTTAAATGGAAGCTTTCCACCGTATTCTTCCATACGTTTCATGATCATCGCCGCATCGGCATCCATCTGAAGAAATGCTTTCTCTCTGACACTTAAGTCAAGCTTTCCGTCTTCTCTTACTTTCAGGACTCTGGCGGATACACGGTCTCCGACTCTTAACCTGCCAAATGCTTCTCTCTTCGGGATCAGTGCACTGTAGCAGTCATCTACTGCCACGAACACTCCGAAGTTATCACTCGTCTCGTAAATGATTCCTTCTACATGATCATCCTTTTTATATGGAGAATCTGTACGAAGCTTTTCATATACTTTCATTGTCGCACAAAGTCTTCCGGACTTGTCCACATACAGTGCGACAAGCACTTCATCACCTTTTTTTACTTTTGCAGTCTGTTCTTTGAACGGAAGCAGAAGGTCTTTTTCCAGTCCCCAGTCAAGGAACGCCCCGATTCTTCCGGTATCTGCAACTTTCAATACTGCCAGTTCATCTAACGTGATCTTTGGCTCCTGCGTTGTTGCGATCAAACGGTCAGACGAATCTTTATACAAAAATACTTCTACAGGATCTCCGACTTCTACATCTTTTGGTACCTGTTTTTTCGGAAGCAGGACTTTGTCATCTTTATTACCAAGATATACCCCGAACTCTACTTCTTTAACGATCATCAATCTTCTTTTCTTTCCTAAATAATCTGTTAATCCCATATTTTTCCTCTCTGTTTCCTTTTCTCTTTTTCCAAAGTGTATATGTTTTCTTATTGTATCAGCATCTATATAAGAATGTCTATGCAAACTTAAATTCGATCACTGCATACGGTCTGGCCTTTTCATTGCAAAGCTCTATAACCGTTCTGTCCTCTTCTATGGCAATCCTTGGATAGATCACATCACCATATACCGCTGATTTCTTATATTCCACACGCATCTGGTGCACTTCTTTATCTTTTGGCAATGATTCCAGTGCCATCTGTACATATTGGCAGTTGTTGACATGCTCATTCGTATCAATATGATATCTGCGTACCGGAAAACTTTCCAGTTCTTTCGCCTCTTTCGGAAGTGCGATTTTTCTTGATTCATATTCCATCTCATACGGATCTCCTACCCCGTATGGTGCAATCTCCGATTCTTCCGGTCTTGACGGACGTCCCTTTTCCATGTCCATATATACCCACAGCGAATTTGCATATGCTACATCTTTTCCTTCACTGTCTGTCATACAGAAATTACGTTCTCCAAACAAACCGTTAAAGTCCGTCGCCCATGTACTTGTCTGTATCTTTTCACCGATCTTCGGATAACGTTCTACCACTACCTGCCAAGATGACAGGATCCATGCCCGCTTTTTTTCGCTGCAGTGTTCGATTCCAAGTCCCAGATCTTCTGACTGGAATGTACTGCAGTCCTGAAAATAATTTACGATTCCCGGCAGGGTAATTCTTCTGGTATGATCCACTTCACTGAATCGTATTCTTCCATCTATCGTATATTGATTGTCTCTCATTTTAGTCTGACTCCTTTGCATGATCTTTTCCGAAGAAAAACCACTTTATCTTAAATTCTGAAGTGGCCGTTACCATTTCATATTCTTCTGCACTTAATGCTTCTTTCAGTTCTTTCTTTCCATCTTCATCTACCACTGCACAGGTTGCATTGGTAAAACACAGATTTGGATAAAGTACACACCACCAGTTATGTCCATTTCCCTTCCCAAGTACAATTCTCAGTGCTTCGTAATTTCCCTCGGGAAAAATGATATCTCCATACCGTTTGTCCGGAAAATAGCAGGTGGTCACCTCCGCTTTCGCCCGGTATGATACTTTCTCTTTTTTCAATATTTTATCTGCTGTATCCGTCAGTTCTTTTTTGTGAGTCAGGGTCCATGCTTTTGTCGCCTTTGCATCACTTCTTTCGGCTCTGGTCATATGTGCTTTCATATACTTTAGAACCGCATCCCGCACTTTCAGTTTGATTCTCTGATCATTTGCACTGTCACTTTCTGCGATCACATGAAAACGGAAGACTTCTTTGGCCAGTGACTGCTGTGTATCGCTAAGTTCTGCATGTACAATTTCCATACGCCAGTTCATAATGCCCGCTGTCAGTATGAACGATATCAGACAGGCTATGATCAGGCAGATCGTTTCTCGTTTCATCTATGTATCTCCTTCCTGTATACTGCATTTTTCTGATACAGGAAGTCTTGACACAGCTTATCTTATCTATACACTTTTACAGTCTTTTAATTCTGTTTTGTGCGGATCACATCGATCACAGTGGTCACCTGGTTATCAATATGTTTACACATAATATCTGTTGCCGCCTTCTTCTCACCTTTACTGATGTATTCTATGATTGCGGCATGCTCTGCGATCAGCTGTGGATGTGCTTCTTCACGTTTCAGATATTCCACACGATAACGATACATCTGTTCTCTTAAATTATTCAGAAGCTGGATCAGTTTCTGATTGTCTGTTGCCATATAGATAATGTCATGGAAACGTACATCTGCTTCAGCGATCTCTGTAATATCTTTACTCTTTAAAATCTTCTTAAAATCTTCCGCAGCTTTCTTCATCTCTTCGATCTCTTCTTTCGTGATCTTATCACATGCAAGCTGCACAGCCAGTTCTTCCAGTGCTTTTCTTACTTCCAGAACGTCCCGCATATTCTTTTCTGTGATCTCTGCTACCTCAGCTCCTTTTCTTGGAATCATCAGTACCAGGCCTTCCAGTTCCAGTTTGCGGATTGCTTCACGGATCGGGGTACGGCTTACTCCGAGTTTATTTGCAAGCTGGATCTCCATCAGTCTTTCTCCCGGTTTTAACTCTCCTCGCAAGATCGCCTGTCTCAAAGTATTGAACACGACATCTCTAAGTGGTAGATATTCATTCATATTTACTTTAAAATTCGATTCCATGCTTATTTCCTCCTTGCATTATGTATGCCTGTCACATACACCTGCTTTGCCAATTGCTTTTCTCTTATCTTTGCTGCTGCTTTTCTTGCTTTCTCTTTGCTGTCATAAATTCCAAAAACGGTCGGCCCACTGCCACTCATCATAGCATTCAGAGCTCCCTGTTCTTTCATTACATTCTTGATCTGTTCAATAACCGGATATTCTTCGATCGTTACCTTTTCCAGTACATTTCCCATGCTCGAAGCAACTTTTTCGATATCATGAGCCTTCAGTCCGTCTATAATACCATCAATATCCGGATGATCCTCTATCTCATGCGAATCCAGTTTTTCATAGACCAGCTTCGTCGATACACTGATCGGCGGTTTTGCGATCAGCACATGACATTTCGGGCAGGCCGGAAGTGGTGTCAGTATCTCTCCGATTCCTTCCGCAAGAACAGTTCCCCGCATAACGCAGTACGGAACATCCGCTCCCAATGTCACTCCTCTTTCCATCAGTTCTTTCTGTGAAAGACCAAGTGAAAACATACGGTTAATCCCGAACAGAACTGCCGCTGCATTCGAGCTTCCTCCTGCCATTCCTGCTGCCACCGGTATGTGTTTATCAAGGGTGATCTTTACACCCTCTTTTACGTCGAACTCTTTCATCAGAAGGTCTGCTGCCTGATATGCCAGGTTATTCTCATTCACCGGCAGATAAAAAAGATTCGTCGACAACTCTATTCCCGGCTTTTTCGTCTTTTCTATCCGGATCTGGTCGTACAGGTACACTGTCTGCATCACCATACGTACATCGTGATATCCGTTCTCTCTCCGCCCCAGAACATCCAGACCCAGATTGATCTTTCCAAGTGCCTTCAATTCCATTTTATCCATTCTATTTATCTCCTTACATTTTGTATACAATGTGCTTATAGTATACTCAAATTTTGCTTAAAAATCAATATTTTATCGCCTTTATTTACATCTTCTTTTTCCATATGATTCACTTCTTTTATATTTTCCACAGTCGTATTATATTTTTTCGCCAGATTCCACAATGTATCCCCGTTTTTCACAAAATATCCCACAATGCCGGGTCTGTTTTCCAGCTCCTCGGTACTCATCGGGGTGAACTTTGCGGATTCAATATTTTGCACCATAACAGGCTCTTTCTGGAAACAGTTGAATGCCAGCACAGCCTTTACTTCCACCTCTCCGTTTCCCATAAGTCCTACGGAAAGCTGCTCAACTGTCCAGTCCAGTTCTTCTGCTTCAGGTTCTCCGCCCCCATTCTCTAAAAGATATGTAAACGGCACCATTCCCTGCCATACACCAAACGGCATCTGATCATCTTCCCTGACATACAAAAACATCATATGAAGAACACCTTCGATATGGATTCCATCTTCTTCTGCTTTCGTAGATTCCGGCTGTATCTTTCCTTTACAGTAACAGATCTGAAGAATATTGTCTTTTAGTTCCGGAAGTGTCAGTTCTTCGGCGATCCTGCATTTTGAATGGTTCTGAAGCTTTAAGCGGAAGCACTTCTTTTCTTTTATATCCGGAACGCAGACATGATCCAGCATATACATATCTTCAAGAATCTGGATTTTTTCTTCTTCATATACAACAAGACGTACTTCCAGTGTCGCCTCTATACCAAGAATACGCATTTCCCCGTTTTCATCCATGCGGGCTTCAACATTCACATCTGTAAGATTCAGACTGGCCTGATGATACATTCCCGGCACAGTCCCCATACATTCTATCCTTCCCTCATATGGAACCGTCCTGTTTATCCAGTCTGTCTTTTCTTCCACACTTTCATAGAGGCAGAATATATTCAGTTCTCCTTGTATCAGGAGTTCATCCGTTCCAATCTGTGTATCTGCTTTTCCGCCTGTCACATCCGTCCAAAGAATCGTACCGATATTCTCTTTTGTCCCGCTAAGAGACACCTCTTCTTTAATCCGGTACGTATCCTTTCCTGTTGCAAATACCTTCAGAAGTTCTTCTTCTTTTGTCTTTTTAAATACAGGATTTTCTCCTTCTATATCTGTTGTGAGCTCTTCTCCCACACATTTTTCCATTCCGATCGTAATCTCTGCAAGTGTCTTGATATTCAGTTTTCTTGAATGGATTACCGTTACCGTAAGATCAACATCTGCTGTCTTTAGTACCAGATTTCCATCCGGCTCTTGCTCAAGATAGATCATTTCTTCAAATGGAATCCTTCCTTCCAGGCTTGCAGGCTCCGGTATCGTTTCATCTGCAGTATACAAAACTCTGAATTCCAGTTTGCCTGTCACTTTCAGATAATTTTCTACCTGTTTCATCTCTTCCACCTGTAATGTCCCGTCACTTATTATAATCCTGCCTACATCCTTCTTTGCATCCGGAACATTATAATCATCATCAATATAGAACTGGTCATTTACCGTCTTTCCGTTCTGAAAAGTACGGATCTCCTTTTTTAAATACTCCATTGACACTTCCTGCCTCCTCTTATTCATATATGATCTGTTTATCCGTATATGGTATCTTTATGACAATATATGGATATGTCTTTTTCTTATGCGTCTTTTCTTTCTTCTGTGGCCCGAGAAGTGTTGTACGTACAACCACTGTATGTTCCGTCTCATAACACTCATTCACTTCGATGCTGTATCCTGTCGTTTCCTGCCGTCCGTATCCTCTTACTATATAAAGGTATCTGCCTTCATTCCCCGTATCTGCATAACTGATCCACATCTCCGACTTTTCGGCTTCTGCAATCTCTTCTTTTAATTTTTCGGGGATTTCTTCTTTCTTTACGATCTCATATTCTATCTCTCCTGTTTTCTGTTCTTTTAACGTGCCAAAACTACAGCCGGTAAACAGCAACATCACTGCGACGGCTGCCACGGTCCATCTTCTTTTTTTCATGCTGCCCTTCTTTCTGACACTTCTATTTTCTCTTTACTATCTTACACACTATGGGTGTAAAAAATGCCGGATTTATGCTATCATAGAAAATACACAGAGAACCTGGCAGCCATTACAGAATCTTTGACAACTGGCAGTTTCTCTTGCATACTTTGGTAGCAAAATGAAAATAAAGGAGATTAATTATGATAAGACTTATTTTTGTCGCCTTATTCGTAGTTCTATTTCTGATCATCGGTATTCCGGTTCTTGGAATTGAATGGCTGATCGGCAAAGTCAGCAAAAAAACTATGGATTATTCCAGTCTGCGGCTGGTTCAGTGGGCATTTAAGATGATCATTAAGCTTGCCGGTATCGAACTTACCGTGATCGGAGAGGAGAATATATCGGAAGGACCGGTTCTTTATATCGGAAATCACAGAAGCTTCTTTGACATCGTTATCACTTACGCCAGATGTAAGAATCTGACCGGTTATATTGCCAAAAAGGAGATGCTTTCTATCCCGCTTCTTCGCACATGGATGAAACGCCTCTATTGCCTCTTCCTTGACAGAGAGAATCCAAAAGAAGGACTGAAGACCATCCTGCAGGCAATCGATTATATAAAACACGGTATTTCCATCTGCATCTTCCCGGAAGGCACCCGGAATAAAGGGGAAGAATTATCCTTACTTCCGTTCCATAACGGTTCCTTTAAGATCGCAGAAAAGACCGGCTGTCCGATCATACCGATGAGTCTTAATAACACCTGTGATATTTTCGAAGGACATTTCCCGTTCATCAAAAAGACTCATGTCATCTTAGAATATGGCAAACCGATCTATCCGAAAGAACTGGATAAAGACGAGAAAAAGCGTATCGGAGAATATTGCAGTAATATCATCAGTGAAACCATTCATAAGAATCAGGCACTCGTATAGTGCCTGGTTTTTTTCTTTTACATTTATTCCCTTAAGTGCTATAATAAAATGGTATAACTAAAAAAAGAAATGTACTGCAAACAGCAGAAAAAAGGAGTTTGAAAATGAGCAAACGAAATCTTACCTTGCTGACAGATCTGTACGAACTTACTATGATGCAAGGATATTATGAAAAAGGGCAGAACGAAAATGTCATCTTCGATGTATTTTTCCGCCAGAACCCTTGTAACAACGGATATTCTGTATGTGCAGGTCTTGATCAGGTAATCGATTATATAAAGAATTTGCATTTTACTTATGATGATGTAGACTATTTAAGAGGTCTTGGAATCTTCAAAGAAGATTTCCTTCATTATCTGAGCGGCTTCCACTTCAGCGGTGACATCTATGCCATCCCGGAGGGAACAGTCGTATTTCCGAAGGAACCTCTTCTGAAAGTGGTTGCTCCGATCATGGAAGCACAGCTTGTTGAGACAGCGATTTTAAATATCATCAACCACCAGAGCCTGATCGCCACGAAGGCCAGCCGCATCTGCCGCGCGGCACAGGGCCGCACGGTGCTCGAGTTCGGCTCCCGCCGCGCACAGGGCGCGGACGGTGCGATCCTCGGCGCGCGCGCTGCCTACATCGGCGGCTGCGCCGGCACCGCCTGCACGATCTCGGACGAGGTATACGGCGTGTACGCCGGCGGCACGATGGCGCACTCCTGGGTGCAGATGTTCGACTCCGAGCTCGACGCCTTCCGCGCCTACTGTGAGACCTATCCCGACAACGCCACCCTGCTCGTCGACACCTACAACAGCCTGCAGTCCGGCGTGCCGAACGCCATCCGCGCGTTCAACGAAGTGCTGCGGCCGAAGGGCATCACGCACTGCGGCATCCGCTTCGACTCCGGCGATATCGCCTACCTGACGAAGAAGGCGCGCAAAATGCTCGACGACGCCGGCTGGCCCGACTGCAAGATCACCGTGTCCAACGCGCTCGATGAGCGCCTGATCGCGGGGCTGCTGCGCCAGGGCGCGCAGGTCGACAGCTTCGGCGTGGGCGAGCGGCTCATCACCGCGCGCAGCGAGCCGGTGTTCGGCGGCGTGTACAAGCTCGCGGCCATCGAGGACGCGGACGGCAACATCATCCCGAAGATCAAGATCAGCGAGAACGTCGGCAAGATCACCAACCCCCACTTTAAAAAGGTCTACCGCTTTTACAGCAAGGACTCCGGCATGGCCGAGGCGGACTACATCTGCCTGCACGACGAGGTCGTGGACGACACGCAGCCGCTCGAGATCTGCGACCCCGACGCGACGTGGAAGAAGAAGGTGCTCACCGACTTCACGGCGCGCGAGCTGCAGGTGCCCATCTTCCGCGGCGGCAGGCTCGTGCACCAAAAGCCCGCGCTCGACGACATCCGCGCCTACTGCGCCGACCAGCTCACCACGCTCTGGCCGGAGGTGCTGCGCTTTGACTATCCGCACAACTACTACGTTGACCTGTCGGACAAGCTGCTGAAGATCAAGCTCGACCTGCTCAACGCCGGCGGAAAGTCGCAGGGCTGAGCCATGGACGCCGCATCCCGCCGTCAGGCCATTCTCGACCGGCTCCGGGCAGCCGACCGGCCCGTGAGCGCGTCGGCCCTCGCCGGCGATCTGAATGTCAGCCGCCAGATCATCGTGGGCGACATTGCGCTGCTGCGCGCCGGCGGCGCCGAGATCTCTGCTACCCCGCGCGGCTACGTGCTGCCGCGGGCGACGGACGGCATCACGCGCACGATCGCCTGCCGCCACACGCTCGCGCAGACCGGACAGGAGCTCGACATCCTCGTCGACAACGGCTGCACCGTGCTCGATGTCATCGTCGAGCACCCGGTCTACGGCCAGCTCACCGGCCAGCTGCAGATCAGCAGCCGCTACGATGTGGAGCAGTTTCTCGCGCGCGTGCAGGCGCACGACGCCGCCCCGCTGAGCATGCTCACCGGCGGCATCCATCTGCACACGCTGCGCTGCCCGGACGAGGCCGCGTGCGAGCGCGCCTGCGCCGCGCTGAAAGCGGCCGGCCTGCTGCTGGACGATTGACAGAAGTTTATTTTAGTTGACAAGTGCAGAGGAAGTCTTTATAGTATGCTTTACAGGTGTCATGACACTTGTAAAGCATACTTGCTTTTCTGGAGGAATACACTATGCAGCGGTTCCGGGACTTTCTGAAGCGAAAGGATATTGAGATCTCTCTGCGGCGCTACGGCATCGACGCACTCGGCGCGATGGCGCAGGGGCTGTTCTGCTCGCTGCTGATCGGCACGATCCTCAACACGCTCGGTCAGCAGTTCCACATCGGTTTTCTCAACGCGATCATCTTCACCCTCGGCAAGGGCGACGCCGCGGTCGGCTACAC
>ENA-OQHR01000085-OQHR01000085.1-human-gut-metagenome-genome-assembly--contig:-NODE-85-length-83437-cov-11.843582_pt1 | contig 83437 bp, 57 predicted proteins | sample MGYA00242566_ERZ504725 | MGnify/ENA primary metagenome ERZ504725 (study PRJEB26092, sample SAMD00036217) | human gut metagenome | host: Homo sapiens | study: EMG produced TPA metagenomics assembly of... | reverse complement strand
AGTCCGTATAAACTTCTCTGGTGTGGGGACTATTATTATGTTCTCGGATATTCAGAGAAGAAAAGCAAGGTTATCAATTTCAGGGTAGACCGTATTGCTTCTAAGCCGGAGATACTGGCTAAGGACATTATTCCTATGCCTGATGATTTTGATATTGAGAATTACACAAAGGAAGTTTTCTTTATGTTCTCAGGCGAGAAAGTTTTGGTGGATTTACGGTGTGATAACAGCCTGATGAAAACAATGGTTGACCGTTTCGGAGAAGATGTGACAACCCTTGCGTATGATATGACGTCTTTCAGAGTACAGACCGAAGTATCAGCCAGTCCTACTTTTTTCGGTTGGGTGTTTGGCTTCAATGGCAAAGTACAGATACTTGCACCGGAAAGAGTGAAAGAACAGTACAGACAGATGATTGCAAAAGCTGATGAGAATATGCAGGAAAGCGAATAATTTGAAAATGAAATACAAAGGAGCGATGGCTATGGAGAATAAATTAGAAAAAATCGGTCAAAATAATTTTATGGATAATTTTGTTAAAACCGATGACATCTTAAAAGATATGTGTGGGATTATCGAATCTTCACAAAAAGCTGCATATCGAGCGGTCAATACAACGCTTATACAGAGAAATTGGCTCCTTGGTTATAGAATTGCAAGTGAAGAATTGCAGGGCGAGGATAGGGCAAAATATGGAGCTGAAATTATAAAAAAGTTAGCAAAAGAATTATCGGCTGAATATGGAAAAGGTTATACAAAGTCGAATCTATATAGCTTTTATTCTTTCTATAAGACCTATCCTGAAATTTTCCAGACATCGTCTGGAAAATCTGTTGGGTTACTGTCTTGGTCGCATTATGCAACATTATTACAGGTTAAAGAGAAGGCAGCTCGCGACTGGTATGAGAAAGAAGCCGCAAAACAGACTTGGAGTGTCCGTACTTTGCAGAGGAATATTTCTTCTCAGTATTATTACCGTATGCTCAAAACTCAGAAAAAAGAGCTTGTAGAAAGTGAAATGAAGGAACTGACTGCACCGTATCAGAATGATAAGTTGGAGTTTATCAAGAATCCGGTAGTTGCGGAGTTTTTAGGCTTTTCGCAGAATACAGATTTTACAGAGAGTGACCTTGAGAAAAGTATTCTTTCCAATTTGCAGAAATTTTTGATGGAGCTTGGAAAGGGATATGCTTTTGTGGCAAGGCAGCAGCATATCCATACGGAGAAACAGGACTATTATATCGACCTTGTGTTTTACAATTACATACTGAAATGCTTTGTCCTCATCGACCTGAAAACAGAAAAGATAACACATCAAGATGTAGGACAGATGGATATGTATATCCGTATGTATGATGAATTGAAACGTAGTGAGGGCGATAACCCAACAATCGGTATTGTTCTTTGTTCCGATACAGATGATGATATTGCCCGTTATTCTGTTATGCATGGCAATGAACAATTATTTGCTTCCAAGTACAAATTATACCTGCCGACAAAAGAAGAACTGAAAGCGGAGATTGAAACTCAAAAGGCAATGTTCTATCTTCAGCAGCAGGACAATGAAGAAAAGGAAACAGAAGAAGCGGTAAAGGATGGTGAAGGCTGGCTTAGCATGGAAGAACTAAAAGAACAAATGGGGGAATGAAATGTTAAAATTACGGATCAATCCGATTGTTGTTAAGGATTTGAAAGAAATTCGAGAGTATATTGCAGAAGATAATAAGGAGTATGCAGCACGGACAGTACAGGAGATTTATAACAAATTTGAAAACCTTCAAATGTTTCTAGGGATAGGCGCAGAGCTTTCCAAAAGAGTTAGTTTTCAGACTGATTATAAGTATGCTGTGTGGGAAGACTACACACAATAATACTAAAAATATATAAACCTTACTCTCTCCAGCGTTTCAAGAAAGGCGATAACGCGTTTTAACATATCAGGAGCTTCTTCGGGGAACTGTTCTTCCATGATGGATACCAGATTGAATACCGTGTTGTCGCCATTTATATGAATCCATAAGGTACTGCCATATCGATCAAGCCTGATATGGCTTTTCTTTGGTTTGTGAAAATATTTCTGGGCGATCTTGTGATAAAATCCGGTATGTGGCATTTCGATCACAACAATCCCATCGGGCGACTGTTCCCATGTATAATTCAGGTTGATGCAGGGGATTTTGTCCATGTAATTTGCAGTATGGGAAAGAAAACTCTTTTTTGTTTTTCCTGTAAAAAATTGGTGGGCATTGTTAGAAATATGGTTCTGTATATTACGTTTTTGCATGAGAAAATAAATCCTTTCCGGGTGAAGATATTAAAGTGTGTTATTGGATGATTGTTTATCCTTCGTTTTATGGATCATGTAGATCATACTGAAAAGCAGGGCAAGGAAGAACAGGCAGCCGCCCCATTTTCCAAGATGGAATCCCATAAGTTCCAGATTGATCCGATCACTTACGCCGAATACGGCAAGGATGGCAAGCAGGATTCCAACCAGCCCTTCACCTGCGATCATACCGGAGGAGAAAAGGATACCGTTATTACGGACGGTTTCGCGGGAACCCTCATCGGCAAAGCGGCGTTTCTCCACGAAAAGGCGGATCAGACCACCGATCATGATCGGAACTGTCAGGTAAATCGGAAGATACAGTCCGATGGCAAATGGCAGAACCGGGATACCTAAGATCTCGACAACGATAGCAATGCAAATGCCGACAATAACAAGCCCCCATGGAAGATTGCCATTCATAACACCTTCAACGACCATTTTCATAAGGGTTGCCTGCGGGGCAGGAAGCTCGGTAGAACCATATCCCCATGCTGCATTCAACAGATAGAGAACACCGCCGATCGCAAGACCGGATGCGATCGATCCGATCAGTTCGCCGATCTGTTGCAGATATGGTGTTGCACCGACGATATACCCCGTTTTCAGATCCTGCGAGGTGTCTCCTGCCATGGCTGCAATTATGCAGATAACAGTACCGATGCAGATGGCAGATGTCATACCCCGGTATCCTGCTATGCCGGCTTGCTTTAACAGGATCGTTGCAAATAGCAGGGTTGCGATCGCCATACCGGACACGGGGTTATTCGATGAGCCGACGACACCGACCATTCTTGCAGATACGGTTGCAAAGAAAAATCCGAAAATAGTGATCAGAATGGATGTGACCGGATTGATCGGAATATTTGGAAAAGCACTCAGACCAAATGCTACGATCAGGATACCGCCGATTGCATAAGGAAGCGGAATGCCTTTGGATGTTCGCGAATTTCCATCTGTATGTCCAAAGCCTTTCAGGGCTTTGGCAAATGTGGATGCGATCAGCGGAAATGATTTTAGCAGGCTGAAGATACCACCGGCTGCCACCGCGCCTGCGCCGATATACCGCACATAATTTCCCCATAACTGATCGACTGACAGTTCGCGGATCGGAACGGAAGCGGGGAACAGGATGTTGTCACCTCCAACAAGAACGAGCAAAGGCATGATAACAAACCATCCAAGCACAGCACCGCTTAACAGATACGAAGCAACCTTTGCGCCGCAAATATAGCCGACACCGACCAGTGCAGGGAGAACATCCATGCCAAAGCCCGATCCTTTATAGGCAGGAATCGTCCATGCGATCTCACTTGGAAACAAATGCAGACCATCAGCAATAAATTTATAGACAGCAGAGATACCAAGCCCGGAAAATACCTGCTTGGATTTGTGACCGCCGGTTTCTCCGGCGAGCAGTACTTCAGCGCAGGCAGTTCCTTCCGGAAATGGAAGTGTACCATGTTCTTCTACGATCAGAGCGGTACGAAGTGGGATCATGAACAGAACACCGATCAGTCCGCCACAGATGGTGACAAATGCAATCATCAGAAAAGATGGAGGTTTTATATCGGGATTTTCATCTGCCCACATGAACAGGGTCGGCAGCGTAAAGATAGCTCCGGCAGCCAGAGATTCTCCGGCAGAGCCGATCGTCTGAACCATATTATTTTCAAGAATTGAATCGCGGCGCATGATCATGCGCACAATACCCATAGAAAGAACGGCAGCAGGGATGGAAGCGGATACCGTCATGCCGACCCGTAAGCCCAGATATGCATTTGCACCGCCGAACACGATCGCCAGGATAATGCCTAGAATCACAGAAGTAGGTGTAAGCTCCGGCATCACCTTATCTGCCGGAATATATGGTTTAAATTGTTTCATATACAACCCTCAAATCATAGTTTTATGCCACTAGTATGTACAGAGTCTGGCAGAAACATACACAGAAAATCTGAAAAAAGAGCTTCATCAGATATGTCAAGACATGGAAGCTGAAATAATAAAATAGAAGGAAACAGGTAGGATGTGTTTAAAGAATAACGCCTGCTGGTTGTACCTAAGGAATATCGTATATTCCATGGATACAGCCAGCAGGCGTTTTTACTTTATGTGTTATTGTTATAAAATAGTTTATTTATTGAGGGCGGCAAGCTGTGCTTTTAAAGCCGCGATCTCAGAAATCATTGCGTTCTTCTCAGAAAGAACAGCCGCAATCTCGGCATCCTTTTCGGATATCAGAGAGTCTTTCTCGGATATTAGGGAGTCCTTTTCAGAGAGAGCCGCATCTTTTTCGGATATCAGGGAGTCCTTTTCAGACAGAGCCGCTACCGCTTCATCTCGTTCCTTTTGTAGTTCATCGATCATATAGTGAACTGTATTCTCATCTAACATTCGAAGTGCTTCTGAAAACATGGTGATTACCTCCTCCGGATCATACATATATTCAGACATATCCTTACAGATAGCTTCCATCCATGGATAGTCAGATACCAGTGCAGCAAGGTCGTCAACCGACTGGGCAGTCAGTAATGACAGCCATGCATTAAGTTCATTGATATCTTTAGCATACTTACTTTCACAGAAAACGTCAAGGGCAACCACATAGAATTCCTGTAAAAGCTTCAGTTCGATTCCGGTATCAAAAACAGTTTTTCCATGATGCAGATAAATATCAGCTGCCTGTGTCTCTTTGCATTCATTAGGACTGTTTTCAAACATTACGATCGTGTAAACCGTTTTCAGATCCTTGTAGATGAAGGAACTGCCTTTCAGGCTTTTCACTCTTGTATACTGACGCAGCATGAGATCGGAGGAGTAGCAGGACATACGTTCACCCGGAAAAGCGTATGGAATTTTCTGGATCTCGACATTTGCGATCGAGCCATCTTCCAACTGGACAAGGATATCCAGAAGCAGGAGCGAGGTGGACGGCAGCATGCTGTCTTCATTTGACAGGATACACTGAACCGTCACCCTTGTTCCGATGATACTGCTGATCAGACTGGATAATCGCTCCGGATAGATGTCCGGGTTGAACAGCTTCTTGAAAAATGGATCATAAGTTAAAGGCAGAGTTTTTTTACCCTCCATAAATCCAAGAAATCGGTTCTTCCATTCTGGCGACATGTTCTGATATGCAAAGTAGCTTCGCGGATGCTTCCGAAGCTCAGCGAGACATTCCTGTTCCGTGCGAGTAGGAAAGAGCTGGTGGATGGTGTTATTATTATTTTGGTTATACATAGATTTTATTCCTCATGATTTCCGGCGCCTGTTTTGTCGACAGGAACAGCATAGCAGAAAAAAGAGGAAAAAGACTGCCAATGTAACAAATGGTATGTCTGGATGTAACTTTCGGTAATTTTTGCTGTTTATCCCCCCATAACCCAAGATTACATCAATGTTGTTGAGGGAAAAAACAATCTATGCTACAATGGTGGCGTGAATTTTGAACGGATAGAAAGGTAACACTATGTATAAATACTATTTATTTGACCTGGACGGCACAATAAGCCAGTCCGAGCCGGGCATTCTCAACTGCATCCGCTATGCACTGGATGCCGCCGGATTGCCGGAGCCTCCGGAGGCTGTGTTAAAGACATTTATCGGACCATCGCTGTATGATTCATTTACAGGAAAATGCCACGTTGACCACGATCAGGCACTCTGGCTGGTGGACAAATACAGAGAACGCTATAACGTGATTGGTTTGTATGAGACTTCCATCTATGATGGAATCCCGGAGACACTCAAAGCCTTAAAAGAAAGAGGCGCAAAGATCGGAGTGGCGACATCCAAGCCTACAGCACCGACAGAAAAAATACTTGAGAAATTCGACCTTGCAAAGTATTTTGATGTTGTGGTCGGAAGCAACCCGGATGTAACCGGTTCAAACAAACAGGTATTGATCGCTGAATGTCTGAAACGATTAAAAGGAGCTGATGTGGAGGGAGCTGCCGTGATGATCGGTGACCGGATGTTTGACATTGATGGCGGACATGCCTGCGGAATTGATACGGTCGGTGTTCTGTATGGATATGGAAACCGTGAGGAATTTGAAAAAGCTGGTGCGGAATATATCATCAGCCGCCCGGAGGAGCTCCTGACATTGTAAGAGAGATCAGACAGAAGCCCTTTTGATATTATAAGGAGACTTTTAATGGGTATTCATAAGGATATTAAGGGTATATAGAAGGCAAATGCAGGCATATACCATAAAAGAGGAGACGAAAACGTGAGAAAATTATTGACACTTGAGGATATCCATGAGCGTGAGAAAACAATGGTGTTCATGTTTCATGATCTGTGTGAGAAGCATGGACTGCGGTATTATCTGTGCGGCGGCACGCTGCTTGGAGCAGTCAGACATCAGGATTTTATTCCGTGGGATGATGATATCGACATTCTGATGCCACGACCGGATTATGAGAGATTGCAGGAAGTGATCAAAGAGCAGCCGTTTCTGCCGGAGCATAAGTTCCTGTCAGCAAGCCTTGGCAATCTGGATGAGCCATATACGAAGCTTGCGGATACGAGGACAAGACTGGACAAATATTATACGAAGGACAAATATGACATCTATTTATGGATGGATATTTTTCCGATGGATGGACTGCCGGATGACGATGCCGAGATTGAACGGATCTATAAAAAGGCACACTGGTATCGCCGTATCATCCAATATCTGAAGATGAAGACGGGGCGGGGCGGCAATCTGGTCAAGAAGATCGTGAAGCCGATCCTGAAACCATTTGCATATCTGATCTGGGGCAAGAAGCGGACAGTGAAGAAGCTGGTCCGGTTATGCACACAATATGATTTTGAATCATGCAAATATGTTGGCGGCATTGCCTGTGGCTACGGCCCGCAGGAGAAGATGCCAAGGGAAGAATATGTAAAACCAACAAAGGTGACATTTGGCGGCAGAGAGCTGATCGCACCGGGTTGTACAGACTATTACCTGACATCCCTTTACGGCGACTATATGAAGCTTCCGCCAGAAGAAGACCGGAAAGCTCACATTATCAAAATGTATCAGGTAGAGTAAGCATATAGATATTTGTATAAGGAACAGAGTAAACGGTGGACAACATGAATAGTACAAGTGTTTTCCATATCAAGACGAAAATAAATAAAAATCATTCAGGAGGAAATAAAAATGAAAGATAAGATTTTAGAAGAGGACCTGTTGTATATTGCAAATGCAGGTGGAGATTATGAGAAATTATACGGCAAATCCATCCTGATCACAGGAGCAACCGGACTGGTTGGTTCACAGATCGTAAAGGCACTGCTTAAGATGAACGAAGTAAAGAATGCTGATATCACGATCTATGCATTTGTCAGAAATGCAGAAAAGGCAGACAAGATCTATGATGAATTTGCAAAGGATAAGCTGGTGTATGTGATCGGCGATGTTGGAAATCCGGTTACCGATGAGACTGTAACCCTGTCAAATGGCAAGAAGATCTCGGAAGTACAGATCAACTACATCATACATGCAGCAAGCCCTACAGCATCCAAGTTCTTTGTGGACTATCCGGTGGAGACGATCATGACTGCGGTAAATGGTACAAAGAATATGTTAGACCTTGGTAAGGAGAAGCAGTCCGAGGGTGTTGTATATATATCATCGATGGAAGCATTTGGTGCACCGGATCCTGAAAAGCCATATGTAAAAGAAGATGATCTGGGATACATTGATATCCACAATCCAAGAAGCTGTTATCCGGAGGGCAAACGTCTCTGCGAATGTATGTGTTCTTCTTACGCAAGTGAGTATAAGCTGCCGGTTCGCATTGCAAGACTGTCACAGACATTTGGCGCAGGTATCAGCTATGAAGAGAATCGTGTATTTGCACAGTTTGCAAAGGCTGCTATGAATAAGACGGATATTGTTCTGCACACAGCCGGAAAATCCGTTGGTAACTACTGCTATACCAGAGATGCCGTTATGGGTATTCTGCTCCTTCTTGTAAAGGGAAATGATGGTGAAGCCTATACCGTAGCGCATCCGGAAGCACATATCACGATCGGAGATATGGCAAAGATGGTTGCAGAGAAACTGGCAAATAATGAGATTAAGGTTGTATTTGACATACCGGAAAGCGCCATGACATTTGGCTATGCACCGGATGTAAATATGCGCTTGAATTCAGATAAACTTCAGGCACTTGGCTGGAAGCCGGTGATCGGTCTGGAGGAAATGTATACCCGCATGATGAAGAGCATGGAGTATACAAGATAAAGATTGGAAGAAATAAGCAGAAATTGCTGCTGCAGGGGACGATCTGTTCTATGGTAGCAGCAGTTATTTGCATTACAGGAAAGTCTGGGATAAAGAAAACAGGAGGACGTGGCAGTTGGTAAACAGGATCGTAGTCGGAGCGGACAGCTTCAGTATACATGGAAAATTTGATGAGCAGGGGATGTTCCTTTTGATGGAAGAGGGCGATATCCTTTCAGATGAGGATTTTGCGCGTATCGTGACCTTTGTTGATGACCACAGGAACGGAGATATCTTTCTGTTGCCGAAGAAATACGGACCGAGTAGGAACGGCAAGAAGGGAATCATGTATGCACCGTTTTCCGCATATCGCGAGAAAGGAAAGCATGCGCCTTGGCTTGCGCAGAAGCTGGACAGAGATCAGGAATTTCATGGTGTCTATGAGCAGCTTACAAATGGTGTGATCTCTACGGAGATTTTAAGATTCCTGCACGGATTTACACCATTCGGTATGGTGTTTAAGGGAAGCCTGTTAAATCAGTTGATGGAGATCGCAGATGCCGGAATACAGAGTAGTTCTGCCGGAATACAGAATGCCGGACAGGATGCAAATGTGACATTCGGAAGCCCTGCGCATACATTGGAGGACGTTCTGGTAAAGGGATCATTTCCGGTATTAAAATGGCTGTTTGCGGTTCAGGCAAGAGCCTGTCTGGATGAGAAGCTCTATTATATCGATGGTGTTGACTATACTTTGAAAAACAGCTTTGAAGGGGATAAGACCTTTTTTGAAGGAATCTATGACCGGGCATGGTATAAGGATACCGTTGATCAGTTGATCGAATGGTTAAAGGAAATGTCCATCCATCAGGAAACCCTGCAGATGCTTGTTATGCAGCATGCACTGTTCATTGTAAAATATATGATCCAGGCAAATCTCGATAACCTGAACAAGCATTTATTTGAAGAGACCGACGGCGAGGCTTTTTTGTGGAGGCTTGGGGAAGTGCTCTCTTATATAGATGATTCGATCATTTGTGAGAATCAGGGATACCATGTGGATATGAAGAATGAAGACTGTCTGGTATGGGTATTGCTGATCTTAAAGTATAAGGACACCGGTCTGGAATTTGATTTTGCAGATGGCTGCTACAGCTATAATGATATCCAGATTGGAGAGCTTACGAAGCCGACGGCGGACATTCAGTTTATGGACAATAAAGATATGGAGGATCACACAGAGCTTACGATTGAAGGACGGTTATCGCCTATTCTTTTGATGAATGGAGCAGAGTTTGGTGTTCTGGTCGGTGACCGCTTCTATCCGGCAGAATATAATGAGCGGTATGCACATACAAAAGCATTTGGCATGTCGATCTTCAAGCTTCGGGCATTTACGATCCGAGTGGAGCTTCCATATGGACAGGAAACAGAACTGGCTTATGTAACAAGAGTCCGGGCGGATGTCTTTGAAAATGGTGAAACGATGGGAATGTCGGTAGAGGATCTTCCGGTCACTCTGGAATTCGATTCTCATTTCAGCCGTTTGTGCGACCGTTTCCGTCACAGCTATTGGAAGATCAATAAGAAGCTGTATATGTATAAGACAGAAGCCAATATCATGAAGGTTGATCCGGTAAAGCATGGGAAGATCGCAGGCAGAGAACTGACGTTATGGCGGGATATGTTTGCAACCGGACAGAAGAAGGTTATTAAGTTTATCATTGTCCGGGCGTTCTTAAAGGCAAAGCCGGTTTTAAAGCATCGTCCGATCTGGCTCTTTTTTGATAAGATATATAAGGCGGGGGACTCCGCAGAATACATGTACAAATATGCAAGAAGCAAGAAGGATGGCATCAAATGCTATTATCTGGCAGATGGGGCATCGGAAGATTACGCACGTCTGGAACGCGAAGGTATGAAGCCGGTCAAACGGAGAAGCATCAAGCACCGGTATGCATTTTTGTATGCGGATATGGTGATCGTGTCAAACTCTACCGTCTACGCATTTAATGATTTTGGTACGATCAATTCGGCACTAATCCGTGATCTGATGAACTTCCATGTAGCCTGTGTCCAGCATGGTATGTCTATCCAGAAGATTGCAGTTGCGCAGAACCGGTTGAGAGATAATACACGGTTGTATTTCTGTGCATCCAAATATGAGATTGAAAATCTGTCGAAGCCGATCTATGGCTATGAGGGTTATGATGCATTGAAGCTGACCGGAGTACCGCGTTATGATGGACTTATAAATGAAGATAAACGGCAGATCCTGTTATCCCCGACCTGGCGGATGCAGGCAGCAGTTCCGGTTACAAAGAATGAGGGTGTGAGCCGTGACTACAATCCACTTTTTAAGGAGACAACCTATTATCAGGTATATAATAGCCTTATTAATGATGAGCGTCTGATCGCTGCGGCAAAGAAATATAATTATAAGATCGTCTATGTACTTCATCCGATCGTCAGCCCGCAGATCGATGATTTTGATAAGAATCCTTCGGTAGAGATTATTCCGGCGGTTGCCGTTCATGGACATTCCGGTGTCAATTATGAGAAGGTGTTCCGGGAATCCAGTCTGATGGTTTCGGATTTCTCCGGCGTTCAGTTTGATTTCGCTTATATGCGTAAGCCGGTGGTCTACCTGCACCATCACGATATACCGAAGCATTATGAGGAAGGAACCTTCCACTATGATACGATGGGATTTGGCGAGATCTGCGAGGACAACGACGAATTGATCGATGTTCTGATCTCTTATATGCAGAATAACTGCGAGATGAAACCGGAGTACCGCAGACGTGCCGATGATTTCTTCCGGTTTGACGACCATGACAACTGTGAACGGATCTATGATGTCATGATCGACTACCAGAAGACAAAGATTCATTAAGATATAGCTTTTTCTATAGCATCAACTATGATCTCCAGGGTTTTTAACCGGGCATATTTTTTATCGACTGATTCGATGATGTGCCATGGAGCATAGGTGGTGCTTGTTTTTTGCAGCATTTCATTGACGGCTGTTTCGTATTGATCCCATTTTTCACGGTTCCGCCAGTCCTCATCTGTGATCTTCCATTGTTTTTCCGGTGTATTCTGACGCAGCGTGAATCGTTCAAGCTGGGTGTCTTTATCAATCTGTATCCAGAATTTGATGATCACAGCACCCCAGTCATACAGTTCTTTTTCAAATTCGTTGATTTCGTTGTAAGCACGTTTCCAGTCATTTTCACTGCAAAATCCTTCGATCCGTTCTACCATGACTCTGCCATACCATGTTCGGTCGAAGATAGCTACATGACCGGAGCGTGGAAGCCTGGTGAAGAAACGCCAGAGGAAATGTCGGGATTTTTCATACGGAAGAGGACTTGCGATCGGAAATACTTCGTAACCGCGAGGATCTAATGCTTCCGTTACACGTTTGATATTGCCGCCTTTTCCGGCAGCATCCCAACCTTCGTATGCAATGATGACAGGAATCTTTTTGTGGTAAATGCTGTTGTGCAGCTCTCGAAGTTTTCCCTGTAATTCTTTCAGACGTTTGGAATATTCTTCATCAGATACCGTCTTGTCCTGTAAAGAGATATCTGACAGCTTCGGCATGTCCATAAGAGGGAATACATTCTGCGGGATCGGAACTGCCAGTGAATGATTCTGTAGGGCAACATCGATTCCCTCGGTCAGGATTTCCAGAACCTGAAGCTCCGCCCATTTCTTGGAGCGGCCATCGATGATATACCATGGCGCGCGGGAAGAATCGGTAGCATCTAAGAATTTGTCAAAGATGTCCATGTATTTGTCATAATGTTTGTTCTGTGCCAGGTCGGTATCGGTCACTCTCCATTTGGTTGCAGGATCATCGGCAAGCGTCCGGATCCGTTTCTTCTGTTCTTTCTTCGAGATGTTCAGGAAGAATTTGACAACCAGATAGCCGTTATCGGTCAGCTGTCGTTCAAATCTCCGAACATTGGCAATTCGAAGCTCGTAGTCTTTTTTTGACAATTCTTTGTGTGCGTATTCACGCGTAAGCTGATCCATCCAGCCGGAATCCATAAAGACAAAATTGCCGGCTTCCGGTATCTCTTTTACAAATCGCCAGAGAAATGGTTTCCGCCTGTCCTCTTCTCTGACCTTTTCCAGCGATGCAACCCGGTAAAAACGTGGATCGATATTGTTGATGATCCGTCCGACCAGACTGCCTTTGCCGGAAGTACCCCAGCCTTCTACCAGAACGATGACCGGAAGCTTGTGTTCCCGGACAGCCAGCGTCTGCGCCGCCAGCTTTTTCTGCAAAGCCTTTAACCGTGTATTTATTTCCTCGTCCGATGGCTTTTCCTTCATAATTCGATTATTCAACATACATAACACCCCCTGTGTAATAATGAAATTAATTTTTTTATATTGTGTGAATTATGCGTTGGGATATCTTAACTTACCAATGCAGGGGCATTTGAGGTCGCCGGTCCTTAGATGGCGCATTAGCGGCATCTTAGTACCGCTGCAGACCGAAACGAGCGGAAGCGTCCCCTGATTGGTAATGTTAAAGGTATCCCATGCATATCAATGTATAATTTAAAAAATTAATTTCATTATTTTCCGGTTATATCATAAAGTCAATGGACAAAATGTTTAAATTATCTAAAGGACACGCATATAAAAAAATTTTTTAATGTGTTAACAAATTCTATTGTCATGCCGACTGTTATATTGTAGAATATACATGAGGTTAGGGTTGGATTCTTGTAGAATTTATTTTGTGCTGAATTTTGAAATAATATTGAATGAAAGCATTCTTTTTTTTTCAGAAAGAATGCACATAGGAATGATACAGGAGGGACACAGACTATGACATCAGGTGAAGAATTATTAGAATTAAGAAAGTCTACAGGAATGAACAGACGCGAATTTGCTGAGTATTTCGAGATACCGTATAGAACTGTACAGGACTGGGAACTTGGAAATAGAAGAATGCCATATTATCTTCTTCGTCTTATGGTTTACAAAGTAGACAAAGAAAATCTTGCAAAGCAGGACTGATTCAGGTAATTATTTTTTAAACAGATGATGGGCGAATAGGTATTGAAAAATCACGGGCATGTTATGTGTCCGTGATTTTTTAAGAAAAACAGAAAATAAAGCACACAAAACAGGGAGTAGAAACAGTGGCAAAGCAGTACGTGATGATCAATGACATAATCGAAGAACATAATGCGAGAATGTATAACTTAAGAAAATACTACCCGTTTTTTGTGTTATCGGAAACTGCATTTACACAGTACAGGGATGGACGATATAACAGTCTGGATATGGGATATATCACCATGGCGGTACTGCGTTTTTTTATTGAGGAAAACAACTTCAACGAGAGGGACATCACATATCCCCAGTGTGAAGCATTTATAAAAGAGCTACTGATCCGTGATTTCGATATTGAGATCGAGGACGAGGATATGGCAGACCTGATCTTATATATATTTGACAAGATCAGAAATGATGGAAAAGCATTTGAATTTATATTTTACGATCCGGGTAAGAAGCAGAAGAAGACCGGGCGTGTCAGACTGATCGACAGCCGGATCACGGATGGAAAAGTGCTCTATTACATAACTGCGGATGGGATAGAATTCTATCTTGATACCAAGGAGATCAAGGACGAGAGCAAGATCAATGTAGAACAGGTTTTGCTTGAGAAGATGATCACCGGAGAGAATTTCAAGGGAGGTATCGAGGTTGTCAAGCGGATCAACAGCGAAGTGAACCGGCTTGTAAGAGAAAAAGACGATATCGTAGATCTGCTTTCTTACGATGTATTTGCCGGGGCAGAAGCTTATGAGAAATATATGAAGACGGTTGGCAAATGGTTTTCCGAGGAACAGAAATTATTTGCGAAGAACAAGGCACTGGTCGATAAGGCAGTTGCGAAAGCGAACTTTGACCATCTGACAAAAGGTTCTACGTTGTTGGATGAGATCAGTCAGTTGGAGCTGGAATTGAAGAAGACCATATTAAAGCATGGAAATCTGATTAACAGCACCATGGAATTACAGAATATATCGGACAACATTATTCAGAAGGCGAAGTTAAAGCGTCTGCGTCCGGTATTTGATTTTGAAAAGGAATTACAGAAGATGATCAGGGAGGATCGGCCGGATAAGATGGGCTTGATTCTTGCTCCTTTATTTGCACCGGCGATCACGAAGTCGTTCTCGATGACATCGATCGACAATCTTCTTACGCTCAAATCAGAGGATGAGGCGAAGATGGTGACAGCAAAGAAAGAAGATGTAAATGCGAACTTCCGTTACGAGGACGAGATTGAAGAAGAACGCTCCGGTAGAAACTATGGCAAGTTATTCTTTGAACTGATGGATGTGCTTGCCCGCTGGAAGAAGCTCAGCCTGAAAGAATTCAACGGATTCCTTGAGATACGATTTGGAAAAGAAATCTATGAGAATGCCGATTATTACGCATTCCTTACCCATCTGGCACAGAAGAAGGAATATGATATCAGCCGGATGTTAAAGAAGCAGGATACCATGCTTGAAAAGCTGGTAGTTGACAGTATTCGGGAATATCAGAAGGTGCGGGACAGCATCGGAGAGCAGCAGATACCACAGGCTACAGCCGACAGCATTTCAACCGTAAGCGTACCGGATATTTATTCGGAAGATGCTTATGCTCCGGATATCTCATTTGAGCCATACAAAGATATGCGCTTCACGCTGACCTTTGACAGCACTGAGGAGATCCCGGTTGGAGCAGATATGTATGTTACGAACATAATATTTGAATTGCAATAAAAATACATGTGAGGAAAAAAGATGGACAGCAGAAATTTGGATAAGGCGATTGAGATCTACGCCAGACTGATACAGGGCGAAACGATCGCGAAAGCAAGCAGAGAAAACAGTGCTCTGTACGAAGATTATTATGGAAATGCAGAGGTCTACGAGATTGTAGGCAATCTGTTAAAGAAACTGAATCTGAGTATTTACGAATACAACGAAGCACTTTATATCACTCCGGGTGAAGGCAACCGGGTATTTGGTTATACAAATGACGATATGAAGCGCATACTTGGACTGCGGCTGAATAAAGAATTGTTCCTGTGCTATTTCCTCATGTATGTGATCCTGCTGTATTTTTATAAAGATTCCGGAAGCTATCAGTTCCGTGAATTTATCAAGCCGGAAAAGGTGATCGAAGAGGCGGACAAATATCTGGCAGATGTAACGAAGCGGTTGTCTGTATTTTCCGCAGAGGATGTCGGGGCAGAGAGCTTTAAAGCGGTTGGGCTGCTGTGGGATGAGCTTCCGGCAGTCAGTCATGCAGTCTATGACGGAGAAAAGACGAAGGCGTCAAAGGCATCCAAATCCGGTTATGTGAAGCTGACATTTAACTTTATGGTCAGCCAGAAATTATTTGTTGAGAATGAAGAACGCTACTATCCGACCGATCGGTTCAAGGCGTTATGTGAGAATTATTTTGAAGAATACAGGGGACGTCTGTATCAGCTGCTTGGAGGTGAAGAGGATGCCGTGCATTAACCGAATACGAGTAAATAATGTAAAATACAACTTTGGTACACAGCAGTACGATGATTTTTCGATGCGTATGTATGGCAAGAACACGCTTTATGACCTTGCAAACGGTGGAGGAAAGAGTGTGCTGATGCTTCTTCTGCTTCAGAATCTGATACCGAATTGTACGTTAGATGATAAGCAGCCGATCGAGAAATTATTCCGGAATGGCGGCGGCAATACGACTATTCATTCCCTGATCGAATGGAAATTAGACGACGCGGATATCAAGGATGGATACCGCTACATGACGACCGGCTTCTGTGCCAGGAAAGCAAAGGAATCCGACGAAGGAGCATCGCAGGACGGACAGACGGCGGCAATCGAGTATTTCAATTACTGCATTTTCTATCGGGATTATAATAAGAACGATATCATTAATCTTCCATTGTCAAATGGTAATGAAAGAATTACATACAGTGGTCTAAAATCCTACATTAAGGAGCTTGGACATAAGGATATGAGCCTTGAAGTGCGCTTATTTGAGCGGAAAGGGGAGTACCAGCGGTTCATCAGCGAATATGGTCTGCATGAGAGCCACTGGGAGATCATCCGTGGAATCAATAAGACAGAGGGTCATGTCCGTACTTATTTTGAGACGAATTATAAGACGACCAGAAAAGTAGTAGAAGATCTGCTGATCGAGGAGATCATAGAGAAAGCATTTCTGACCCGTACCGGTAGGGATGGGGATGAGAGCACGATGGCAGAAACGCTGCTTGATATTAAGGATAAATTGAACGTGCTGGCACAGAAGAAACGGGATATTGCGAACTTCGATCATCAGATCGAGCTGATCAATGTCTTGCAGGCAAAGGTCAATTCCTGTATTAACCAGTACGAGGCACACGAAGATATCACAAGGCAGCTTGCGGATATCTATGTGACGGGAAAAGAACTGACATCGAGAGAAAATGAACATCTGGAAGAATTGCTTGTGGCAAAACAGACTGCATTTGAACAGAAGGAAAGCCAGAAGAAGCGGTTGGAGAATCTGAAGATCACCAGAGATGGTTTCCGTCTGCAGGAGCTCAGGGATAAGTCAGAACAGTTAAATGCAAATCTTGCTGAAAATGAACGACAGGTATCGGCATTAAAGCAGGATATGAATATGAAAGAAAGTATCAATGATTATCTGGGTTATCTGGAAGACAGAAAACAGTTATCCGAGAATCAGAAGATCATCGATCATATCTTACAGAATACCGGGGCAGACCGTGAGAAAATGACGGCCTATGCCTATAACAGAAAGCTTCGGGATGATGCGCGTTTGAAAGAGCTTCTTCTGGCAAAGGAAGAGGTCGAACAGTCGCATGAGTATGCAGTGAAAGAGGCTGATTACTGCATGAAATGTATCAAAGAGGGCGAGATCGAGCTGGCTGTATCCGGGGATAATCGGAAAGCGGCTTCGGACAAATTACAGTCCTTAAATAACAAGATATCCGAACTGACCTCACAGGTTGCCCTGCTTGTTGTGTCGGATGCGGCAAACGTGATCGAAGCATCCGAAGAAAAGGCAGCAGAATTTGAGGCATCCTTACAGGCACTTGCAGAGAGCATACGGGAAGATCAGGAGCAGGTATTTGAAGACCGTTACCGGTTGTCACTTGCGGAAAACAGTCTGGAAACACTGGAAAAAGAATATGAGACAAGCCATCTGGATGCAGAGGAATATCGTCAGGCAGCTAAGAAGTTAGAAAGCATTATGGCGGTATATAGTGTAGAGAAAGCAGAAGAAATCATAGATGCGATCAATGCAAGGATCACAGGAACGCTGACCGAGACGATCACCAGAAAACAGGAGATTGACCGTTTGCTCGAAAGACGCAAATATCTGGAATCCGGACGTTTATTCGGACCGAGTGCAGGAGCATCGGCAGTTATTGATTATATCGTGACCAGACATGGACATATGGCGATGCACGGAGCTGATTATCTGGCAGCACTTAAGTCGGAGCAGCGGTCGGAGATCTTGAAGAAAAACAGAGCACTTCCGTATGGAGTAGTTGTGAAGAATTTTGCTGATATTGCAGAGGATATCAATCTGGATTCGATTCAGACAGACAATGAAATGGTTTTGATCTACGATATGGATGACCTGTCTGAAAAGGCAGTTACCTTAAACGAAAATGCCGTTATGGTCTGCAGAAAAGGCGAATATTTCACAGACGATGAGATCCTGAAATCGTTAAAAGAAGAACTGACGATTCAGATTCGTGGCCTTGAGGATGAGATATCCCTGATTGATGAGAAGCTTGCAACCTACCGGGAAGATCTGGCATTTGTCAGTCATCTGGCAGATGAGAGGCACCTGGATGCGGCAGATATCGAACGAAAGTTGAATCAGGATCTGTTAAATAAAAAGGATGAGGTCCGTGAGCTTCAGGATCGTATAACAGAACGGACAAGCCGGATCACCCAGCAGAAAGAAGATGAGGCATCCGTAAAAGAAAAGCTGCATGAGCTGGAGGAAGACAAATCAATCCTGCTTCGTATTAAGGAGCTTTCTGATCTGGCAGTTGAGGAAGAATCCCGTTATACGGAGAATGTTCAGAAAGAACAGCGGATCACCGGACAGATCGAGAAACTGAAGCGGGATGCAGTCAGATGGAATACAACTGTGAGCGAGACGGAGGCACGGATGCTTGCGATCGCAAACAGTATTCAGGATATACAGGATAAATGGCAGAATTATTTTAAACCTTATTACCCGGAGGATGGAAAAGTAGATGTGTCACTGGATCCAAAACAGAAGATTCAGGTGGCACTTGGACAGGAAACGGAAGATGTATCCAGACGGGATATCGAGATCCTTACGATCTCTGATGAAGTGCTGGAGACAGAATTTATGGCGATGTATGCAGTAGCAAATAAAAATGCACCGGATGTAGAGGATAAGAAGAAGTTGGTTCAGGCATTGTCACAGTCAATGGATCGTATCCTGCATACGATCGAGAAGCGTGGCGTGAAACTCTCGGATCTGGAAGCACAGACACAGTTATTTGCCACATCTGAACAGCAGTTACAGGCACTTTCTGATGAATTGATGCGTCTGGAACTGGTATCAGCATCCATGGCGGAAGAACTGAAGAATGTATCAAAGGCTTCCGGCAGATTGGAAGGAAATATCGAATATGCGGTTGCCAGTCTGAAAAAGATTTATGGTGAAGATGCATATGCAGAAGAACAGATTTCTCTAAGTGAAGCAGAGCAGGCGATCGCACAGGGCGATCAGATCCTTGCCGAGCTGGAACAGAGTTATAAGAAGACCGCAGAGGAATATGAGACTTGTAACAAAGAGCAGGGCTATATGATCGAGCTTTATAAAGATGTAAAACGTATCGTAGATACAAATGACATCAATGTAGAAAATGGTAAGCTGTTAGAAGCCGGAAAAGAGGAGCTGCGACAGGCATTTGAGACCAGTTTGTTACGATATGACAGAAGCCGCAAGAATTTGGAAAAGACAAGAAATGAACTGATGCGGTTCAAGGGACAGACAGCGGAAGCACTCAGTGAAATGGGTGTATTCGAGATGGCAGAAACGATCCGCAGAGATGTCATCATACCTGAAAACTACTATGATGCAAAGGCGTTACTTGAAAGCCTGTTACAGATCATTTCCTATATCGATCTGGAAAAGGAAAGAGTGGAAAAGGGAATCGAAGATATGGTTGCGATCAAGGAGAATTTCTGCAGTCAGTGTTTACAGCGTTGTATGGATGTAAAGACCGAGCTTGAGAAGCTTCCAAAATTATCGAAGATCACCGTTGGAGAAGAAGTCATCCGTATGGTTGATCTGACGATCCCATATGTGAAAGAAGAATTCCTTGCACAGCGTATGTCTGATTATATTGACGATATCGTAAAGGGCGCAGATGCCTATGAGGATGAGAGGAAGCGTGTCCGTTATATCCGTGACTGTCTTGCATTGAAGCGGTTATTTGGCGTAATGGTCACAGACATGAATGCGATCAAGCTGAAACTATATAAGAGAGAGCGTATCAAGGAGCAGAGCCGGTATCTTCGTTATGAAGAAGCGGTTGGTAGTACCGGACAGTCACAGGGTATCTACATTCAGTTCCTGGTTGCGATCATCAATTATATTGCAGGTATGTATTCTTATGGCGCGGAGGGTGAGATCTCTACAAAGACGATCTTTATTGATAACCCATTTGGCGCGGCAAAGGATATATATATCTGGGAGCCGATCTTTGCCATGCTTGCAGCTAATCATGTGCAGTTGATCGTTCCTGCCCGTGGCGCAACTCCGGCGATCACCGGCAAATTTGATGTGAACTACGTTCTTGGTCAGCAGATGGTCGGTAACCGCCAGCAGACGGTTGTTGTCGATTACACCAGCAAGACCTCGCAGGAGGAACTGGAATATCAGGACATCACCTACCAGCAGGCAACGTTTGACTTTATATAAGGTGTTATACCGTACAAACAAATGCCGAACATACCATTTGTTACGCAAAACACTTGCGTTCGATTCTCACGCAGCGGTGCTAAACTCACTGCTTAAGCAGTTCGTTAAGAACCGGCGTTCGAATAGGTTTGCTACACAAAGGTATGTTCGGCATTTGTTCTGATATGATTGTCAAACAGATCTATAACCCCAAAAGCAGGTATAGAACCAAAATGTTAGAATTGTTTTACAATAGCCCCATGCATATTATAGTCTATAAGCTTTTTCTGCATTTACGCAAAACACTTGCGTTCGAATAGGTTTACTGGTGGTAGTAGCTTAAGAAATCAGCAATTCTTCCCATAGCGGTTTTAAGCTGCACGATATTTGGCAGATATACGATACGGAAATGATCCGGGTCTGTACAGTTGAAGCCGGTACCACAGGTGATCAGGATCTTTTTCTCACGGAGAAGATCAAGGGCAAACTTCTCATCATCCTTGATATGGAACTTCTCCTGATCCAGTTTCGGGAATATGTAGAAAGAAGCTTTTGGTTTCACAACGGATACACCGGGAATGTCACAGAGGGCATTGTAGATATATTCACGCTGTTCGTAGATTCGTCCGCCCGGAAGCAGGAGTTCATCGGCACTCTGATAACCGCCCAGAGAAGTCTGAACGATACTCTGTGCAGGAACATTTGAACAAAGACGCATTGAAGACAGAAGATTCAGACCTTCGATGTAGCCTTTTACATGATCCTTTCTGCCGCATAGACACATCCAGCCGATACGGTAACCGGCTACACGATGGGATTTGGACAGACCGTTGAAGCTGATCGTGAACACATCCGGTGCCAGAGATGCGAGTGCAACATGCTTTCTGCCATCCATAACCAGTCTGTCGTAGATTTCATCTGCAAACAGGATCAAATCGAATTCTCTTGCAAGATCAACAATCTGTTCCAGAATCTCCTTTGGATATAAGGCACCTGTTGGGTTATTTGGATTGATCACGACGATACCCTTTGTATTTGGAGTGATCTTACTTCTCATATCATCGATATCCGGATACCAGTCACTCTGTTCATCACAAATATAGTGAACAGCAGTACCGCCTGCCAGTGTGACAGAAGCTGTCCATAATGGGTAATCAGGAGAAGGAACCAGAATCTCATCTCCATTATTTAAAAGTCCCTGCATAGACATGGTGATCAGTTCACTTACACCATTTCCGGTATAGATATCGTCAATTCCGACATTTGGAATATGCTTTAACTGGCAATACTGCATGATAGCCTTTCTTGCGGAGAATAAACCCTTGGAATCGGAATATCCTTCGGTGTCTCTCAGATTGTAAGACATGTCTTTGATGACTTCATCCGGTGCGTGAAAACCAAATGGTGCAGGGTTTCCGATATTCAGTTTCAGAACATCAATGCCCGCTGCTTGCATGCGGTTTGCTTCGTCCATAACAGGACCTCTTATGTCATAACAAACGTTATCGAGTTTCGTTGATTTTTCGTATGTTCTCATGCGATATACCTCTCTTTATAAGAATTTATCCGGCTCCCAAAACCGGAAGTTAAGCAACCTTAAGAATCCATTCTTGTACAGGAAACTGTTGTTATGGGAATTTGCCGGACTTTATAAGATGACAATAAAAAAGCCCAAGCAAATAAATTTTGCTTAGGGCGAACTTATTATTTTTATAGTCCGTGTTACCACCTAACTTCAGGAAAAACTTCCTGCACTCTGTACGGCCAGATCTCTTAACCGTTGTTCCTGTAACGTGGAACCTTCCGTTGACTGCTAATCTAAAACCTATTTCGCAATCACAGCTCGGGGACTGCTTCCTTAAGATGTTCTACAGGCTCACACCAGCCGCCTGCTCTCTGAAGTAACACTTGCTTAAGTACTCCTTCCTGTCATAGCCTTTGATTTTTCTAAAAGTCTAGCACTGCACAGGGGAAAAGTCAACTTAATTTTTATGGAATTATAATTGTTTAAAAAATGTACACAATTAATACTACAATACAACATTTGAATGAAAAAAGACAAAATAAATACAATAAAATGATTAAATTGTCAAAAAATAATGTTGACAAAATGGGTATTATCACATATAATAAAGATACATTAAAGAACGGTCATCAAACAGATGCCACCTGGATAAACAGATCGAGGTCCGGTACACGGAAACTGGTCAAAAGTAAAAGGTGTTTTCCAGAAGTTCAAGGAAGGAGGAGATTCCGTTGGATACAATTGAAGAACAGTTTTATCATAGCAGCATACATGATTGGGAAGTTGTTTCCACACGGGATGCCTTATCGATATAACTTGAAACAAGTCCCCACACAGATGCCGGTTCGGCATAGATTGAAGTATCGGGACGTAGGTATTAGATTACCGATTATGTTCTGCTAGGATTGTTCAAAACACAAGATATAGGTAGTGTTTCAAGGGCATTAGGCTATATCACATAGACGCTTAGAAGTTGTTGGAAGGATTGGTACAACATAGTATCTGTTCAGGCAGTGACTGTTACAGATGCCACTTGTTTAGATTCGTTATAAGCAGGAGTTTATATAATATGTACCATTGCGGTATAACATTTCACATCTTTTGAAATATTGTACCATACATCTAAGATTTGAATGATGCAGTTGCATCGGGAGCATACATAATTGCTCATCCTTCAGTAGAATTTATTTATAGATTTTATATAAAATGGCGTTTTATATGGCGGGTGTGGAAACCTCGAATATTTACAGAATACTTCGACAATAATCTAAAATTAAATACATACAAAAGCCCAGGTGCTTATGCATCTGGGTTTTTGTATGTTCATCGAGTCAGGAGGCAGATGGGATATATTACACGATTTGGGTTGACTGATTCTGCAAGTTATTTTGTCGGTGGGATAAAGATCGGGAGATCCGGTGCATTATAAGAGAAAACAGCCGTGATAATGATAAGCCCGAGCAGGAAAATATAACCGATACCATACACCCATTTGGGAATCTGGCGGAGCGGAAGCAGGTGGATCGCACTTAAAAGCTGTCCCGCCAGAATTCCGATGCCATAGGCTGTAAGATCGATAGCCATTCCGGTAAGCCCGAATCCGCCGGAGAATACATAATAAATGCTGACAATGATCAGATCTGAGATGCAGACGCTGGCAGAGATCATCAGGATCACTTTATGGATCGAAGGCCCGCATGGGATGAAATGTAAGCCATAAAGGATCAGCATAACGATAAGAACCGGATACAGGGTGAGCTTCAGATGCTCCCAGATACTTTCATTGATCGGTGCGCACCAGGCAATCAGATTACTTTTCCCTAAGATATCATATAAAAAATGCCAGCCACTTCCTAAAATTACAATACAGATCGAAGAAAAAATACTCCAGATAAAAAAATTATATTTTGCAGAACGACACATGGCAGTCTCCTTATACAAAAAAGTCTTTCCTACAGTATATGTAGAAATTTCCGGATCTATTACTAAAGTCCTTGATTTCGCATGGGTATAACGGTAGAATAAATTTAGAATCAAAATGTAACAGTCAGTATGTCACAGACAGGACTGACCGTGAAAATTATAAGGATATGAAGGAGTTATACAAATGGATTACAATAGCCTGAGCTTAAAAATGCATGAGGAGAACAGAGGAAAGGTTGAGGTCATCTCAAAGGTGAAGGTCAAAGACAGAGACGACTTAAGCACAGCATATACACCGGGTGTTGCAGAGCCATGCAGAAAGATCCGTGACAATAAGGCTGATGTATACAAATATACATGTAAGGGTAATATGGTAGCGGTTGTTTCCGATGGAACTGCAGTTCTTGGACTTGGCGATATCGGACCGGAGGCTGCGATTCCTGTTATGGAAGGAAAAGCTATCCTGTTTAAGGAATTTGGCGGAGTAGATGCATTCCCTATTTGTCTTGATACAAAGGATGTAGATGAGATTGTAGAAACCGTAAAACGAATCGCTCCTGTATTTGGCGGTATCAATCTGGAGGATATATCAGCACCAAGATGTTTTGAGATTGAGAGAAGATTGAAGGAAGAATTGGACATCCCTGTATTCCATGATGACCAGCACGGAACAGCTATTGTTGTATCCGCAGGTCTGATCAATGCACTGAGGTTGGTAGGTAAAGATTTTGATAAGGCAAATGTTGTAATCAATGGTGCAGGATCAGCCGGTATCTCTATCTGTAAGCTGCTTCTTCAGCTTGGCATCGGAAATGCAGTTCTGGTTGACAAGCAGGGTGCACTCTGTCCGGGTCAGGACTGGATGAATCCGGCACAGGCAGATATGGCAGAGATCACAAATAAAGACAGACAGACCGGAAATCTTGCAGAGATCATGAAAGGCAAGGATGTATTTATCGGAGTATCCGCACCGAATATCGTAACAGCTGAGATGGTAGCATCCATGGCAGCCGATCCTATCGTGTTTGCTATGGCGAATCCGACACCGGAGATCATGCCGGAGGAAGCAAAGAAGGGCGGCGTTCGTGTTATGGCGACTGGACGTTCTGACTATCCAAATCAGATCAACAATGTTCTGGTATTTCCTGGTATCTTCCGTGGCGCACTGGATGCAAAGGCTACAGGCATTACAGAGGAAATGAAGATGGCAGCAGCAAAAGCAATCGCATCGATCGTAACCGATGAGGAATTAAATGAAGAATACATTATTCCGGGTGCATTTGATGACAGAGTAGCAAAGGTGGTAGCAAAGGCAGTTGCTGATGAAGCACATAAGCTTGGCATAACAAAATAATAAAGGCTTGCAGAAATGTCCACTGGCGGAAATGTCGTGGTAATTCTTATAAGGTAAGCAGGTTTTGACAGAAAGGAGACCTAATATGACAGATGATTTTGTGACACTTACGATTGAGAAACAGAAGAATATTGCTCTGATCGCACATGACAGCAAAAAGGCTGAGATGATCGAGTGGTGTAATGATAATAAGGACATACTGAAAAATCATTTTCTCTGCGGAACCGGAACAACAGCCCGGATGATAGCAGATAAGACAGGACTGCCGGTGCGTGGTTACAACAGTGGACCATTAGGCGGTGATCAGCAGATCGGTGCCAAGATCGTAGAGGGCAGGATCGACATGGTGATCTTCTTTTCAGATCCTCTGACAGCACAACCACATGATCCGGATGTAAAAGCTCTGCTTCGTATCGCGCAGGTATATGATATTCCAATTGCTAATAACAAGTCGACTGCAGATTTTATGATCAATTCTAAATACATGGATCAGGAATACGATCATAAGGTGATCAATTTCAAGAAGAATATCAGACAACGTGCAGAAAGTCTGTAAACGGTATATCTTATAAATTTACAGGAAAGACAAACACATAAAAATAAAAAACAGTGCCTGGGTTTAATACTGTCAGATTCACGGTGGATTCGTGGAAATGGTTGTATCGGTCAGGCGCTGTTTTTGTATGCAGAAAAAAGAATGAAAAGAAAAAACGCTCTGCGCAAAAAACAATTTAGAAATTCTACTGCTGGTTAGAAAATGCTTCGTTGGTTTGTTCTATAAAAAGACAAATTTTGACAGAATACAAAAGAGAAGGTTGAAGCATATTAATCCGGAAAGCAATATGGAGAGAGATTAGTGAAGATTAACAGAACGTTTCTAGGACAACGGTTGAAAGAAGCAAGAAAGAAAAAAGGTCTTACCCAGCAACAGTTGGGAGAATTGACTGAACTCAGTGATAAATATATCAGCAGGATCGAAACCAATAAGGCAGATATGTCACTGGATTGTTTTGTTGCATTGATCAATACGTTGGAGATATCTGCTGATTATGTTCTTCAGGACAGTTTGTATATGGATTATGAAATTGGGGATGACGAGAAGAAAAAACATATCTCATATCAGAGATTTGGGGCTGAGAAAACAGAACAGTTGTTATATATGCTTGATAAACTTACAGCAATGATGAAATAGGTACAAATTATATTATGGGGGGAAATATTATGATTCGGATTGCGGTTTGTGATGATGAGCAGCATGTTCTGGACGAGATCAGTCAGATGACAGCAGCGTATATGAGAAGCTGTAATTTCAATTTTCAGATTGATACATTTTGCAGTGGTGAGGAGCTGCTGATGGAGATCGACCAGAGTGGGATGTATCAGATCGTATTTCTGGATATTGAACTGACGGAGATGAATGGGATCCGGGTGGCAGTACAGCTTCGGAAACAGTATCCATCTATGCTTCTTGTATTTGTGTCCGGGTACAGTGAATATTATCGGGCGGCCTTTGATGTCCAGCCATTTCAGTTTTTAGATAAACCGGTAAATGAACAGACCTTTCTTCCTTTGCTTGACAGAATTATATGTCATGTCAGAAACAATATGGAAATTCTTCCATTCTATTATAATCGCACGTATTACGCTATTAACATTGGAGATATTATTTATCTGGAGAGTAACCGCCGGGTGATCACGGCTGTTTGTGTCTCCGGAATATTTGAATTTTATGATAAACTTGAGAATCTGGAAAAATATCTGGAGGAGCACCAGCAGCATTTTGTCCGGATCCATAAATCTTATCTGGTCAATACCAGTCATATCAGGGAGCTTCGATACTCAGAAGTCATCATGAGTAATGGGATGGAACTTGCCATCAGCAGAGACAATAAGAAATATGTCCGGGAATATTATATGGACTGGATCGGGGGAGCAGGCATTTGAGTTCTATTCTGTCTCTGGCATCCAATCTTTTTTATATCTGGATGATCCGGTTATTTGGAAGTTCTGGCTGTATATCCGGAAAATGCAGGAAAACAGCCGGGAAATCTCAATATCCATGGAAACAGGCGGCTGCTACAGGCATTTATCTGGCAGTGTTTATGATCGCTGCGGAAAAGCTTGTTTATCGTTATTTTATTATGGTTGGAAGCCATGCTGATGTTGGAAAAGAAACTTTTATAAGGCTTCAGATATCTGCTGTATCTATTTCAAGAATTATCCTTTTAGTATTTATAAAATTGAATATTCTGGCGTGGAGAATGCTGTGGAGAAGTCATCATGCAAATGCTGGTGCACCCGATATGGATGAGACTTGTCCGGATCCGCTATTGGTCTTGCAGTATAAGGTGACGTTTGGAGATTTTGTGGAGGTATTTTGTGTTCCGGTAATAACCTTGGCATTGTTTACACATTTTCGGACGGCATGTGGAGGAAAACATTTCCCGGCCATTGTACTGCTTCTGTATGCGGTCAATATATTATCCAGTAACCTGTATCGTCAGGAAAGAAATGGACAGATAAGGGAAGTGAATGTCCGGACGATGCGTGCGGAAGCAGAACAGTATAAGGCATATAGTTTTTCTCTGGGAAAGGTCTGGCAGGAATTTCGGAAATTTCGTCATGACCTGAAGAAGCAATATATGCTGGAATGTGTGTATCTGGAAAATGGTCAATATGAGCTGCTGCATCAGGAATATGAAAAGGCACTGGCAGTTGTGGTAGCAAAGGAGGTGATTTCCGGGCATGTTCTGATCGATGCAATTTTGTCCTATAAAAAGCGGGAAGCATCCGAACGGGGAATTGAGATCACGACATGGATATCAGTGCCGATCGATCTTGCGATCAATGACCATCATTTGAATATGCTGCTTGGAAATATACTGGACAATGCCGTAAAATATACGATTCGTGGGGGAAAAATAGGGATCAAGATTTTATATGACAGGAGCAATCTTATGATCGTATGCAGGAATACGATCAAGGAAATGACGGTAAACAGCATACAGATCAGCGGGCCTGTCGGCGGGGCAGAAAAGCAAATACCCGGATTGCGTAACGGGCAGGTGGAGCGGAACCCGCATGGTCTGGGCCTTCAGATTGTACAGGAAGTAGTGGCATTTTATAATGGAACATTTGAAATAAAAAAGAGTGAATTTGAGTATGTAGTGCGTGCTTTTTTGGAATTGCAATACCAAAAGTTACATTGAGACATGCTATTTATTACATCAACGGTTTTTCGCAGGTGATTTTTTGTATAGTGATGTTACGGGATATATGAAGGGATTCCGATAAACAAAAATGGAAGGAGGGTAGTGACAACATAAAAAAATAAACCAGAAAAATTTATAAGATGTCAAAAATGGTGCAGGTCTGGAAGCGCAGCATATCGGGAGATTCGCTTAGCTGCTTCAGGTCTGCACTGTTTGTATGTATTAATTCAGACATAACGTTCAAATGTCAGATAGATCCTGCCTTTCCGGGTTTCATGTCCACAGCCTTTATAGATGAATTTGCCATATCCGCGGATGGACAGAGTATCCTCCGGTTTCAGGTTATAGCTGTTATTTTCAAGAATGCGATTGTTTAAAAATACTTTTTTTTCACGGAACAGGGCGACAGTCTGGCTTCTGGAGAGCTTCGTGATAGAAGCAATGGCAGCATCGATCCGTTCTGAGGCAGCAATGCACTGAAATTCTTCCAGTGTTGGTACAATATCCGGCAGGTCATCATCCGGGCAGATGATACAGCGGACATTGGTATGTTTGATGCGGGTAAGATTATCAGTGATGTAATCTGCGATCGAAGATACACAGAACACATAAGCGGTATTTCGTTTTCCGCTTCTGGAGGATTCTTTCATAACAATATCACCGGTCATTTCACGTTCAATACCAAGGTTCATCAGAGAACCCAGAACGTCGCGGTGAGTCAGCTCGTCTGAAAATTTGTCCAGTAATGGTGTGATCTGAAGTATGGTGATCGGAAATGGAAGTTCATATCCGGTCATATCCTCTGATCCAAAGCGGATCATAACACGGTCACATCCTTCCCGGCCACCGAAAATCTGATATGGTACATGGTTGATGTCCGGCAGGATAGAATAGAAAATATCCAGATCGGATGCAGACAGAAAATTCGTAAAGGTATAGATATTCTTCTGATAGGCTTTATTTGCAAGATCCTTGAATCGTCCCTGTAATAATGCATCTGTATTCATGTGGTTTTCCTCCTGCGCGGCTGTGTTGTGTTCTTTCAATCTATGTAGAATGATAGGATTATTGGAACAATTTGTAAAGGGGGGAAAGAAATCTTAACTTTTTTGAAATATTCTTGACAAAATCTATACAAACGTATATATTGTGTAAAGCGTCTGGCGCGATAGAAGAGGATTCCGAATACGGGGTCAGTAAGATTGTGACAGACGTTATATATTTGCATAGTATTTTTTTCGAAAGATGAGGAGTTCAGTTTTGAGCTCCTTTTTCTTTATATCTGACGGAGAAATTAGGTATTGTTGCATTCCGGATTTTATTTTTTAAGAAGAAAATATAAACGCTTCGCGATATAAAAAAGTATCCTGAACAAAAAATGGCATTTTTCACAATATTTTCAAATTTTTGCTGCTGTAAAAAATCGTAAAATGTCGAAAAGTATCGCACGCAAATCAAATTTTATTTGATTGAATTTGGCTGTTTGAGTAAAGAAATAGTAAATTTGACAAAATGAGACAGGCAAAATCCGTCAAAATATTCATAAAGCTATCATATATAGTAAAATTTGTGCAAAAAGAACCATAAAACCCGGAAAACTTTATTTATTATGCAATATTTACAAATTTGAATGAATTTGTTATCATAGCACCATAAGAGATGGACAGGAAATAAAAACGAACATCTTGAAAGAAGTTACTACAGTGTAGTAAGTTAAAAAAAGACAATTACTTAACATTTGAATAGATATGATGGAGGATTCCCAATGCACGAATTCGTATAATCCCTATATTACGATGTAATGTACCCCATAACCCCCAAACCCCCCCAAACCCCCCCTTTTTGGAATCCTCCATGACCTCTCCTTTAAGAATGAGCCTCAGTATTAATTACTGGGGCTCAAGCCCTTTCTATACACAATTTTAATTTCTCCCGGGTTTTTATTTATGATTTAATTGATATAACAGACTGAATGGTATAAATCGCTCTCTGGATGTCGATACTCTTTTATAAAGAAAGAAAACGGGAATGGCTTATATGTGTGGCGGTTCCTTTTTGTATGAAAAGAGGTATAGGGAAATGTTATTTAATAGAAGAAACAGGACTGCAGATCAGGAATATCCGGGGATGCGCTCAAGCCGGAAGCATGGTGTGGATAAGAAGCATCATTTGGGTAAAAAGAAGTGCGTGGATATGGTTCAGGCGGAGCTGGTGGAGCATTATCAAGATTATATGGAAGAATTTGCGGATGAGCTGTCGGCGTTTGGGGTTGTGCAGGAGATGGAGAAGGACCGGGAGATGCTGGAGGATGAGCAGTAGTTTGCCTGATTCGCATATGCTCCTGCGCAAACTCGCCTCCGGCTCAAACATGCGCCCGCATATGCTGGCAAGCTGTATTTTATAACGAAAATCTTACTGATATTCATTACAGGGGATGTTCAACTAGATAATGCATCTGTGAAAAAATATGCGTACAAAGGCAATTCGAATATCTACAAAAGCAAAAACTATTTGCTTAAAATAGTATGAATTTCTGTTGGGTGGCTGTCGTTCAAACACTAAAAGCAAGAGCGCCAGCCACTTTAAATTTTTTACAAATTCAAATGTAACAAATACTATTATTGAACATTCGCATTATACAGTTCCTTAAAATAAGAATCTGTATGTAATAGTTCTTCAAAAGTCCCTTGTCCGACAATCTTCCCTTCTCTAAAGAGAATAATTCTGTCAAAACCGGCAATGGAATTTAATCTATGTGCAATCGCAATGACCGTTTTATCTTTCATTTTTTGCATAACCGATTTCATTACAATCTCTTCTGTTAAATTATCCATTGCAGATGTTGCTTCATCCAAAATGACAAGTTCAGGGTTTTCAAACCACAAGCGGGCGAAGGCAAGTCTTTGTTTTTCTCCACCTGATAAGCAGGTTCCTTTCTCACCAATTTCAGTATCTAAGCCTTCCGCAAGATTCTCAACCAAATGAGATAGTTGCACTTCACTCAATGCGTCCAGCATTTGTTCTTTTGACACGTTCTTTTCAAATACCAGATTTTCTTTTATTGTTCCATCAAAAACGGGAACATCCTGCGATATATAGCTGACTTTGTCATACAAATTATTAAGGCAAATTCCACTTAACTCCATATCACCTAAGCAGATTTCTCCCTGATTGTATTTTAGTAATCCCAGTAATATTTTAATCACAGTGGATTTTCCAGAGCCACTTTCTCCTACAAAAGCTATTTTTTGTCCCCTTTTTATGAACAGGCTCAAATCATCAATAATTTTCCGTTCTTCATATTGGAACGATAAGTTTTTTATCGCTATTTCACCAATGTCCGTATTAATTGCGTTACCATTTCTTAATTGATTATCATCTTTTAAATCTAAAAATTCTTCAAATCTCTTATAGGATGCCTTGTCCAATTTATATTGAACATAAAGTACATTAAAAATAGCGATCGGCGTGTAAGCATTTTCAATCAGCGCAATGAGTGCAACTATAGAACCCACTGTAAGATTTTTTGTTTTCCATGCGTAAAATAAAATACCAATATCTAACATTGCCACAAGTAGCGCAAATATTGTAAAAAATGCTTCATGAATCATATTCATTTTTACTTTTGATGAAACAATATTCTCTTTGGCACTACGAGTTTTCTTTATTTCACTCGGAAACTGTTTGCTCATACGGAATACCAACATTTCCATAAAGCCCCTAACCAGAAAATGATTGAATAGCTCCTCACTGTTCAAAATCTTTTCTTTTATTTTGTATAGAAACTTTAGTAGAATATTGGTTATTATAAAAATAAGCATATAGCCTACAAACAAAATATAAGTAATTATTTTATCAATCTTCCAAATAAAATATACACTAAAAACAATGGTAGGAAGTAAATCACGAATCAAACGTAACCAGAAATTGAATACTACATTTCTGCCTGCGGATGAGCCATTCTCGATCCTTTGAACAAGTTTTCCAGTACCTATTTTCTGATATTCCGTATAATCGATTGTACTTATTTTTCTAAGCGACAAAAGCTTAAAATCCAGATAAATACCATACTCCAATTTCTTTTCTGGATAATTATCCAGATAATTCATACAATAATTTACCAGCAAAATAAGACCGTAGGTTATAACTCCTGCAAATGTAAGTGTTCCAGTCGCCAATCCGTCAATAACCTTCTGAAAATAGTCCGTCTTGTAATTAGCCATAAATGCATTAAATATACCTAGTCCAATGTAAGCTAATACCCATATTCTGTTATTCTTTAGAATTTCTTTTATATAGCGCATAACTGTACTCCTTTATATATTGTAGTTCAATCATTTGGACAGTACAGTTAACGACTGCTAGCAAGTTTATTTTCACCTCAGCACAATCTGCCAACAGTTTACATCAACTGTACTGAGTAATTATCTCGGATATATTTCATATCGTTCTCACCTCTTTCAAATAAAGTATTTCCGTTAATCTTATCATATCAAGTCCCAATATTCTAGCGCCATTTCTATAATTTGTTACCAGATTTTCTTTCCCTTATTTTCCCTTATGAGAGTTCGTAAATAAGGGGAGAACGATATAACACGATACAAAATGTAATGAAAAGGACACTTAATAGTATAGTTATAGTTTGGGTGTGATTTTAAGGCTTGCTTAATTTGAAAATACATGTATAATATATCATATAGAAATACTAGGAAATAAAAGCGATGAAACAGGAATGACTGGAGAAAGAGATAATAAGCAGCGAGATAAACTGAGACAGAGTGAGAAGTTTTTATAGCATAGGATAAAGTTACAAAGAAGACGAAGATATGGCAAAGTTGATTACACCGGAGATTTTTCAAAAGAATACAGCAGAAGATTATTTGAAAGCGGCGATCGATACGTTGGCGATTAAGACGGAATATGGAAGAATCTGGCAGGCGTTGCCGGAAGGACAGGATGGATATCGGGAGGATGTTCCGTTATTTACGCCGAAGAGTATGTATGACGGTTCGGCAGGTATTGGTATTTTCTTTATCCGGCTGTATGAAGCAACCGGAGACACACGCTGGCTGACTGAGGCAGAGGAAGCAGCGGCGCATATCATTGCAACGAAGGTTGGAGTGGAATGGTATCAGACGACGCTTCATTCAGAAGTAAAGGGAATTATTCCGGTTCCGGGCTGGGCGGCAGGCCCTTACAATGGCCCGGTTGGTGAGGCATATTTCCTTGAAGACCTGTATCAGGTGACAGGAAAACAGGAGTATCGGGATTATGTATTATATGTTGCGGATGTCCTGCTTGAAGCAGCAGTAACTGATAAGAGAGGACTGCATTGGAGTGATCAGGAGGATATCACCGCAGATGGCGGATTTATCGTATTCTTAGATATCCTTTACCGTAAGACCGGTATAAAGAAATATCTGGATACGGCATGTGCGGCTGCAGACCGGATCGCACAGGATGCTCTTCCTGCACCAAATGGTGGAAAGTTCTGGAAGCTGCTTGACTTGTCGATGATTGATTTTGCGAAGGATACGACATTCCCGAACTGGTCACATGGAACGACCGGAACAGCATGGATGTTCGCAGCCTTATATCAGGATACAAAGAAAGAGGAATATCTGGAGCTGGCAAAGGAAGGACTTACATATGCAATGAATATCGCAGTTGGAGATGAGACCGGACGATTGATTCCATATCAGGATCATCCGGTAACAGGTCCGACGTATGACAAATATTATCTCAGTACATGTCATGGCCCGGTTGGAAGTACGCTGGCATTTCGTGAACTGTATGAGATTACCGGAGAGGAGATCTACCGGAATTGGACGATCGAATTATCGCGCGGTATCGTCCGTGCCGGTGCGCCGGAGAAACATTCCTGGGGCTTCTGGAACTGCCAGTGCCAGTGCTGTGGAACAGCAGGTATTCTGGAGCATTTTGCTGCCATGTATGAATATACCGGGGAGAAAGAGTTCTATGATTATATGATCCGTACTGCTGATGTAATGCTTTCCGATTCAGATCACCGGACACCGGGACTCCGTACCTGGTATGACAGTTGGTGGAGAACGATCCCGACCAGAGTTGTGAGCTATCCGGGATTGTATGTCGGTGTGGCAGGCTGTGCATCCTCGCTGCTCCGTACCTATGCGGCGCTGACAGGTAAGAAGCTGACCAACCTGTACGAATATCATTTCTTTGAGAAGTTTTAAGCGGAGCCTTATATAAAAATGTAGATCATGCTTCTATGGCTACAGTGATCTCGGTAATATAGTCTTGCGGGTCTTCGGCAGTGAAGCTGTCTATAACATTGTGCTCCAGATATTCAGGGGAAGTATGTATGTTGTGCTCATGTTTAAAGGTCATCAGGCGGTCGTAAGTATCGCCGATCGTATCCCAGTGACCGGTGTGGTAGGCGGTGAGATATTTTCCTGCAGGCAAGGTATGGACAGGAAGCCCGTAAGGCTTGTTATCTAACAACAGGGCGACATTATCATAGACAGCGTACTTATCTGATTCGATATGGGAAGCATGCTGGAAATATGCCATATCATAATCATTTTTAAAAGTAGAACCGACCGTTAGCAGAAGATTGATCAGGTCATCGGTTTTTCGATACAGTTCAGCATCTGTAGCGGTTGGTGCTTCTGCATAGAGATAGTAGCGTTCCGGGAAGTCAGCAATAAAGATGGCTGTCGGATCAATCTGCATAGCGAAATGGATCTTGCTCTTTTGCTGCGAGATCCATTTTTCCATAGAACGTAATTTGGCAATCTCCGTATTGATCTGATGTTCACGTTCTTCTAATATATGGAGCATCTTTGCCGGATCACGGTTGGCAAGCTGCTGTTTGATCTCTTTTAACGGCATACCGAGGTCTTTTAATAAAAGGATGGTGTCAAGGATCTCGGTCTGATAGATCGAATAATAGCGGTAACCATTTGGCTGGGTGAGCTCCGGCTGAAATAAACCGATCTCATCATAATGAAACAGGGTTTCTTTTGTTATTCGCATGATCCTGGCGAACTCGCCGGTCGTCATATATATCTTTTTATTCATTTGATTTTCCTTTCATTTTCAAAATTACACTTGACTATAGGGTTACCCTATAGTATATGCTTGGCTTTGTCAATTAGAAAAGTGTTATAAAACGGAGAGGACTTGTTAAAATGGGTAAATCATTAAATCGTCGCATTACGCCATGGTCGCTGCTGAGCTTTGCAGCACCGTCAATCATCATGATGGTATTTATGTCGTTGTATACCATCGTGGATGGTATCTTTGTATCCCGATTTGTTGGAAGTAATGCATTATCATCGTTAAATATCGTATATCCCGTAGTAAATGTGGCGATCGCCATTGCCATGATGCTGGCATCGGGTGGAAATGCGATCATCAGCAAATATCTTGGAGAGGGAAATAAAAAGAGAGCATGTGAGAGCCTGACTCAGTTTGTCACGGTATGTATTCTGGTCAGCCTTGTGATCGTGGTGATCAGTCAGGTGTTCCTGACAGAGATATCCAGACTGCTGGGTTCCAATGAAGTGCTTCTGGCAGACTGTAAAAGTTATCTGGGAATGGTGAGCTTATTCATTCCTGCCTGTATGCTGCAAACGTTGTTTCAGATGTATCTGGTCACAGCGGGACGGCCAACGATGGGCTTGTTGCTTATGATCGGTGCAGGTATTGTAAATGCTGTTCTTGATTACGTATTGATCGTGATCTGTGATATGGGAGTTGCAGGTGCGGCACTTGCAACAGGAATCGGTCAGTGCATTCCAGCGATTGCCGGACTTGTATTTTTCATGTTATCCAAAGGTGAGCTTCGGTTTACCGGATTCAAGCTTTCCTTGCGGGAGCTTGGACATGCCTGCTATAACGGTTCTTCCGAGATGGTATCAGAGCTTTCAAATTCTGTTGTAACGGTATTGTTCAATCTTGTTCTGATGCGTCTTGCAGGAGAAGCCGGAGTTGCGGCTATCTCAATCCTGCTGTATGGACAGTTCTTATTCAATGCATTCTATCTGGGATTTACAATCGGGATCAGTCCGATCGTTGGGTTCCAGTATGGTGCAAAGGATAAGAAGAAGCTTCGGAGTATTTATAAGATTGCATTCCTTTTTGTGGCGGTATCGGCGATTATTCTGACGGTTATCGCAGAGGCGCTTGCGACCTGGATCATTACGGTGTTCACACATGATCCGGCAACATTTGAACTGGCAGAGATCGGATTCAAGATCTTTGCGATCAATTTCCTGTTCAGTGGATTAAATATCACATCCTCCGGTTTCTTCACAGCCCTTTCAAATGGTAAGGTGTCGGCGATCATTTCATTCAGCCGGACATTTATCTTTACGGTGTTAAGTCTTCTGATCCTGCCGCATTTCCTTAAGATCTATGGAGCGTGGCTGGCTGTACCGATCGCAGAAGCGGTGACGCTTCTTGTGACTGTGCCGTTTCATAAGGTGTATTTTATTGGCAGGGGGGAGAAGAATTATCTGCGGGGGTAGATGCGCTATTTTTCATTTGTACGTCCGAGAATATAGTCGGCAGATACCTGATAGAGGTCACATAATGTCAGCAGATGGTGAATTGGCAGTTCGTTTGCACCACGTTCGTATCGGGCGTACATTGTCTGGGATGTGCCAAGAACATGGCAATGTATTCTTGTGTGTAGTCAGCATCTTCTCTTAAGTTTCGGATTCTCTGAAGCTTCCGATAAAGTCACTACAAAACAAAGTGAGGTTTCCGAAGATCAGACAGAAATGATAACAGATGCATCAAAGGATTTGTCAACAGATACATCAACAGATGCCCAGGTTACGGAGGAAAATAGTTCAGAGAATACAAGTGAGGCACAGACTGTATACAGTGCAGATATGGTTATTGATTCCGATATGTCAGCACAGGTAGAAACTGTAAATTATACAGGTGTATATTATTTGCCTTACATAAATTATGACGGTGTAGCATGTGACGAAGTAAATAAAAGAATCGAGAAGCTTGCACAGAATTACATAGAAAATACAGATGAATATGGATCGGGTTGTATGGGAATCAGTTATAAATGGACTCTGTATGGCGATATATTATCGTTGATCATACCGCTTCAATATGATGCAGATATGGTTGAGTATAATGTGTATGTTCTGGATCTGAAAAAGGATAAGCTGCTTACGAAGAAGGATCTGCTTGCAGAACTGAATATAGATGAAGCAGATTATGAACAGGATGCACAGGATACCATGGATACCTGCTTTTATTCATTGTATGGAAGCTTTAAAGATACAGATGACTATTATGATGTCGTTTACAATGAAACAATAGCGTCTGAAAATGTTGCAGAGGCACTTCCATATATTGATGAAAATGGAACCCTGGGAGCTGTTGCAAAAATCTATTCTATGGCAGGAGCAAATTATTATTACCATATGGTTACGGTATTGGCGTTGGATGGAGCCTGTGAATATAGCGGAGAAAGTGATAATTATAATTCTAAGGTGCTCGCCAATACAGATAACCAGTCCGGCTCACAGGAAACAGAGGATACTTCAGATTCCGAGTATATGCTTCCGAATAGTGATTCTGAATACATATCAGATAGTGACCTGGATGGGCTGACACCGGATGAATGCCGTCTCGCTCTTAACGAAATATATGCCCGCCATGGAAGAAAATTTAATGATCCGGATTATCAGGCATATTTCAATTCCAAGAGCTGGTACAATGGAACGATTGATCCGGATGATTTCGATGATACAGCAATGTTTAATCAGTATGAGCTTGCAAACAGGGATTATATCATCGATTATGAGAAACGGATGGGGTATCGTTAGAAATATGTGATCGAAAAAAATCAATCAGCTCATGATTTATACGTTCATTTTTTTCTTCGCCTTCCATGTATTCTGGAAGTGGTAGATCCGGTTGGCATTCACCGCAGATATCGATGCCGCATACGGTTTCATGGCTTAAGATGATGCCAAGCAGATGTTCCAACATGTCAAGTGACATGTCGCCCTGATTCCAGTTGGTTTCTGTGAAACGGGTAGAGAGAACATCTTTATCAATAGAAATATAAAATGGGACACCTGAGAGGATGTTTGCTGATTTCTTTCGGGCAGTCCCATTTTTTAGTTCTTCAGCAGAAAAGGTCAGAAGACGGTCTTTGCGTACTGCATCAATCTGGAAAATGTCGGCTGCTTCCGGTCCGATCAGAATTAACTGTTTCAGATTTGGATTCTGGTCCAGAACAAGCCCCGCCCAGTCACCACAGCTCATCATTCCGTCAACGAGTGGTCGCTGCATATCTGTATGGTGGTCGAATACTACGAGCGAGAACGGTCGTTTGATCTGGTCGGTTGTTATCTTTGTTACATAATGAAAATTCCCGGAATCAATAAAATGGATACCTTTGATTCCATATGGCATGATTCGTTTCCGAATCTCGGCAGCGGCTTCATCTGAACAATACAGGTCGCAGCCTTCAATGTCAGAGCAGTCGATCCAGTGAAACCGTGGGTTATCCTTCATATCTTCATCGCAGTATACATGCGTAAAATCCAGGATGTAGTTGTTTGCTTTGTTGTTCATGGGTATGACTTCCTTGTAAATATTTTAAAACGTTTATAGAAAATTATAACATATATCAAGCTAATCTATATCATTTTTCCATCATACAGACATACAGAAAAATTCCTCTGCATACATTGTAAAAATGAGATTTGCAGGGGAATTTTTTTGAGAGATTATATTGAAGAAAGAGCAGAAGAAATTGGACAATATATCGTGGAAAGCGGAGCAACGGTCCGGCAGACAGCAAAGAAATTCGGAGTAAGCAAAAGTACAGTACATAAAGATGTGACGGAACGACTGGTGAAGATCAATCCATTTCTGGCGGCAAGAATCCGGGTTGTTTTGGATGTGAATAAAGCGGAGCGGCACATCCGGGGAGGAATGGCAACAAAAGAGAAATATCTGCATGAACGGGAAGAACAAGAGGTACAATGAATAAAAATATTTGTATAGATTGGTATAAGGCGAAAAGATATGGAGTCAGAAGATGACATGAGATGATGATGCAGAGAGGCAGTTTGAAAAAGATTGCTTCTCTTTTTTCGTTTACTTGTGTTATCTGTCAGGATTGGGTAAAATGGAAAATAAATATAACAAGGAGAATGTACGAGAATAAGGGGTAAAAGATAGTTAACGGAGGTGATTACAATGAGACAGAAGTTATGGAGAAACAAAAAGTTTGTAGTGATGGCAGCAGCATTTACATGTATTGCAGCCCTGTCTGCATGTGGGAAAAAAGATGCTGATTATACTGTGGATGGAGGAAATGAAGACGGTGGAAGTATTCAGAGCAAATATGGTATTCCGGAATCGTGTGATACCACATTTGACATAGGATCAACCGGGCTTAAAAAGATCCAGTTAACAGATTCCGATATCACAGTGCCGGACATCGGCGCGATGTATACAGCTCCGGTAAAAATGAAGGAGATTGATTCAGAATATCGAAAAGCTCTGGTAGAAAAGTTATTTGATACAGATAAAGGGGTCTATGTCTATTATGATATGGAGAATATGGACAAGCTGTCAAAAGAGGATATTCAGGAATATATCGATCTGTATGAGCGGCAGAAAAAGGCGGATCCGTCACATGCAGCAAATTATGATTCGGATATTGACCGTATGAACCGTTTGCTGCAAACGACTTCAAAGCAGAGAGAAAATGCGGGAGACTATTCCGCGGATGAATATATGGGTACAGTTGGTGATCTGGAATACAGAATCAGTTTTCCTCAGGAAGGGGAAAATGATACGCTTTTCCGGATAAAGGAGGATCTTCTGCAGTATCGTCCGATGGAAGGTGCGACCGGTGTATTCACATCCAGCCTGGAAGAATACAATACCGGCTTGGGTGATGAATATGGAGAGTTGGAATCGGATATTAATGAATGTTCACTGTCGGTAGATGAGGCAAGGCAAATTGCTGAAGAATTTCTGTCAAAGATTGGCGGATCGGATGCGATTTTACAGAGTGAATCGGATCTGTGCTGGCTGTATCGGAACGATGGTTCGTCTGATCAGAATCTGCCGACGGTTGTTGACGGATATTCATTTGAATACATAAGATCGGTTATGGATCAGCCGGTGTCGGATGTAGCAGTCTGGACTGCTGATAATCTACGTCAGGCAAATGGATTTGTGAATGTTCCGATCGAAAAATATACGATTCAGGTAGATGCAAATGGAGTGATCGATGCTCTCTGGAATAGTTATCTAGAAGCAGATGGCAGCCCACAGGCGGTGGAACTGTTATCCTTTGATGAGATGCTTAAGAAAGCAAATGAGTCTATAGCAGCATATTACACCAAATATCCGACAGCATATAAGCAGATTGCATTTAACGATATTACGTTGTCTTACTATCTGAAACAGAAGGAAGATGGAAGCGGATTTGAATATGTTCCGGCATGGATTCTTGCAGAATACGAAGACCCTGCAGATCACGAGCTTCCGGAGCAGGTCGTAATTCTGGATGCCAGAGATGGCTCTGCCCTCGACCTGATGAAGCTCGCCGAAGCAGTCGGCGGCATTTCCAGCGCAACCGACTGACTTTCTGAAAATTAAAAATTGACCGATCAATGCCCGATAGTTGGTGTTACATTAACGTGTTCCGGTTTTTATTCGGTTCGCACACTTATTTGCCAGCAGTCGCCCTAACTCGTCCTTACGGACTCAGACAAGGGCTTGGTGCTGGCAGTTAGTGCGAACCTCATTACGAAATCCTCACAATGTTAATGTAATACCAACTACCGGGCATATTTTCGGCCAATTTTTAATGTCTGCTAAACTAGCACCTGCATTCGCTGACAATATACACCTCCTGACGAAATGCTCGCTAGGTTGCTGCAGAATAGACCGTTGATATACAGCAGTCGCTAAATACAGTTGATAAAAAGTGCCTGATTGCCGGTTGGGTATAGGGTGTTCCGTTAACATTCGGAGAGATTTTGTAATGAGGTTTGCACTAGCTGCCAGCACTAAGCCCTTGTTTGAACCCGTGAGGGTGAGTTAGGGCGGCTGCTGGCAAATCAGCGTGCGAACCGAATAAAAATCGAGTCGAGTTAAAGGAATACCCTATACTCAATCAGCAATCAGGCACTTTTGTATTATGGGAAAGTTGAATGGCCACCCTAGTTGACGGTGGAGGTCGGCGTGATGCTCTGGCTGGTACCTCCGGCTGTCAGGGTGTAGGTGCTGCCAACTTCAAGCTCCGGGCAACTGACGATGACAGAATTGTAGGACTTTGAAGTTTCATGTGACAGGAGCATCTTTCCATCAGCATCGGTCAAAGTAACGGTGGTCGTTCCGCTGGTATTTGATGAAAGCGTCAGCATGTAGGAACACTGGGTAGAATCCGAGCTGAAGCTCTGCGCCATGCCGGAGTATCCGGTTGAAAGGAAGTAACCACCTGTAATGGTTGCGGAGATGCCGTAGTCCAAGGCACTGTTGCCATTGCTCTCCGGTCCTTCGACATATACAGTTCCACCATTCATGTAGAAATAACCATTGCTGTTGATGCCATCTCCATCGGCGTTGATCGTAACAGTGCCGCCATTGATCGTGAGGACACAGGATTCGTCGGCATCCATGTCAAAGCCTCCTATGCTGCCCGGTGCATTCCCTGGCATCTGTTTGTTGTCAGGGAACTGTGTATTTTTGGAGCTTGCAGCATTGTCAGAGGAATTTGAAGTCTGGGTTTCTGAGGTGACTGCATTTGCATTCATAGTCACAACACTGTTGTTGGTTGAATTATCATATGGATCGGATTTGTTATCCTTACTATTCACACCTTTCATTTCTTATTTGATTTGCCCCGATTTATGTGGCTGTATACCACTGATCGATTCTGGTGTAAACAAGTTGCGCTTTCTATTCGGTGTATATGCCTAATTTGCTCATGCTCCTGTGCTACGAAAATGCAGCCCAATAATTGCTTATTGTAAAAAAGTTTCTATCTATAAAATAACAGCTATAACTTAAATCAACTTAAAATATAGCCAAAGTATACCGCACCTGCTTTTATATCGCAAATTAAAAAGACTCGTAGTTTGGGATATTCCGGCTGCTGTGTAATTTGGCATAGGACGACTAACATTAATGTAGATTTCGTAATGAGATTTGCACTAGCTGCCAGCATCAAGCCCTTGTCTGAGTCCGGAGGACGAGTTTGGGCGACTGCTGGCAAATAGGCGTGCGAATCGAATAGAAATCGAAATGTGTTAGCGCCCTATGCCAAATAGCGCAGCGACCGGAATATCCATGTTTGCCAATCTTTTTAATTGCGATATAGGGGCAGGTGGGGTATAATCAAGAGTGAGTTGCCAGAGGTTTTTCTGGCTGAGAAACAGAAAAGGGGTTATCCTATGAGATTTATTCATATAGCGGACGTCCATCTGGGCGCCGTTCCTGATAAAGATAAAAGCTGGAGCAAAGAGCGGGCAGACGAGATCGAATCAACATTTGACCGCCTTTTGGCTGTGGCAGAAGAACGCAAAGTAGACCTGCTGCTGATCGCGGGAGATCTGTTCCATGCACAGCCATCCCTGCAGGATCTGAAGAGTCTGGATTATAAGCTGTCGAAGCTCACAAATACAAGAACGATCATGATCGCGGGAAATCATGATTATATCAGTAAAGGATCACCGGCAGAGAGTTATGAATTTACATCGAACACAGTGCTGATGCCGGCAGACACATTCAGTAATGCATATCTGGACGATATCAATGTCTGTGTGACAGGATTCAGTTTTGGACAGGTGGAATATACAGAAGATGTCTATGCGGATATCATGCCGCAGATGGAGGATGTGGTCAATATTCTGCTGGCACATGGTGGAGATGAGAAGCATATTCCGATCAATTTTCGGCAAATGGCAGAGGCGGGATTTGACTACTGCGCGTTGGGACACATCCACAAACCAAAGCATATCGTGAAGAATAAGATGGCATATCCGGGTTCGTTAGAGCCGCTTGACCGGACAGAGACCGGCAGACATGGATTTATCTATGGACAGATTAAGGATGGCGAGACAAAGATACGTTGGGAGCCATTTAACTGTCGAAGTTATATTAATCTGGGGCTTGCTGTGAAACCGGAATATAGCGAAGCAAAGATTCTGGATGTTCTTGCGAAGCAGATGGAGAATATGGGGACACAGAATATTTACCGTATTATTCTGTCCGGACATATGGCAAATGGATTGAAACCGGATTTTTCAGGTCTGATGAGAAACTACCGTATCTATGAGATCGTGGATAATACATTGTGTGAGTACGATCTGGACAAGCTTCATCTGGATAATGAAGATAATCTGCTTGGAAAGTTTATTGAACGATTCGCGGATGCAGAGGACGAGATCAGCAAACATGCATTAAAGTATGGGGTAGAAGCAATACTTGCAACTGGAGATAAGTGATCATGTATATAAATAAGCTGTTATTAAAGGAATTTGGAAAATTTAATAATAAAGAGATCCGGCTGAAAAAGGGCTTGAATCTGATCTACGGTGCAAATGAATCCGGTAAGACAACGGTGAAAGAATTTATTGTTGGCATGCTGTATGGAATCGATAAGACCAGAGGGATCGGAGCAAGGCTGGATAATTATGAGCTTCGCAAACCGGTAAACGGCGGTGGTTATTCCGGAAAGGCATACGCTGTAACAGATGACAAAAGCTATCTTCTGGAGCGGAATTTCCTTCGTACAAATAAAAATGCAACGCTGACAGAGATTGAAACAGGAAAAGAAGTACAGCTTAAGAATCCGAATTCTTATAAAGGCATCCTGTTTGATGTAGATAAAAGCACCTATACGAATACCCTTTGTATCGGAGAACATGGTGCTGCACCGGGGAAGGAACTGGCAGAGGATCTTGGCAATTATGTGGTAAATCTGACCACAACCCGGAATGCCGATATTGATAAGACAGAAGCGGTCCGGTATCTGAAAAATGAACGCCGGAAATTTGAAAATAAAAAGCTGGCAGCAGAGATCGATCAGTTAAATGAACAGATGGATGCGCTTGGAGATGTAGACGGAGATCTGGAAGCAATCCGGGAAGAACGCCGGGAAGAGCTGGATGCTTATAATATGGAGATCGCGCGGCTGAAACGGGAGGCAAGACAGCTTGTAAACGAGAAGGATGCAGCAATTCCGGATGAAGACGAAGACCGTACCAGAAGTCATATCTTCCTTGATGTGGAAGCGCTGGATGATGACGAGGAGTTCCGTCCGAAGACACAGAAAAAGCTGACTGACAATATATTTATTATAATGCTGACTGGTATTCTGGTTGTTGCCGCAGTTATGCTGGCGGTTCACTTGCTGAATTTCCAGAAAGCCATCCAGCAGTTATTTACAATCTGTACGATCGCATTTGTGGCTGTTACGATCATTGACGGATTATTCCGGAAGGGCTTCTTTGATGGAGCGGATGCAGTACCGGATGAGGCAGAATTCGACCAGATGATCTATGAACTTGGACGTGCTACAGAATCCAGAACAGTCCGGATCGAGATCGACCGGAATTTTCAGGAAGCACATGATGCAAAATTAGAGCTGTTGAAGTTCAAAGAGCATGATGCCGTAGCAAAGCGGGATTCCTATTATGAATTAAAGGGCAAACGGGATGAGCTTCAGAAACGGTTTGAGGTGATGGAGAAGGAACAGAAGGCGATCGACCTTGCGATCCAGACTATCAATGATATATCGGTGGATATTTATAATGATTTCGGTGGCCGTTTAAATGAGAATATTTCGGAGATCGTCAGTATCATTACAGATGGCAAATATAACGATGTGAAACTGGATGAAAATATGCATATTTCGGTATTTGACGACGATCATTATATGCCGATCGAGTTCCTAAGCAGCGGAACGATTGAACAGATCTATCTGGCTGTCCGGCTGTGCATCGCAGGGCTTCTCTGCAAAGACCGTATGCCGATCATTGTAGACGATATCTTTACAGCCTATGATGAACACCGTCTGAAAAATGCACTCTACTGTATGAGCCGCATTGATACCGATCAGGTCATAATCTTTACTTCAAACAATGCCATTGGAGATATGCTGGATGATCTCTCTATGGAATATAATTATGTAGAGTTGTAAATTGATTGTAAATTAAAAATTAAAAATCCCTGTCCACTTCCAGTTCTATTGCAGGTAGGGATTGAAACATCAGTGCAACGCGTTTCAATCCCTACCTACGATAGAGCTGGATGCAGGCGGGGTTTTTTAGTTATACTTAATTACATCTCATAGTTATCAGAGATGGTATGTTTTTCTTTGTACTCAGCGATACGTGCGTTGATCCGCTCAGCAGGATCTAACAGCTCGCTGATAGAAGCATCATGATTTAAGTGGTCGATGATCAGAGCGATGTACTTGCTCATATCGGCTGATTCGTACCAATCCTTCTTGAACAGGTCAGGCATCTGGTAGGTCAGGTTGGTTGTGATGACCTTTTCGATCAGACCTTCTTCGTGGCACTTATCGAATACTTCAAGACCCTTTGTGAAGAGACCGAAGGTAGCGATACAGTAAACACGTTTTGCTTTTCTCTGCTTTAACTGTCTTGCAACATCGATCATGCTTTCACCGGAAGCAATCATATCATCGATGATGATAACATCCTTGCCCTCAACAGAATCACCAAGGAATTCATGAGCAACGATCGGATTTCTTCCATCAACAACGCGTGAATAGTCACGACGCTTGTAGAACATTCCGACATCGACACCTAACAGGTTCGCAAAGTAGATTGCTCTGTGCATAGCACCCTCATCCGGAGAAATGACCATCATATGGTTGTTGTCAATTTCAAGATCCGGTGTGGTACGGAGCAGGGTCTTGATGAACTGGTAGGTTGGACGTACATTCTCAAATCCGCTCTTAGGGATGGCATTTACGACACGAGGATCGTGTGCGTCAAATGTCACAATATTGTCAACACCATAAGACTTTAATTCCTGAAGCATAACGGCACAGTCAAGAGATTCTCTGGAAGAACGCTTGTGCTGGCGGCTTTCATAAAGGAATGGCATAATTACTGTGATCTTTTTTGGTTTATCAGTCATAGCGGCGATCAGTCGTTTCAAATCTGCATAATGGTCATCCGGAGACATACGCTGTGGCTGGCCTGCCATTGTATAAGTACAGCTATAGTTTCCGACATCAACCATAATATAGATATCTTTACCACGAACGGATTCATTCAGAATACCCTTTGCCTCACCGGAGCCGAAACGTGGACAATCGGCACTGATCAGGTAAGTATCAGCTTCATATCCGTGGAAAACAATGTTGTCTTTGTGTACATTGTCTCTGTTAGCTCTCCATTTTACGAGATAATGATCAACCTTTTCACCAAGGCCTGTACAACTTTTGTGAGCGACAATTCCGAGACTGCCCACGGGTATGGTTTCTAATTTGCTATCGTCTGGCATGATAAATATCCTCCATAATCTTATAGTGTAATGATTCGATACCTTATATTGTTAGTATCATTGATAGTATATATGCAAATGCAGAAGACTGCAATGCCATCAGTTAGAAGTTTTATTCTGGATCCGGTCTTTTCGTTTGGTGTAGCGGATATTTGTTCCATATAATGGAAATACCTTAAAGTCACCAATGATACGGGACATGATACGTTCCGTATACCGGTCAGAAAGCTCCCGCATACTCAGATTGGTTGAAATCAGAGTAGCAAGGGATCGGTTGTTGCGCATGTTAATGATCTCAAATAACTGGGAATTAACGAAAGTATTCGGAACCTCGGTGCCGAGATCGTCAATGATCAGCAGTTCACAGTTATAGATATAATCATATAACATCATCTTTTCTTTTTCACGCACATTACCCATTATAATGCCTGATAAAATATTTTCAAATAAATTTATTGAAGTCAGATAAAGAACTGTGTGTCCTTTGTCTAACAAAGCCTTTGCAATACAGTTGGACAGGAAGGTTTTCCCAAGTCCTGTTTCTCCATAGATTAGAATACCGGAGTGGGATTCGTCAAAATGCTCCACATAATCTTTGCAAGCTGCCAGAGTGTTTGAGGCATTCTCGTATGGCGTATGCTTATGCGTGCCATCATTCTCCCGGCTGTAGTAGTTCAGGGAAAAAGTAGAGAAATTCTCTCTCTCCAGGATCTCACGGATCGTGGACTGGTTGTATAGCTCGTCGATCACCTTCTGTGTCATACATTTGCAGGGATGGCTTCCCTGATAGCCGGTGTCGTGACAGAGCGGACATTCATAGATCGGTTCCAGATAATCTTCCGGATATCCGTGTTTTTTTAAAAGCGCTTTTTTATGAGCTGCCAACTCACGGTTATTCCGGTTGATATCTTCCATATTAACAGGCAGTTTCCGTATTCTGTTTCTTGCTGCCTGAATAGAAGAGGAAGCGATTTCCTGATCGATCTTTTTTATCTCAGGAATCTTTTCATATATTTCAGCTTTTCTATTGTCTGCCAGAATTTCATTTTCAAGACGCTTCCGTTGAAAGCCTGACAATATACTATCATAATCTATATTTTTCATAATTACACATAATCCTTATTTAGTGAGAATTTATCTCATCTAGGAACAACTGCTCCATTTCATCAAGCTCAGCCGACATGTCTTTTTGCTGGAATGAATTGAAAGCATTCGGTTTAGCATTGTACTGACTTGATTTTTGTGATGTATTTCGTTTTTTTGCTTCGTGATATTCTGTGCTTGCCTTGGCAATATCATCGACTGTTTTGACACCCTGTTGCTGCCATTTTTTCAGGATACCGTTGATATAGGCAAATGTTACATCGTGAGGATGCTGTGCAATTCCACGGTTGCAGGCTTCAATGATGACCGGCAGTTCAAAGCCCATTTCCTTATTCCAGGAATCCATCCATGCGACTTCTCCTGTGGTTGGAGCTTTCCGGTTGATACCAAGTGCCTTAAAGACTGCACGGTACAATGGGTTGCCATTTTCAGCAGCTTCCTTTGCTTCCTCCAGTGTGTGGATGCCGGCCTGATACCAGTTTTTGGCAATGCCCTCTGCATAACGGAGATCCGGTTTCTCAATGCTGACACAGTATTCGATCAGATATTCCATGATCTCGGTGGAGAAGCCTAACTGATCGTGAATATAGATCAGGATCTCGATATCATTCACCGATAATTCTTTTCTGAAATAGGTTTCTGCTTCAAATATCACGTCGGCAAATGCATCATCTTCCTTTGCCTTTGCTGCAAGGGCGGCAGAGTAAGGCTGTTTCTCCGGAAATACAGACGCCGGTTTCTGAACCGGTTCCGGTCCTGATATGGTATTCTTGGTATGTGCCGGTTTGCTTGCTGCTGGAACAGCAGGCTTCTTTTTCTTTTCCGGAAACTTTAATAAAGAGATGCTGTCGAGCGACAGGGAGGTGTCTGCCTCTTCCTTTGTTTTTTCATGCAGAGGAAGAAGGGTAATACCTGTAAGCTGGCCGGATGCATCGTAATCCAGACGTAATACGTCCTCGCTGATCCAGTACCGGATCGCACGGCAGATATCCTTCTCTGTGAGGTTGAAATGATCTGCAATATCAGCTACCGAGATCGGTGCTTTTGAGGACAACAGTCGGATAAGATATAGATAGACCTTGACAAATTCGCCATTTGCTTCGGTCATATAATAATCAATAAAATGATTCGATACCAGGGAAAATGTTTCCTTTGCTTCTGTTGAAATTGTGATGTAACTCATGGTAACTTTTCCCGCCTTTCATAACTTTTGGATGTCTCCAAACCTTCTCTGGTCAAGAAGTGCTCACATTATAGCATGTGTTTTTTAAATTGCAAATAGAACAAATAGTCGGTTGGAAAAATGGACAGGGATGTTGATTTTGTGGATAATGTGGAGAAGTTTTGGATAAAAAAATTATTTGTTACTAACACATCGGGAACAGGTGCTAAAACAGGGCATTTGTGAAAAAAAGAAAGTAAATTTTATGTAAACAAATGAAAAGAGCTGTATGAGGAAAACTCCTTCACACAGCTCTGTGGATAATGTGGATAATTATTTTTTTATCAGCTCATTTCCGATAGAATCGACATTTCCGGCACCCATAGTTATCAACAAATCATTTTTTTTGCAATTTTTCAATAAATAATTTTCGATGTCCATAAAGGATGGCAGATAGAACGCATCGGTTCCATAAGAAGCAATCTTTTCGGCGAGCTGCTTCGAGGATACCAGACCTGTGTCTTTCTCTCTGGCCGCATAGATATCAGCAACGATAACATGGTCACAGACACTTAAGACCTTTGCAAAGTCATCGAAAAGGGCATATGTTCTGCTGTAGGTATGAGGCTGGAATACACACCATAATTCATGGTAGTCTGTATTCTTTGCAGCGGCGAGGGTTGCAGCAATCTCAGTTGGATGATGTGCATAGTCATCCATGACCTTTACATTGTCGAGGATCGTTCCTTTATACTCGAATCTCCGCTCTGCACCCTTACAATGCAGCAGACCTGCTTTGATCGCATCGATTTCGATGCCAAGCTCTGTTGCGGCAGCAATAGCAGATAAGGAATTGTATACGTTATGCTTTCCAAATACATGAAGTGTGATGTCGGTGATCTCCTTTCCGTCGATCACAAGGGTATAAGTTGGGCGGCCAAATTCATCAAAGCGGATATTTGCAGCGCTGTAATGGTTCTTTGGATCTTCGCCGAAAGTAATAACCTGACACTTCAGATCTCTTGTTACGGTATCAAAATACTGCATATCACCATTTACAATGACTTTTCCGTTTTCAGGAGTCTTTGTTGCAAATGTGTGGAATGACTCCGCGATCTCTTCAATGCCGCTGAAGAAATCCAGATGATCCGCATCAACATTTAAGATAATGCTGATGTATGGTTTGAATGCGTGGAAGCTGTTTGTATACTCGCAGGCTTCTGTTACAAAGTAATCAGAAGAACCTACACGGATATTTCCACCGATATCATCGATGATTCCGCCAACGGAAATTGTCGGGTCAACGTCGGCCTCTAACATAATATAAGAAAGCATGGCAGTCGTGGTTGTCTTACCATGAGTACCGCTGACCGCGATGGAGTATTTGTAATTCTCCATGATCTGACCTAAGAGCTGTGCTCTTGTCAGCATAGGGATATTTTTGGATTTTGCAGCCTGAAATTCTTCATTATCCGGATGGATGGCTGCTGTATATACGACAAGGTCAATCTGATCTGTAATATTGCTTGCGGTTTGTCCGATATTGATCAGAGCACCCATGTCAGAAAGTTTATCTGTCATATGGGATGCTTTCATATCGGAACCGGTGACTTTAAAACCCTCTTTAATAAGAATTTCGGCAAGTCCGCTCATGCTGATACCACCGATTCCCATAAAATGTACATTTATTGGATGATTAAAATCAATTTTATACATGATGTTTCGCCTTCCTGAAAAGAATATTTGTGAGTATTATAGCATAGATAAAAAAGGAGTGGATTATTTTTTCATAAAAATTGAAAAGTTCAGAATTTAGTGTGCGATGCGGACAAAATGAAAATGAAAAATAGAAAATTATACGGTATCATGTCAAATATAGGCAGATTTCCGTGATTATTAACAGAAATTTGTCGTTTTTTTTGACATGGAAAACATAAATAGTTCACATATCGTTCATGAAATGTTCACATATATACTGTAACATACAATACGAAAGCTTTTCATATATTTGAATCCTTTCCCCCCTCATTTGGAGCCACCATTTTGGTGGCTCTTTTCTTTTTTAAATATAACAAAAGGTGCTTTCGTATATCCGTGCCGTGGTCTGGCGGTGTTATAAATATCTCACTGCGGTTTCTGTTCACTGCACATGTCTGATTCGTAAATGCTCCTGTGCTAACTCGTCCTTCGGACTCAGACAAGCACCCGCATTTACTGACAATGCGCAGTTCACGACGAAATCCTCGCAATGATATTTTATAACACCGCCAGACCATGGCGCGGATATACGGAAGCACCTTTTGCTCATTATATCGCATGAAATGTCTGGTTATGGAGATGATATAGGTATGTTTGGAGATTTTTTTCGATATTGGGATGAGCTGCCGGAGCAAGGTGGTTTTTCGTTATTTGGATGGATTCATATGGGGTGGCTGGTCGGGATCGTATCTGTATGCCTGGTTGTCAGTCATAGATATAGAAGGGTGGATGCTGCTACACAGGATAAGATCCTGAAGATATTGGCAACAGCATCGATATGCCTGGAATCATTGAAAGATATCTATCTGATCCTGATTGGGGAGATGGGGATATCATATCTTCCGTTTGAGATGTGCGGACTGGCGATTTTTGTGGAACTGGGATTTGCATTTTTCCACCGGGAATTTCTAGGAGAAATTATGTGCGTGATCAGTATGCCCGGTGCAATGGCAGCATTGTTATTTCCGGACTGGACCAGATATCCGTTATTTAATTACATGCACATCAATTCTTTTTTGATACATGGACTTTTAGTGCTCATTCCGGTGCTTGTTCTGACATCCGGCAGATACAAACCTTCTATAAAAAGGATCTGGCAGATCTTTTTGTTCTTGTTTACAGTTGTTCCCTCTGTCTATGTTATAAACAGGATCTGGGGCTGCAACTTTATGTTCCTCTGTTATCCGTCCAATGGTTCTCCATTTCTGTCTGTTTATCTGCGGCATGGCTATGTTCCATATCTGATCACGTATGCCGTTATAGTTATTCTTTGTATTTTGGTTATATATGGAATACTGGACAAAATCGCTTCCTTTTGTGGTAAAAATGTGGTATACATTAATAGGAAGAATTAGTTGAGAAAAAAGTCATAATAATAGAAAATATGCGCAGAAAGAACTGCGTATACGGAAGATAGAATACGGAGAATGAGAAAAAATGATAACAAACGATGCGACGCTTTTAAAAGTAAAACATGAAGTATTGTATGAAGTTGCCAAGCTTGCGTATGCCGGACGATTGGAGGAAGAAAGAGACAGTCTTCCTTATAAGATGGTTCCGGGACCGCAGCCGGCATTTCGATGTTGTATCTACCGGGAACGAGAGGTTATCAGACAGAGGATCCGGCTTGCGGAAGGTAAAGCACCGGGTGCTGAAGATGACGGAAATATCGTACAGGTCATTAATTCCGCCTGTGAAGGATGTCCGATCTCCCGATATGTAGTAACAGATAACTGTCAGAAGTGTATGGGTAAAGCCTGTCAGGCAGCCTGCCGGTTTGGAGCGATCAGCATGGGGCGGGATAAGTCCTATATTGATCCATCTAAATGTAAAGAGTGTGGGCAGTGTGCAAAAGCCTGTCCTTATAATGCGATCGCAGATCTGGTACGACCTTGCATGAAGAGCTGCCCTGTGGATGCGATCTCGGTGGCCGATAATGGTACCGGTATTGCCGTGATCAATCAGGACAAATGCATACAGTGTGGTTCCTGTGTCCATAAATGTCCGTTTGGCGCGATCGGTTCTAAGACATTTATCGTGGATATCATTAAGAAGATGCGTTCAGATATTAAGGTGTTTGCTATGCTTGCACCTGCAACGATCGGCCAGTTTGGTGCAGATATTACGATGGCAAGCTGGAGAACCGCTTTAAAGAAGATTGGTTTTTATGATGTTGTAGATGTATCACTTGGAGCGGACATGACTGCCATGAATGAGGCGAAGGAATGGATCGAAGCCAAGGAGAAGGGGGAGAAGAAGACAACCTCCTGCTGTCCGGCATTTAAGAACTATATTGAGAAGCATTTCCCGACATTAAAGGATGCGATCTCAGAGACAGTATCACCGATGTGTGCAGCATCCCGTTATATAAAGGAAAAATTTCCGGGTGCAGTTACTGTATTCATTGGACCGTGTATCGCGAAGAAAGCGGAATCCATGTCAGGAGAGAAGGATACTGCAGATTATGCACTGACTTATGGTGAGATTCGTGCGATGCTTCGTGCAAAGGGTGTAAAGCTGGAGCCGGAAGAAGATACGGATGATCAGGGCAGTATCTATGGTAAGAAATTTGCAAATGCAGGTGGTGTAACCGCAGCAGTTCTTGAAAGTATGAAAGAACTTGGCTGTACCGGTGATGTATCTGTATGCAAATGCAGTGGCATAACCGAATGCAAGAAGGCATTGACGCTGATGAAGGTCGGAAGACTTCCAGAAGACTTCATCGAAGGTATGGTATGTGAAGGTGGCTGTGTCGGCGGTCCATCGAGACACCGGGATCCAAATCTTGCAATGCGTGACAGAAATGCAGCACTTGCAAAATCATCGGATATATTGATCAAGGACAATCTGGACAAACAGAATGCAGAAACGGTTGATATGATCCGTTAGATATAAGAAGGTAATTGTAATATCGGATGTGGGGACTTCTGATATTACAGGGAAAAGCAGAAACTATTAACAACAAAAGAAAATAAAGAAGAAAGTAAGAAAATTAAATGTCGCCAGACGAAACATAAAATAAGCCCGGCGGCATTTTTTTCAATGGAGGTTACACGCATGGTAGCACAGATTTTGGCACTTGCCATTTTTGTAGTTATGTTCGGATTGATCATATCCGAAAAATTTGAGCGTCATGTTATCACATTGGTATGTGGACTGGCAACACTTGTTCTGGTATTTGGTGTAGCAATGCACAGCATGGATGCGATACTTGAAACATTAAATATCAGAAACATTTTTACACTTTCGTTCTGGTATGAGGCAGGAGCCTCATCCGAGAGTACGGGTGGTATCAACTGGGCCACGATTATCTTTCTTGCGGGAATGATGGTTATGGTAGAAGGTATGGCAAAGGCGGGGTTCTTTCGCTGGCTATGTATGACGATCGCGAAAGCCGTTCGGTATAGGGTCATTCCGATATTTATTACATTCATGATCATGTCATTTGTCCTTGCTATGTTCATTGACAGTATCACGGTTATCCTGTTCTTAGCAGCAGTTACGGTGGAACTGGCGCAGCTTCTGGACTTTAATCCGATTCCGCTGATCCTGTCTGAGATCTTCTGTGCAAATCTGGGTGGATCGGCAACAATGTGTGGTGATCCTCCAAATATCATTGTCGGAACATCCCTTCGGTATTCGTTCTCCGATTTTATTACAAATACCGGCCTGATGGCGGTACTTTCACTGGTGGTTATTATTTTTTACTTTTATTTTTGTTTCAGGAAAGAACTCACTGCATCTTCGGCGTCACAGACTTCGGAGAAAGATCATCCATCACCGGTATCTGCGATCACGGATAAACGGGCATTTGCCATTAGCTGTGTGATCTTTTTATGTGCGGTTGCCTTACTTATCACACATGCACAGACCGGACTGACAGTTGCATTTATCGGTCTGTTTATAGCAATACTGGTTCTTCTGACATCAGGAAAGAATATCGGACATATTTTAAAAAATGTAGATTATAAGACGATCCTTTTCTTTATTGGTCTGTTTGTTGTAGTCGGCGGTCTGGAGCAGACCGGTATTCTGGAACTGGCAGCCGGATTTATCGGGAAGGTAAGCCATGGAAATGCCAAGGTAATGATAGCCATTATTATCTGGGTATCCGCGATCGCAAGTGCATTTGTAGATAATATTCCATTTGCCGCAACCATGATCCCGGTTATCAAGACTCTGGCAGCATCGACAGGTGTGGATCTCTCGGTTCTTGCATGGACACTGGCAATGGGTACAGATATCGGTGGAAGTGCGACTCCGATCGGGGCATCGGCAAATGTTGTCGGAATGTCGATCGCGGCAAAAGAAGGTCATCCGATCTCTTGGGGCAAATATTGTAAGGTATCGGCTCCGGCATCCGTTATCGTTATTCTGATCTCAATGGTCTGCATCTATCTGCGATATTTCTAGTATTTTTACAGAAACGGGAAATGGCATCACCTGTTATGTAGCAAGCCTTTTTCAACGCCGGTTCTTAGCGAATCGCCAAAGGCGAAGAGCTTAGCACCGTTGCGTTGGAATAGAGTGCAAACGACTTGCGAAATAACAGGTGATGCTATTTCCCGTTTTTTGTAAATAAAAAACTACAAAGAAATTGATAGCAAAAAACTGTTGACAGATAAGTGAAATATGGTACTATAGGTAAAGTAGTTTTTAAAACTACGTTTGAAGTTAACGAAAAACTTGGAATAAAGTCTGGAAAAACCGAGAACGAAGTTGCAAAAACGTGAAAAAAGGAAACATATTTTTCATTATATAGATCATTATTTTACGGAGGAACAGACAGTATGATAACAGAGTTAAAACCGGAAGAAGGAATTGCCGGAAAGTTTGTCAAGACAGCATTTGATGAGAATGGTGTATTAAGCAAGATTGAATTTACAAATGATGAGACCTTTAATTTTGCATTTGATGTAGTGGATGCATTAGCAGAAAAGACACCGGATAAGACAGCATTGATTTATGTGTCCAGAGATAAGGAAGAAAAGAAGTTTACATTTAAAGAGATCAAAGAGTATTCCAATATGGCAGCAAATTATTATAAGAGCCTTGGTATCAAGAAGGGCGACAGAGTGTTGCTGGTATTAAAGCGCCATTATCAGTTCTGGTTTACGATCCTTGCACTTCACAAGATTGGAGCTGTAGCAATTCCTGCAACCAATATCTTAAAGGTAGAAGATTACAGATACAGAATTGAAGCTGCAAATGTAAAGGCTGTTGTATGTACAGCTGATGACAAGATTCCGGATGCAATGGCAGCCATCGATCCGGATGATAAGGTGATCAAGGTTATCGTAAATGGTGAGAGAGAGCATTTCCATCCATTTGATAAAGATATCCTTTCATTCAGCAAAGAATTTGCACGTCCGACAGGTGAAGATGCAGTCTATGCACATGATACCATGATCATCATGTTCACGTCAGGAACAACCAAGCATCCAAAGATGGTAGCACATAATCATCTGTATGCACTTGGACATTATATTACAGCAAGATATTGGCATAATGTAAAGACGGATGGTATTCATTTTACAGTATCCGATACCGGCTGGGGTAAGGCTCTCTGGGGCAAGCTCTATGGTCAGTGGTTATGCGAGACCTGTATCTTCGTTTATGATTTTGATGTATTCAGTGCAGACAATATCATGAAGCTTGTAGAACAGTACAAGATCACAACCTTCTGTGCGCCACCGACCCTTTACAGAATCCTTGTTAAGATGGATCTGAGCAAATACGACCTTTCCGCACTGACTTACTGCACAACCGCAGGAGAAGCCCTGAATCCGGAAGTATTCTATAAATTCAAAGAGATGACAGGATTTACGATCTTTGAAGGCTTTGGTCAGACAGAGACTACACTTGCAATAGGAAATCTGAAAAATACAACACCGAGACCGGGTTCCATGGGTAAGGCAAGCCCACTCTATGATGTTCACATTATGAGACCGGACGGAACACTTGCTGATGTAGATGAGACCGGTGAGATCGTTATTAAGATTGCAGATGGCGAACCATATGGTCTGTTCTCTACTTATAATAATGATGAGGAAATGACAAAAGAAGTTAAGCACGACGGTTATTACCACATGGGTGATACCGCATATATGGACAAGGATGGATATTTCTGGTTCGTAGGCCGTGTGGATGATATCATCAAGGTTGCCGGATACCGTGTTGGACCTTTTGAGATTGAAAATGAGATTATGAAGATCCCATATGTTCTGGAATGTGCAGTTACAGCTATACCGGATGGAACCAGAGGACAGGCGATCAAGGCAACGATCGTTCTGACAGAAGGAACGGTTGGCGATGATAACCTGAAGAAAGAGCTGAAGCGTTATTTCAAGGAGAACATGGCGAGCTACAAACGTCCTCGTGTGATCGAATTTGTCGATGAGATGCCAAAGACGATCAGTGGTAAGGTAAGACGTGTAGAGATCAAAGAGAAAGACTGGAAATAAGTCCGGACGATTATCTGCTGGGATAGATTACAGGCAGATGAAATGACATAGCCTGTGAGAAGCAGGCAGGAAATGGAGATGTTCATAAAATGATAGATATGGAAATTAAGCCATATGAGCGTATGGTTTATTACTATGAAACTGACAGAATGGGAATTGTTCATCATTCTAACTATATCAGATGGTTTGAGGAAGCGAGACTGGACTGGATGAAGCAGATTGGATGGGATTACAAGACCATCGAGGACGACAATATCATTATTCCGGTATTGTCGGTATCTGCGGAATACAAAACCATGTCCAGATATGGAGATAACATTGTGATCTATGTAAAGCTCGCAGAGTACACAGGCATCCGTATTGGATTTTCCTATGAAGTACATGACAAGAAGACTGGAGAGCTTCGGTGCGTCGGCACATCCTGTCATTGTCTGCTGGATGAGAACAATAAGCCGGTGTTCATGCGGAAACGTTATCCGGAGAAGGATGCGTTCTTCAAGGAGCTCATGAAGCAGCAGGCTGAAGAGAATGCGTAAATTACACAATATAACAAGGGGATAGTCAATATCCATTTTACAGCACACTTGCGTTCGTGTCTCACGTAACGGTACTAAATTCACCGCAGGGGCGGTTCATTAAGGACCGACGTGAGACAAGGTCTGTAAAATGGATATTGACTATTCTCTTTTGTTATATTGTGTAATTTTATATAGTGGATTGCTGGGCAATACTGTAAAGCATCCTCACCATGTCCAGATATTTCTTTTGGCAGACCTTTTTTCACGTTGGTTCTTGATGAACCGCCTAGCGGTGAATCTAGTACCATTACGTGAAAATAGAACGAAAGTGCTCTGCATAAAGAAATATCTGGACATGGTGTGGGTTTTATAGAATTGCCAAGTTCCCCTGCCAGATCCTCGCTGTTGACACATTGTTTTATAATTGCTAGTATAGGCTTGATATAAGGGATTTCCATGCGGAATCAGGTATTATATATGAGCATTATGGATGAGCTTGTTAGGAAAACTTGTTAAGAAAGATTATGAAGATCATGGCTGCAGGGCATGATGTATTTTGAAATGATATGAGGTTAGAATGAGAAAGATAAAAGAAAACAGAGAGAAAATGTATAGATCGCGTTGGACGAAAATTGTTAGTTATATGTTGGTAATGGTGATGGCTGTTTCCTTGTTTGGACAGGTTGCTGTGAATGGAGCATTTGACGGAACTGGCAAACAGGCAGGCACAGGTACGATTGCAGAGATTAGTCAGGTAGAGGCAGCTTCGGATACTGCCATTGATTATAAGGCGGTTTTGAAAGAGACTTCTGCTGCAATCGAGAAAACATTAGAAATTTCATATGAATATGAATTGCCGATTCATTATGAAAAGAATAAAAAAGGTGAGTATGAAGAGGTAAAGAGAACGGTTAAATGGTGGGGACCGGCAATTGGATCTATTGGTGGGGAATGGACTGTTATCGGCGAGTGCCGTTATGGTATGGAAAATGCACCATGGTATAGGGCATATTATAACAATATAACAGAATATATAAAGGCAACATATAACATAAATAAAGAAAAATATGCAGTAGGAGATTGGGATAATCAGTTTTTAAAACTGCATAAAACAAAAAGTACTGAAAATTCTCGAATTATTCTCGCCCTTACATCTATGGGGCTTGATGCATCTGATATAGAGGGATATGATCTGACCGGTGCGCTGTCAGATATGACATATGTAAAAAAACAGGGCTTAAATGGACCAATCTGGGCGTTGATTGCGCTGGATTCCGGTAATTATGAGATACCGCAGATCTCATCGGGTAAAACAACAGCCCAGGTATCCAGAGAAAAATTGTTATCTTATATATTAAGCAGTGAGCTTACAGATGGTGGATTTAATCTGACGAAAAGTGATTCACAGGGGGCAGATCCGGATGTGACAGCAATGGCATTGCAGGCATTTGCACCATATTATACCGGACGGATAACTGTTGGAACAGAGCTTCAGAAGCAGATCAGGGAAGCAGTGGACCGGAACATACAAGTTCTCTCAGATATGCAGAAAACCTCCGGGGCATACAGCTCATATGGAAGTGAGAATGCAGAAAGCACGGCACAGGTGCTGGTGGCTTTATCCAGTCTTGGAATTGATGGAAGAACGGACAGTCGTTTTGTAAAAAATGGAAAGTCTGTGCTGGATGGTCTGTTGTATTTTTATATACCATCAACCGGTATGTTTAAACATGTAGACACGGAAAAATCCGGCAATCAGATGGCGACCGAGCAGTCGTTTTACGCATTGGTAGCGTATCAGAGGTTCCGGAATAAAAAAGCAACCTTATATGATATGACAGATGCGGATAAAGCATGTGTTATGGAGCTGGCAGATTGCAGCGTAACCATTTCAAAGACCGCATACACATATACCGGAAAGACGATCAGACCAGCAGTGACTGTTACCTGTAAAAAGCTGGATGGAACAACGATCACTTTAAAAAAAGACACAGATTATACAGTCACATATAAGAATAATAAAATGCCAGGCAAGGCAACGGTCGTAGTAAAAGGTAAGGGTGATTATACCGGAAGCGTAAGCAGAACGATCACGATCGCACCGACGGCAACGGTGATTTCTTCGGCGACAAATACAGAAACCGGAATCCGGCTGAAATGGAAAAAGACGACAGGCGCAGAGAAATATATCATATATCGTAAAGCGGGAAATGGCTCCTGGAAGAAATATAAGTCGGTAAAGGCGGCAAATGGATGTTCCTTTACAGATACTAAAGTTACAAATGGAAGCAAATACGCATATAAGATACGGGCGTATGCGGATGGTGTATATGGAGCATACAGTTCTATACACACAATATACCGGGTAAAACAGCCGGCCCTGAAAGTGAAAAAGACAGGAAAAGGCAGACTGAAGTGTTCCTGGAAGAAGAATACGAAGGCGAACAGTTACCAGATCATGTATGGAACGAAGGCATCCATGCAGGGGGCAAAGACGATCGCGATAAAAAAAGCCGGAACCGTGAAAAAGACTATAACCGGATTAAAAGCCGGAAAGAAATACTATATACGGATCCGGAGCTGTAAAACGGTGAATAAAAAGAAGTATTACAGCAGTTGGAGCAAGACCGTAAATATCCGGGCATGATCGGGATCGTAGAAGATGAATAAACATGCAGATGCCCGGAAAGCAGAAATTACAGGTACAATAAATACCGTATGACAGAAAGTAGCAGCATATGAAGTTCATTAAAAAAAATATAAAAAAAATAATTGGTATTCTGGCGGTGGTGCTGATCCTTACCGTGGCATTCTGGTATGGTGGAAATGCACCGGGTTCCAGAGGCTTTTCCGGATTTGGAAATCAGCATACGGAATTCCGGAATTCGACCGAACTGGCAGAAACTGAAACCGGTCAGGAGAAAACCGGAAGGTCATCGATGACGGAATCGGAAACAACAGACGGTCAGGACGCTGATAGTCAGGATACAGACCGTACAGATGAGACATCAGAAGGAGTGGCAACAGAAGATGGACAGGATCCATATGGTCCGGATGGACAAGGCTCCTCAGGGACGACAGAGGTTCTGACCGAACAGCCGACGACGGAACAAACGACTGAAACAAAAGAACCGAAAACAACGGAACAGCCAACGACGGAAGAAGAACCGGGGCAGAATACGACAGAAGCTCCAACGACGGAACGGCCGGCGCATCAGAAACCGGAGAAGCCTGCAACAACGGAAGAACCGGAAACGACAGAGCAGAAGCCGACCGAGGAGCAGACATATACTTGCACGATATCGATTAACTGCGATAATATTCTGAAAAATTGGAATATGTTAGATAAGAGCAAGCAGTCCTGTGTACCTACCGATGGCTGGATCCTGAAGGAAGTCGAGGTAGAATTTAAAAAGGGACAGACCGTATTTGATGTATTAAAGGATATTACGAAAAAAAAGAGTATACAGCTTGAATATTCCTTTACTGCATTATATGGAAGCTACTACATTGAGGGAATCCATAATCTGTATGAATTTGACTGCGGAGAATTATCCGGTTGGGAGTATTGTGTCAATGGGAAGTTCCCGGCATTTGGATGCTCAAAATATGTATTGAAAGATGGAGATAAGATTGAATGGAAATACACCTGTGACCTTGGAGCAGATGTAGGAAATCCATATTTTGAATAACAGACAGGAGAAACAGGTGAAGAAGATCAGAAGGGATGCATTTGCAGACAGTCATCCAATCGTGAATTTGATATATTTTATATTTGTCATCGGATTTGCAATGATGTCGCTTCATCCGGTTAGTTTAGGGATCGCTTTTTGGGGAGCGGTCTCATATTCTATCTGCCTGAATGGCAGACGGGCACTATATCAGAATCTGCGCTATATGCTGCCGGTTGTGATATTGACGGCACTCATTAATCCGGTATTCAGTCATCAGGGGGTGACGATCCTGCGGTATCTGCCGTCCGGCAATCCGCTGACGCTCGAATCTATTCTGTATGGTATAGCGGCTGCTGTAATGCTGGTGACAGTACTGTGCTGGTTCTCATCCTTCAACAGGATCATGACTTCTGATAAAATGATCTATCTGTTTGGGCGGTTGGCACCGTATCTGTCGATCGTTCTGTCTATGACGTTGAAGTTCCTGCCGGAATTTACCGCAAGGATCCGACAGGTATATCAGGCACAGAAAGCGGCAGGCTGTGTGATGTCTGGGAAATATTTTAAACGGCTTCGAACCGGTATGCGGGTGATCTCTTCGGCAGCAACCTGGGCGTTAGAACGGGCGGTCATAACAGGTGACAGTATGAAGAGCCGGGGATATGGGTTAAAAGGCAGGACAGCATATTCGTTATTTCATTTTAGAAAAAGTGATGGCTGCTGTCTGGCCGTGATTCTGGCAGCGGGAAGCTTTGTTGTGGCAGGAATGATCCGGGGCGTGATCGACTGGCAGTATTATCCGGATATAACAGGAAATGGATCAGGCGGAATGGGAACTGCGGTATTTGCAGGCTATCTGTTATTAGTAAGCCTGCCATGTGTGATGCATTTGTATCAGGCAATCCGGGAAAGGAAGAAAAGATGAAATTATATGAGATCGATAATCTGACATTTGCATATCCGGATATTGCATCGGAGAGGGATGATGTTTATCTGAAGCCGGTATTAAAGGATATCGGCCTTTCCATAGAAAAGGGCAGCTTTGTCATTGTCGCAGGTGGTTCCGGAAGTGGGAAGACGACATTGCTCAGACAGTTGAAATCCGTTTTGACACCTCGTGGAAAACGGGAAGGAACTGTCTGTTTTCAGGGGAAAAAACTTGGAGACATAGATGATCGTGTACAGACGGAGCAGATCGGATTTGTTGTACAGGATGTAGATGCACAGCTTGTAACGGATAAGGTATGGCATGAGCTTGCATTTGGGTTGGAAAGTCTTGGATATGATAATGCCTTTATTCAGAAGCGGGTAGCGGAAATGTGTTCGTTCTTTGGTTTGGATGGGATTTTTCACAAAAAGGTAAATGAATTGTCCGGTGGACAGAAGCAGTTGGTAAACCTGGCGTCAGTCATGGCAATGGCGCCGGAGGTGGTGATCTTAGATGAGCCGGCAAGCCAGTTAGATCCAATGGCAGCGAGGGAATTTTTCCAGTGCCTGTATCGTATTAACCGGGAACTTGGAACTACGGTGATCCTGACAGAACACAGACTGGAGGAAATCTGGCCGATGTGCAGCCAGTTCATTCTGATGGAAGATGGCAGAGCGATCTATGATGGAAGCATTGCAGATGGCGTGGTGCTGTTGGCACAGAATGCACCGGCAATCGAGATCCCTGCGGCATGCAGGATAGCATTTGGATTGTCTGGTTATGGAGTTTCAGACTGTCCGGTTACAGTTGCAGAGGGCAGAGAATGGCTGCGGCAGTATGATGAAGACCATGAACAGGCGATAGCAAAGGGACAGGCAGAGCGGGCGGATACACAAGGGAAAAACCAGACAGCGGAGAACGTGATCGATATTAAGGATGTATTTTTTCATTATCCATCCATGGAGAAAGAGGTATTGTCCGGACTTACCTTGTCGGTAAAGCGGCAGGAGATTCTTGCCATAAATGGTACAAATGGATGCGGAAAGTCAACATTGTTATCCCTGATCGCAGGAAACTACCGGCCGGACAGAGGCAGGATCCGGCGGGAGAAGCAACTCCGGATCGGATATCTTCCGCAGGATCCCAAGCTGTTATTTACTGCAAATACAGTTGGAGAAGAACTGGGACTGATCCGCAGACATGGGACGTTTGAGGTGGCGGAGCAGGAGATTTCGAAGGAAACGATCTGGAAAAGTATTCATTTCTGTCGGCTGGAATCTGTACTGACGCAGCATCCATATGATCTGTCAGGGGGAGAACAGCAGAGACTTGGACTTGCAAAGGTACTGCTTGCTGCTCCGGATGTGATACTGATGGATGAACCGACAAAGGGCATGGATGCAGCATTTAAAAAACGGTTTTCGCATATGATGAAGAAGCTTAAAGCTTCCGGACATACGATCGTGATGGTAAGTCATGATATTGAATTCTGCGCAGAAACGGCTGACAGGATCTGTCTGATCTTTGATGGCAGAGTGGCAACGGTTGCGGGAACAAACGATTATTTTTCAGGAAATGAATTCTATACGACTGCGGCAGCCAGAATAGCAAAAGAAACAATCCGGGGCGCTGTAACGGTTGAGGATATCCTGCATGTATATGGCAAAACCGGTGCATGGGATTACCCGGATGACGATATAGATGACGGAACTGTATGGACAGATGCCGGGAACAGACAGGAAAATGACGAAGTAGAGACAGAAGAAGACCGGATAGGAAGCGGCGCTCAAAGCGAGATATCAATACAGGAGAAAAAAACGGAAAAAATGTCATTTGTCCGAAAACTGGGACTTCTCCTTACAACGGTTATCATGGTGTTCTGCTTTTATAAGACAATGACACAGGCGGATCTGACGCGTCTGATCGAGGATGGAGCGGTGACCGGAGAAGGTATACAATATCTGATCTTGTATGGTATATTTATATTAGCAACGGTCATATATATTCTGTTGCTGCGTCCGGTCGGAAGAAACAGGGATCAGGATATTGACCTGCGCAGAAGGAACCGGATCAGCAGAAAAAAATTGATCATAACGGTTCTTTGTATTGCAGCAGTGGCAGGAACGATCTGGTTTGGCAAGACGGTTCTGTCAGACCGGAAGTATTATTTTATTTCCCTTCTGGTTCTGATCGAAATGATGATACCGTTTCTCACAGCCTTTGAGACAAAGGCACTGGGAGCACGGGATATTGTAACGGTGGCAGTTCTGTGTGCGCTTGCTACAGTCGGAAGAACAGCATTTTTTATGATACCGAATTTTAATCCGGTTATGGCGATCGTGATCATCAGCGGGGTAGCATTTGGATGTGAGACCGGATTTGTGACCGGAGCGGTGACGATGCTGGTATCGAATATGGTATTTGGACAGGGACCGTGGACACCATGGCAGATGTTTTCGCTTGGCCTGGTTGGTTTTGCGGCGGGGCTTGTATTTAATAACAGCCGGGTCAGAAGTCAGAATGTGACGAAACTTGGCCTGTGTATCTTTGGCGGCCTGTGCTGTATTCTGATCTATGGCGGTATCATGAATCCGGCGTCTGTGATCATGTGGCAGCCGGCAGTGAACTTTAAGATGATCGTGGCAGCGTATGTAACCGGCTTTCCGTTTGATGTGGTACAGGGATTTGCGACGGTTCTGTTTCTGTGGATCATGGCTCGGCCATTTTTGCTGAAATTGGACCGGATCAAAATAAAATATGGAGTATTGTGTGAGGTAAAACAGCATGCTTAGAAATTGTAGTCTGGAAGAGATATCGGATGGTCGTTTATATGATCAGACGGATATGGTAAAAGCATATTGTAATGAATGTAAAGGGTGTCATGCCTGCTGTGAGGGAATGGGAAATTCCATCATCTTAGATCCGCTGGATGTGAGCAGACTGACAAAGGAGACAGGTAAGAGTTTTGAAGCTCTGCTTGCCGATACGATAGAGTTAAATGTTGTAGATGGGCTGATCCTTCCAAATATCAAGATGGTAAATGGAGCATGTACTTTTTTAAATGCAGAAGGCAGATGTGGGATCCATGCGGCAAGGCCGGGATTCTGCAGACTGTTTCCGCTTGGCAGATATTATGAGGATGGCGGATTTAAATATTTCCTTCAGATCCACGAATGTGATCGGGCAGGCAAGGTGAAGGTCAAGGTATCAAAATGGATCGATACACCGGATCTGCCGAGATATACAGAGTACATTAATGCGTGGCATGATTTTCAGAAGCAGGTGCAGGAGGCATTTGCACGGATCCGTATGCAGGACGGGGAAGAAGAAAGTAAAAATGCACAGATCAAGCAGATGTGTATGTATATACTGAATATCATGTATGTTGCGAGATATGAGGAGAACCGGGATTTTTATGAGCAGTTTGAGATGCGATTGGAGCATCTGAAGGAACTGCTTGAGTCAGGAATCTAGAAAACAGATCCTGATCGGGAACGGTATAAATGCGGATAAGAGGCGGGGAGTGTGAACGATGGTAAAAAGAGCATATAAAAGGCTGGTATTTTATATAAGTATATTTGTGATCCTTATGGCAGGCGTGATCCTGATCTTCTGTGCAAGAGAGATCCGGGAGACAACGGAGCAGGTGGATGATGAGATGAACAATAATATAGATTATGCCGCTATGTCCTGTCAGAACTGCCTGTCGGATGCGATCGATATTCTGACAGTGAATTATTTCACAGTGCAGTATATGCATGAGTCGGGATATAGTATGGATGAGTTCCGTACATATTTTACCGAACAGACCGATTATCTGAAAAATGAAGAAAGTATGCAGTATCTGGGGATTTATGGATATATTGACGGAGAACTGATGCTGAGTACTGCATGGGAGCAGCCAGAGGGATATCGGATCGAGGATCGTTCCTGGTATCAGGAGATGAAGCAGAATGGTACAGAACTTACGATCACGACACCATATCTGGATATGAAGACGAACCGGCAGGTGGTATCCGTTGGACGTATGTTCCGGGACGGTTCGAACCTGATCGGTGTAGATGTTGATCTGGAGGATCTGTCAAATCTTCTGAAAGAGTTGGATGCAGGAGCGGGTGAAATCTATATTGTTGATCAGACCGGAAGCATTATTGCGGGGGAGAATCCCGCATTTATGGGAAAAACACTGGACAGCATATATCACAGAACGGGCGCATATGAGAATTATGTTTCAGATATTGATAAGGAACTTGCGTTGGAGACAGAAGGTACTGTCAGCTATAAGACAGACAGTGCATGGATATCTGTGAAACCAATCCTGGATAACTGGTATGTGGTTGCGATCGTGGATAAGAATGAAGTCAGCAAACTGGCAGCAAAAAATGCAATCCCTTCTGCGGTGACACTGACTGTTGTACTGCTGGTATTCTTCATGCTTTATATGAACCTGTTTGTCCGTGTATACCGGACGGGAAAAAAAGGCAGAGCTTCGATCGGAGTTGAGCGTTATGCCTCTGGTTCTGTTCTGCAGGATGATAAGCGGGTGAAAAAGGTTGTATTTTATGTATATATCCTTTTTGCCACATATTTTATTATGATGTTTTATCGGTTCCAGAAAGCCCCGATGTTCGTTATTGTGACATTGGCAATTATGTTGATTAGCTTTCTTGTGACTTTTATCAGAAAGACTACGGTAAAGATACATGGATTATGCATGTCGGGCTGCCTATTCGCAATCGTTGCGATGTACGGACTGATTCCGGGTGAACATAACCGCCTGACCGATATGTTTCTTGCGGCAGCCGTTGTTGTGTCATTGTACCAGAAGATGGAATTGAATATATTTATGCTGATCAGTACCATCGTTTATTATTTGTATATGGTCCTTGCCGGTCGCTATATATCACAGACAGGTTCATTCGATGTCAGCGAGACGATTTTGGATCTGCTTATCATATTGATTGGCAGTCTGATGCTTCTTGTGGTGATCGCATGGAACAAGCAGCTTCAGGTCCGTTTGAAACAGAAGGCAGAAGAAGCGGAGACTGCGGCGAACAGCAAGTCGGCATTTCTTGCTAACATCTCACATGAGATCCGGACTCCGTTAAATGCGATCCTGGGTATGAATGAACTGGTGCTCCGGGAGAGCAGACAGCCGCATATCAAGGAATATGCCATGTATATCAAGAATTCCGGTAAATCGTTGCTTACGATCATCAGTGATATTCTGGATCTGTCCAAGATCGAATCCGGAAAGGTATATCTGGTGAACGAGAACTATTCACTGAGCAGCCTTGTGGAGGATGTCGAACGATCCATCCAGAAGCGTATTATGGAAAAAGGGCTGGAACTTAAGATCTATGTAGAACCGGAGCTGCATGAGAATCTGAAGGGTGATGAGGTGCGTATCAAACAGATTATCATGAACCTTTTAACAAATGCAGTAAAATATACAGAAAAGGGTGAAGTTCGTCTCTATATCACAGGAACCGTTGTGGATAATAAACAGGACCTGACGATTGAAGTTTCCGATACCGGAATTGGTATGCGGAGTGAGGATATGGATAAGCTGTTTACAAATTTTGAACGACTGGATCTGAAGAGGAACCGCTCAGTTGAAGGTACTGGACTGGGACTTCCGATCACCAAGAATCTGCTGGTTGCAATGGGTGGAGATATTACAGTCAGCAGTGTATATGGTGAAGGTTCCACGTTTACGGCAACGGTTGGACAGGAGATCGTAAATGAAGAACAGATCGGGGATTACAGAAAGAAATACAAAGAAAAGCTTCATCATGAGGTTCGTTATCATGAGTCCTTCCATGCAGAGGATGCCCGGATCCTGGTTGTAGATGATAATGAGGTTAATCTGAAGATCGTGGTCGGACTTGCAAAGAATACAAAACTTCAGGTCGATACGGCACTTAGTGCGGCGGAAGGCCTGAAGCTGATTCGCCAGCATTCCTATCAGCTTCTGCTGATCGATCATATGATGCCGGAGATGGATGGAATCGAGATGCTCCAGCATGTGAAGACCATGGATGGCGGTATCTATAAGGATATTCCGGCAGTTGCGATCACGGCAAATGCATTATCGGGTGCAAAGCAGACTTATCTGGATGCCGGTTTCTGCGGATATCTGTCGAAGCCGATCGATCCGGAACGCTTTGAACAGATCATAAAAGATAATCTTCCGCAGGAATATGTAACGGAATGTGGAGATGGGAATGGAGATACTGCCACAGAAGGACAGGAAACAGACGGCACATCGGATCCAAAGCAGGAAGAAGAATGGAGCATACCGGGAATTGATATCGCGAAAGCCTTATCCTATATTGGCGGAAGCAGAGAACTGTATATCAGTCTGCTGCAGACTTATCTGGATGGAAGTGAAGAACGGATCCGGAAGCTTGAAGAATGTAAGAACAAAGAAGACATCTTTAATTATGATATAACGATCCATGGTCTGAAGGGAATATCCGCAAGCATTGGTGCAGATTCTATGGCGATAGCCGCTGCAGGGCTGGAAGAAGCCTGTAAGGATCCACAGACGGCAATGACGTACATTCAGATGAATCATGACCAGGCAGTAAGCCGGTACCGGGAGCTTCTGGAGCAGATAAAAAAATGGCTTGCGAATATAGAAACAGATGGTAAAATAGAAAAAGAAGCGGTCACAAATATAACGGAGATGCTTACGATCATCAGTGATTTAAAAACTGCTGTTTTTGAGTATAAAGAGAAAGCTGCATGCACCTGTCTGGAACGATTGTACAAGACAGAGATACCGGAGTTAGCAGATGAAATGGGTGCAAAGTATTATGGAATACTCGATAAGCTGTATCAGTATGTTTCGGATTATGATATGGATAAAGCTTATGAACTGGCAGAAAAACTGGAAACGGATATTAGGAGGATACTTAAGTGAAACGAACAGTATTGGTTATAGATGATGATAAGATGATACTTGATATGATCCAGGGAATCCTGGAGGACAAATTTGAAGTATCAGCCGTGAATGATGGACAGAAGGCGTTCCGTGTCCTGGAACGGATTCATCCGGATGTCATCCTGCTTGATCTGAAGATGCCGGGTATGGATGGATATGATGTGATATCCAGACTGAAAGTAAATCAGGAATATAAGGGTATTCCGGTTATTTTCCTGACGGCAGTTACAGACGAGTATTCAGAGACAAAATGCTTTGAAGCAGGAGCGGAAGACTATATCTGTAAACCATTTACAGCGAATGCATTAACAGCGCGGCTTGAACGTGTTTTGAATATTCATGAGTGTGTAAGGGTATAAGAAACGATGGGAAAAGAGACAAAGACAAATGCGATGCGGATTCTCGATCGTATGAAGATTCCGTATACGCTCAATCAATATAACTGTGAAGAATTCATTGATGGTGTGCATATTGCAGATATGCTCGGACAGAGTTATGAGGAGAGCTTTAAGACGATCGTAACAGTTGGAAAGAGTCAGGGCTATTATGTATTTGCATTACCGATCGACAAAGAGATCGATCTGAAAAAAGCAGCCAGAGTGGTTGGCGAGAAGAACCTGGAACTGCTTCCTGTGAAAGATATTAACAAGGTTACCGGCTATATCCGCGGCGGCTGTACACCGATCGGCATGAAGAAAGCATATCCGACCGTGATCCATGAAAGTGCGGAAACACTTCCTCAGATGATCGTATCCGGTGGACGTCTGGGTGAACAGATCATGCTGAAACCGGATGACCTGCTTCGTGCGGTGAATGGCAGGTATGCGGATATTATTTCGGAGAAATAAAAAAATATCGGATGAAGAAAAAGAACGGGTTGTTATGACCTGTTCTTTTTAATTACAAAAAACTTGAATAATAACTAATAAAATGTTATTGCATATAAAAATATGTTACTAAAGGAGGCGCTTTATGATAAATACAATGAATCAAATGTTTGGAAATGATTTTGAAATGAAAAAAATTGAAAAAATAAAGGGACTTCCGGTTTATATGCTGTCCCAAAGAAGCATTTACGAGGTATCGGATAAAGAAAATGCATTTATATTAGTTAAATTAGCAGATTCTGAAAAATTTGGCGTAATTGCTTAAAAAAAACAGCAAATGCAATATGAAGAAAAGACAAATTTGCCTGTTGCTTATTGGTTTGAAAATATTACCAGAGCTCAGCGGGATGCACTTATTGGGCATCGGATTCCTTTTGTGGCGGATGATAAACAGATGTACCTTCCATTTTTGGGAATCGCAATACACAATTCATTCAGGAAAAAGAAAGAAATAAAAACCGAAAAAATGATGCCTGTTACACAGAGCTTATTTTTGTATTTAATATACGAGTGCAAAAATAAGAAAATTATGAAAAAACAGGCTGCAGAATATCTGAATGTTACAAAGACATCGATTACAAGAGCCAGTGAACAACTAGAAAAGATGGGACTGATATGTCAGAAAACAGATGGAAAAGAATGTTATATGTGGACCGAGGATAGTGGCTATCAATTATTTATAAAAGCAAAACGATATCTGATCAATCCGGTGCAGAAGTCGTTTGTAGTAGAGAATCTGAATCAGTTTACCGACATGCCTGTATCAGGCGAAAGCACTCTTTCTAATTATTCGATGTTGAATCCTTCGGTTATTGAAAGTGTTGCCATTGATAAATCTATGGCAAAAGAATATACATTTAAAAAAATAGATGAAAGATGGGAAGATAATAAGGATATGATAAGAATTGAATTTTGGAAATATAATCCTGATCGGTTTTCAAAAAATGGCATGGTAGATCCTATATCTTTATGTATGTCTTTATCAGATGTAGAAGATGAAAGAGTTGAAGGCTCGATTGAAGAAATGTTGGAGGAATATGCATGGTAGTTGGGATAGATACATTTCGGGAGAAATTTAAGGCATATGTAGATTGTTATACAATTATTGGAGAAACAGCATGCGATATTATTAAATGATGATTTTTATAATTTTATGTTACAGGGACGTAAGATTATAAATGACATATGTGTTCTGGGAGCAGAATATCTGATACCTTTTAAGATGTATGCCTGGTTAGACTTGAAAAATAAAAAACAAAACGGTGAGCATGTAAATGAAAAAGAAGAGGCAATTACAATTCTTCATGAGTTATATTCAGTATAAAAATATATTATATATGAATACATAATAAGGAAAATAATATTTGTATAGAAAAAGGAGAATGAGTATCGAAAACTCATTCTCCTTTTAAAATCTAAAATTCAGATCCTGTTATTTTGCATGATGAATGGCGGGTATGCGGATCTTGGTGATAAGATTTGTCAGGCGGTTTAAAATCAGCGCCAGTACGATGGATATAGCAACCATGATCAGTTCGTATCGTCCATAACAGGTATGGTAGCCGTAATCTCTCATAATGCCTCGTACAGTAACGTGCGTCAGATATAATTCCAGGGAATATTTGCCAAACCACTCAAAAAACTTTTTTATGCAGTTATGTAATTTCTCAAAACGCTTCAATTTACCAAATAGAATTGCAATTAAGATACATGCACTGATATTAAGAAAAGCAGCGGAATATCGCGCAAATATAATTTTGCTGCCCTTCCGAAATTGGATTGCGAATAAAGATAAAAGCATCAAACCATATGTACCATAGGATATAGGGCGCTTTTCATAGGAGTATTTACCAATAAAGCAGCCAAGACAGAAAAATGGAATACGTAATAAAGCCAGATTGATATTGCTGAAAAAGCCTTTATTTGATAATTGGACTACTATGGCTATCATAGTGAAAAATGTGAAAAGATTGATCAGACGCATTTGTTCGGATTCTTCATCTGGCGCTTTATCCAATACCCGGAATATGAATGGAAAAATAAGATAACAAAAGCATATTAACAGGATATACCAGAACCATGCCATTCCCCGTGTAAAAAATGAATAGAAAAATATATCAGAAAAAAATGCCTTTATTCCTGTTTTTTCAAAGAAAAAATCATTCCAGCAAAGAGCGGGTATAGATACCAGAAAATATGGAATCAGGATTTTGGTAAATCTCCGCTTATAAAACTGGGAAATATCCGGATGCTTTTTCATTGCGTAGTATAAACCAAAACCGGATAAGAAAAGAAAACCGTCTACACTTGAACTGGTGATATAGTTACGGAAAAATTCTACCCATCCGTTTTTGTGGACGTGATAGATGCCACAGTCCTCCACATAATGAAATACTATAATGCATATAATAGATATTCCCATCAGAACACCACGGTAATTGGAGATGATATCCCATGTGTTTTTCTTTTTTGTTGTAATTGTTTTCATAGATAAAACCCTCTTTAATATATTTTTAAGTCAAATATGTAAAAATAATCATACAGCAAAAAAAGCGACTTGTACATAGGTGGATTCTTAATAAATATAACAGGTACTTGTCTGCGACAGGGATATGATTTATAATAAGCCTAATTATGTTTACAAATAATAGAGGAGTTAGGAAGAGATGCGTTTAGGCGGATTGAAAAAGTTTTTTAGTAGAGATACAGATGAAAAACTTGAAATAGAGATTAAAACAGAAGAACGGGATATAGAGCAGGAAAAACAGGCACTGGAGCAGGAACGCCTGGAGGAAAAGGAACGTCAGCAGGCATTGATCGATGAGAAAAATGCGAGAGAGGTAGCAGAGGTTCACCAGATCTGCGCGGGAAAAGAAAAGGACAAGGTATGGGCGTTCTGTGCCGGACAGTACAGTAATGATTTTCGGGGAAATCCAAAATATCTGTTTTTGTATATCAATAATTATAGAAAAGATATTGTTCCATACTGGCTGTGTGATGATGTAGAACTGATCGAGATGATCCGTGGTATGGGCTTTCATGCATATCGCATGGGAACACCTCAGGCAGAAACGATCATCAGCTATACCGGCGTACTGGTTTCTGAGCAGGTAAAGGCATTTATTCCGGATGGACTGGAACAAGCAAAGTATCTGAATCTCTGGCACGGTGTTGGCGGTGTAAAGGTTGTAGAGCGTAAGATCAAAGAAGGACGTTTACTGCCGGAACTTGCAAAGAAATATATTGCAAGAAATGAATATTATCGTACCTATGAATTATATCTGGCACCATCTGCATTTATCGAGAATATAGCAAAGGCGGAGCTTGGATTAACGGAGAAGCAGATCGTAAGAGCCGGATATCCAAGATGCCTGTATCAAGCGAATTATAAGAAGATTGAAACATATGATCATGATCTGATCGGACAGAAGGGGCTTCCGGAGGATACCAAGATTGTTGCATATACACCAACGTATCGGAATAATCCGGATGGTGAGCTGTTCTCCAAGGCAATTCCGGATATTGACCGTATCATAGAGGTATGTGAGAAAGAGCATCTGTTGATGATATTTAAGATGCATCCGCTGCTTGAAAAGGAACAGGGCTTCCTCTGGGCAAAGCAGAGATATGCAGATTGTAAATGGCTTTTGTTCTGGGATAACACCAATGATTTCTATGAGATCTTGGATAAGATCGATCTGTGTATCATGGATTATTCCTCTATATTTACAGATTTTATTGCGGCAGGCTGCAAGCATTTCCTGCGGTATGCGTTTGACTTTGACAATGACGATCTGGATTTCCCGATGGATTATGATGAGGTTACACCGGGACGAAAATGTAAGAATTTTGATGAATTGGTTCAGGCACTTTCGGAATATGAGAAAGACGACATCAGCGATAGTCTGGATCGGATCAGTAAGCTGTACTGGGAGTATTCTACTTCAGACAGTATGGATAAGATCATTGACAGCACGATCGCATTTGTACCGGAGAAGGTAGAGCTTCCAACTCTGTATAGCTTTGATATCTTTGATACGCTGTTTTCCAGAAAGGTACTCGATCCGGTTGGCATCTTCTACTATGTACAGGAAAAAATGCAGGAGGATGGAGGGTTCCAAAGAGCGCTTGTTCTGAATTATCCATCGATCCGTAAAACATCAGAAGCAAATGTAAGAGAATATTATAATAAATCAATTGCACTTCGTGAATCAGAAAAGGTTGAGATTCAGTTTGATGAGATCTTTGCCCGTATGGCATCCGTATATAATCTGACAGATGAGCAGGTACAGAAGCTAAAGGCTTGGGAGCTGGAATGTGAATATGACAATGTAATCCCGTTGCCGGAGCAGATCGATATGATTAAGAAATATCTGGCACAGAAAGATACGGTTATTCTGGTCAGTGATATGTATCTGCCGAAGGATGTGATCCTTGAGATGCTCCGCAGAGCGGAGCCGATGTTAACAGAACTGCCACTGTATCTGTCCTGTGAATATGGAGTTCAGAAGGTATCACAGCAGTTATTCTTTGAAGTATTTGCAAGTTTTGAACCATATTATGATTTTAAGAAGTGGGTTCATTATGGTGACAATCCGATTGCCGATCACAATCCGCCAAGAAAGATTGGAATCGAAGTAAGACAGGTTGCAAAACCGGAATTTTCCGATATTCAGACACAGTTGGTAGAACAGCTTGGAACGTATGATTCCTATCTGGTGGCTGCACTTCAGACCAGAATGGCTGCAAAGGCAGTATATACAAGAGATGAATTTGTATCCACATTTGTGACGATCTGCATGGTTCCATATGTAGACTGGGCGCTTCGGGATGCAATCAGAAGAGGATATCAGACGTTATATTTCATTTCCCGTGACGGACATCCATTGAAACGGATCGCAGATGCGATCATTGAGGCGCGGGGACTTAACGTAAAGACAAAATACATCTATGCATCCAGAAGAACATGGAGAATCCCTTCTTTTATCCATGAGGTTGACCGTGAATTCTGGGAGCCATATGGCAGTTTTGGAAATATCACTTCTAAGGACAAGCTGTTAAAAGCAATGGATCTGACAGACCGTCAGTTCCGTAAGTTTTTCCCGGCGGTTGTTTTGGATGGAGTTAATTTTACAGATAAGAAAGTATTAAATGGTCTGATCGACATATTTAAAAAGTCCGAAAGCTATAATCAATATTTGATGAAAAAGGGAGCAGAAGAACGTGTACTTGTCAGCAGATATCTGGAGCAGGAGATTGACCGGACAGAGAAATTTGCCTTTGTGGAATACTGGGGCAGAGGTTATACACAGGACTGCTTTGTCAGACTGTGGCATGATATTGTAGGGGAAGAAGTGGATGTACCTTACTATTACAGTAGAACGGTACTTCCGACGATCGGTCATTCCGTACGATATAATTTCACGACCAATAATACGGCACAGTTCTTTATGGAAGGTATCTTTGCCAATATGCCATATAAGAGTATTGAGAAATACCAGGTTATAGATGGTAAGGTAGAACCGGTCATTGTTCCGGTTCCACACGATACGAGCCTTTTTGACTCCATGCAGAGACTTCTTCCGGAATTTGCATATCAGTATGCGAAGCTTCCACTTCATACACCGGAAGATACAGACCGGATGCTGTATGAATTTGCATTGAATTATTATAGAAATAATCTGGAAAATGAGGAATTTGCTGAGCAGATCGGTGGGCTGGTAGATTCGATTTCCCTCTATGGTAAGAAGCGTGAATTTGCACCGCCATTTACCATGAAGATGTTAGACAGCTTTGCGTCGAAGGAGAAAACCCGTGGAATGGGAAGTGTTACGACGAGTATCACCATGTCTGTAACCCGTGCTTCGGAAGAAGTAAAGAGACGGTATTTTGAGATGTACCAGATCATGCCGGGTGATGGATATGCTTCCGGTAGACTGTTATCAGAAGGAGAACTGGAAGAGAACAGAAAATACAAAGAGAAATACGAAGAGATCAAGGAGCGTGCAGAGCGATTTGCCGAATTATATGACGAGGCATCGGATGTATACGGTATTGAGAACAAGATCGTATTTGTAACAAATGCGAAGAATTTTACATCCGGATATCTTGGCAAGATGGCAGAAATGATGAAAGCACATAAGGAATTTTCGGTTGTTTTGCTTCGCATGGGTAATACCAAAAAGACGGATGAAGAGATTGCAGCGATTGTTGCATCTGCAAGATACATTATTGTTCCGGCAGCGATCCACCTGTTCTGTCGGACATCCTTCAGAATGGGAACAGATATGATCATGCTTCGTGATAATGCATTTAACCTTTATAATCAGGGGTATGAGGTTCGCTATTTCCTCAAATGGAAGCAGAAATATTTTGATTATGTCCTGAATAATGATACGGATATCCTTCAGGTTCCATCGGAACATCAGAGAGCGGAATTTGATAAGCAGTTCTCGCCAAAGGAAATGGATCGGGAAGTTCTGTATGGAAACTGCAGTACGGATATGTATTTTGATAAGGACTTCATCAGTGAGGCAAAACAGAAGCTGCAGGATCTTTTCCCGGAGACAGCAGACAGAAAGGTTATCCTGTACATGCCAACGCTTCGTAGAGTGAATTCCAGCAGCATATGGGCGAGAATCTTCAATATGCAGGCATTAAGCAAACTGATCGGTGATAAGTACTGTGTGGTTGTCAGCCTGAATGCGATCCAGAGCAAGAATGGATTTAAGAATGAACTGGAAGTAGAAGGCTTCAGTAAATGTATTAACAAGAACAATGGTATGACGATCCGTGCCTTAATGGTAGCAAGTGATGTGATCGTAGGTGATTACAGAGATTCCTTCTTTGAGACAACGATTCTGCGTAAGCCGGCATATTCGACCGCCTATGATTATGAGAAGATCATCAAGGGGCTGAATATGTCCCTGCATGCAAATGCATTTGATCAGAACCTGTTCTGCCCGATCGTCAGAACCGAACAGGAGCTTGCGGATCAGTTGAAGCAGATCGATCACTATGATTATCAGAAGATGGATCAGTTCCGGGAGAAGATGTTTGCAAACTGCGACGGACATTCCATGGAGCGTGTGCGTGATTATCTGCTTGCACATTACAAGGATTACGATAATCTGGTTACAAAGGATGAGCAGAAAAAGAATAAAGAATTTTATGAGAAATATCAGGAGCTGAAGAAGGTTGCGGATGAATTTGCAGAGGCATATGAGCTGGTCGTTCCGGAAACGGATATTGTAGATCAGATCGTTCTGTTATCTGAAAGAGCACTCACAAAGAATGATCCATTGTTCCAGTTGAAGGAATATCTGAAGGAACAGAAGATCTCCTGTAAGGTATTAATGCTGGATCAGAAAAAGAAGGATCTTCTGCTATTAGCAAGGGAGCTTGCAACAGCAAGATATATTGTGACTTCAAAACCTGTTTCGATCCTGTGTCGCTGTGAACTTCGGGAGGAAACAGAGCAGATTATGTTGCCGGAGCTTGCATTTTCATTATATAAGAAAGAACTTCAGGCTGTTGATGAGATCAGGTGGAAGAGAAAGGGTGCGCATCTTGCTGCACAGAATCCGGTTTCGGTGCTTCAGATTCCGTCTGAAGGACAGGAAGATCTGTTCCGTAAGACCTATTCCGGAAATGGAAATGTTTATTGTGGACTGAAGGGAAGCTGCAATACGGATCAGTATTTTGACCAGAAGCTGATAGAGGAATCCAGAAATGCACTTATGAAGTTGATACCGGAGCTGAATGGACGTAAGATCATTCTGTATATGCCAAGCTGGAGAAAAGATAAAGAAACCAGAAAGACGGCGATGCTTTCTCTGAGCAAAATGCAGACAGCGCTTCAGGATAAGTACATGGTTGTGCTTCATTTTGATCAGGCAGTTCAGAAGGAAAAGAACCTGAAACAGTACGAGATCCCTGGTTTCTGCAAGGTGCTCGAAAAAGAGATTCCGGCACGAAGACTGCTGATGGCAGCCGATGTGATCGTAGGAGATTACAGTGCTTTATTCTTTGAGAGTGTGCTGCTTGGAAAACCGATGTATTCATCTGCATATGATTATGAGACATTTATAGAAAAAGACAGCATTCAGATGACAGCAGAAGAATTTGCAAATGAAATGTTCTGTCCGATCGTGAAGTCTGCAGAAGATCTGGTGAATGAGATCCGACAGATTGAATCATATGATTATCAGAAGCTGGAAGTATTTAGAAAAGATGTATTTGCTGACTGCGATGGCAATTCAGTCAGACGAGTTGCAGAATATCTGCAGCAACAGAGATAGAAAATGTGACAATAATACAGGAGCCGTTCCCGATTACGGGGAGCGGCTCTTTTTACTTTATAGGAAAGTTTGTCTTATAAAGTAAAAAACTTCAGAAATTTGTTATGCGAAGAGAGCGTTTCTTTACGGAATAAACGAAATATGGGATTCCTGTTTATATTTATAAAGAATTAAGGTGAAAATATATTGAAATGAAGATCCGGTTGTGTATAATATTAAGTATCTATATTCAGGTATAGTAGTTTTCTGCGCTCAAAATTAAAGAGGCGCGTATAATAATATATCTGAAGGAAGCAACAAAAGAGCAAAGAACAACAAAGAAAAAGTGAACAAGAACAACAAATGGAGGTAAAGAGAATGGGAAGGAAAAGCAAAAAAGTAGTTGCGCTTTTACTGGCATTGCTCATGGTCTTCTCAGTTTGTTCACCAATCAGTGGTGGAGCAGGTCTTGGAAGTACCAGTGCAAAAGCTGGAAACAGTGCACAGCCGGCAACGGCATCGGATGCGGAGGAAAGTGAGAAAGGAATCACGCCTTTGGCAAATCCGGATGGCTTGACGCTTAGTGATTTCACGATCAAGGTGAATGGAACTACGGTTTCAGACGATTCCAATGTTAAGAATGGTGATAAGGTTGGAGTTTCATTCAAATGGGCAATCGCAAATAATTCCAGACTTAAGAGTTTTAATGTAGATCTGGCAGCACAGGGAATTACGATTAATGATTATGCAGAAACAGAATTGTATGATGAAACCGGTGTTGATGTTGGTACCTGGTATATTCAGGACGGAAAATGTTATATTACATTAAAAGATGAATTCCTGGATGAAAGTGAGATCAATGGATGGGCAAATATTGATGGCTCTGTTGATTTTGCAGATACTGATCTGGATACAGAGAATAAAGGAACGATCAAGATCGGAGATGCCAGCTTTACGGTCAATGTTGATCTGAATGAGTCAGAAAGCTATGCAGGCTCCAACAAGAGCAAGGGTACTGTAACATGGAATCCGGATGGTTCTATCACACAGTCCTATGAAGTAACGGTCACAGCATATAATGGCAAGGTTACGCTTGGGGATGCAACAGATACGATGGGTTCTGCGCTTACGAATATATCAAATATACAGGTAAACGGAACCGGTTACACAAGCTGGTCAGATGCACAGGCAGCAATGTCAGGCATGGTTCTTGATTCGAAGGATGAATCAGCAAAAACAGCGAAGATCATCTATGATGTAACAGTCAGTGCAGCAGATGTAAAGCAGGCATTTGCGGAAGGTGATGTGAATATCTTCGACAATAAGTTCTCAGTAAAATATAAGACGAATAAGGACAATGACAAGGATACAGGCAGTGTTACAACAGGGCTTAATATCAGAAAACCATCGTTGTCCAAGAACGGAACCTGGAACACGGATGCATCCGGCAAGAAGACATCGATCACATGGACAGTTGAGCTTCAGTTGGGAGATCTGACAAAGGATCCAACCTTTGATATTAATAATGTAGCGATCAAGGATACATTAGGACAGTATCTTACAGCTTCCGGTCTTCCGGCAGGGGTAAGCCTTGCTGATCTGAAGCTTAGTGACTTTACAAAGAATGGTGATACATACAAATTCACATATACAACGGATGTAGCAGATACTGCCTTGGATTCTGCACTTCCGACAGTGCTTACAAATGATGTAGATGTAGATTTTGATGGAACGAAATATAAAAAGACCGGTACCATGCAGACAGATGGCAAGGGTATTCTGGATAAGGAATTTGTAAAAGCAAATGCAGATGGTACATTAACATGGAAGATATCGATCAATATACCTGCATCAGATACGATCACAGAAGTGTCATTAAATGAATCCGATAAATCAAATGGAAGCTGGCAGTCATTTGTGTCTAATGTGGATATTGAGGGAACAAATGTCATCAACAATGGTTCTCTGGTAGCCGGAAATGGAATTGTAGCTTCTGTCACGAAAGCAGATCAGTGGGGTATCCAGTTCCGATTTGATGATGCGTATATCGCATCAAAGAAGGGACAGGTTATAGAGGTTACAATTATTACCAAGCCGGAAAATCTTACAGATGGGGCAAATTTTATTAACCATGCAAATCTGACTTATAAGGATAAGAATGATACAAAGTTCTCTGCGGATGCAGAAGCAAATTATAAATATACAAATAGTCTGGATAAGACAGGAACGGTCAGCACAACAAAACTGAATACGATCGATTATTCGTTATCTATTAATTTATCTGAGATTTCCGATGATCTGAAGGTTGGCGATGTGATCACAGTTACTGATACGCTGCCTGATACGCTGCAGTTTAATGATGATGCTGAGCTGCAGCTGAAAAAATGGGCAAACCAGTGGTATTCACAGGCAGATGGCAGTGCAGCAGCCATCACGGGAAGCATCAGCGGACATACGATCACATACTCGATCCCTGTTACACAGCAGATATTGGATGGTATAGCAGATGTAGCATCGAATACTTCATTTACCAAGTATGTGGCAGAGATTACATATTCTGCATCGGTAGCAGATGATATATTAACAGATTATGTTAAGAATGGAGCATCGATCAATGTTACAAATAATGCAGAGGTTTCCTACAACGGAGAATCCAAGGGAAGCAGCTCCACAACAAATACGATCACACCTGGAGATACAGTCAAGAAGTCAGGTGTATATATTCTGGAACAGAAGAAGAACAACGGCGAATTAACATCTGTCAAAGATCAGGTTGTAGAATATACCGTATATGTCAATACAAATGCGGCTAAGCTTGCAAATGGAGGTACGATCCATGCAGAAGATACAATGGGAAGTGCCTTGTTGTTCCAGGCAGACTCTCTCCATGTCTATGCATATAATGGAGACGGTAATCCGGAAAAGGATGCTTCCAACTGGACAGATATCACATCAAACTGTGCATACTCCTATGATGCAGGAAGCAGAACAGTAAAGATGAATCTGCCGGATGGCAAAGCATTAAAGCTTGTATACCGTGCAGAAGTGAATCAGGTGGTTGGAGGAAAGCTGGATACATCAAATGCATCAAACAGCTTCAGCCTTACAGGTTACACAGGCTCAAAGGGATCAACAAGTTCAACTATTTCAACAACTGTTCAGGAGCCACATGCGGGCGTAGAATCAATATATGGTTCTATTACATTATATAAATATTGGACAAATGGCAACAATCAGATGCAGATGTTAAATGGTTCAGTATTTGCATTATATAAATGTAAGACAAATGCTGCAGGCGAATGGATAAAAGATATTGAGCCTGCTCCGGTTATGAGTAATATCTCATTAGGCGCAGATGGAACTAAGGAAATCAACAGACTTCCATATGATCAGGTATTTGCATTGTATGAAAAGACGGCGGATGATGGTTTCTCTGTTCAGAAGGAGCCATATTACTTCATGGTCAGCAAGAGTAGCAGTGATGTCGTAGCTCCAAGCTGGGTTGATCAGCGGTTTAACAGCGGATATCTGTATTATGAGAACAAGCCGGGCAGCTTTACAGTAGAGAAAACGGTAGATGGAGATATAGATTCTCTGCAGAGCTATGAAGAATTTACATTTGATCTGATGGAGATCAATGCTCCAAGTATGGCGGACGGAAAAGTAGTATACAGTGGAAAATCAGGCGGTGTCAACAGACAGACCACCTCCAGCAAAACGACCGGTGCCGGAAGCTTTGGTGAGATTCAATATACAACAGCAGATATAGGAAAGACCTTCTATTATAAGGTGTCAGAGCAGAAGGGCTCTGTCGATGGAATGACTTACGACACTTCTTTCTATATTATATCTCTTGATGTTGATGCAAATGCAGCCCAGGGTATTTATACGAAGAATGTGTCAGTTAAGAAATATAAATCGGATGGTACGCCGATTGCAGGAACTTATTCTGCAAGTGCCTTAGGATTTGACAATTCAACTGCACCACAGAAGGGCGATCTGAAGCTTGAAAAGATAGTAAGCGGTGATTATACACCAACAGCGGGAACAGTCTATAAGGTTTCAGTAAAAAATAAGGCAACAAACAAGTATTACGATAAGGACAGCAAAGAAAGTACTTCTCAGGTATATATCGAAGTACCGGCAAATGGAGAAGTAACGATCAAGGATCTTCCAATTGGAGATTATACAATAGCTGAGAATGAAACGGATGCAGCAAAAGCTGGTTATGCATTAACAGTAACCGGAACGGGGGATGTTAAGGTAACTAAGGATACAACCACGACCGCAACCGTAACGAATACTTACACCCAGGATAAGGGAAGCTTAACCGTAGCCAAGGCAGTTGTAGGATATGACTTTGGAGCAGCAGGCAAGAACTTTACAATTTATGTAACAGATGCAAATGGAAAGTATGTCAAAGAGGATGGAAGCATAACAGCAACCAAGACAGGAATCAGCGTGCCGGCAAACGGAAGCGTAACGATCAATGACATACCGGTAGGAACCTATACAGTAGCCGAGAATGAAACGGATGCAGCAGAAGCTGGTTATGCATTAACAGTAACCGGAACGGGGGATGTTAAGGTAACTAAGGATACAACCACGACCGCAACCGTA
>ENA-OQHR01000079-OQHR01000079.1-human-gut-metagenome-genome-assembly--contig:-NODE-79-length-87356-cov-6.126193_pt1 | contig 87356 bp, 67 predicted proteins | sample MGYA00242566_ERZ504725 | MGnify/ENA primary metagenome ERZ504725 (study PRJEB26092, sample SAMD00036217) | human gut metagenome | host: Homo sapiens | study: EMG produced TPA metagenomics assembly of... | reverse complement strand
AGCAACGTCAATACCAACTAAAATAGTCAATTGAAAACACCTCTTGAATAAATATTTGATACTGTTTTAGAACCACGTGCACTCCTTGCAATTGTAGCCTCGTTCTATATAAACCGTCATGCGGTATCTAACTGATTAACAAATTAACAAAGAGACTGTGGTTAGAGCCTTCAAAAAACCATCTAGTGGTAGGAGTTGAAAACTAATCCACAGTATCTAAAACAGCATAGCTTAAATTTTTATTAAAAGCAACCTAAGCTATGACTATATTATACGAGGAGTAACTAAAATGCGTATTGTAATAGCTGGTGCAGGCAAGCTTGGCTTTAGTATTGCACAGCTTTTAGCTGAAGATCAGTTTGATGTAGTAGTTGTAGAAATCGACCCCAAGCGCAAGGACGTCATCCAAAATACTTTGGACGTACTGGCGATTGAAGGCAACTCCTGCAGTCCTACTACCTTTGCTGATCCTGATATCAGTGCTTCCGATGTGCTTATCGCCTGCACAGATAGTGATGAAGTAAATATGGTGACCTGCCTGATGGCCAAGAATCATGGTATTAAGCATACCGTTGCCCGTATCCGCAACGTGGATTATGCTATCCATTCGCCGGAAATGCTTAAGGATGATATGAAAATTGACCTCGTAATCAACCCTGAGCGTATTACCGCAGGTGAAATCGACCATATCCTGATGACACCATCTGCCTTGAACGTAGATGATTTTGCTGACGGCAAGGTGCGTATGTTCGAAGCCAAGGTGAAGGAGGATTCACCTATCGTTAATATACCGCTGAAGGATTTGAATATTCCTAAGGATATCCTGATGGCCATGGTTTTCAGACGTCATCAGATGATAATTCCTCATGGTAATGATTACGTAATTCCGGGCGATAACGTTTACTTCGTAGGCAAGCATGAAGCAATCCGTGAGTTTGAAAATTCCTTCTCCAATACTTATGAAAAGCTGGAGAAGGTTCTCATCATCGGTGCAGGCCGCACAGGTCGCTTTTTGGCTCCCATGTTGGAAAAGCAGGGCATTCAGGTAAAGGTTATCGAAAAGGATAAGGACCGTTGCCAGCTTTTAGCTGCTAAGCTGAAGCGAGGTTTGGTTTTGTGCGGTGACGGTACCGATATCGACCTTCTGATTGAAGAGGGCGTTTCGGAAGCAGACGTTGTTATTTGCCTGACTGAGGATGATAAGCTGAACCTGTTGCTGGCACAGCTTGCTAAGCATCTGGGCGCACGTAAGACCATCGTGCGTGTTGCACGTAACGAATATATCGAGCTGATGGAAAAAGTTGGCGTAGACATCGTACTGTCTTCGCGTCTTTTGAGTGCAGGCGAAGTGCTGCGTTTCGTCCGCAAGGGTGGTATCGTATCCGTATCCCTGCTGGAGGGTGCACAGGCCGAAGCTCTGGAGATTATTGTCGGTGAAAACAGCGATGTAGACGGAGTGGCGGTGCGTGATATGAACCTGCCGCCGGAATGCTTGCTGTGTGCCATTGTGCGTGGTAATGAAGCCTATATTCCTAATGGTAATACTGTCCTGCATGCTAATGACCGCGTAATTCTCTTTATCAAAAGTGAATTTTCCAAGACTACAGTACCGTTATTTGAAGGCCGGGGCGCTTAACTATGGATTCAAGGCTTGTTAACCGTTTATTAGCCAAGCTGACAATAGCATTTTCCAGTGTATTGCTGGTACCGCTGATTGCTGCGTTATTTGCAGATAGGGAGCATATATGGATTTTTATATTTACGCTGATTACAACGAGCACTATCGCCTCGCTTTTTAACCTCTTTGGCAGCAGAAGACCGCGTCAGCGCCTGCGCGTGCGTGAAGCTATTGCGGTCGTAGGCTGCGGTTGGCTGCTGGTCTGCCTGATGGGTGCGCTGCCGTATTTGTTTTTAAATCCGGCGGATCCGATTGCGGCGGTTTTTGAAAGTGTTTCCGGTTTTTCTACTACCGGTGTTACTACCGCACTTTCTTTTAACGATTTTCCGCCCAGTATCCGTGTCTGGCGCTGCTTAACGCACTGGACCGGCGGTATCGGCGTTATTATGCTGTTTATTATCATCATGCCGCAGATGAACAGCGGTACAAGCTACCTGTTCAACGCAGAGCTTCCTGGTGGTACGGCTGAACGTACTTTGCCGAAAATCAAGGAATCTGCCATGATGATTCTCTTAATCTATGTTATTTTAACAGCAGTGGAGGTTGCCTTGCTGCTGCTTGCAGGTTTGCCGATATTTCAGGCGCTGAACCTGGCGTTGGCAACTATGGCGACAGGCGGCTTTTCATATTATCACGATAGCCTGATTTCCTTTAGGTCTGTTTATGTTGAGATTATTGCTATTGTTTTTATGCTGATTGCCAGCATGAACTTTTCTTTGTATTATAAAATCTGGCGTGGCGATTGGGCGTCCGTGCGTCAGGACAGCGAACACAGATATTATCTGCTGATACTCACAACAGCGGCTGCACTTATCTGTGGCAATCTGTATTTTTCCGGTTATATGGATTTTAACGGCGCTCTTCGTCACAGTATTTTCCAGGCTGTGTCTATCGGCAGTACGACAGGTTATGCGTCGGACGACTATAACAACTGGCCCAGCTTCAGCCGCAGCGTTCTGCTGATGCTGATGTTCATCGGCGGCTGCAGCGGTTCAACCGCAGGTGGCATTAAGATTACGCGTCTGGTTATCCTGCTGAAGGCAGGCTGGGCAGAGCTGTTGCGTACTCTGCACCCGCGCATCGTTTATTCCATCAGAATGGGTGAGCGCGAAATCAACCCGATTATCGTCGGCAATATTACGCGTTTCTTCTTCCTGTATATTTTGGTGTTTATTGTGCTGACTATCCTGATTTCCCTGTCGGGGATACCGATAATGGAATCAATGGGCTTGATTGCTGCCTGTATGAGCAGTGTAGGTCCGGCCTTCGGCATTGTCGGCCCGACATCTACCTATAATTGCCTTTCCGATTGGGCACGTTTCATCAGCATTTGGGCGATGATTTTGGGACGTCTGGAAATTTTTACGCTGCTGGTTATCATGCGTCCCGATTTTTGGCGCGACAAGCAGAACTGGTAACAGCAGGAGGTATAAAAGATGAATGCAAAGGTTATAATATATCTCTTGGGAAGAATTTCTACCGGTCTGGCAATTGCACAGCTGTTGCCGCTTTTGATGTCTGTTGTTTACGGCGAATATGCTACCTCCAGAACCTTTATCTTTTCCATAGCGGTAGCTGTTATTTTGGCCGGAATCTTTGATTATTATGGTGACGGTAGAGGAGCACGTAATTTATCCGTGCGCGAGGGTATCGGCACGGTATTCTTTTCGTGGCTTTTGGCTGCTGCCCTGGGTGCGTTGCCATATTGCTTTGACGGCATTTTGAATCCCGCCGCTGCTTACTTTGAAAGTATGTCCGGACTGACCACTACCGGCGCAACAGCAATTGCCAATCTTGATATAGTATCGCGCAGCTTGCTTTTGTGGCGTACGCTGACGCACTGGATTGGCGGTATCGGCATCATCGTGCTGTTCGTTGCGCTCCTGCCGCAGATTGCCGGCGGTGCTGTGTATCTTTTTAATGCGGAGGTCAGCGGCTTTTCCAACAGCCGTATTCTGCCGCGTATCCGTACAACTGCAGTAGCGTTGTTCTATATCTATCTGCTGTTTACGATTATTCTTACCGGTATGCTGGCAATTTTGGGCATGAGCACCTATGATGCTGTCAACCATGCCTGCTCTGCGATTGCTACCGGCGGTTTTTCTACCTATAATGATAGCATTGCGCATTTTCACAGTGCGGGTATTGAGATTGTTACCGGTCTGTTCATGATTTTGGCGGCAGGTAACTTCGCCTTATACTATCAGGTTACGCAAATCGGCCTGAAGGTTTTGTGGCATGATCTGGAATTCAAAAGCTACATTGTGTTGCTGACTATTTTCACTGTTTTAATCAGCATCAACATCATTATGGTGAATGGCTACAGTGTGGCAGACGGTGTGCGTGAAGCCTTCTTCCAGGTGGCTTCCTTCGGCAGTACTACGGGTTATGTTTCGGCGGACTACGACCAGTGGCCGTCTTTCTCTAAGCTAATTTTGGCTGTAACCTTCCTGACAGGCGGCTGCGCGGGCTCTACTGCCGGCGGTATTAAGGTCTGCCGTTTTATCGTACTGCTGAAAACTGTTATGGCGGAGCTGCGTCGCACTATGCATCCGCAGATGCTGCTCAACGTTTACTACGCTAAAAGACGCCTGCCGACAGAAACGATTATCAACGTTAGCCGTTTCTTTTTCGTTTATGTTCTGGTTATAGCTGTTTTGACTATGCTGCTCTGCTTAAGCGGTGTGGACGTAGATGAGGCCGTTTTCGGCGTGGCCTCCTGTATTTCCAGTGTCGGTCCTGCGTTTGGCAGTATCGGTGCTACGGGTAACTATGCCGGTGTTACCGGTATGGGACAGCTGACGCTGGCGTTGGCTATGCTTTTAGGACGCTTGGAGCTGTTTACTGTGCTGGCCTTGCTTCGCGGTGAATACTGGCGCAGCAGCAAGAGATGGTAAAGTGAATATTGTGGGATGAATAAAGTAAATCCGACGTGCTGTAGAAGCGGTGCGTCGGATTTTTTCGCCTACCCCCCGTCTTCCTCCGGAAAACTGTAATATGCGTTACAATTTTAAGTGAATTTAAAAAATTATGAGAAATTTTTCACAAAAAGCAGGATAAATGGGCAATATCAGCGAAATACTTGTCATAACAAATGCCTGATAAAGGGGGATTTATCATGAAAGAGTACACTGGAGATAAGATTAGAAATGTGGCCATTGTGGGTCATGGTGGAGCAGGAACCACGTCCGTTACCGAAGCCCTGCTGTATCGCAGCGGAGCAATCAGCAGAATGTGCAAGGTTGAAGACGGTGCTACCACCACTGACTATGAACCCGAGGAAATCAAGCGTAAGGTCTCCGTTAACGCCACTTTGGCACCTGTTGAATGGCGTGATACCAAGATTAACTTCATCGACACTCCCGGCTTTGCTGACTTCGTTGCCGAGGTTAAAGGAGCTTTTAGAGCAGTAGACAGTGCGTTGATCGTGGTTTGCGCAACCAGCGGTGTACAGGTTGGTACCGAACAATGCTGGAAGCTGGCTGAAGAAGCCGGTTTGCCGCGTATCATTTTTGTCAACAAGATGGATCGTGAGAACGCTGATTTTGATAGCATTTTGGATAACCTGCGTGGTAAGTTCGGTAAGCATGTACTGCCGTTACAGCTGCCTTTGGGCAAGGAGGACAACTTCCAGGGTATTATAGACCTTTACAAAATGAAGGCCTATCGTGCCAACGGTAATGGCTCCGATGAAATAGAGATTCCGGATGAGTATAAAGAGGCTGCTGCTGCTGCCCATGAAAAGATGGTAGAGGCTGCGGTTGAAGCAGATGACGATTGCATGATGCGTTATTTGGAAGGAGAAGAGATTAGCGACGAGGAAATTATGAAATGTCTGATTAAGGGCATTCGTCAGGCTATCATCTATCCTATGCTTTGCGGCAGTGCCTACAAGAACATTGGTCTTGGTCGATTGATGAACGCTATCATCGACTTTACCTATCCGGCAATTTTGAATGACTATATCGTTATGGATAAAGAAACCGGTGAAGAAGAAGTGCGTGATGCCAATGCTCCGATGGCAGCGTTGGTATTTAAGACAACTTCCGACCCCTTTGTTGGCCGTCTAAGTTATTTCCGTGTATTCTCAGGCTCAATTAAAGCAGATAGCGTAGTTTATAACTCCCGCCGTGAAGAAGAAGAGCGTATTGCCAACATCTTCACAATGCGTGGTAAGACTCAGATTCCTATGAAGCAGGTTCCTGCCGGTGATATCGGTGTAGTTGCCAAGCTGCAATATACCTCTACCGGTGACACCCTCTGCGACAAGAATTCTGAGGTTGAATTCCCGCCCATTAACTTCCCGCTGCCGATGTACACCAGAGCAATTTATCCGAAGAAGAAGGGTGATGAGGACAAGATCATGTCCGCTCTGAATCGTCTGATGGATGAAGACCCGACGATTATCGTTACTAAGAACCCTGTTACCAAGGAAACCTTAATCAGCGGTATGGGCGACCAGCACATTGATATAATCATGGAGCGTATGCAGCGTAAATTTGGTGTTGAGGCTGTTCTCAAAGCACCGATTATCGAATATCGCGAAACTATTCGTGGCTCTGCCGAGGTAGAAGGCAAGCACAAGAAGCAGTCCGGCGGTCATGGCCAGTATGGTCACGTAGTTATTAAAATGGAACCCCTGCCGCCCGGAGGTGGATTTGAGTTTGTAGATAAGATTTTCGGTGGCGCAGTACCTCGCCAATATATCCCCGCTGTTGAAAAGGGCATGCGTGAAGCTATGGAAAAGGGTATCCTTGCAGGCTATCCGGTTGTAGATATGCGTATCACCCTGCTTGATGGTTCGTATCATACTGTCGATTCCTCTGAAATGGCATTTAAAACTGCTTCCAATATCGCCTTCAAGAAGGCCATGGAACAATGCAAGCCGGTGTTGCTTGAGCCTATTTACAGCTTAAACGTAACCTGTGCCGATTCTATGATGGGCGATGTTATCGGCGATTTGAACTCTAAACGCGGTCGCATTCTCGGTATGCAGAGCGTAGAAGACGGCTTGAGCGTAGTTAATGCTCAGGTACCCTATGCAGAGATTTCGGAATATGCCGTAGACCTCCGCGCAATTACCCAAGGTCAGGGAACCTTCGAAATGAAATTCGACCATTACGAAGACGTTCCGCCTAAGATGGCAGAAAAAATTATCGCTGAACATAAGGAAGCATAATTAAACCTGCGACAACTGAATAAAGCGTTTATGGGACTGCCGACTGACGTGAGTCAGCCGGCAGTTTGCTGTTGGACTAAGTTTTGTTTCAGCTTCATTTAAGTTATGCCTGCGACAATAATACTGCAGTCGTTGGTATTGACTAAGCGGAATAAATATGCTAAAATCTACAGTTGAGTACGAAAGATGATCGCGGCTGGCTTTAAGCCAGATGAGGAAAGTCCGAGCTCCACAGGGCAGGATGCCGGATAACGTCCGGCGAGGGTGACCTCAGGGATAGTGCCACAGAAATGTGTACCGCCTGCATTTGCAGGTAAGGGTGGAACGGTGCGGTAAGAGCGCACCAGCGGTCTGGTAACAGGCCGGCTAGGTAAACCCCATCCGGAGCAAGACCAAATAGGGGAGGGATGAAGCTGCCCGCTGAGCCTTCCGGGTTGTGTCGCTTGAGCTTGCAGGTAACTGTAAGACTAGATAAATGATCATCACCGCTTCGCGGAACAGAACTCGGCTTATTGAGTACTCATACCCTGCAAAACGGCTGCCTGACGGCAGCCTTTTTTGTCTGATTTTGTTTGAGCAGATTTTTTGGCAGAAGAATAAGTGGTGTAATATAATGAAGAAAAAAGTTTCTTTGGTAGTGCCGGTATTTAATGAAGAAGATAACCTGCACAAATTTTACAAGCATGCTACCGCTGTTATGCAGCAGGAAGCCTATGATTACAATATTATATTTGTCGATGACGGTTCGCATGACAGCAGCGCGCTGATTCTGGCGGAGCTGGCGGCGCAGGACGAGCATGTGGAGGCCTATCTTTTGAGCCGCAACTACGGTCACCAGATGGCGCTTACCTGTGGCCTTGATCATGCCGACGGTGATGCGGTTATCACCATGGATGGTGATTTGCAGCATCCGCCAGAGCTGATTCCGGAGCTTTTGCGCCTTTGGGAAGCTGGCAATGAGATTGTGCAGACTAAGCGCATGGCTACGGAGGATGCGGGCTTCTTTAAGAACCTGACATCCGCAGCCTACTATAAGCTTATCAACATCTTATCTAAGGTAGAGATTACTCCCGGTGGCAGTGACTTCCGTCTGATGGACAGGATTGCGGTTGATGCCTTCAAGTTGTACCGCGAGCGTGCGCGTTTTATCCGCGGCCTGGTAAATACTCTCGGTTTTCGTGTTACTGTGGTAGAGTTTGTGGCACCGCCGCGCTTTGCCGGTCATTCTAAGTTCAACCTGCACAAGATGCTGCACTTTGCGCTAGATGGCATTACGGCCTTTTCTAACCTGCCTTTGCGTTGGGCTTTTTACATAGGCATTGTTTTCGGTATGTGCAGTATTCTGCTTTTGGGCCATGTTTTTTATGTGAAATTTGTGACCAACGATGCCGTTCCGGGGTGGGCAACTACTACTGTCAGTGTTTTGTTTCTTGGAGGAATTCAGCTTGTAGGGATAGGTATCCTTGGCGAATATATTGGGCGTATCTTTGAAGAAATCAAGCATAGACCACTATATTTAGTGGCGCGCCACCTGCAAAAATGTAACAAAATAAACGATAATAAAGCAAAATAAGCGCATTAATATTATAACAAATTAGGATTTTACAGAAACGGTATTTTGTGGTATAATAAATATGTCTTAGAAAAGAAGAAAGGATGTAGGTGCCAGTGGTCAAACGCAAAGTATTAGTTTTCTGTATGACAGTTTTGTTTAGTTTAAGCTGTGCTGTAACAGCTTTGGCTTCCTTCCAACGCGGAGACGATGGACAGGAAGTAGTGGCAATTCAAAAGAGATTGGTAGAATTAAGTTATTCTATTAATAATATAGATGGTGATTTCGGTCCTGAAACTGAAAGAGCTGTTAAAAACTTCCAAGCTGATAAAGGATTAGAGGTTGACGGTATTGTAGGGTCAGCTACCTATAGAGCGCTGATGAACAGGGAGATGCCTCCTAACCGTAGCAATTCCGTTGTACGCAACGTACTGCGTTCTGCTTACAGTGTCATCGGTACTCCATATGTATTTGGCGGAACTACTCCTTATGGTTTTGACTGCTCCGGCTTTACCCAGTATGCATTCGCAAGAGCAGGTGTATATCTGCCGCGTATGGCTGACAGCCAGTTCTACTCCGGCCGTCAGATTTCCATGAGCCAACTTCGTCCCGGCGATTTGATTTTCTTTTCCACATATGAACCGGGTGCTTCTCATGTTGGTATTTATGTTGGCGACGGCAACTTCATTCATGCAGGCACCAGCACCGGCGTAACTGTTTCTTCCGCATTCACCGGTTATTGGGGCGCACGTTATTACGGCGCTTGCCGTGTTCTCTAAGAGTTTCAAGCAGATAGGCTTCGGCTTATCTGCTTTTTCTTATGCAAAGTATTGGAAATTTTATTTATTTATGATATAATAAAACAGGTTATTGGAGTGGGTGATTCATTCTTAATTGACAAGATGGTTAACTCCTGACGGTCCCGCCGCTGTGAAGGCCTTGTGTCTAAGTCAGCAGTCAGCCCATGCTTTATTCTGAATCCACGGGTGATGGAGGCAGTTGGGTTTGCTAATTGCATGGAATAATTGTCATTAGTTAATTCTGTCTTTATGGCTTTTGTCGGATTCGGCAGAAGTCTTTTTTTATTATTGATAATCCCTATCAGATGGGAAAATTAATTGTGAAGGAGCTGCACTTTGGAAGAATATCAGTTTTCGCAAGGAAAGGTTTTGCGTTGTGGTTATACTACCGGCAGCTGTGCAACGGCCGCATCTAAGGCAGCAGCTACAATGCTGCTGACGGGCGAGCGCGTTGAAACTGTGCGTATTGACACTCCCAAGGGTATTGTGCTTGACCTTGAGCCCTTGGATGTAGAGATGACGCCGGATTACGTCAGCTGCGCAATCCGCAAGGATTCCGGTGACGATCCTGATGATACTAACGGTGTACTGGTTTATGCCAAAGCCGAAAGGGCTGACGGCAGTGGTGTTGAGCTGGAAGGCGGTGTAGGCGTCGGCAGGGTGACCAAGCCCGGTTTGGCGTGTGCTGTCGGCGGACCGGCGATTAATCCCACGCCGCGCAGAATGATTACGCAGGAGGTTGGCAAGGCTATGGAGGCTGCCGGTTATAACGGTGGCATGAAGCTGACGATTTCTATTCCCGCAGGTGTAGAAATTGCCAAGAAAACCTTCAACCCCCGTCTTGGTATTATCGGCGGTTTGTCGGTTTTAGGAACAAGCGGCATTGTAGAGCCGATGAGTGAAAAGGCGCTGATTGAAACGATGTATGTGGAAATCAGAGCGCAGAAGGCACGCGGCAACAAAAATCTGCTGGTGTTCTTCGGAAACTACGGCGAGGATTTTACCCGCGATGAAATGAAGCTTGACCTTGAAGGTCACGTTACCTGCAGTAACTTTGTGGGCGAGCTTTTGGATTATGCCGTTTACTGCGGCTTTGAAACCTTGCTGCTTATCGGCCATTCCGGTAAGCTGGTGAAGGTGGCGCAGGGCGTAATGAATACACATTCCAAGTACGCGGACTGCCGCACGGAGCTGTTTGCTTTGGAGGCAATGTTCCACGGAGCTTCGGTGGAGGTAGGACGTGAGATTTATGGCTGCCTGACTACCGATGAGGTGACCAAGGTTCTGAAACGGGAGCAAATTTTTGAGCCAGTGATGGACAAGGTTACGGAAAAAATTGATTTTTACATGCAGCATAGAGTGCATGGCAAAATAAAAACGGCTGCTTTGATGTTTTCCAATGTCTATGGCATTTTGGGCAAGACCAAGTACGCAGACGAATTAATCCAGCTACATAAGCAAAAAGGAGTATGAGAGAATGAGAGGCAAACTTTATAGTGTTGGTATCGGTCCCGGAGACCCGGAATTAATGACCCTGAAGGCTGTACGCCTGTTGAAGGAATGTGACGTTGTTGCATTGCCTAAGGGAGATACCGACGTAATGACGGCTAAGGAAATCGTTAATCACGTAGTAGATCTTGATGCAAAACCCCAGCTGATTATTTATATGCCTATGACTAAGGACATGGCTGCAATGGACAAGGCACACCGTGAGGGTGCTGATGCTATTGAAAAGCTGCTTGATGAAGGCAAAAACGTTGTATTCATCACTCTTGGCTGTCCTACCGTATATGCAACCTGCATTTACGTTCATAAGCTGGTTTTGAAGGATGGCTATGATGCAGAGCTGGTTGCAGGCGTAACCTCTATCTGCGCTGTTGCAGCTAAGCTGAATACTTCCCTGTGCGAAAGAGCGGAACCGCTGATTGTTCTGCCCGGCAGCTATAAACAGTCCGCAGCATTCCTGGACGGCCCTGGCAACAAGGTGCTGATGAAATCCGCAAGCGAAATCGGCCGTGTAGTTGACGAGCTGCGCGAGCGTAAGCTCATTAAAAATTCCGGTATGGTTGAAAGATGCGGCCTGCCGGGCGAAAAAATCTATCGTAACCTTGAAGAAGTAGATCCTAAGAGCAGCTATTTCTCTGTAATATTGGTTAAAGAAAAGGAGTTTGATGAATAATGATCTATTTTATTGGTGCTGGTCCCGGTGCAGCTGATTTAATTACTGTAAAAGGTAAAGAGCTTTTGGAAAAGGCTGACCTGGTTATTTACGCAGGCTCCCTTGTTAACCCGGAACTGCTGAAATACTGCAAACCGGAATGTACTATTATGAACAGTGCAACCATGACCTTGGAAGAGGTTATCGCTGCTATGGTTCCCGCCGCTCAGGCTGGCCAATTAGTTGTACGTCTGCACACCGGCGACCCCAGCGTTTACGGTGCACATCGCGAGCAGATTGACCTGCTGCGCAGCTACAACCTTGACTACGAGGTTGTTCCCGGCGTAAGCTCCTTCTGCGCTGCTGCTGCTTGCCTGAAGGCTGAATACACTCTGCCGAACGTAAGCCAATCCGTTATTATTACCCGTATGGAAGGCCGTACTCCGGTTCCGAGCCACCAGAAGATTGCCGACTATGCTGCCCACAAGGCAACCATGGTTATCTTCCTGAGCAGCGGTATGCTGGAAAAACTGCAGACCGAGCTCGTAAGAGGCGGTTACAGAAACGATACTCCGGCTGCTATTGTTTACAAAGCATCCTGGCCGGATGAAAAGGTTATCCGCTGCACCGTTGGTACTTTGGCGGAAAACGCTGCTAAATACGGTATCAACAAAACTGCGCTGATTACCGTCGGCGGCTTCCTGGGCAATGCTTATGACCGTAGCGAGCTGTACAACCCGACCTTCGCTCACGGCTTCCGTGAAGCAGACCCGACCAAACTGGACGTTAAGCCCGAGGTTAAATAAGCTATGCGCGCGGCTATATTTTCCTTTTCGGCGCGTGGCGCGGAGCTGAGCAAAAAGGTTGCCGAATATCTGCACAGTATCGGTTATGAAACGGAGCTGCAGACTGTAGCGAAGTATGCGGAGCAGACGGGCATTGCCCCGATGCTGCCGGATCATAATGGTGCCTGCGCGGCTGTTTTCAACAAATGTCAGGCGTTGGTATACGTTGGCGCTGTAGGTATTGCAGTGCGTACTATCGCACCCTTTATCAAAAGCAAGCTGACGGACCCTGCGGTTATTTCGGTAGACGAACGCGGCAGCTTTGTTATTCCTCTGCTTGCAGGTCACATTGGCGGAGCCAATGAGCTTTCGCGTTGTCTGGCGGCAGCGCTGGGCGCAACTGCCTGCGTGACTACGGCGACGGATGTCAACGGCCTTTTCGCTGTTGACGAATGGGCGGCCCGCAACCGCATGGTGCTGTGCTCTTTGGCAGCAGCCAAGGATTTTGCTGCAGCACTGGTGGGGGATGAAAAGGTAGGACTGTATTATGATAAGGAATTTCAGCTTACAGGTCCGTTGCCCAAGCTGGTAGTTGAGGACAGCAGTCTGCCGGTAGGTATGGCTGTTACGCTGCAAAAACATTTGCAGCCGTTTGCAACTACGGTGCGCCTGCTTCCCAAGATTGTGCATCTGGGAATCGGTTGCCGTCGCAATACGCCTTTGGAAAATATTGAAGCTCTGGTGCTGCCGGAGCTGGAAAAGCTGCAGCTGGACAAGCGTTCCGTTGTGGCAATCGCAAGCGTAGATTTGAAAAAAGACGAGCAGGGTTTACTGGCCTTTGCCAAAAAATATAACTTTGCTGCTAATTTCTATTCAGCCGATGAATTGAACAGCGTAGCAGGCGATTTCACGCCGTCGGCCTTTGTGCAGAGCGTAGTTGGTGTAAGCAACGTATGCGAGCGCAGTGCTGTAAAAGACAGCAAGGGCGGCAGGCTGTTGCTGCGCAAGACAAGTCTGAATGGTGTAACTCTGGCTGTTGCAGCCGAAAACCTGGTCCTGGATTTTGCCAGAACCGGCTTGAAGACTGATTAAGGAGACGAGATAATGGGTAAATTATTTGTTGTGGGCCTTGGCCCCGGCGGCGTAGAGCAAATGACCAAAAGAGCTTACGACGCACTGAAGTCCTGCGATGTTATTGCAGGCTACAATGTATACGTTAACCTGATTAAGGAAGATTTCAAGGAGAAGGAATTCCTCTCCAACGGTATGCGTAAAGAGGTTGACCGCTGCAAGCTGGCTTTGGATGAAGCTCTGAAGGGCAAAACCGTTGCTATGATTTCCAGCGGCGACGCAGGCGTTTATGGCATGGCCGGCATTATGTGCCAGGTTGCCAAGGATCATCCCGAAATTGAGATTGAGGTTGTTCCCGGCATTACCGCAGCATGCTCCGGCGCTGCTGTATTGGGTGCACCTTTAATTAGCGACTTCTGCCTGATTTCCCTCAGCGATTTGCTGACTCCGTGGGAAAAAATCGAGAAGCGTCTTGACTGCGCTTCCAAAGGCGATTTCTGCATCTGTCTGTATAACCCTTCCAGCCACAAGCGTCATGATTACCTGCAAAAGGCTTGCGATATCATGCTGAAAAATCAGCCTGGTACTATTCCTGCAGGCATTGTACGCAACATCGGCCGCGATGGCCAGGACTTTGAACTGACTACTCTGGCAGAGCTGCGCGATAAACAGGTAGATATGTTCTCTACCGTTATTATCGGCAACACCCAGACCGAAGTAATCAATGGCCGTATGGTAACCCCGCGTGGTTACAAGCTGGCATGAAACCGGTAATCTGGCTTATCGGCGGTACCAGTGAGGGACGCCGCCTGATTAAGGAGCTGGCTAAGCTGCCGGTGGAGCTGTATGTTTCTGTTGCTACGGATTACGGTGCGTCCTTGATTGAGCCGCAGCCGGGAATGACCGTCATGGCAGAGCGTATGGACCTTGCAGCTATGCGTGCCTTTATTCAGGAGCACCGTCCTGCCTGCGTTATTGACGCTACGCATCCTTATGCTACCGTTGTTACCGCAACGGTGCAGGAGGCCTGCAGCACCGAGCAGGTTGAATATCTGCGCCTGGTGCGTCCGTCGGGCGAGGGCGGCGATTATATTACCGTTCACGATTTTGCGGAAGCAGTTGAGCTTCTGAATCATCTGGACGGCGGCATCTTCCTGACTACCGGAAGCAAGAATCTGCCGGACTTCACCGCTGTGCATGATTACGCCGAGCGTATCGTTCTGCGTATCCTGCCGCTGGAAAGCAGTCTGCAGATTGCCTTGAAGCTTGGTTATAAGCCTGCACATATTATCTGTATGCAGGGACCGTTTAGCAAGGAGCTGAATGTCGCTATGCTGAAAAAATATGGCAGCAAGTTCATGGTGACCAAGGATTCCGGTGCTGTCGGCGGCTTTGATGAAAAGGTGGAGGCAGCGGCAGCTGCCGGCGCCAAGCTGATAGTCATCGGCCGTGCACAGGAAGAAACCGGTGCCGGCTATAGTGAGATTGTTGATTACCTTAAGCAGCATTTTGCTGCCGGTAATTGATATAAATAAAAAGGAGGCTTGCTTCCTATGTCGCAAAAACTGCGCGTAAACATCGTCGGTATCGGCCCCGGTAACCCCGATTTGCTGACCGGCGAAGCACGTCAGGCTATTGCTTCAAGTAATATCCTGATTGGCGACAAACGCATGCTGGCTGCTTTTGCAGACAGCAGCAAAACTGTATATGATACAATCAAAACTGCTGCTATTGCTGAGATTGCAGCGCAGGCACAGCCTGATAAGGATGTGCTGGCGGTGCTGGTTTCCGGTGATGTAGGCTTTTTCAGCCTCGCCAAAACCATCAGCGGTAAGCTGCCGGATTGTGAATGTGTCCGATACTGTGGCATCAGCAGCCTGGTGTATTTTTCCTCTAAGCTGCAGTTGTCCTGGGATGACGCCAAAATCGTCAGCATGCACGGACGCACACAAAACCTGGTAGCGGCAGTTGCCCGTAACAAAAAAGTATTTTCCTTGACCGGCGGAGATAATTCTCCGCAAAAGCTGTGCGCACAGCTGTGTGAGCATGGTCTTGCTCAGGTTCAGGTCTATGTAGGTGAAAACCTTTCGTATCCCGAAGAAAAAATCACCAGCGGTACGGCGGAAGAACTTAGTGCCTTGGATTTCCCGTCCTTATCTGTAATGATGATTTTGAACGAGGAGGCGCAGAGCTTTACATCTACCGTGCACGGACTTGCCGATGATCTGTTCCAGCGCAGCAAGGTGCCTATGACTAAGCAGGAGGTACGCAGCGTATCTATGTCTAAGCTGCAGCCGAAGGCTACCGATATTATTTATGACATCGGTGCCGGTACAGGCTCCTGTTCTATTGAGCTGGCATTGCTTGCCAGCCGGGGTAAGGTTTGGGCCTTTGAGCGTAACCCTGTTGCCGTTGAGCTCCTCGGAAAGAACAAGGCCTTATTTGGCGTTGACAATCTGGAGGTTATTGCCGGTGAGGCTTTGGAAAACATTAAAGCTATGCCTGCTCCCGATTGTGTTTTCGTAGGCGGCAGCGGCGGCGATTTGTGTGAAATGCTGGATGTAATTTATGCCAAGAACAGTGAATGCCGTGTTGTAATCAATGCCATTACGGTAGAAACTCTGGCAGAGGTTGCTGCTTATTACAAGGAGCATCCCGCTTACAGTCTGGAAATCGTCAATGTGTTTGTAGCGCGCAGCAAGCATCTGGGCAGCTACAACCTGATGATGTCACAAAACCCTGTATATGTAATGACTGCATTGAAGAAGGAAGATTAACATGGCTGAAGTAAAAGTTCCACGTTTTATGATCAGTGCTCCCGGTAGCGGCAGCGGCAAGACAACTATCGTCTGTGGCCTGCTGAAGGCGCTGATGGAAAAAGGGCTGTCTGTGGCAGCCTTCAAATCAGGACCTGATTATATTGACCCGATGTTTCATTCTCGTGTTATCGGAGCAAAATCCCGCAATCTGGATCTGTTCATGCTGGGGCAGGCAACGAGCCGTTATCTGGTGGCAAAAAATGCACGCCATGCGGATGTAGCTGTCTTTGAAGGAGCGATGGGCTTTTACGACGGCATGGGTAAAACCACGGAAGCCAGTGCTTACGAGCTGGCCTGCACCTGCGATGTTCCGGTAGTTCTGGTTGTCAACGGCAAGGGAGCCGCCTTATCCATTGCTGCGACCATCAAGGGCTTTAAGGAATTCCGCAGTGACAGCCACATTGTCGGCGCTATTCTGAACAATGTTAATCCGATGAGCTATCTTTTCTATAAGGATGTAATTGAACGCGAAACCGGTGTGAAGCTGTTAGGCTACTTCCCGGTGATGCAGGATTGTAACTTTGAAAGCCGTCATTTAGGCCTGGTTACAGCCGAGGAAATAGGAGATTTGCAGCAGATAGTTGCCAAGCTGGCAGCTCAGGCAGCCAAATCAGTCGATTTGGACGGCCTGCTGCAGGTAGCGGCGCAAGCTGCACCGCTTGCATATGACGAGGTAAGCCTTGAACCCGTCGGACGTATGCGTGTGGCAGTCGCTATGGACAAAGCCTTCTGTTTCTATTATCAGGACGCACTAGACCTCTTAGCTGAGCTGGGTGCGGAGCTCGTACCCTTCAGCCCGATAGCTGATGCGCATCTCCCGGAGAACATCAGCGGCCTTGTATTGGGCGGAGGCTATCCTGAGCTTTACGCACAGCAATTAGCGGATAACAAAACGCTGCTGCAGGAGCTTAAAACCGCTATCGACGGCGGTATGCCTTGTTTTGCGGAATGCGGCGGCTTCATGTATCTGCTGGAGCATTATCGTGACGGCGATAAGCTGTACAGCTGGGTTGGTGCATTGAAGGGCGAATCGGCCATGACTAAAAAGCTGACGCGCTTCGGATATGTGCATCTGACGGCGCAGCAGGATAATCTGCTGTGTCCTGCCGGTGGTACGATAAACGGACACGAGTTCCATTACTCCGAAAGCACCAACAACGGTGCAAGCTTTATAGCTGCCAAGGCTTCCGGCCGCGGCAACTGGGAATGCGCGAATACAACACCGACACTTTATGCCGGTTATCCGCACATCCACCTGTGGGGCAATCCTGAATTTGCCCGCAGCTTTATTAAACAATGTGCAGCGTATGCTGCTAAATAGCAGTCGACAGACTGCTGAAAAGGGGAGTTTGCTTAGATGATGACCTTAGGCGCAATTGTAGCAGGTTTTATTTTAGATTTGATTTTCGGTGACCCGCATTGGTTGCCGCATCCAATCTGCTTAATTGGCAATTTAATAGGATTTCTGGATAAAAAACTGCGGCGTATGCTTGCTCCCGGCGAGACAGCATTACTGCTCGGCGGTGCCTTGATGGTAATAATCGTTCTGGTTCTTACCTTTGCCGTGCCGTATGCTGTGCTGACGTTGGCGGAACAGGTTAACCCCTGGTTGCGTTTTGCTCTGGAAACCGTTATGTGCTACCAGATATTTGCTACAAAATGTCTGCGTGACGAAAGCATGAAGGTATACACTGCCCTGAAGGATAACGATCTTGTGGATGCAAGACTGAAGCTCTCATGGATCGTTGGGCGTGATACAAAAGAACTTGATGCTGCAGAGGTGACTAAGGGTGCAGTAGAAACCGTTGCGGAAAATACTGCCGACGGCATCATCGCTCCGATGTTCTATATGTTTATCGGCGGCGCTCCTCTGGCCTTTTTGTATAAAGGCATCAATACTATGGATTCCATGGTCGGTTATAAAAATGACACGTATCTTTATTTTGGACGCTGTGCTGCCAAGCTCGATGATTTGGCCAATCTGATTCCCGCGCGTATTACCGGTCTGGTAATGATTGTGGCATCTTATTTCCTTAATCTTGATGCCAAGAGAGCGTGGAAAACATTCTGGCGCGACCGCTATCATCATCTCAGTCCTAATTCCGCAATGACGGAATCAGTTACGGCCGGTGCCTTGAACATCCAGCTCGGCGGCGATCATTTTTATTTCGGTAAGCTCGTCCACAAGGAAACCATCGGCGATGACATTCGTCCGGTGTGCCCCGAGGATATAGTTACCACCAACAATTTACTTTATATGACGGCTGTTCTCAGTCTGTTGCTGTTTTCCCTGATTTATCTGGTTAACAGTCTTATTTTGAAATGAAGCAGGTAGAAGATGATGTATAAATACGAACACGGCGGAGATATCTATACGGAAAAGCTGACCAAGGATGGTCGTCCCTTCGTAGATTATTCCGCCAATATCAATCCTCTTGGCCTGCCGCTTGGTATAAAGCAGGCCGTTCAACAGGCTTTAAAGCTTTGTATCAACTATCCTGATCCCTTATGCCGCGAGCTGGCAGATGTGACCGCAAGCTATCTGCAGCTGCCGCAGAAGTATATTTTCTTCGGTAACGGTGCGGCCGATGTGCTGTTCCGTCTGGCGCTGGCCTTGAAGCCCGGACGTGCACTGCTTCTGGCACCGACCTTTGCTGATTACGAAAAGGCTCTGCGTACGGTAGACTGCAAAATAAGCTATTATAATCTGCAGGAGGCGCGTGATTTTGGTGCTGACAATGATATTGTCGATGCGATTACGCCCGATACAGATCTGGTTGTTATCTGTAATCCCAATAATCCTACCGGCCAGCTGACGAGCCGTGAGCTGCTGGTGCAGATTCTCGACAAATGCCGTCTGGTAGGAGCCCATCTTTTGATAGATGAATGCTTTATGGATTTTGTCAGTGAGGAAAAGGCTTTCAGCATGCGTGAGCTGCTGGCAACCTATCCTGAGCTGGTTATTCTTAAGGCCTTCACCAAAACCTTTGCGATGCCGGGCATCCGCTTAGGCTACTGCCTCAGCGGCAGCAGTGAGCTGAACACAGCGCTGCATCAGAGCGGTCAGGACTGGAACGTTTCCATTCTGGCGCAGGAGGCAGGCAAGGCTGCTTTAAAGGAGCACGAATATCTGGCTAAATCCTTTAAGCTGATTGAGCAGGAGCGCAGCTATCTGCGTAACCAACTTGCGGCTTTGGGTGCCAAGGTATACGGCTCGGAGGCCAATTATATTTTCTTTTATCTGCCGCAGCCGGAAAATCTTCCGGAGCTGTTGCATGAGCGTGGCTATCTGATACGTTCATGCGCCAACTACCACAATCTGCAGGCAGGCTATTACCGTATCGCGGTCAAAACGAGAGTGCAGAACCGCGGTCTAATTAAAGCACTTAAGGAAGCAATAAAAACATGCGCTCTTTATTAGTATTAATTGATGGCTTAGGCGATTCCCCGATTCCTGCATGGCAGGGACAGACTCCCTTTGAGCACGCAGTGCATCCTGCGATGGATGCGCTGGCTGCTTCCGGGACACTTGGGAGCCTCAGCATATGTGAAAATGACATCATTCCCGAAAGTTGCAGCTGTATTCTGCGGCTTCTGGGTGTAGATAAAAAGGATATACCGCACAACCGTGCTTATCTGGAGCTGTTGGCGCACAATCGTGATATTTCCGAATATGAAATGGTGCTGCGCTGCAATCTGGCTGCTGTTGATGCATCTGGCCGTCTTGCTGCCTTTAACGGGCAGGGGCTTACGCCGCTGGAGATGCACCAAGCTGCCAAACAGTGTGACGGTATCCTTAAAGATATAGAGTTTATTCATTTATCCGAATACCGTAATCTTTTAGTGATGAACAGGGAAGCAAGCGTGCTGGACTGCACAGTACAGCCGCCGCACGAAAGTGTAGGCGAGGATGTAAACGGACTGCTGCAGGAGCTACGTAGCCAATCTCTGTCCATTAACTATTTTTTGCAGGAGTCGGCAAAACGGCTGCAGCCCTTTGCCCGTGACGGCCTGCAGTACATCCTCTATCCCTGGGGCCCTTCAGCCCGTCAGGGACTGCCTTCCTTTAGCGGTCTGCACGGACTGCGCGGCGGGGCAGTGTGCAAGGCGGAGATTGTCATCGGCATTGCCAAAGCCTTGGGCATGGATGTAATAACACCGCCGAATGCAACCGGCGATGTAGACACTGATATTATGGCGAAGGCTGAAGCAACGCTTGCTATGCTGCAGCAGGATGATTTCGTTATTGCGCATTTTAACGGCAGTGACGAGGCTTCGCATCGTTATGATTATCAAGGCAAGGCTGATTTTATCAGCAGAATAGATGCCCAGTTTTTACAGACTATAGCAGCAAAGTATCATGAACCACTGAAGCTCGTCATCTGCGGCGACCACGTTACCAACTCGGTAACAGGCAAGCACGGTGATGGCTGCACGCCTGTGATTGCAGGCTATCTTAATACCACAGGTCACAGTATCCGGCTGCAAAGCTATCGTGACATACTGGACTTTTTGATGAAAGAGAGTGATTAAAGTGGCAAAAGCACTTATGATAGTAGGTACCATGTCCAATGCAGGCAAGAGCCTGGTAACAGCAGGTTTATGCCGTGTATTCAATCAGGACGGCTACAAGGTAGCACCGTTCAAATCCCAGAACATGGCGCTGAATTCCTTTATCACCGCCGAGGGTGCGGAAATGGGACGTGCACAGGTTGTGCAGGCTGAAGCAGCCAACATTGAACCCAGCGTACTGATGAATCCTATTCTGCTGAAGCCTACCAGCGACAGCGGTTCCCAGGTTATTGTCAACGGTGAGGCCATCGGTACCATGAAGGCCGGCGAATATTATGCAATGAAGCATAAATTGCGTCCGGAGGTACAGAAAGCGTTTGATACGCTGGCTGCCAAATTCGATATCGTCTGCATCGAGGGTGCAGGCAGCCCGGCGGAAATCAACATCAAAAAGGACGATTTTGTCAACATGGGCATGGCTAAAATGGCTAAGGCTCCCGTGCTGCTGGTAGCAGATATTGACCGTGGCGGTGTTTTCGCTTCCATCTACGGCACACTGATGCTGTTGGAGGATGACGAAAGAGAAATGGTTAAGGGTGTTATCATCAACAAGTTCCGCGGTGACGTAGAAATCCTGCGCCCAGGCCTGAAGATGATCGAAGATAAAACAGGCGTGCCTATCGTGGGCGTGCTGCCGATGCTGAAGGTTGATATCGAGGACGAGGACAGCCTCTCCGAGCGTATCAGCGGCCGCAGCGAGGTTAAGCTGATTGATATTGCAGTTGTACGCATTCCGCGTATGTCTAACTATACAGACTTCAACGTATTCGAGCTGATTCCCGGCGTATCCCTGCGCTATGTAACCAGTGTACGCGAGTTGGGCCAGCCGGATATGATTATTATCCCCGGTACCAAAAATACCACCGGCGACCTGAAATGGCTGCGCCAGAGCGGTATGGAGGCTGCTATTTTGAAGCATGCTAACAGCGGTACCGTAGTGTTCGGTGTCTGCGGCGGTTATCAGATGCTGGGCAAGCAGATTTCTGACCCGTACGGCGAAGAGGACGGCACAGGCAAGGCTAACGTTACTCTCGGCATGGGCCTGCTGGACATCGAAACAACCTTTATCGAAAAGAAACGTACCATCCAGATGGCCGGCAAATTCGGTCAGGTGCAGGGCATCTTCTCCGCACTGAGCGGTCTGCCGCTTTATGGCTATGAGATTCACTCCGGCGTGACCGAATTCCCTGAGGAGAAGGCACTGACCTCTATCAGCCCGATTCACGAAAACGGTGAAATTATGGCCGAGGGCTCGCAGAACACCGAGGGTAAGCTCAATGTTTACGGTACCTATGTACACGGCGTCTTTGACGGCGATGGCATTGCCGTGAAGATTGTGGAAGCGCTGCTGGCCAAGAAGGGTAAAAAGATGGAGGATATTCAAACCATCAACTTTGCGGAATACAAACGTCAGCAATACGATATTCTTGCCGACAGCATCCGTGAAAACCTGGATATGAAGAAAATTTATGAGATTTTGGAAGCAGGTGTCTAAATGAAAGACGGTGGACTGATTCATATTTACTGTGGCGATGGCAAGGGAAAAACTACCGCTGCTATGGGCTTGTCAATCCGCTGCGCAGGCCATGGCAACCATGTGCTGATAGTGCAGTTCCTCAAAAGCAGACCGACAGGCGAGCTTGCGAGCCTGGCACTGCTGCCGAATATTGAGGTAATGCGCGGCAAGGAAACCAAGAAATTCACCTTCCAGATGAACGATGAGGAAAAGGCAGAGGTTAAGCGCGAGCATATGGTGCTTTTCGACAAAGTTAAGCAAAAATGCGCCAACGAGCATATCGATCTGCTGATTTTCGACGAAATCATCGGTGCCTGCAACACCGGCGTTTTTGACCAGGTTGCTTTAGTAGAGTTTCTGAAGAACAAGCCGCAGGAGCTGGAGGTTGTTATGACAGGACGTAACCCGGCGTCGGAGCTGGTGGAGCTGGCTGATTATGTATCCGAGGTCTGCATGCGTAAGCATCCCTTCAAAAGAGGCATTCCTGCGCGCGTAGGTATTGAAAAATAATTTGCAGTATATCATGAAGAAAGGTAGTGTAAAATAATGCATTTACAAAATGTTTTACCCGCTGACATTGAAAAACGCAGTATGGAAATTATTGGTGAGGAATTAGGCCAAATTCATATTGATGAGGAGAAAATTGATATCGTTAAGCGCGTTATCCATACCTCCGCTGACTTTGATTATGCTCGCAATATGCTGTTTTCTGACGGCGTAGTAGAGAAGGCGCTGGCTGCACTGCAAAAGGGTGCTACCATCGTTACCGATACCAATATGGCCTGCACCGGCATCAACAAAATGGGCCTGGGCAAGCTGGGCGCAAAGGCTGTCTGCTTTATGGCAGATCCCGATGTTGCAGCACGCGCTAAGGAAGCAGGCTCCACCAGAGCCGCTGCCTGCATGGAAAAGGCCTGCACCATCGAAGGTCCGGTAATTATTGCCGTAGGTAACGCACCGACTGCTCTGGTTCGTCTGGACGAGCTGGTTAAGGAAGGCAAAATTAAACCGGAGCTGGTTATCGGCGTTCCTGTTGGCTTTGTAAACGTTGTGGAATCCAAGGAAATCATCATGAAGACCGGTATTCCTTATATTGTTGCCCGCGGCCGCAAGGGTGGCAGCAACGTTGCCGCAGCAATTTGCAATGCGCTTATCTATAAGCTGACACGTAAATAATTGTAAGTAATTAAGAATGATTATAGCTGAAATCGTAGCTAAAGATACAATTTCAGAGCCAAATTTTGACAAAATAGTAAAATCATTTTCAATTACTTGACAAATCAGTTTATATGTTATAGGATAAATTCTGTAACGTATGACTGCTGATTCATTGATGAAACAGTGCTTTTTTAGCACTGTTTTTTTCAAGCGTTGCAAAGCTGTTAGAAAATTAGAAAGAATAGCAATATTAGCTTGATTCTTACGGTTTTGTGTGATAAAATAAAATGAAGGTATTTTTAGATTATGGACACTACAGTTAATAACTATCCGGAAAGGTTTTTAACTTATCTGGAGGTTGAAAAAAATTGTTCTCAGCATACGATTGAAAGCTATCAAAAGGATTTGGCTGCCTTTGCGGAGTTTATGCTGCGCAGAAACAAGCAAAATTTTTTCTGGCAGCAGACAGGTCCTTTGGATGTGCGTGGCTATCTCGCAGAGCTTAATGAAAAGCAGTATGCGCGCAGGACGATTGCCCGCAGGATATCTGCACTGCGTTCCTTTTTTAAATACCTTGTGCGTGAAGCGGTTATTGAATATAGTCCGCTGACAAAGGTGCGCACGCCAAAGTTGGAAAAAAAGCTGCCGGCTTTTTTAGACGAAATTGAAATCAACGAGCTGTTGGCGATGCCCGATAAAAGTAAGGTATTGGGTGTTCGTGATCAGGCGGTGCTGGAGATGCTTTATGCTACCGGCTGCCGTGTATCCGAGTTGGTAGGGCTTACTCTTGAAAGAGTAGACCTGAGCAACCGGTTTGTGCTTTTGCTCGGCAAGGGTAATAAGGAAAGGGTTGTGCCGGTAGGCCACACCTGCTGTGCTGCGTTAAGCACATATTACCATGTACGACAGCAGCTGATGCTTCAATATCAGCAGGAGCATGACTTCATTTTCGTCAATAACCGTGGTGGTAGGCTCACGGACCGCAGTGTAAGGCGTATTTTAGAGAAATATATAAATATGCTGGCTATCCATAAAAATGTCAGTCCGCATACTATACGCCATTCCTTCGCAACGCATCTTTTAGAGCATGGTGCCGATTTGCGTTCGGTACAGGAGCTTTTAGGACATGCGAATTTATCAACAACGCAAATTTATACGCACGTTTCAAATGAACATGTGACGAATGTTTACAAGAAGAATCATCCAAGAGCATAATTTTTTTTAGGAGGGCAAAATCATGAAATTGTTGGAAAAGACCAGAAAGATTAACAAGCTTTTACAAAAAGGAGATAAGGTTGAGTTTAACGCTATTGCAAAGTTGTTGCGTGACGTTATTGAAGCAAACACCTATATTGTCGGCCGTAAAGGCGGCGTAAAGGGTTATGCGCTGATTCACGAGTTTGAATGCGATATTATGCGTGAGCAGGTTCTTGACGATATGCGTTTCCCTGAGGATTATCTGGGCTTTATTATGAGCGTTAAGGAAACGCTGGCCAACATTCCTCATCAGAATCAGAACTGCTCCTTTGTTGCTGATACAAAATGCATTTTTAACGGTAAGATGACTACTGTTGTACCTATTTACGGCAATGGCGAACGCCTTGGTACCCTGATTGTTGCTAAATATGATGCGGAATTCGATGATGATGATTTGCTGCTGGCTGAATATGCTGCTACTGTTTTGGGTGTTGAAATTCTGCATGACCGCGAAGCAGTTGTTTCCGAAGAAATCCGCAAGAAGGCTACTGTACAGGTTGCTTTCTCCACCTTGTCATATTCCGAGCTGGAAGCTATTGTAAACATTATGGGCGAGCTGAATGGCAACGAAGGCCTGCTGGTTGCTTCAAAGATTGCTGACCGCGTAGGTATTACCCGTTCCGTTATCGTTAACGCACTGCGTAAATTTGAAAGTGCCGGCCTGATTGAAACCAAATCCCTAGGCATGAAGGGCACCTATATCCGCGTACTGAATCCGATGTTATTTGAAGAACTGAAGAAGAGATCCTAAGTTTTTTGATAAATTATATATATAATGAAACCAGTCTGTTGTAACTGTAGTTACGGCAGACTGGCTTTTCTTATAGAAGTTAAAGCTCCCCGATACGGTCGTATCGGGGAGCTGTTTTTTAGTGTGCAAGCTTTTGGCCAACAACAAAGGCCAGTGAGTTATTGACGAACTGGTTCAGACTGATGCCCTCACGTTCTGATTCTTCGGCCAGCAGGCGGTGCAGTGTTTTAGGTACACGCACTACGAACCTGCCGCTGAAGCGAGGCTTCATATTTGGCTCGTTGATGGGCAAACCGCGGTCGAGCATATCAATAATCCATTCACGTTTAGCATCCTGCAGATTTGTATAAGCTTCTTCAACTGTTTCACCATCGGTCATACAACCAGGGAGCAGGGGAATGCAGGCGAGATAGCCGCCGCCTTCATCTTCGGGAATAACGCTGATTTCAGAAGCATAATTTAAAGATAAGTAGTAATTTAAATCTTTTTTCATGTTAAATCACTCTCCTTTCTGAATATCATCAATTAAATTTGCAATAATACGAGCATAGACTTTTTTGATTTTCCCATTATGGACTGGGATGCTCAAAGATTGCCTGTCTGAATAACGAATTTTAAAATGACTGCCACCACCAGTAGGCGGTTTAACTTCAGCTCCTAACTTTTCTAAAAGAGCTTTGGTCTGGTCCCAAGGCAAATCCCTGCCGTTGGCCAGAGCGCGGAGTTTTTTCTCGAGGGATGTCATAATATACCTTCTTTCTTTATGATACTATATATAGTATAAAATATCAACAAAAAAATGGCTGTTACGTACTTCATTACGAAATTCGTAACAGCCATTGAACACGTTCAGTGTTTAATGCTTAGAGCATATTTGGTTATTCTGTACCACCGAAGAGATACTTTCTTGATTCCAGGAACAGTGCAATTGCCAGGATGAAGAGTACAGAACCCAATGCAGCGGTAATAATATGAGCTGCCATGTTAGCGAAGATGATTTGTGCCAATGCAACCAAAGTTACACAGAACATAAATGCCATCGGGATGAGGACCATCAGGTTGTCACGGCCAACGCTCTTCAGCCATACACCGACAGCCAACAGGGAGAGGGCAGCCAACAGCTGGTTAGCAGCACCGAAGATCGGCCAGATGGTGAGGTAGGAGCCAAGGGACATATAACCGGACAGTACAACGGTAATCAGAGTAGCAACAAACGGGTTTGTGAGAACATTGCCTTGAGCTTCGCCGGTTTTCGGATCAACCTTAGTGAACAGCTCCTGGAAAATGAAGCGGCCCAGACGGGTTGCGGTATCCAGAGTAGTCATAGCGAAAGCGGATATGGTCAGAGCAACGAAGCCTTTAGCTACGCCGAAGGAGAAGCCGAGCTTGGTCATGAAGGTACCAACGCCATCAGCGAATACGTTTACAGGACCACCGTTTTTCAGCAGCTCGGTCAGCTTGTCGCCGCCAACATAGCCTACAGCAACAACTGCAACTACAGCCAGCACGCCTTCAAGCAGCATGGAGCCGTAGCCGATGAGCTTAGCATTGCCTTCGCTATCGAGCTGTTTGGAGGTAGTACCGGAGGATACCAGGGAGTGGAAACCACTGATAGCACCGCAGGCAACGGTTACGAACAGCATCGGGAACATCGGGTTGGTGCCTTTGCCGGAAGGATCAAAGGTGGTGAATGCCGGCAGCTGCATGGAAGGCTGATAAATTGCGATACCAACCAGAGCGAATGCGATGCAGGCATACAGCAGGAAGGAGTTCAGATAGTCACGCGGCTGCAGCAGAATCCAGACAGGAGCGATGGAAGCAACGAAGATGTAAACCATCAGGATGCAAACCCATACGTTTTTGCTCAGGTGCAGCGGATACATGTTGCCGATAGCGATTGCAACAACCAGCATGATAACACCGATAACGGTGCCTACGCCGAGGCTCAGGCCGCAGCGATATACGGAGAAGCCGAAGATAACAGCCAGCACGATGAACAGCAGAGAAGCGGTTGCAGCCTGCGGACTTGCTACGAAGGTAGCTGCTACGATGTTAGCGAAAGCAGCGATAACAACCAGCAGAGTTACGTATGCGAAAATGGAGAAGAGGAACTTACCGCTCTTGCCCAGAGTTGCATCAATAATCTGACCGATGGTTTTGCCGTCAAAACGGATGGAGGAGTACAGAGCACCGAAGTCGTGCACGCCGCCGAAGAAGATACTGCCGATTAAAATCCACAGCATTACAGGAACCCAACCGAATACAGCAGCGGTGATAGGACCAACGATAGGACCGGCACCGGCGATGGAGGAGAAGTGATGGCCCATCAATACAGCGGGCCTGGTCGGCATATAGTCGACGTTATCGCACAATCTCTCAGCCGGAGTTTTACGGGTAGGGTCAACACCCCACTTTTTACACAGCCAGGAACCATAGGTTACGTAGGCAACAAAGAAGATAACCATTGAGCCTACAAGCAACAATAAACCACTCATAAATAACATCCTTTCTTTCCCTTTTGCATCATTGCAAAATAAACAATTTAGAAAATAATAACTACTAGTGCACTCTATATCTCGTGTGCAACATAGAAATAGTATAACACATTTGCTTCTAATGTCAACGAATTGTCACAGAATTATTTATTAACTTAAAAAAAGGAAAAAGCTGTTAAGATTTGTACAGAATGTGCAAATACTTAACAGCTGTATACGATTTATTTTTTCCTTGGAGAAGTAACTTGTCTAGTGTGAAGCGACAAGCATTAAGCTTTGGCAAACTCAAAGAGCGCCTTTTCCTTGGTGCCTGCTTTGTTGCAATAAAGCCTCTGCGCCGGGATGTCTACAATATATAAAGCCAGGTCAGACCAGCCCTTCAGGGTGAAGCAGTAGTCCTTGTGCTGCCTGAGCTTCTGCAGGTCTGCAAGAGTTTTGTCATCAACTCCTGCTTCGCAGATAAACAACAGGGCATAGATGCTGCTCATGTGCTCGGTAGTGGTTTTGAGCGCCGCCATAGCGTCTTTGGTGAACTGCAGATAGGGCGCAGCCGTTTCTGCAGTGAGCTGCTTGTCGAAGCGTGCTGCATAAAGATATTCGTTGTGCTGCACGCTGTAGGTCTTTAAATTTGGTATGATGAAATAGCCTTCGTCCGCAGCGTTCAGCTCTGCCGCTAGGACGAACGCCGGAGCCTTCGGCAAAGGCTTCTTATCATAATAGTGAGCAAGACGCTGCTCCAATTGCTGTAAATATTCCTGTCCGTTCATTATTGCTTACTTCCTTTGTTATTCATGATCAATATTATCAGCAACCTGCAGGATACAGGCACAAAAACCCTGCTCCGGCTGATAGCAGTAAATGTTGAGCTGTTGGCCTATCTCCGGACTGTAATCGTGGATAATATGTTTTGTTCCGTTGAGGGCCACATCAGCATAGGTCACCAGCCATTTTTTGTCACCGTTGCGAAAAACCTCATAGAAAGAACGGTTTAGCATTTCTTCTACGGGAACTCCCTCAATGTGTGCCATTTCCTTATTGCAGTAACGGAAAACAAAGTCTACACCATGGCCATTGGCATCAAAAACAAGCTCGATGATGCAATATGCCAGAGGCATGTCATCAAGCAGGGTGCATTTTTCCAGAAAGCTCATGGGTGCTGCCTGCGGCTGTGCGTCAGGCAGAGCGTTGATACCCATTTGCTTGCGCAGCTGGCGGTGGGCGCTGAGGTTGCGTTTGCGGCCCTGAAAGGTTTGTCCGTCAGATATGGTATAGACGCCTTCGCTGCTGATATCTACGATTCGTGCTTTGTTCACAGCAATTCCCTTGTTGATGTTCAGAAAGGCATCCTCCGGGAAGAGCGCTAGAAGTGTATATACGGGAGCGAACAGCTCAAATTCTTCGCCATCCTCCCGATGGATGATGGTTTTGCGGTCACGTCGATAGACATAGAGAATATTATCCGCACAAAGCTCTCTCTTTTTAAGCCACTTGTTCCAGTCAGTCATGTTGTTCCTCCGTTTCTAGCATTGGCTGATTTTATTGTTCTAATTATAGCACAGGATGCATGATGAGACAATAAATTATCTTAAAATCAATTTACTATTGAACTTTAGATGGTTTAATTGGCCAATCAACGGCCTAATCACTCATATAATAAAAAAACTTATTAAATTATTGACGTTAAGAGAAGATGGCTTTATAATTAAAGTATAAGGTTAAGTATAACCTTATGCTTAACTATATGTTTTATTCCATTAGATTAATAGAATATATCTTACTGCGAGCAGGTGGTCATAACCTTTAGTTAATTGCTGTTTCGCAGAGGATGCTCTAAGATTAATTCAGAAAATTATTGCTTTTTTATGCATATCGGCTAGGCATTAATAAGGAGGGAAACTAAGATGAAGGTCAATCGTAAGTTCTTGCGTAGCGCAGAAAGGCTCAGCTTGAGCGCTATTGCGAAAGATTCCGCTGCACAGAAAATTGTCAGCGCTGTTACGGCCATTGGCTTTGTAATGCAGCCTGTAGCTGCATTGGCGAGCACGATTACAAGGGCGGATAAACCTAATGAAAATCTGGCTAATGGCTCTGTTACCAATATTTTTGCAGAAACTGTTGTTGGTAATGTTGCAATTAACAAGTTTGCTGAATTCAAGCTGGACGCTAATAATATTGCCAATATGTACTTTGGCAAGGACAAAGACAACAACAAAGCAGGTAATCTGGTCAACTTTGTTAATTCACGCATTGATATCAACGGTACAGTCAATGCGATTCAGAATAAAAAGATTGGCGGAAACCTTTTCTTCTTCAGCTCCGACGGTATGGCAGTAGGCAAAACCGGTGTAATTAATGCCGGTGCGCTTTACGTTGCTACGCCGACTAAGTCTGCTTTTGATGAATATAAAGCATTTAATAGCGAGGATCAGTTTAATAAAATAATCAAGGATGAGGGCTTTGCCAAGATTCCTATTAATGCCAGCGGCACCATCAGCGTTTTAGGCAAGGTTAATGCAGTAAATGCTGTTAACATGCGCGCTGCCAAGATTGGCGTAGGCAAAAATGTAAGTGAAAATGCTATAGGTGATGTAGCTGCAGGCGCAACGGCAACGGATGCGTCTATTCGTACTGGTGTTGTTGATTTTAAGGATATTGTTAATATTGGTAAAGTTAAATCCGATTTGACAGGCAATGCGCTCAAGGCTACTAAAGATGGCAGCGGCGATATCGTTCTTGCAGCTTCTAATAATTATAATTATAACTATAGCATGCTTGATGACTTCAGCAAGATTGCAGGCGCTAAGGTGGAAGCCGAGCTTAGCGTTGCCAATGGCGCAGAAGTAAAGGCTACAGGCAATGCCAAGCTAAGCGCGCAGGCGTTGAACAATGTTGTAGTTGAAAAATCCGACCAATATAAAGAAAATTATACTCCCTCCACTACTACCAATTCCCATCTTTATGGGCAGATCGTTACTACTAATGCCACAGTCAATGTTGATGGCACTGTTGAAGCAACGCAGGTTGATATTACTGCCGATGCAGTTAACCGTTATGTGAGCGCGGAAAGCAGCGTGCTGAACGCCAGCAACGTTACTTCTAATATTGTGGGCGCACTCACAGCTAACCTTGATGCTTCCTATGCAGTTTTGAACAGCAAGGCTGAGGTCAACGTAGGCCAAAGTGCTGAGATTAACGCCACTGGCAGTGATACTGTCAGCGCGGGCAAGGTTGTTAAGCCGGCGCTGAATATCAAGGCGAACAGCAGCGTGGAAGCCGGCGCTGGCGCCAGCACTGCTTTGCTGAAGGTTATGAACGTGGCAGGCACCAATATCATCCCGGCGGCTGCTGTAACCTACAGCCAAACACATAATGAGGCAGCAGTAAATATTGACGGTACCCTTAAATCCACGGGCGGCACGTCCGTTACTGCCTTGGCCAACAGCAAGGTGAACAGTGAAGCCAAGGCCACCACTATGGATGTTTCTGAAAACCCTAATTTGGGTGATGTAGCTTTGAATATCACTACGGGTGACAACAAGAGCAGTGTTACCATTGGTAAGACTGCGCAGATGACTGAGCTGCAAAAGGACGTTAATATTGAAGCGAAATCTGTGAACAGTGTGATTACCAAGGCAGAGGTAAGCACGGGTGAAAAGGCCGTAGTCGCTACCGCTATCAACGTAACCGATTATGACAGCAAGGCAGATGTCAACATTAATGGCAACGTAAGCAGTAAAGAGGGAAGCCTGGCTATTAATGCAGAGAATGTTTTGACGGATAATACTGTCATTGCCAACAACGCTATGGGCTCTTCGGCATTTATGAAGAAGATTGTTACCAATATTAAGGGCTCTCAGACTCTTGACACACTTATCGGCGAAGGCGGAGCTAAGGATAAAGCTTTGGGCGGTATTAAAAACTGGTTGGCTAACGCCAAGTACACGCCGCAAAAGCTGAAGGATAAGCTTAACGCACCATCTACTCCTTCTACGCCGACGGAGCCTAAGCCCTGGGATAAGCTGGCAGATTTCATGAGCACCGGCGTCAGCGTGGGCGTTGCAGTGGAAAGCAATACTACTGATGTTAAAATTGGGCAAGGTGTTGCGCTCACTGCCAAAAATGATCTTGATATTACTGCCAAAAGCGTTATTCAGGATACCCAGATGCAAATTACCGGCAAGAGCAATAACTATGACAAGGATACAAGCAACAAAGCACTTGTCAATGCGTCCGTGCTCTACAGCAAGCTGGATAATACTGCAACTGTAACTGTAGCCGGCGGTGAGGAAGCAAAAGGCTCAGCGCCTGCTACCGACGTTACTCTTACCGGTGGCAAGGTGAATATTGCGGCCAACAGCAGCTTTGAATATAATCGTATCAACCGCATGGTGCAGGAGGTTAAGGATGCCTGTGCCAAGGTTAAGGCTGCCTATACAGGCGCTAACCATGATGAGATTAAGGCTAAAGCAGATGCTCTTGAAAAAGCAGCTGATGCTTTCTTTACATATGCCAAGGATAACTGCTTCTCTTCTAATGGTGGAGAACAGGTAGATTTTATGGACCTGTTCGGTGGGCAAAAGTATAAAGATTTCACTGCTGCCTGCAGCGCTTTGACCGGCGCACTGGGCAATGAAGCAACGGATATTGCTGTAGGTCCGATTAACGTAGTGAGTGCGGCAGCAGCCTTTGCTAATCCCAACAGCTATCTTAACTTTTCGGCAGGTAGTGCTAACGGCGGCAAGAGCGGCCCTGGAGAAAATGAAAAGCCTGCTACAATTGCACTGGCAGGCAGTGCAGTAGCAACGGATATCAGCAACAATGCGCGCGTATTAATTGGCAAGAACGCTAACATTACTGCAAAAGAAGAGCTGGCAATGAAGGCTGCGTCCAAGCAGTTTGATGTATCGCTGGCAGGTAAGCTCGGCCTTAATGGCGGTGGTGAAAACGCAGCTGGCGGAACCTTTGTCGCTTGCTGCAGGTAAAGGCGCAACCAGCGGCGTAAGCGGCATGGTGGGATACCTTGAGGGTGCAAGCAACAGCCTTGTTTCCGTAGATGACGAAGCAGTTATCAACGCAGGCAAAGGCGCAGTCAACCTCAATGCTAAGAATGATACTAATGTTTATAGCGCAGCCGGTGCTGTGGCTATGGGCGAAACTGCAGGCATTGGTGCGGCAGCAACGATTACCAATTTTGACCGCTATACCTATGCGGCAATTGGTGATAATGGCTATACTGCTCCTCCGCAGGCTACAACTGAGCAGGGCGAAAGCGGCAGCGGTAGCGGTGATACCAGCGCTACCCTTGGCGAGGACGCGAACGCGGACCGCAGCAAGGAAGCGCAAAAGCTGGCGAATACTGCTGCCGAAAAACGTGTAACTCTGCAGCAGCTTGTGCAGAATGCTTCCGGTCTGCGTCAGGGCACAGATGATGGCAAGAATTATACCGAGCAGGCAGATTTCTTCGGCTCCAAGACTGCAACTACGGCAACTGGCACTAAAAAAGGCTCTATCAATGCAGGCTCGTTTAAGGTTAATGCTGAAACCGGCGGCAAAATTATCAACGTAGCTGTTGCCGGCGGCGTATCTACTGGCGATGACAGTGGTGAAGCTGGTATTTTTGACAAGCTGGGCACTTTTGTAGGCAACAAGACTAATGCACTCAGTAATAAACTTTTGGCACTTGACCATAAGGTAGCAGGCAAAATTAACGGCCTGATGGACCGTCAGACCGAAGCGCAAAAGGTACTGCCTACCGACCAGAAGCCTACCGCTACTCCGGCCGGACAGCAGTCCTCTGTAACTATTGCCGGTGCAGGCAGCGCAGCAATTAATCTGCTGGATGGCGATACCGGTGCGCTTGTGGACAATGTTAAGATCAACATTGCCAAGGATACTACTGAGAATAAGAATATCACTGTAACTGCCAAGGACACTGCTATGATGGTGGCTGCCGGTGGTGCTGCAGGCATCTCCTGGAAGAAGCTGACTAAGGACAATAATGCGAATAGCCATAATGCAGCCTTTGGCGGTACTGTTGCTGTAAATGATATTGATTCGCAGACCTTGGCGGTAATCAGCAACAGCGAAATTGAAAACGCTGCTGCGATTATCAACAATGCGCAAAAATCCGGCTCGCTGGCAGCTGCAGGCCTGGGACTGGCGCTGGCGAAGAATTCCGGCGGCAATGGCGGCACTAATATTGCTGCTACTGTCAATGCGTCGGTAAATATTGCAGATAATACTGCTTATGCACTGCTGCAGAATAATAAGGTGAACACTGATACTGTCAGCGGTGAAGACAAGCGTGCAACCTCCATTACCAATACAGCTTTTGATAATGATATTCAGATAACCGGCGGCGTGAACACCAGTCTTTCTATTGGTGGCGATAACGCTTTTGTCGGCGGCGCGACTGTGTCCTACGGTTCGCTGAAGAATGATGTGCAGGCGGCCATTTTAGGTGGCACCTATGACAAGATTACTACTGCTGATGTCAAAGCGACTACCAACATGACGCAGGTTGGCGTAGCTGCCAACGTGAGTGTAGCAGGCGGTGCCAAGACCTCCTATGCTTTCTCCGGCAATTCCGCCTACAATAAATTGGATAACTATGCCAACGCAACAGTTGAGGGCGTGACACTGACCGGCGAAAGCCTGAATGTTGCAGCCTATGATACAGCGGAATCTGCTAATACGCAGGCTGAGTATCTCAAAAAACGCGGCCTCGATGCTGATGGCTCTGCCTACCTGGCGCAGGTTAAGGAAGCAGCAGATGAAAGCGGCGACAGCGATAAGCCTACCAATGTTGATATTACCCGCGGCGGCAATGTGATTGTTACAGGCGCGGTAAGCGTAGGCGTTACCACCGGTAACGACGGCGGCAGCGCAGCTGCATCTGTAACTGTCAGCGATATTGACAATGATTACAATGCTAAGATTAAGGACAGCAATATTACGACTACCGGCAAAGGCAGCGGTGACAAATTGGTCGGCACGAACGTTAATGCGGCAAGCCATACTGTACTGGCAGGCTTTGCGGCCGGTGTTGCCGGAACTGCAGGCAGCTTCGGCGTAGGCGACAGTGCTAACTGGCAGTCGCTGAACAACGATATTACGGCAGCTGTTGAAAACAGCACACTTGTTACGCCTAAAACTGATGTAAAGGCCGAAAGCGGTGCTTTGGCAGTGAATGTTGCAGGACAGATTGGTGTTACTGCCGGTTCCAAATCTAAGGTGGGCGCAGGTTTGGCAGTTGCCTACAATTCCCTGAACAATACCACAGGTGCGTATGTCAAGGGCAGCGAAATCAGCGGCGCGAATGATGATGCTAGCAGTATTCTTACTGTAGATGCAGCCAACAAGGGTAACGTGTACAGCGTCGGCGCAGCAGTTACTGCAGGTACGGCCAATGCTTTGAATGGCGTGGTTGTTGTTAACCGCGGTCGTAATGATGTAGAAGCTGTTATTGACAAATATGACGGCGAAAATGCGAAAACTGATGGTGGACGTACGAAGCTCAATAATATGAGTAAGGTGGCAGTGAAGTCCTCTGATGACAGCAACCAGCTGGCAGTAGTGGGTGCGGTAAGCGTCAGCGCAGGCAGCAATGCTAAATTTGCGGCTGGCGGCAGCGTAGCTTATAACGAAATCGGCAATATCACCGGCAGCGCTGGCGAGAAAAAGCAAACCAACAAGGCTGCTATCAATAATGCTGATATTACCACTACTGAAGATGGCAAGATTAGCGTCAATGCCGTAGATGAATCTACGCTGACGACTATTTCCGTAGGTACCTCCATTACTACCGGTAATGTGGCCTTCAGTGGCGCAGGCTCTGCTGCTATGATCAAGAAGGATACCGATACAGAGCTTGTTAATACCAATATCAATAAGGATAAGAATAATGCAGCGACTGTGCAGGCTACTGCTGACAGCAATGGCAAGATTACTACCGTTGCCGTTGTTGCTGCTGGTGCTAAAGACGCTGCGATTGGTGCAGGTATTGCGGTTAACCAGCTCGATGCTGATACCAATACTACTGTTACCAATGGTGAATACAAGGTTAAGGGCTTCACAGCTGAAGCTAAATCTGACAGCAGCATTCTTTCTGTCGGCGTAGCTGGCGGTGTTGCCAAAACTGCAGGTATTGCCGGTAATATCGGCGTAAACCTGCTGGCGAACGATACTAAGGCTGCGATTGACGGTGCCAAGATTAATGCAGACGGCACACTGGCCGTAATTGCCAAGAGCAAGGATACCCTGCAGAATTTTGCAGGTGCCTTTGGTGTGGCTGCAGGCGGTCAGGCCGGCGTTGGCATGGGCGTAGCCTACAATGAAATCAGCGGTACTACTGAAAGCATAGTTAATAATGCAGAGCTGACGGCAGCAGGCAATGATGCAGGTGTGGCTGTCAACGAACGCAATAAGGATAATGATAATGTAGTCAGCGATAAAACTCGCAAAGGCGTTATTATTGCGGCTGATGCGGAGCACAAGCTGACGAATGTAGCAATCAGCGGCGGTGTGGCAGTCAGTGCGGACGTTGGCGTGGGCGTAGCAGGTACGGTTACTGTTAACCGTATTTTGGGCGCAACCAATGCCAAGGTAACGGATAGCAGCATTAATGCAGCATTGACCGACCGCAGCAAGGCAGACGTTTATGTAGCAGCAAACGATGCTACCAAGAGCGAAAGCCATGTAGGTTCGCTGGGTGTAGGCGGTGGCGCTGATGGTGGTGCAGGTGTCGGTCTGGCATCTGATACCGGCGTTGTCAGCAGAAATGTAACGGCAATGATTGACGGTGGCAGTGCGAAGAAGCTTGTCAACGGCAATAGCATTGATGTCGCTGCCTTGAATAAGGCGAAAATGTCGACAAACTCCTACGGTGTTGCCGCAGCCGGCGGCGCTTATGGCGCCGGAGCCGGCGCAGGCACCGTTTCGGTTGCTAAGCTGGACGCAGAAACTACTGCTGCAGTAAAGAATATCCAAGGCACGAATAATGGTTTGGCAATTACTGCTGACCACGTTAACGATATTACGTTGCGCAGCGCTGCTGCCGCAGCTTCCGGCGCGCTCGTGAGCGCTGCCGGTGGCGCTGGCATCGGCGTAGTAGACGATGACAGCAAGACTGTTGCTGAGCTGAGCGGCAGCAATGTAAAGGCTGAAACAGGTGATATTACTGTCAACGCTGCCAACAAGACTGACGTGACAACGGCAGTCTTTGGCGTAGCTGCCAGCATGGTTGCAGGTGGCCTGAACGTTGCTGTAAATAATCTGGACAATACTGTTTCCACGCTGGTGAAGGATAACAGCAACCTGCAAGTGCAGGGTACCTTTGCAGCGAAGGCAGATAACAGTGTAAAAACAAGCTTTGTCAACGGTGCTGATGCAGTGGGCGCTGCAGGCGTTGCCGTCGGCGTAGGCGTGAATACGATTGACACAGGCGTGATCACTGAAATCAGCGGCAGCAAGATTACTGCCGGTGCTATCGATGTGGCCGCAACCGAAAAGCTGGACGTTAAGCAGGTAGTAGAAAACGCTGCGCTCGGCGGACATGGCTACAGTGCGAACGTCAGCGTAACTACAATTGGCGCAGCAGCTGCAGACCAGTATGGCGATACTGAAACTACGGATAGTGATAAAAAGGCAACCTTTAATACGAACGATATTCTCGGTAAAGCAAATGCTGCAATCGCAGGACAGGGAACTGTTGGCACTGTTGCTAAAGACGGCAAGAGCAGCTCTAACGCTGCAGGCATGACCTTTGATAAATATACCGGCAGCAACGGCGAACATCTTAGTGCTGCTCCCGGTACTACTGCCAGCAAGGGCAGCGGCACGGCTGAGGGCGTGCAGGCAAAGGTAAGCAATTCTACGCTGCAGGCAACAGGCGATACGAAGGTTAACGCTCAGCGTACTGTTGACGCTGAGCTGACCTCGGCACAGGTGGCAGCAGGCTTCGGAGGCAACGGCATTGCCTCTTCTGTTGCGGTTCTGAATGTAGAACGCAAGACCGGCGTAACCATCAACAATAACAGCAAGCTTAGCGGCAAGAATGTAACGCTTGGCAGTGCACAGGACGGCACATCCAAGATTGATGCTTATCAGGTAGCAGCAGGCGGCACTGCAGGCAGTGCTGCCTACGCGCAGAACAGCCTGCATGGCGCTAACGCTATTACTATCAAAAGCAGCACAGTTCAGGCTACAGGCGATGACGGCTCCAAAGGTACGCTGACGGTTAAGGCAGAGGATACCAGCAGTGCAGCAGTGAGCACTATTGGCGCAACTGCAGGCGCTATGGCTGGCGGTGTGCTGGTAACTAATGCTACGAATAATAGCGATAATACTGTAACTATTGGCGGCAGCAAGTTGATTGCCGGCAAAGAGTACAGTTACGGTAATGGATATTATAATATCGGCACGGTTGATGTTGCTTCTGTCAAAGCCAACAGCATTACCGCAAAAACCATCGGTGGCACGCTTGGCGTTGCTGCGGCGCAGGGCATTGTTGCACTCGCTACGGATGCAGGCAGCAGCAAGGTTAATGTAACCGGTGCTTCCGGCTTCTTGGGTAACAGCGTAAGCCTGAATGCAACAAATAAGCCTGCAGTACGCGCAGAGGCACAGGCTTATACCGGCGGTCTGCTGGCGGTAGCAGGCGTGGCAGTATCCAAGGCTAAGGCCAGCGGTACGGTAGAAGCAAAAATTGCGGACGGCAGTAGCTTTGCAGCCGATAACGTAGAGATTACGGCAAACGTAACAACTCAGACTGCCAAGGACAAGAACGATAACGAATATGTTGTAGATAATGTAAGCGCCAAGACAATCGGCGCTACTGCCTCCGGACAATACGCTGCAGGCTTCAACACTGCTTATGCAGAAAATGATATGACAGTTAGCGTTGATGTGGGCAAAGAGCAGTATAATGTCAACGCTTTGAAGCTCAAGGCTGATAATGCTTCGGTTATTTCGGCAGATACCCTGGGTGTAACAGTGGGCGGTTATATTGCCAGCGGCAGCAACTGGTCTGATACCAAGACGAACCTGACGACCAGCGTAAAGGCAGCGGGCGTTAAAGAGAATGTATACAACAGCCTGGGCTCTGTAAACATCAGCAGCTCCGGCTACAGTGCAGTAAACAATGATGCCAATGGCTATGGCGGCGGTATTGTAGGCTTCAACCCTGTTGCTGCAAGGTCGCAGAATGAGATTATTACCAATACTACTGCTGATGTGAGCGGCAAATGGCAGGGTGTAGGCTCCCTAAAGGTTGCTGCTAACAATGCGGATAAGCTGGATATTCTGGCGGACTCCCTGACGGCGGCTGTTGTCGGTGCCAGCGGCACAGAAATTAAAAACAAGGTTGCGCATAACGCTAATATCAACGTAACAGGCGATATTACAACCAGTGGCAAGCAGTCCTACATTGCCAACAACACGCTGAACCATGACGTTGACCTGAAGGGCAGCGGTTATGGCGGCGGCAGTGTCAACGTTAATGATATGGACAATGATCTGACATACACTGCTGGCGTAAACATCAACAATGCAACATTGAACGGTACCGGCAGCGCAGGCTCTATTGAGGCGCTTGCTTATACCGACGGCAAGATGAATTACAGTAATACGCTTAAATCTGCCGGCGTTGTTCCTGTTACTATCGCAGCAAGCAAGAATGTTATCACCTATAACAACAGCATCAATGTTACTGGCAGTAATCTGTCGACGGCGAAGGCTGATCAGGATATCACCCTTGCGGCAACCGATGAAACCACTGCAACCTTCGATACTACTGCTGATACCCAGGGCGGTGCTGTGGGTGCAGCTTCTGCCAAAACAGATAACACTCTGAACCGCAGCAACAAGATTACCGTTACTAATGGTAAGATACTCAGTACCAATGATGTAAATATTTACGCAGGTGCAAACCTGGACGGCATCACCTCTTCGCTGACCTACAACGTGCTGGCAGATGCATATAACAAGACGGCAGTTCCTCTGGCTACTGCTCCGAAAGCCAAGAACACGATGACGCAGGAAAATCAGGTAAGCATCAACGGCGATATCGACAGTGTACGTCACGTCAACTTCAAGGCTGGCAAGGGTATGACCACCGTATCGACCTCCGCCCGCGAATACAACTTCTATAAGGGCACGAGCGGTAGCGGTTCTGTTACCTCCACCGCCTTGGGCGAGGTAACTCCGGGCGAAACAGTTGCCAATTATGTGGATATTGCCAGCGGTAAAAGGGTACGCGCAGGCATCCATAATAATCTGGAGCTTACTATAAGTGGCAGCACTAACGTTATACAGCCGCAATATAAGGATGGTAAGGTTGTTAAAGACGGCAGCATAGACTTCAGCGGCATCAAGGTTGAAACTGGTGCAGGTCAGGATTGGTTCAATACCAAGCAGAATGTTGTTGCAGATGTGGTTGATCTGGAAAATGGTCTTTATGCCCGTTTGCAGGAAATTAATGATCTCTTAGGACAATATGCTTCTGATTCTGGCGAATATAATATTTTGAACAGTGAAAGAGAGCGCATCCTCACCCAGATGGAGGAGAATGGCTTTGTCAAGACCAGAGTAGAAGGTGGCAAAACCTACAAGAGTATTTTCGATAAGATTTCTTTGCCGGCAGTTGATGTTAAGGATATCGTTGTTTCTGGTGGCAACATCAACATCGAAGCCGATAAGCTGCAGGGCAGCGGCAACCTGACGGCGCAGGGTGCCAATAACCTGACGATTAATAACAGCAGTGACCTGTACCTGAAGATTAACAACCTGGCTATTAAGGATAAGGGTGGCGTAATCCGCTACAACGATGCCGAGGTAAAGAGTGTTGCTGGCTTCAATGGTACAATGAATACTGCTGCAGGCACTAACGCTGATCCGAAGATTACTGTCAAGAGCACTGGCACATCTACCAACGGACTGACTAAGCCTGATATCGGTATCTTTGGTACTGTGCAGAACAGCGCCGGTGACGTTTTAATCCAAAACAGCAATTACAATATCAACGTAGACGGCAATGCCAATATCAGCGCGCGTAACATCGAGCTGAAGGCTGACAAGGGCTCGGTAACGCAGAACAGCAAGGGCCTGTTGCTTATCGGCGGCGACCCGGTAACCAAGTACCAGTTCAGCAATGCTATTGCCAAAAAGATTCAAAGCTATGTTTCCCAACAGGCTATTGCTGGCAAGACTACGATTGATTGGCTGAGCAATATCAGCAGCTACGATGATTATAAGAAAGCTTTGATTGAGCATAAGACCGAGCTTGGGCTTAGTGATGATGAGGTTAAGCAGATCGAGAATTACCGCGTTAACAAATCCAGCGGTATTGTTGCAGGCAACAACGTTTATGTCAGCGGCCTGAATGTTAACCTGGATGGCCTGGTACAGAGCGGATACAAGGAATTCAAGGTTACGCTTGATAAAAAATCTAATAAAAAAATCAGTAACCTGGATAAGGCCTACGCTCTTAATAAGACTGCGCTTACAGATCAGTATGTTATGTCCAACGAGAAGTATTGCGTAAGCACAAAGGCCGGCGCAGTTTATAACTCAAAAACTGGCGCTTATGACTATACTGTTAAGGTTTACTATAACCCCGCAACTAAGGAGCTGCTGACGGAAGCAATTGAGCCTAACGGCGGTAAGATTTATATTACCGGCGCACTGTCGAGCACTGGCAGCGGCAAGCTGCTGGCAATGGATGGTACTGCCAATATTGCGATTGATACTACGAATGCAGACCGCAATTTGCGGGTGAACAAAATCACTAATAAGGATATCACCGGTCTCATCAGCATTAAGGATACGCAGAAGAATACCTTGACTGAGTACACTACTGATGGGCAGAAGATGTCCGTTAAAACAACCAAGCTTAATAATAAAGGTAACGTGATTTCTAGCAGCACAACGCAGGTTAATGGTGCTACTACTACTTATGCACCGGCTAAAGGCATGACAATCAACTGGACTGGCGGTACCTCCGGCGACAAGAAGATTGTCAAGTGGCAGTATAAGAAGGACTTCGTTTTCTGGGGTCTGATTAAATACGGCACTACCAAGGACTTTGTCGAGAATGAAGAGGTTAAGAATGGTAAGACGGAGGTTTCTTCCACCAGTATCACTGGCGCCGATCCGCTTGGTCAAGGTACTGTTATCAAGGTGAACAATAATGCCAAGGAATATGGTGTAACGACTAAGGAATATAATGATCCTAATGCAACAACTTACACTCCTGTTGTCGAAAACAAGAAATATTCCGGTTTATCAGGCAAAATCTTCGGCTATGGCAATTGCACCTACACCTGGACTGAAACCCAGATGCATTCCACCAGCAGTACCTATACAATTAAGGGCGATAAGCCGATTAACGTTGGCTTCATGACCGGCGGCAGCGGTGACATCAGAGTTTCCAGCGCCAAGGATATGTATCTTGCAGGCAACATCAGCAATGCAACTAAGGCTGACGGCAGCGCAATCGGCAAGGTTACCTTAAACAGCATTGGTGGCGCTATTAGCTCTGTTGGCAGTGCACGCGTTGACGCGGATGACCTGACTGCTAAAGCAGCCAAAGGTATCAGCATCAATCACAGTGCGTTGGGCAACATGGCGAAGCTGAATATTGAAGCAACGACTGGTGACGTAAGCATTAATTCCGACCGCGGCAAGCTGCAATTTGTTGGCGGCAATAAGGGAGCTTTAAACGGCAACCTGGTAATCAACGCAGCAGGTGACATTACTACAGCAGATGGCACTGTTTTGAACGGCAACCGCATTGATTTCACCACTCTTGGTGCAATCAACGCAGCGATTGCTCCCGGTCAGACGCTGACCAGCAGTGATACCATGTCTGCAAGCGTAAATGCCAATGCTTATGGCGATATTACACTGACCAACAGCAATGGTGATATGCGTATCGGTCATATTGCCAGCAAGAATGGTGATGTAAGCCTCACAACCAGCGGCAGCTTTATCGACGTAGTAGGCGACAGCACCTTGTCCGACAGCGAAAGCAAGCTGCAAAAGTGGCAGGAGCTGGGACTGATTAACAGTAATGACAAGGCAGAAGAAAGCGCAACATCTGCAGCGGCAGCCAAGAGTGAGCGTGTGCAGGCACTGGAAAACAGGGCAAAGCAGCTGGCTATGGCAGATAAGAAATATACTGAAGACGCGCAGAATGCAGCTTTGGCAGAATACAAGGCATTGGCAGAAGCTTACAAAACTAATGGCGAAGCAGCCTTCGAAGACAAAAACTATAGCCAGGACGTTAAGGACTGGGCTAAGATGTACGCTGAGGTTGATAACAGCACTGCCTATGGTTGGAGTAAAAATGAGCTGCTATACGCTATTCAGGACAGCGTGCTGAATGCAAAACCCGGCCAGGTACTGACGGTAGATAATGCCAACGTTCAGGGCAAGAACATCAGCCTGAGCGCAGGCAAGAACATCGGTATCGACGGCGAAGCAACCAACATTGCCTACAAGGATATGGGCAATTTGGATAATCTTAAGCTTTTGGCACAGGCTAAGGCCGGTGACCTTACCTGGAATGATGCTGACAGCAGAATTGAGGTTCGTCAGCAGCGTCAGATTACTGTAAAGCTGGCAGATGGCGGCAAGCTGAATCTGCAGGCCAACACCAGTAAAACTGAAAATACTGGTAATGTTTATCTGGCAGGCGTTAAGGATACGATGCTGGATATTTCCGGTACGATTAACACGACGCAGGATGTTAAGCTGCTCAGCGATAAGGGCGTTCGCATGAACAACGGCAGCATTGTTGCCAATAACCTTATTATCCAGGGCGGCAAGGGCAATGTAGGCAGCAAGGATGCCTTCATCAAGACTAATATCAGCGGTAATTTGGAAGCTAATACCGATACCGGTTACGGTGTATATCTGCATCAGACGGCTGTAGGCAACAAGCCGGCGCAGGTGCTGACAATTCAGAATGCAGCAACAGGTACGCTGGTGCTCAAGGCAGATAATGGTATGCAGATGACTACGGAAGCAGGCAAGAATACCGGTTATCTGAACGCCAACAGCATTAACCTGCAGGCAGCCAACGGCAATATCGGCAAAGCTGATGAAGGTATCCGTATTCTGGAAAATAGCGCTGTGATTAACGCTAGAGCAGATAATGGTTCTGTTTACCTGCAGGGCGCAGGCACGAAGGATGCAGGCCTGGTAGTTGACAGCATTACTGCTAAAGGAAATGCTAAGCTCAATCTGAAGGGCAATGTTAACTTCGATAACGGTGAAACTAGCGGCAGCATCAATGCAGGTGGCGATGTAAATGTTAATGGTAAAAACGTTAACCTGAACGCAGGTACTGTTACCGCAGGCGGCGCAAGCAATATCACTGCAGGTAAAGATGTAAACGTAACAACCGGTAGCATTACATCTAGCGGCGCAGGCAACATCACTGCAGGCGGAGACGTTAACCTGAACGCGGGTACTGTTAAAGCAGGTGGCGCAAGCAATATTAACGCAGGTAAAGATGTGAACGTAACAACCGGTAGCATTACTGCTGATGGTGCAGGCAACATTACTGCAGGCAATGACGTTAACCTGAACGCAGGTACTGTTACTGCAAGCGGTGCAAGCAATATCAACGCAGGTAAAGATGTGAACGTAACAACTGGTAGCATTACTGCTGGCGGCGCAGGCAACATTACTGCAGACAACAACGTAAACCTTAACAGCAGCACGCTGGTATTTGGCGCTGATAGCGTAATTACTTCTACTAATGCCAATATTTCTCTTGGTAGCAGTGGCATTACGGTTAATGGTGCAAATAACAACCTGAAATTGGATGCTGCTGGTACCGTGATGCAGGATGCAGCAGCTACGGGTATTACTGTAGATAATCTTATTGTTGAATCTGGCAAGATGCAGCAACTGCTCAGCCAGCAGAACAATGTGAAGAATCTGAGCATTAAAGGTAAGGATGCAGGCAGTATACTGGTAGTAGATGGCGTAACCAGGTTTAACGGTACGATGGATAATCTGTTGGTTACTGTTGCTGATTCTAATATCAAGGGTGATGTGCTGATAGAGAACTACCAGGCAAATACCGGCAAGATAACCATTAACTCAGCCATCAATACTTCTAAGTACAATGATGCGCATAACGGTAATATTACTGTTAAGGCAGATGGTGATATTACTACGGCTAGTGGCGCTGATTTGAATGCATCTGATAATATAAGCATTAATTCTAAGAAGGGTTCTGTTGTAACCATCGGTAATGTAACTGCCAAGAATGCAGTAGATATCAATGCAGCGCAAGATATTACGGCAGACGGAAATCTCACCTCTAACAATGGTGACATTACTCTGGATGCAGGCGGTAATATCACGACCAACGGTAAGACCAAGGCTCGCAATAATGTAACTGCTAACGCTAAAGGTGATATCAATGCTAATAATGATGTTACTTCCACCAATGCAAACGTAGAATTGAACGCAGGCGGAAGCATTACAACTAATAGCATAGTAAATGCGTTTAACAACGTAATTGCAAATGCTAACGGTAATATTGCAACCAACGGAGACGTTACTGCAGAAACTGGCAAGGCAGCTCTTAACTCTAAGAGTGGCAGCGTAACAATGCAGAACGTAACTGCCAACAACGAGGTAGATATCGATGCAGTACAAAATATTACAGCAGACGGAAATCTCACCTCTAACAATAGTGACATTACTCTGGATGCAGGCGGCAGCATTACGACGAATAGTACAGTAAATGCTAATAACAACGTAATTGCGAACGCTAACGGCGATATCAATACCAAAGGCGATGTTACTGCAACAAACGGTAATGCAGTGCTCAACTCTAAAGGTGGCAGCGTAAATACCCAGAACGTAACTGCTGGTCAGGCAGTAGATATCGACGTAGCGAATAATATCACTGCCAACGGTAGCCTCACTTCTACTAATGCTAACGTAGATTTGAACGCAGGCGGCAGCATTACGACCAACGGTCAAGTTACTGCACAGAAGAATGTTGATTACAATGCTAAAGGCAGCATTACTACCGGCGGTATTATCAACAGTACAACTGGCAATATCAACCTGCAGACAGATGCTGCTCAGGGCGATATCATCTTCGGCGGCGACGTAACTGCCGAGCATGGCAACATCAATATCGACGTATTGCAGAACGGTAATGTAACTGATGACGATAACAAATTTACCGCTCTTGGCGACAAGGGTGATATTAACAGCGGTAACTTCGCACTGCACATCAAGGGTGCCGGAGATGTTGATCTGCATGAGATTTACGCTACAAACAATGCGTTTATCGACGTTGACAACGGCAATCTTACACTGGCAAAAATTAACGGCGATCTGGTAGCTTTGCGCCTGCATACGGAAGGCAAGCAGATGAAGGTTAGCAAAATTATTGCCGGCACTAAGCTTTTTGCACAGAGCAGCGACATCAATATCGATAAGATTCAGCAGCGTCTGGACGCTGACGGCCTTCTGACTATAGTTCCAGATAGCGCACAGCCCAATAAGCCTATTGACAACCTAAATATTGGTGAGATAATTACTAATAAGGGTGTCCGCTTTGATCATCTGTGGCTGAATAACGGCTCTATTAACGTAAGCGAGGGCATATTCAATATCGATAAGCTGGTAGTCAATAATGTTGCTCATTTCAGCAATAAGCATATGAAGACTGCTGTATGGGGTGCACCGCCGCAACGTGACGATAGCGACAGCATTTATTGGAACAACATTGCAGTGAATAATCCTGCTAACAATTTAACTGAATGGCAGCAGGAGGGTATAAAACCGTATAAATGGATGTACCTGCACTTCGCAGAACAGCCGAACATTCAGTACAGCAACGGCATACTGCTTTACCTGCGTAATTACTATTATGTTTATAACCAACACTATAGCGCTGTAGACTATATGCTGTATCAGCTCAATGAGAACAAAGCGGAGGAATATGATATTAACTATGCACCTGGCGTAGTACAATACTTCCGCTATGACCTGTATGACCTGGATGAAGACAATAGCAAGAGTGAACCCGAAAAAATCACTGTAGAAGCATAGGAGGAAACGCTGATGAACAAAAAGGCAGAGGCTTTTATCAAATATCTGGAAAATAACAAGATTACCTGCTTTGCTATTGAACAGATTAGCGAGGATAAGCTGAACACAGTGGTCTTCCGTTCTCACATTGTTGTTGAAGGCCAGCGTCTGCCGACGCTGGTCATCCTGGACAGCAGTATTTATGGTATGCTTCGCGTGCAGCTGGCAGCAAATGCTGTCAACGAGAGCAACGAAGTGGCTATTTTGAGGGAAATCAACAAGGTGAACCGTCAATATAAGGTTTTTAAATATTATCTTACTGATGACGGTTCACTCTTCCTAGACAGCTGCCTGCTCTGCCAAAATGGCAGGCTAGAGGGCGACATGATTTATACCGTGCTGGATGTAATCATCAAGCATCTGGAAAAGGAATATAAAAGAATAATGCAGCTCATCTGGCAGGCCAATTAGCCTGCCGGATGTAGCAAAATTTTGTATATCAAAGGGGTGTTGTCGATGATTACTAATAAAACAAGCTTGCTACTGGTTACGCTTTTGCTGGGATGCAGTGCCGCTGCTTTCGCAGCGCCTACACCTTCGCAGGAAGCAGAATTCAATAAAAGCGGCTTGAATAACGCCGGTGTGGCAGCCAACAGAACTATAGAGTATATGGAGCGCCAGCGTGTTGCCAGACAGATTGCTGAGGACAAGGCTAAGGCTAGCAGCAAGGTAGAGCAGGGGAGCCAAAAGCCTGATGCAGAGCAGCAGGCTGCAGTGACCTTTAAGCTGGAAAAGCTGGAGCTTGATGAATCCACTGTACTGGAGCAGGCAGAGCTGCAGAAGCTGACGGACGAATATATCGGTAAAGAGGTTGGCGTCAAGGATTTGTACGAGCTGGTGAATAAAATCAACAAGCTGTATCTTGATAATGGTTACTTTACCTGTCGTGCAATTTTGCCGGCACAGACGATCAAAAAGGGTACGGTAAAAATTGAGCTTATCGAAGGCAAAACGAATGCTGTTGAGGTGCAGGGCAACAAGTATACCAAAAGCAAATACATCAGCAAGCGTATGAGCCTGAAGCAGGGCGAGGTTGCCAACATCAACAAGCTGAATGACGATTTACTGCGCTTTAACGCTGCCAATGACGTGCAGCTGCGCATTTCTCTGCAGGCTGGCAGCGAGCCGGGAACTACGGATTACGTCATCAGCGCTTATGAACCGCAAAACATTACCTGGACTGTTTACAGTGACAACGCAGGCAGTGATACGAGCGGCGAATACCGTGGCGGCCTGTTCTTTACGGACAGAAGCCTGACAGGTGTGCGTGACGCGCTGACGCTGAACACGATGCTGAGCGATGGCACCAAATCCTTCGGCCTTGGCTACAGCAGGCCCTTAGGACATAGCGGTACTAAGCTGAACATACAGTACAGCACTAACAGTGTTCACATTACTGACGGAATACTGGAGCCTTTGAATGTACGTGGTCATGCTTACGCGATGAACGTTGGTCTGAGCCAACTGTTGGTAGCGACGGAAAAGATCCGTACTGAGGCAACACTTGATTACGGTCAGCAAAATTCTAAGACTGATTTTAGCGGCCAACATTGGCTAGATGATGCTATTAAAGGCGTTACGGCAGGATATTCCGTAACTAATTACGGCGCAACCTCTGTTATTTACCAAAAGCACAGCTTTAACGCTGGTACGCATACCGATATTGCCGATAATGACAAGGATTTTTCCCTGTACCAGCTTAACGGCCTGTACCAGAAAATGTATCAGCATGGGCAGCTTTTAACCCTGCGCCTGGACGCACAGCGTGGCTTCAACAATTATCTGCCTTCCGCCCGCCAGTTCTACATTGGCGGTATGTACAGCGTACGTGGCTACAAAGAAAGCTTGCTTGGCGGCGACAGTGGCTACAGTGTGGGCCTGGAATATTCCGTGCCTGTGACTAAGGACAAAAAGACCAGTGCCTTCGTCTTTATGGATCATGGTCAGGTCTTTGGCGACAGTGCCTTTGACAGCCATGTGCTGACAAGCTGTGGTCTGGGCGTGCGCAGCAACATCACCAAGCACATCGGTGCTGTGGTAACATTGGGCGTGCCTTTGATTAAGGAAATCAATAATACTGATGTAGATTCAACTCGCATCCATTTCATGGTAAGCGGTCAATTCTAAAAAAATCTTGTGTAATAATAGGACTAGGGAAACCCGGTCCTATTATTTTTTGCCTATATACCTGTATATATGTAGGAAAAAGAAGCTTTGCCTGTAGCTGATATCCTATTATATGAAAAAAATTTCGATAACTGATGACAATTACCGCAATTAAAGCTATAATAGGTATATAAACAAAAAATTATTTTATGAGGTGACATACAATGCAATTTCCGATAGTTTTAGGTGTTTCTGCACGTCACGCACATCTGTGCCGTGAGCATATGGATATTTTATTTGGTGAAGGCAGTGAGCTGCACGTTAAAAAGCCAATCGGCCAGCCCGGTCAGTTTGCTTCCGAAGAACAGATTATCATGGTAACTCCCAAGGATTCCATGAAGCTGCGTATCATCGGTCCTCTGCGTCCGGAAACTCAGATTGAGCTTTCTCTGACCGACGCGCGCAAGGTCGGACTGGATGCTCCTATCCGCAACAGCGGTGATATCGCAGGCAGCGCAGGCGCTAAGCTCATCGGTCCGAAGGGTGAGTTGGAGCTGAAGGAAGGTATTATCATCGCAGCACGTCACGTGCATCTGTATCCGGAAACCGCTGAAAAATACGGCCTGAAGGACGGCGATATCGTTGATATCCAGACAGAGGGCGAGCGTTCCGTAACACTGCATAATGTTCTGGTACGTGCGGGCGTAAAGCATGCTGACGAGGTTCATATCGACACTGACGAAGCTAATGCCTGCAACCTGGGCAGCGGCGTGATGGTTAACATTGTCTACAATAAATAATTCCACCGTTTTTCCAACAAAAGGATGGTGAGTATATGAAAAAAATTACAGCCTTGGCGGCAGTGCTTGTTTTGTGCGCTGCGCACGCTTCAGCCTACGAAAACAGCTACGCAGGCTACAGCGTTAAGGACGGACAGCCTTACTATAAGCTGGAAGCGAAGAAGGTTTATGCGTATACCAATATCAGCAGCAAAAAGGTTTATCAGAACGAAGGGGATTTAAAAAATACCGCAGTTAATATTGTTAACTATTACACAGCAGAGGATATGGAGCAGATTTTAGGCGAAAAATTCTCTACTGCTTATTTTGATGCGGAATATGAGAAGCTGGCACTTTTGGAGCGCTCCCAGCTTAATCCGAAAACCGTGCATGCGCCGCTGCTGGAGCTTGATAAATATGCCGAGCATGACAGTAACGGCAATCTGACGATTCAGAGCAAGGTGCTCAAAGAAAAGCTGGAAAAGCTCACGCCTCTTATTAAGACAGGGAAAATTGCCGGCAAAAAGGCAATTACTATTTCCTACCTATATAAACAGGGTGATGTGCTGGTTAAAATTGATACTAGCCTTGTTTCTGCCAACGACAGACTTTATCTGCTGTCGACAGTAAACACAGACCAGGATCTTTACGCACCCAAGAAGGACAAAAAATCTGCTGATGCCGATGCAGATATCGACGAAACAGACACTGATGAAGAAAACGAAGAAGCGAAGACTGAGCCTAAAAATGCTGCTTCCGTAAAGGAAGAAATGGAAAAGGCTCTGGAGGTTGAGAACGTTTTTGTTCGCGATGTACCTGCCGAAACCATGCAGCGCTTTGATAAAGCACATACTGATCTGCTGAAGGGCTTTAAGGCTTTTGCTCCGACAAGCACGCCGAAGGCTATCAGCTTTACTGATGCTGCTGCCGGTAAAAGTGTGCAGCTGCCGGATGACTGGTTCTATGGCCAGCTGAATCTTAAATATAAGGACAAGGGCACATTTTACCTGACTTTGGCTTCTTCAATGAAGGAAATGCAGGAGGTTGCCGCAAATACTGATTATGACAGTGTTTATTCCGTATTAGCTATTCCGCAGGCTGACCCCGAATACCAGAAGAAGGTTACGGAGCTTTACAGCAGCGGTGCGCGTAATGTTCTGCAGCACTGGAATCATCTGCTGATTACTGCCAGTGTTGATAACATTACCGACGCTGAAATCAAAGAGCTTCTTTCAACACCTGTTGCCAACAGACTTGCGGTTGAGAGTTTTATCTCCGAAGGTCTGCAGCGCATGAAGGGTTTCAGCAACGAATACTTTGCTTTGAAGGATTATAAGACAAATTTTGACTTCACCCAGGAAAAAGCTCTTATCGGCATCAATGCTGATACCGATTTGCTGAAGGATTTTGCTTATAACAACAAAATTTTACTGAGCTGCAACCAAAAAGCTGCTACAGCGATGCTTTTTATCAAAAAAACCGACGCTGAAACGGAAAAAAGCCTTGAACAGCAAGTAAACGAATGGCACTTTTAATTACATGGGTGTAATGAGTTGCAGTGCATGAAAATCTCACGTCTGATAAAAGGAAAATTTAACATAATATACATTATCGGACGTAAAATATTATTTTGCAGTCTTTGCGGTAAAAAGGCAGCATTATAGACATGTTTATTTCCCAACTGAAGAAAATGCTAAGAAAAGCGTCAGATTATGATAATTTTTCGCTTTTGGCTCATCCCCCGGAGGTTTTGAGAAGTTTTTAGCATTTTTTATGTTAAATTAGCCACCGTGCGCACTGCTGTTTGACGAAATTACTTTTATCTGTTATAATTTGTATAAGGTTAACTATAAACACATGATTGGAGGGTCTAAAATGGGAAGAAGAAAAGCACTCCCGCCGGACTTTGATGGCAACTATACCGAAGATATGTTGTCTGAACGCCAACGTAACATTTTAAAATTCGTCCGTACTTTTATTAATCATAAGGGCTATCCGCCTGCTGTACGCGAAATCGGTGCAGCAGTAGGTTTATCCTCCAGTGCCAGCGTGCATAATCATCTGAAGAAGCTGCAGGAGTATGGCTTCATTCAGCGTGATGCTGCTAAGCCGCGTGCTCTGGAACTGATGAGCGAAAGTGATGCCTGGAGAAACAAGCTCCTTGTTCCGGTACCGCTGGTTGGCAAGGTTACTGCAGGTGTTCCTATTCTCGCTGTAGAGAACATCGAAGAGACCTATCCTATTCCTCGTGACCTGATTGGCTGCGACGATGATGTTTTTATGCTTTCCGTATGCGGTGACAGCATGATTAACGCAGGTATTCTGGATCATGACTACATTATTGCACGTAAGCAGAATTTTGCTAATAACGGCGATATTGTTGTTGCCCTGATTGACGGCGAGGAAACTACCGTTAAGCGTTATTTCCGCGAGCTGCGCAGTGTGCGCCTGCAGCCGGAAAACGATAAGTACGAGCCTATTGTAGGTTCTGACAACATTAAGGTGCTTGGTAAGGTTATTTCTGTATTCCGTATGCTCTAATAACCTGACTGTAAAATGCATGTAAAATGATGTCACTTTAGCGTCAGATACAAAAAACAGCTCTTTACAGAGCTGTTTTTTCGTTATATATTATAGTTATGAATGTGTGTAAACGATTTTTACAAGGAGATGACGCATATGTTACATCCATCTACTGATATTATCATGAACGCCCAGCAATTCTTTGCTGCGGACCAGAGCGAAGCTAATCTGGTGAAGCTGCTGCATGCAGTCAGCGTAATGCTGCAGGAAGGTGCAGAGGTGCTCATTCCTACTGCTGCAGATGCGCCGGAAGGCCAGCTGCTGCTGCAGACGCAGACTACGGACAGCGGCTTGGAATATATGACTGCTTACAGCAGCAAAGAGGCCTACGAGCAGGGCAAGCCCTGCAACGTTATCAGCCGCCCTTTGGTCAACTACTTTGAAGCTATCCTGCAAATGGATGGCATTGCGGGTATTATCTTTAACCCTGCTTCCCCTGCTCCCTTCAATATTCAAAACCGGATGATCAAGGAACTGCTGGCCGATGCCAAGAAGAACAAGCAGCAGAACGCTATTTCTGTTTGGCGTGGTGACATTACTACGCTGGACTGCGACGCTATTGTCAATGCTGCCAACAGTACGCTTTTAGGCGGTGGTGGCATTGATGGTGCTATCCACCGCGCTGCAGGACCGCAGCTTCTGGAGGAATGCAAAACCTTAGGCGGCTGCACAACCGGTGCTGCCAAGATTACCTATGGCTATAATCTGCCTGCAAGCTACATTATTCATACCGTAGGCCCTATTTATAACGGTAAGGTTGAACAAAGACTGGAGCTGGCCGACTGCTACAAGAACAGCCTGGACCTGGCGCGCAAGCATCATCTGCACAGCATTGCTTTCCCGGCGATTTCTACCGGTGCTTATGCTTATCCTGTGGACGAGGCTGCCCGTATCGCTCTTTTGACCTGCACTGAATGGATTAATGCCAACGCTGATTATGGCATGAGCGTTGTGCTTACCTGCTTCAACAGCGGCGTTTATAACGCTTATCAGGAGCTTGTTAAAAAGGCGCAGAACGGAGAGCTGGACTAAGTAAATATTGTTTTTCCGTATAACAAAACCCGTGACTCCCTTCGGACGTCACGGGTTTTTATTAACCTTGGCGTAAATTTACTAGCGTACAGATTTACGCATTGATGATATTGTTGAACAAAGATTTATTAGCTTCGATAGGCTGCTTGCCGCCGACTACACAGATCAGGCCGTCGCTGAGCATGTCCTCTACTACCTTAGCCAGTGCTTGCAGGTCTGCATTGCTTACCTGCAGGATTTCGCTGCGGATGCGTTGGCGCAGCTCAACGGGAACGTGCTTCAGATATTGCGCGGTTGCCTTGTCAAGACGCATGCTGTTGGTCAGGGGCTTATCCATCGTGCTGATGGTACCGATAACGTACTTGTTCAGCTCGCGTTCGGGGAATTCTTCGTTTCTCAGCCATTCTGCCAGACCTTGGTAAGCCTCCAGAGTTTTCGGCAGCTGCGGGTCGCGGTAGGATGCAAACACGCCTACGCCGTTCAGCTCAAAGCGTGCGGTAACACCGTAAGCGCCGCCCTGAATACGGATTTTGGTCCAGAGATATTCATAGCTCAGAATGGTTTCCAGTACAGCCATCGCGCCCACGTATTTGTGACCGTGCTTAGCAAAGTTGCCGCCTGCAGCAACGTATTGTACCTTACCTGCGGTAGCAATAGCCTCGTTAACGGTGCCTACGGGCAGAACCTCAGCCTTCTCCCCTGCTTCTGCCTCAGACAGCTTGCTGATGAAATCAAGGCACTGTTGTCTTACTGTTGCCTGCTCTTTTACGTCACAGCTATAGCTGAGCAGGAAACGGTTCTTCTGGAAGAACCGTTTGATTAACAGGCGCAACTGCTCCAGTACCTGCGGTGCCAGCTCGTCGAAGTTATCGGTCAGCTTTTTGAGGAACTGATAATAGCTGAATTCATCCTGCTCGTTGACGCGTGCGCCGGCAGAGCAATAGGAGAACAGTCTGGTGATAGCAACGGTCTGACCGCGGTTGAAGAAATTGTCATCCCAATCGGTTTTCAGCTCGGATACCAGCTCGCGGAAGCGCTCCAGGTCGTCCATCTTGCTTTCCAAAGCAATGGCCTGCAGGATATCCAGCATTTTCGGCAGGTTATCTGTGAGGCATTTGCCTTTGGCAGAGAAGTAAATTTTATAATCATCCGTAGATTCTGCTTCAGTGAAGGCGCGTACAGCGAACGCAATGCCACCGGTATACATGATGGCGTTGGTTGCCAGCTCCTGATAGCTGTAGTGTTCGGTGTTGAACTTGCCCATGATATCTGTGAGCAGATAGCACAGCGGGAGCTTTTCGGCTTCCATATCGGTAATATCAAAATAGAAGCTGGTATAAGCGATTTTATTGGTGTTGCGCGGCAGATACAGCAGACGGCTTGCGCCAAGCTCTTCCTCCTGCGTTTCAATTTTCTCTACATCCTGCCTGATGTCGCTGCGCTTCAGTACAGGGATGGTTGCGCGTGCTTCCTCACTGTCGGTAGTAGCCTGCAGACGGTGCAGCTCGGCGCATTCGTCGATATGCTGCTGCAGCTCCTCCTGGCTCATGGTTGCCTTGATAGCACTCATCTTGGCAGCAGCGGCCTCCTGGTCTGCTTCCTCCTTGCCGGGCTGCGGCAGCAGGGTTACCAGTACCTTATGGGTGTTGTCCAGCAGGTAGTTTTCAATGATGCTTTCATAATAATTGGTCTTCAGGCCTTCGCGCAGTGCTGCGATATATTTGTTATAGCACAGGCCTTCAATCGGATTGCCGTCATACAGCCAGTTATCCATAACGCCGATGCCCAGAATCAGTCCTTTGGGATAACCGCCGAAATCTGCCTCACGCAGCTTGAATTCCATGGAGTTGATGTTAGCCTCCAGCAGCTTTTTATCAATGCCGTTAATTGTGATATCCTGCAGTGTTTTATAGATAACGCTGATAAATTTATCGCGCAGCTCCTTCTCACTGCCGCTGGCACGGATAGAGAATACCGGCTGATACATGCTTGAGGTATAGCTGCCGTTGATAATCTGGCCTACGCCTGCGTCCATCAGTGCACGGCGCAGTGCAGAGGATTCGCTGTCCAGCAGGGTGCTTTTCAGCAGGCTCAGAGCCATGCTGGTCTGCAGGTCGGTTGCCTTGCCTGTTACGATAGAAAGCTCGTGATATGTTTTGGCAGTGCAGTCCTCCTCTGCCCCAACCGGATAAAAGGCTTCGATATCCGCAGTACGCATCAGTGGCTGCTGCTCTGCGATGGAGGAATCAACAGTACCGGTTTTCTCGAAGCTGCTCAGATATTCGCTGTCGAGATATTCCAGAGTAGCGTCGATATCCATATCACCGTATAAATAGATATAGCTGTTTTCCGGGCTGTAATAAGTTTTGTGGAACTGCTCGAATTTTTCCTGAGTCAGCTGCGGAATAGCGTCCGGATAGCCGCCGGATTCAAAGCGGTAGCAGTTGTCGGGGAACAAAGCCTTCATTGCTTCGTTTTCCAGATATGCGTCCGGAGAAGAATAAACGCCCTTCATTTCGTTATAAACAACGCCGTTGTAGCTCAGCTCGCCGTCAAGACTATCCAGATTATAGTGCCAGCCCTCCTGACGCAGGGTGTATTTGTTTTGGTAGAAGGAAGGATAGAACACAGCGTCCAGATATACGTCCATCAGGTTATGGAAGTCCTTATCGTTGCGGCTGGCAACGGGATACATGGTCTTATCCGGGAAGGTCATAGCGTTCAAAAAGGTGTTCAGAGAACCCTTGACGAGGTCTACGAAGGGCTCCTTTAAGGGATATTTGCGGGAGCCGCAGAGAGAGGAATGCTCCAGAATATGTGCCACACCTGTATCATCTGCAGGCGGAGTTCTGAAGGAAATAGAAAAAACCTTGTTATCGTCATCGTTAGCAAGGTACAAAAGGCGTGCGCCGCTTTTGATATGCTCCAGGATATAAGCCTGAGAGCTGATTTCATCTACAAATTGTGCTTGTAAAACCTTAAAGCCGTGGTATACGGCATTTATTGCTAAAGTCATTGTTGCCTCCTAAAAATTTACACTATGGTATTTATTATAACATATTTGCATATCTATTGTCTGAAATTCTTGTAAAAACAGTTAGCTGTTGCTAAAAAAGATTATCTCCTTGCCAAAAGCGCTGTTCTTGCCTATAATAATTAGTAGAATAGTCAGAATCTGGAGGGAGTATTCATGGAAGAAGCACGCTTTACACTGCGCATTCATCCTATTATTATGAATAAGATGAAGCATTTGGCAAAGATAAATGGTCGTTCAGTAAATAAGGAAATCGAACAGATTTTGAAATGGGTTATTGATGATTATGAGCGCCAATACGGCAAAATTGAGCTGACCAAGGCGGAAATGCCAGGCTTCAGCACAGGCGCAACGGTTAAGGAAGCGCCAGAGCAGCCTATGGAAATGCTCTTCGGTTTGGATAATAAAAGCAAAAAATAATATGTAGGCTCCCCTGCCCTACGCTATACAAATAATTAAGGCACTACTGCGCTCACAGTAGTGCCTTTAGTGTTTATGCTTATTTTGCTATTGCGTGCTCCTTCAGCTCCAGCTTTTGCTTCTCCTCTACCTCTTTAATGCGGCAGCTGGCGAAAATAGAACCGGAAACATTGTGCCATACGCTGAAGATAGCGCCCGGAAGCGTAGCCAGCGGATTAGCGGCAAAGTTTGCAGTTGCCAGAGCAAGCGCCAGACCGCTATTTTGCATAGCAACCTCAATAGCAATAGAAGTTTCCTTAGCGTAGGATACCTTCATCAGACGCGCCATGCCCAGGCCCAGTGCCATACCGATGCCGTTGTGCAGGACAACTGCCAGCATTACGATCAGACCACAGCTCATCAGCTTAGCAGCGTTGACAGCAACGATACCATCGATAATGGTTACAATCGCTACAACGGAAACCAACGGCAGAATACCGCCCAGCTTGACGATGGTTTCGTGGAAAAGGCTGTTTAAGATGATACCTGCAAGCACAGGCAGCAGCACAATCTTCACTACGGAAAGTACCATAGCCATAAAGCTTACCTCAACCCAGGAACCTGCCAGCATGTACACCAGCACAGGTGTTACCAGCGGTGCAATCAGAGTCGAAGTGATGGTCATGCCAACGGATAAGGGAACGTCACCCTTAGCGATGTAGGCAATAACGTTGCTGGCAGTACCGCCGGGGCAGCAGCCTACGAGGATAACGCCCAGAGCGATATCAGTATCAAGATTCATCACTACAGCCAGAAAATAGGCTGCCAGGGGCATGATGGTGTATTGCAGGATACAGCCGGAAATAACCTCCTTAGGTCGGGAAAAGACGATTTGGAAGTCCTCGCGCTTGATGGTCAGACCCATTCCGAACATTGCCGTGCCCAGGAAGAGAGCGGTATACTGCGGAATCCACATGAATTCCTGCGGATGGGTAAAGGCAATCGCAGAGGTGATTAAAATCACGACGGCGATGTACTTGGATAACAATCCGCTTACCTTGCCAATGATGTTTAAAACGCTGTTTTGCTCGTTCATATTAAATTGCCTCCTTACATGTATGCTGCCCTGGGGCAGTCACGCTGTTAATTGCCTCGAGCAGAAGCAATTACATGGGTATTGTACCACAAAAAGGAGGAAAAATCCATGCCCGGCTTAAAGTATCAGCAGGCCTCCAGCAGGTGCGACACCTTCACCTGCAGCTTATCGGCGATGCGGAACACCAGGTCCATACTCGGGCGCGCGCTTCCGTGCTCGATTTTGCTCAAATACTGCGGAGTAATGCCTATCTGCTCTGCGAGCATCCCCTGCCCCAGCTCCTGCATGATTCTGTAATAACGTATTTTTCTGCCCATTTCTACATACTTTTCGCAATACATATATCATCCACTCCTCTACTTCTTACTGATTATAGCTTACAGTATTTCCGGCATTTCTTCATGTAAAAAAAGGTGCGAAGACAGCCTTGATACTGCTTGCCAAAGTAAATACAGGCGCATTCCTGAAAAACGTGCCGGCAATCAGTGTTACTTTTGCGTTATGCCTTAGCATAATCTTATTATAAAAAATAGGATAGCCAGAGATTGGCTATACTAAAAAATTTTTTGAGAAATTTTTAGATATTTTTTGCGAAAATGAATTTTGCACTTAGTTTACCGGTATCTCCTGTCTGGAAATAACCTCAATCAGCTCGCCTTGGCTTTTAAGCCAGATATCAATGCCCTTGCCGAAAACCTCCGCTTCGATAAGTGTGCCGTTTTCGCCCTCCTCTACTACCTTTGCCGTAGGCAGGCGGTCAAGGATGTACTCGTAGCTGCCACCCTTAAACAGGAAGCGCAGGCGCTGCAGATGGCCGCCGTACATAAACTGGATGCGCTTGCGGAACTCGCCCTCCTCAAAGCGTTTGGAATACGGAACGGCAAAATGCGTTTCGGTGACGCTAAAGCTGTTGATTCTGTCGATGCGGTAGATAGTCGGGAAGGGATCGTTTTCTATCTCGAATTTGAGCTCCTCCTTTTCCTTGGGCACAATGAAGCCTGCCAGATAAAAGTAGAATTCGGAGAACATGATGCCTACGGGTTGCAGTCTGCGCTGCACCAGCACACCGTCGGTACGGCGGTAGTTGATGATTATTTCCAGATGCTCATGCACAGCGCCGCTAAGCTCCCACATTTTCTTCAGGAACTTGTCCTTGTGCTGCGGTTCTACATAAAGCAGCTTTTCGTTGCCTATAAGCTCGCTCACACGCTGCTGCTCCGTTTTAGGGATACAGCAGTCAATCAGCTTATCGATAATCGGGTAAAGCTCATTTTTGGTGAAGGCCCTGCTTTCCAGCAGTATAGTATTTTGAGCGTGGCGAAAACCTCCTCGTTGGACAGCAGATTGCGTGAGGGCGGTACAAGCTGGTAAGCGCCGAGCTTCTGGTTGTAGACCAAATCCTGCACCAGGCCTGATGCTTCATTCTGCTCATGTAAAAAGGACCGCAGGTCTTCTATGTCGCGCTGAATAGAGCGTAAGGAGCAGCCGAAGCGTTGGGCTTCCTCCTTCTTGTAGAGCATTTTGCCGTCTACCAGGCGTGAATACATATAGAGCAAACGATCCTTTGCGATGCGTAAATCTGTCATTATTAGTTCCTCCCTGCCATGAAATTTGCAAAGCGGCTGATGTAAGAAAATCTCTTTAAGCTTATTATAGCACAATTATTCTCTTAAGCAAACGTTTTGCCACCAGCTATAAGCAAATTTTACCATAGCGGGAGGACACATATTGTCTTTCTCTAAAAATATTTTTGGCTTTTTTATTTATTTTAGAGATAACAGGCTAAAAATTACGCCTGTTCAGTTTTAAGCGTGGGCAGAAAGCCGTCCAGTGCTTCCAAAGCGCGTGCTGCAATCTGAGCGTTCTTTTCTCTCTTCTTGCGGATGCGTACAGTGAGCGGCGGAATGAGACCGAAGTTGATGTTCATCGGCTGGAAGTTTTCAATCGCCGGATTGCTGATGTAGTTGGCCAGTGCTCCGTGCGCAGTTACTTCGGGGAATTCTACCTCCGGCAGCTCCAATACCGCTCTGGCAGCAGCTAAACCGGCCATCAGTCCGGAGGCTGCCGATTCAACGTAGCCTTCTACGCCGGTCATCTGTCCGGCAAAGTAGAAGCGCTTGTTGCTGCGCAGGTTGAAGTGCTTATCCAGCAGCTGCGGCGAATTCAGGTAGGTGTTTTTGTGCATTACGCCGAAACGGACGAACTCTGCGTTCTCCAGACCGGGAATCATGCCGAAAACGCGTCTTTGCTCCGGCCATTTGAGATGTGTCTGGAAGCCTACCAGATTATAAAGGGAGGCAGCGGCGTTATCCTGGCGCAGCTGCACTACTGCGTAGGCTTCCTTGCCGTTACGCGGGTCAATGAGGCCTACAGGCTTCAGCGGACCGAAGCGCATGGTGTCCTCGCCTCTTGCAGCCATTTCCTCGATAGGCATGCAGGCTTCAAATACATCATGCTCAAAATCCTTTACGGGAGCGCTTTCCGCATTGCAGAGAGCTTCCCAGAAGGCAACGTATTCCTCCTTCGTGTAGAAGGGGCAGTTGAGGTAGTCGGCGCCGCCCTTGTCGTAGCGGGACGCACGGTAAACCTTGTCATAGTCCAGGGAATCGGCGGTAACAATCGGTGCTGCGGCATCAAAGAAGTGCAGATAATCAGACTTCAAGAGCTTTTTGATATCGGCAAAAAGCGCATCGCTGGTCAGCGGGCCGCTGGCTACGATGACAGTGCCTTCCAGGCTTTCCAGGTCGGTCACCTCTTCGTGGATAACGGTAACGAGCGGATTAGCCTTTACTGCTTCGGTTACGGCAGCGGCAAAGCCGTCGCGGTCAACAGCCAGAGCGCCGCCGGCAGGCACCTGATGCTCGTCAGCCTTTTGCATGATGAGGGAGCCTAAACGGCGCATTTCTTCCTTCAGCAGTCCGACAGCGTTTTCAATGTTGCCTGCGCGTAGGGAGTTGCTGCAGACAAGCTCGGCAAAATATGCGGTTTTATGTGCTTCGTCACTTTTTACGGGACGCATTTCGTGCAGGATTACAGGGATACCATGGCGCGTGAGCTGGGTAACGGCTTCGCAGCCTGCCAGGCCCGCACCGATTACGTGTACAGGAGAGATAGTCATTTATTCCTTGCTGCCTTTCTTAGTTGTAATAGTTTTCTTTGCAGTAGTTGCTTTAGTTGCAGTAGCTTTCTTTGCTGCAGTGGTTTTCTTCGCAGCAGTTTTGGTAGCAGTAGTTTTCTTAGCGGTAGTCTTTTTAGACGCCGTAGTTTTCTTGGTTGCGGTTGTTTTAGCTTCCGTAGTCTTTGCTGCAGCTGTTTTGGAAGCATATACCGGTCTTGCCTTGGAGCATTCCGGGTTGCTGCAGAATTTGCGCTTGCTGCCGTTACGTTCCACGTGCTCTACCATCATATGCTTGCATTCCGGACATTCTTCGTTAAGCGGCTTATCCCAAGTGGTGTAATCGCAGTCGGGATATCTTTCGCAGCCATAGAATACCTTGCCGGTCTTGCTTTTGCGTTCAAGAATATCAGCGCCGCACTTAGGACATTTTACGCCAATCGGGTGCAGGATAGGCTTGGTATTGCGGCATTTGGGGAAGTTGGGGCAAGCCAGGAATTTGCCGAAGCGTCCCTCGCGGATAACCATCATGGTACCGTCGTTGCACTTGTCGCAGGGAACGTCGGATACCTCCAGCGGGATTTCAACGATAGGAATTGCCACGCCGGCGTGGTCCAGCTCCTTTTTGAAGGGACCGTAGAATTCGCTGAGGACTTCGTCCTTGGTGTGCTTCTTCTCGGCAACCTCATCCAGCTTTTCCTCCATCTGGGCGGTGAAGCCGATGTTGATGAGTTCCTTGAAATATTCGGTGAGCATATCCACGGTCATAATGCCAAGCTCGGTAACGAGCAGCTTTTTGGCATCCTTAACAACGTAACCGCGGGTGAGCAGTGTAACGATGGTAGGTGCAAAGGTGCTGGGGCGGCCGATGCCCTTCTCCTCCAGCTCCTTGATGAGCGTTGCTTCGGTGAAGTGCGCAGGCGGCTCGGTGAAGTGCTGCTCTGCCGGCAGCAGCTTGTAAAGCAGCAGCTTGCTGCCGGGTTCGACGTAAGGAACCTTGGAGTCCTTTTCTTTATCGTCATATTTGCTGTGCAGCTGCAAGAAGCCCGGGAATTTCAGTACGGAGCCTGTTGCACGCAGCTGGTAGTCGGCAGCATCAATTGTCAGGGTGGTAACGTCATAAACAGCGTCCGTCATCTGACTGGCAACAACGCGGTTCCAGATGAGTGTATACAGCTTCAGCTGGTCGCCGGTGAGGTGTTCCTGCATCTCGGCCGGGGTGCGCATGACGCTGGTCGGACGAATCGCCTCATGCGCGTCCTGCGCATTCTTTTTGGTACTGTAATGGTTGGCCTTGGCCGGGCAGAATTCGCTGCCGAAGTTTTGCTTGATATAGTCGCGGATTTCATCAACGGCTACGTCTGCCAGACGCACGGAGTCGGTTCTCATGTAGGTAATAAGGCCGACGGAGGTTTTGCCCAGCGATACGCCTTCATAAAGCTGCTGTGCGAGCATCATGGTTTTTTTGGCGCTGAAGTTGAGCTTTTTGTTGGCCTCCTGCTGCATGGCAGAGGTAGTAAACGGCGGTACGGGGTGACGCTTGCGTTCTTTTTTTACTGCGTCGCTCACGATGTAATCAGCCTTGGAGAGTGCTTCCTCCGCTGCTCTCGCCTCCTGCTCGTTGTGCAGCTCCAGTTTTTTGCCCTTGTATTTTACTGCTTCCGCTTCAAAGAGCTGGCCCTTGCTGCCTTCACGCAGCTTGGCGCTGAGTGTCCAATATTCTACCGGTACGAAATCCTCGATTTCACGGTCACGGTCGGCAACAATTTTAGTTGCAACGGACTGTACGCGGCCGGCGCTGAGGCCCTTGCGGATTTTACGCCAGAGCAGCGGGCTGAGCTGATAGCCTACGATGCGGTCTAAAATGCGACGTGCCTGCTGTGCATCAACCATATCCATGTCAATGCAGCGCGGATGCTTGATAGCGTCCTTGACAGCGGCAGCGGTAATTTCATGAAATTCGATACGGCAGGCAGATGTAGGGTCAAGGCCCAGAATAAATGCCAGATGCCAGCTGATTGCTTCACCTTCGCGGTCAGGGTCAGTTGCCAGCAAAACTTTGTCGGCTTTTTTGGCTTCAGCCTTCAGGGATTTAATTAAATCGCCCTTGCCGCGGATATTGATATATTTCGGTTCAAATTCGTTTGCATGCTCCTCGTCCGGCAAAAAGGTTACACCCAGGGTGCTTTTCGGCAGGTCGCGCAGATGGCCCATAGAAGCCTTTACAGTATAGTTTTTGCCTAAAAATTTTTCGATAGTCTTGGATTTCGTAGGTGATTCCACGATAACCAGAGTCTTTGCCATTTATGTTCCTCCTACTTTCGGTAGTAACGCTGCGCCTGGTCTGTAGCCACCAGTCCGGCGGCCTGCATGTCAAGCAGCTCCATGCTCACGGCAGCAAAAGCGGCTCCGCTCTGCTCCGTCAGCTTTTCTAAAGAAAGCGCTCCTGCCTGCAAAAGAGCAAGCAGCTTCGCTCCTAATTCTGTTGTGACAGGTGCGGGCGCAGGCTTTGGCTCCTGCGGCGCGCAGTCAAATATACTCGGCTGGGTTATGCGGCGGTTCATAGCCTGCTGCCAGCTTCTTTTATCGTCTAAAATATCCTGTGGCATATCCACCAGCTTGGCACCGGTGCGGATAAGCTCGTGACAGCCAATGCTGCTGCCGTCGAAAATATTCCCCGGTACGCAATATACCTCGCGTCCCTCATCTGCAGCGATATTCGCCGTAATTACAGCGCCGCTGCGCTTGCCTGCCTCTGCAACCAGTACGGCCTGCGACAGACCGACGATGATGCGGTTGCGCGCAGGAAAATTGGCCGCTGCGGGCGGAACTCCCGGCGGATATTCCGTCACCAGTGCGCCATGCTCGGCAATGCGGGCAAACAGCTTGGCGTTTTCGGACGGATAGACAATATCCAGCCCGCAGCCAAGCACTGCCACCGTCGTCCCTCCGGCCTGCAGGCAAGCCTCGTGCGCCGCCGTGTCAATGCCCTTGGCACCGCCGCTGATGATTGGTATGCCCTCGCGCGTCATCGCCTGCGCAAAGCAGGCGGCAGCACGCACACCGTATTCCGTGCAGCGACGTGAGCCGACGATGGCCAAAGCATAATTTGCCTGCGGCAGCTCGCCCTTGACGTAGAGCACCAAAGGCTTGTCGCTCAAGTTCTGCAGGCTCTGCGGATAGGCAGCATCGTTATAGGCCAGTATCTGCACGCCGTTATGACGGCAGAAGTAATCCAGCATTTGCGGCAGACGCGTATCACGGTTGCTGATAAAGTTGTGCACTGCTCGCGGCGTACAAAGCCCTGTTGCCGTGAGTGTGGCGGCACTCGCTTCAAAGACAGCGCGGGCACTGCCCAGAGCGTTAATCAGATCAGGTATTCTGCTGCGTCCCAGACCGGGGACAACAGCGCAGACAGCGGCAAGATATAAGGTATCCATAAGGTCACACTCCTCCTGTAATACATACATTATTATGCAGTCAGAGCGGAACTACATGCCACAGCCTTCATAATATGCGATTTTCTTACATTATAATGATGAAATTCGTATTGGTCAAGTAAATTAATCATATAATGGAAGAAATTGTCAGCAAAATACGGGGAATTTTATTCACGAAAATGCACAAAAATCGGCCTATATACAGCAAAAGGACTCCCTCATACGAAGGAGTCCGAAAATTATTTTTGCAGTCTTTGCATAACGTAATCGACAATCTGCTGTGCTGCCAAAGGATGGGCATGCTCGCTGGAGGCTGCTGCCTCACGCGGGCTTACCGTGCTGTTTTTGATATGCTGCACCAGCTCGTCGGTAGAACGTGCTACCAGAGCGCCGCAATACTGCTGCAGGAAGGCGGCGTTGCCCTCCTCCTGCCCCGGTAGCGGCTTGTAGATTAAAAGGTCCAATCCGCTCGCCAGCACCTCGGCAGAGGTCAGACCGCCGGCCTTGGTAATAATCATATCCGCTCCGGCCATGAGCTGCGGTACGTCCTCACGGAAGCCGTAGATTTCGGCCGTTGCGCCGTATTTGGCTTGCAGCTGTGCTGCCAACGCCTCGTTGTAGCCTGTGACAGCAACAACGCGCAGGTTTTTCAGAGAGGCGCGCTGCAGTGCCGCAATAATCTCTGCCATCGGCAAAAGGCCCTCGCCCCCGCCCATCAAAAGGCAGACGCGTTCGTTTTCGTCCCAGCCGAAGAACTCGCGGCATTTTTGCTTATCATGCTTAATCATAAACTGCTGGCGCACGGGAATTCCCGTAGCCTGAATGTCGGCAGTAGTAGTGAGCTTATCACGCAGCAGCTCGTCGGCGATAAAGTAGGTATCCACGCCGTCGCAAACCCACCAGCGGTGAATTGTAAAGTCGGTCACTACGGCGCCGAGCCAGAGCTTGGGATGCTGCTTTTTGTAATAGCCGATGATGCCTGCGGGTGTAGCGTGCGTGGCGATTACGGCATCGGGCTGTACGCTGCGCAGGTAGCTGCCGCCTAAGCGTGCCAACAGGCGGTTTAAAAGCTCACGCAGCCATAAGGAGCCGCCCTGCTTATTGCCCCAGCTGTAGGCCAGCTTGTAAAGCCAGGGGCAGCATTTTAAAATCCACAGGTAGGTGCCTAAAAAGGCCTTGCCCAGAAACCGCGGGAAGAAGTCGAAGATGTTGCCGTGGATGACCTCAACCTCCGGACGGTCGGTGAAGGCCTGCTCCAATGCTTCGGCTGCCAGCCTGTGTCCGGAGCCTATGGGTGCCGAAAGCAGGAGCACAGTATATTTTTTTCGTATTTCGTGCATATGTATCACCATCTATATTGTATCGGAAATATAGCTAATCGGAATTTTTTTGCGAAAAAGGCTTGCTATCATAGCCTTTATATTGTATCATATTTTTAACTACAATCAATAGTTAATGTTCTCGCAAAGAGTAAAATTCGTGAGAAATTTTTGGGAGGCTCGTCAAATGACTACAAGAAGACCTGTTGAAAGCTTTAGCTTTCCTGTAGAAAAAATTAAAGAAGGTTATTATACTGATGCATATTTTATGCGTTCCGAAGAAATCTTAAACGGTGATAATTATCATCCGCGCGTGCTGATGCAGGTGTTCGCCCGTGACCATGTTGTTGTTTGCGGTACCGACGAGGTCATTGCTCTGATCCGTCAATGCGCTTTCCATCCGGAAACTATCGAAATTCATTCCCTGCGTGACGGCGAAGAGGTTGACGAATGGGAAACCGTTATGACTATCGAAGGCGATTATGCCGACTTTGCGCATCTGGAAACCATCTATCTGGGTATTCTGGCACGCCAGAGCCGCATTGCTACCAATGTTCGCCGCGTAGTGAAGGCTGCCAACGGCAAGCCGGTGCTTTTCTTCCCTGCACGCTATGATATTTACCAGACTCAGGAATCCGACGGCTATGCAGCTTTGGTTGGCGGCATCCACGGCTTTTCTACCGATGCCAACGCACTGGCAGCAGGCGGCAAGGGCCTGGGCACTATCCCCCATGCATTGATTGCTTCCTATAAGGGTGACACTGTTGCTGCTACCGAAGCATTCGATAAATATGTTGATCCGTCTATCGCACGTATCGCACTGGTTGACTTTGACAATGACTGCGTAAATACTTCTTTGGCTGTTGCCCGCAAGTTGGGCAAAAAGCTCGCAGGTGTGCGTCTGGATACCTCCGGCAGCATGGTTGACAAGAGCCTGTGGACTCAAATCGGTACCTTTAAGCCGACCGGTGTTTGCAAGGAGCTTGTTTGCAATGTTCGCCGTGCGCTGGATGCCGAAGGCTTCAACCACGTTAAGATTATCGCTTCCGGCGGCTTTGACGCTGAGCGCGTAGCAGCCTTTGAGGAAATGGGCGTACCGGTTGATACCTATGCAGTAGGTTCTTCCTTCTTCGACGGCAACATCAACTATACTGCGGATATCGTTAAGGTTGACGGCAAGGACTGCGCTAAGGCCGGCCGCAAATACAATCCTAACCCCAAAATGGAGCTTGTGAAATAATTTGCAACAATGAGGTTGCAGTGCGAAAGTGCTGCAGCCTTTTTTGCTATCCTAATGAAGGAAATATGGCTATCAGCAAGAATACTTACTACGGGAAACAAAATGTCCCTTCAGTCAGGAAAAATTACGGCCACTCATTTCGTGTGGAACCAAGACGAAGCGGCGCAAAACTCGCGCGAAGCCAAGAGATTCTGCAATATGAGTTTGCATAGCGCTCAGACATTGCGCCCCTTAGCGGTTCGTGTCAAGCCAATCAGCTACGCTCTGTGAGCTTGCTTCTTGGGACACTATCGCATGCGCGCATAAACCAATCAGCATCGTCCTACGGACTTGCTTCTTGGATGCGCCCGCATGTGGTTCCAGACACTCATTCGCTGTAATTTTTATTCCCTGCACGACATTCCATTTCCCTATTCATAAATCTTAGCTTTGATACACCATGTGATTATCACAATTTCATCTACATACAAAGGAGATTTCACCATGTCATTGAATACAACTCCCGCTGCCGAGCGTATCCACATCGGTATTTTCGGTAAGCGTAACGCCGGCAAGTCTAGCCTTATCAACGCCATCACCAGTCAGGAGCTTGCCATTGTCAGCGAACAAAAGGGCACCACTACCGACCCCGTATATAAGGCTATGGAGCTTTTGCCCCTCGGCCCAGTAATGATTATCGACACCCCCGGCCTTGACGATGAAGGTGAACTGGGCGCGCAACGCATTGCCAAGGCTCAGCAGGTGCTCGGTAAGTGCGACATCGCTCTGCTCGTTGTAGATGCCAGCGTAGGACTCAGCGAAGCGGATAAAGCGCTGTGGCAGCAGCTGCAGGAGAAAAAGCTGCCTTCCATCCTTGTGCTGAACAAGGTAGAGCTTTTGGACGAAATGCGCCAAGCTCTGCTCACTATGGAGGCTATGAAGCTCACCAAACAATGCTTCCTCGTCAGCGCCCTTGCCAACCGCAACATCAACGAGCTGAAGGAGGCTATCGCCGCTTTGCGCCCGCGTGAGGTAGAACGCCAGCTGCTTGGCGATCTGATCAAGCCCTGCGACATCGTAGTGCTCGTAACGCCGATTGACAGCGCCGCCCCCAAGGGCAGGCTCATCCTGCCGCAGCAGCAGGTACTGCGCAACGTGCTCGATAACAAGGGCATAGCCGTAACCGTACAGGAAAGCGAGCTGGCGGAAGCACTGGCACGCCTTGCCTTCCCGCCCAGGCTCGTCGTAACCGACAGTCAGGCCTTCGGCGCAGTCAGCAAAATCGTGCCGCCCACCGTTCCGCTCACCTCCTTCTCCATCCTCATGGCGCGCTACAAGGGCACGCTTAGCTCTGCCGTGGAGGCAGTGCGTGTGCTCGATACATTAAAGGATGGCGATAAGATACTCATCAGCGAGGGCTGCACACACCACCGCCAATGTCAGGACATCGGCACAGTAAAGCTTCCCGGCTGGATTCGCAGCTTCACCAAAGCGGAGCCTGAATTCTGCTTCAGCAGCGGCACGGAATTCCCCGCTGACTTGTCACAGTATAAGCTTGTAGTGCATTGCGGCGGCTGCATGCTCAACGAACGCGAAATGCAAAGCCGCAGCGAGCGTGCTGCAGCGCAGAACGTGCCCATGACCAACTACGGCATTGCCATTGCCTATATGCACGGCATTTTAAAGCGCAGCGTCGCTCCCCTGCCGGATATCGCCAAGCTGCTGGAGTAAAGCAACTGAACAGGAGAAAGTGAGGGTATGAACCATGCACAGCTTTTTATATTATTACCTGATCTTCATCAACTGGACCGCCTTTGTCGTCTACGGTGCGGATAAAGCCTTCGCCAAGCTGCATAGCTGGCGTGTGCCGGAAATAGTGCTGCTGGTTTTGGCAGCGCTCGGCGGCAGCGCAGGCGCATTTATCGCTATGCAGCTTTTCCGCCATAAGACACAGCATTTGAAGTTCATCTTCGGCGTACCGCTCATCTTCTTCCTGCAGGTAGCACTCATCAGCTATTTTTTCTATAAGGGCTGAGCACTCTCTAAAAACCGTACAAACCGTACAAACCGTACAAAACCGTACAACCCCTTGCTGCATGCGGCTTTGGGGCTGTACGGTTTTTGTGTTGCACTTATAACTCCGCAATCTTCGGCGGATACTTTTCTTCAAAAGCTCGCAATACACCAAGCAGTCTTTCGTCCAGATAGCTCATTCCCTGCTCCCGTAGTTTTTGCGGGATGCCGTAGTAGCATTCTGCTACCGCACCGGTGATTGCTGCCAGCGTGTCGCTATCGCCGCCAATCGAAATAGCATTACGGATAGCATCTTCATAGCTTGTCGACTCGAAGAAGGCCATCAATGCCTGCGGTACGGTATTCTGACAGGTTTCGTTGAACATGTAGGAATCGCGGATGCCATCGAGCGTAAAGTCCATAGGATAATAGTGAGCATCAATATAATCCCTGATGGCTTGCATATCTGCGCCCTGCTTAGCCATAAAGGCTGCCACGGCAGTTGCTTCCGCTCCCTTAATGCCCTCCGGATGGTTGTGCGTCACATCTGTAACCATCAGCGAAAGCTGTTTGACCTGCTCCATAGTATTCGCAGCATAGACAACACCGCTCACGCGCATTGCCGAACCGTTGCCATAGCTGTTATAAGGCTGCGGGTCGCCAAAATAAAGCCAGCAGGAAAAGGTTCTGCCATAACCAGCATCAGGATATGCGTCACCAAAGTCACGCATTTTTGCCACAGCCTGCTCGCGCAAATCACTGAAATCAGGCTTGCTCTCCAAAAGCGCCTGGCATAATGCTAAAGACATTACGCTGTCATCTGTAAAAAAGCAGTCATTAGTCAAAAACTCAAAATCCTTCGCTTTATAATTATCCCATTCAAAACGTGAACCGACAATATCGCCGATAATTGCACCCAGCATTGTATACGCCTCCACTCATTTGTTATATGTATATTATAGCATAATTGCTGCGATATTACTTGTTATATACGTATATACGTGTTAAAATTAGTTTGTAAACAGATAAATTCGATAGTCTTTTCAAACTTTTCTTTTATATTTTTATAAGGAGTTGGTCGTATTGGAATACTTGGTTATCAAAAACAATATTACTGAGATAAAATGCGATGCTGTTGTCAATTCAGCTAATCAACATTTAATTAAAGGCTCTGGCATTTGTAAATCAATATATGAAAGTGCCGGGGAAGCAGAATTGGATAAGTATTTAGAATGCGCTGATGGTCTTGTTGAAGGTGAATGTATTGCAACACCAGGATTTAATTTGCCGGCAAAATATATTTTTCATGTTCTCACTCCCAAGTATTATATAAAGAATGATATAAACATAGAAAAATTTAGTCAGTGCTATGCCTCTATTCTACAAGCAGCAGAATACTATCGTTGTGAAACAATAGCCATTCCATGTATTGGCACGGGACATCATGGCTGGCCGTTGGATTTGTCTTCTAACATTGCTGTAGATACTTTATATTGGATTATAAATGCAGACGAATCGCGATTTTCTTTCTTAAAGCAAGTTATTTTTAGTTGTCCCGATTGGCAGCATTACTTAACTTATAAGGGATTAATAAATACAAGGAAACTATAAATATATACTATTGTATCTTTCCGTACATTATCGAACATAAAGGAGGCGCTACATCATGCTCGTTATATATCCCGCAATTATTCATGTTGATGACGACGGCCTGTGGGCGGAATTCCCCGACCTACCGGGCTGCTTTACGCAAGGCGATACGCAGGAGGAGCTGCTGTCCAACGCGGCGGAAGCGATGGAATGCTTTTTGCTGGGACTGCTGGAGAACGGCGAAAAGCTGCCTCAGGCTTCTGCTCCACAAAACATCAAATTGACCGAACCTAATACCTATACTTCCTTGATTCAGTCCAAAATAGACTTGGCAAAGAACACAAAGTCTGTTAAAAAGACACTGACTATCCCTGCGTGGCTCAATAAGCGTGCTCTGGATGCTAATATCAATTTCAGCAGCCTGCTGCAGGACGCTCTTGTAAAAGAATTGAAAATCGTCTAAACCGTACATGTGCAAAGCCTTGCCCTGCCTGCGTTTGTACGGTTTGTACGGTATTGTACGATTTTTGAGGATAGCCAAAATATACGCATATAAAGCTAAAGAAACGCTCTGCCAACCTTATGGTCAGCAGAGCGTTTTATTGTGTCGGTATAAAGCCTTAGCTTATTTGAAGTAGCTTACGCCGGACAGGAAAATCTTCTGATCCTTATCGCCCGCAATATTGCGGAAGAGGCCCGGAGCAAAGCGCTCGCTGTGGCCCATCTTGCCGAGGATACGTCCGTCGGGGCTGGTGATGCCTTCGATAGCATACAGGCTGCCGTTCGGGTTGAACGGAGTGTTCATGGTCGGTACGCCCTGAGCATTTACATACTGGGTAGCAACCTGGCCGTTAGCGAACAGCTCTTTGATAGTGCTTTCCGGAGCGTAGAAGCGGCCTTCGCCGTGGGATACGGCAACAGCATGCTCTTCGCCGGGCTCGCACAGGCTGAACCACGGAGATTTGTTGGAAACAACTCTGGTGGTAACAATCTGGGAAATATGACGGCCGATGTTGTTGAAGGTCAGTGTCGGTGCATCGCTGGTCATGTCGCGGATATCGCCGTACGGAACGAGGCCGAGCTTAATCAATGCCTGGAAGCCGTTGCAGATACCCAGCATCAGGCCATCGCGGTTTTCAAGCAGGTCGCTGATAGCTTCCTTGATGCGCGGGTTGCGGAACATGGTAGCTATGAATTTGCCGCTGCCGTCAGGCTCGTCACCGGCGCTGAAGCCACCGGGGATCATCACGATCTGGGAGTTGTTGATATATTTAACCATTGCTTCTACGGATTCTTCGATAGCAGCAGCGGTAAGGTTGCGCACGATGAAGGTGTTAGCTTCGGCGCCTGCAGCTTCAAAAGCACGGGCGCTGTCGTATTCGCAGTTGTTGCCGGGGAATACGGGGATGAATACGCGCGGTTTGGCGATATTCACCGGAGCGGTCAAAGTCAGCTCGCTCTTGTACAGCGGCATTGCAATGTCAGCAGGCTCCTCTGCCTTCGGAGTGCCGTCCGGGAAGATGCCCAGCAGCGGCTCGCGGTATGCGGCAAAGGCTTTCGCAGCGTCAATCTTGGTGTCATTGATGGTGATGTCTGCTTCGGCAGTAGTGTGGCCGAGCAGCATGTAATCAAGGCCTTCGAACAGCTCTTCCGGTTCAACGCCGGCTGCCAGCTCGAGGACCATGCCGCCGGGCTGCAGAGTGAAGAGGCTGTCGGTATCGTGGAACGGTTTGATGAATTCAAAGCCAAGCTCGTTGCCCAGGCTCATGGTGGTTACCAGTGCAGCTACGCCACCCTCTTTGACTGCGGCAGCAGCAGCAATCTTGCCTGCTTCCATAGCCTTGTTTACAGCGGTCAGGTTTTCCTTCAGCGCTGCAAAATCCAGAACTTCTGCACTGTTGCGCGGGCAGGACAGGAAGATTACCTTGTCGCCTGCTGCCTTGAAGTCGGCAGATACAGCCTTGTTGCCGTCGATTACGCCTACAGCGAAGGAAACGAGTGTCGGCGGAACGGTTTTGTCCATGAAGGTACCGCTCATGCTGTCCTTGCCGCCGATTGCCGGCAGGTCCAGAGCATCAAGTGTGGTGAAAGCGCCCAGCAGTGCGCTGAACGGCTGGCCCCAGCTGTTGGCATCATGCAGCTTGGGGAAGTATTCCTGCAGAGTCAGGCGCAGCTTAGCGGGATCAGCACCCAGAGCTACGGCACGAACTACGGATTCAGTTACAGCATACATTGCGCCGTGGAACGGGCTCCAGCAAGCAACGTTCGGGTTATAGCCGCAGGTCATTACGCTGGCTGCGGTGGTGTTGCCGTGCAGCACAGGAATGCGGCCTACCATGCCCTCGCTCGGAGTGAGCTGGGTTTTGCCGCCGAACGGCATCATTACGGTGCCTCGGCCGATGGTGCTGTCAAAGCGCTCGGACAGGCCCTTTTCGCTGCAGACATTCAGACGGCCGAGGTTAGCCAGCCATGCAGCCTCAAGGTCAGCAGCAGAGGTTACTTCGGCAGGAACCTGCTCGAATACGTTGTCCTCTTTTTCTTCGCTTACTACGATGTTGGTGTGTTGTGCAACACCGTTGGTATCGAGGAAAGCGCGGGACAGGTCAACAATTTTATCGCCACGCCAGAACATAACCAGGCGCGGTTCTTCGGTAACGTCAGCAACAACAGTTGCTTCCAGGTTTTCTTCGTCAGCATATTTGATGAAGGCATCGCGGTCAGCGGCAGCAATAACAACAGCCATACGCTCCTGAGATTCGGAGATAGCAAGCTCGGTGCCGTCCAGGCCTTCGTATTTCTTGGGAACCTTGTCGAGGTCAATAACAAGACCGTCGGTCAGCTCGCCGATAGCAACGGATACACCGCCTGCACCGAAGTCGTTGCAGCGTTTGATCATTGCGGTTACAGCAGGGTTGCGGAACAAACGTTGGATTTTGCGTTCGGTCGGAGGATTGCCCTTCTGTACCTCTGCGCCGCAGCTCATGAGGGAGTCAACGGTGTGCTCCTTAGAGGAACCGGTTGCACCGCCGCAGCCGTCACGGCCGGTTTTGCCGCCCAGCAGCACTACGATATCGCCGGCAGCGGGACGCTCACGGCGAACTGCACTGCGGGGAGCAGCGCCGATTACGCCGCCGATTTCCATACGCTTCGCAACAAATTTATCATGATAGTATTCCTGTACATGGCCGGTTGCCAGACCAATCTGGTTGCCGTAGGAGCTGTAGCCTGCAGCTGCGCCGATGGTAATCTTGCGCTGAGGCAGCTTGCCGGGCAGGGTTTCGCTGATCGGGGTGCGCGGGTCGGCACTGCCGGTTACGCGCATAGCCTGATATACATAGGAACGGCCGGACAGCGGATCGCGGATTGCACCGCCGAGGCAGGTAGCAGCGCCACCGAACGGTTCGATTTCGGTCGGATGGTTATGGGTTTCGTTTTTGAACATTACCAGCCACTCTTCGGTCTTGCCGTCGATTTCGATAGGCACAACGATAGAGCATGCGTTGATTTCTTCGGACTGGTCAAGGTCAGCCAGCTTGCCTTCCTTGCGCAGCTTCTTCATGCCGATAACGGCAATGTCCATCAGGGTTACCGGACGCTCGGTGTCTTCACCGTAAACCTCGTCACGGGCAGCCATGTATTTGTCATAAGCCTCTTGTACAGGCTGGGTAAAGGTGCCGGGAACGATATCTACATCTTCAATCTGCGTCATGAAGGTAGTATGACGGCAGTGGTCGGACCAGTAGGTATCCAGCACACGGATTTCGGTAATAGTCGGCTCGCGGTGCTCTTCGTTGAAGTATTTCTGGCACCACAGCAGGTCGTCCAGGCTCATAGCCAGACCCATAGATTGGCGCAGTGCTTCCGCTTCTTCCTTGGACATGGTCAGGAAACCGGTAACGGATTTAACCTTTTCCGGCTCCTCGCAGGTGCTGATGAGGGTTTCGGGCTTAGCCTGTTCAGCCTCACGTGCTTCAATCGGGTTGATGCAGTAAGCCTTGATTTTTTCAACTTCTTCCGCAGTCAGCTCGCCTTCCAGAACATATACCTTAGCGGCAGCAACCATCGGGCGCTCCTTTTGGGTAATCAGCTGGATACATTGTTCGGCAAAATCCTCGCGCTGGTCATATTGACCGGGCAGCAGCTCTACGGCAAAGGCAGCCTCGCCTGCAGCCAGCGGCAGCTCCTCTTCTACGACATTGTCGACAGGCGGCTCGGACAGCACCAGCTGCTTAGCCATAGCGAATTCCTCATCGCTCAGGCCCATCACGTCATAGCGATTGACAATACGCATACCGGTAAGATTGCTCATACCGAGGTTGTTGCGCAGGTCTGCCAGCAAGCCATGTGCTTCGACAGCAAAGGCATCCTTCTTTTCTACAAAAAGTCTTCTTATGTTACTCATATACACGGCCTCCAATGTAATTTTTTCGAGGTGAATACTTGCTATTTATGTATCTATTTTAACACACTTCGTCGTTTTATCCAATATGGATAGCGATAAATCTAGGCAAATTGGTGAACATTTTTCAGTTTTAGCTAAAAATAATTCGGAAAATCAGCTTTAATGCAAAAATGGCCACCCTGAAAGATGACCATAATTTTATTGAAAAGGAACGTTATTATAACGTTTATTATTTGGCAAACTCTTGGCTTACCTTGGCAATAGCTTCTACCGTAGCGCGGATATCAGGCTGTGCCAGTATGCCGCTGACTATGGCTGCGCCGTCAGCGCCTGCCGCGCGCACCTCGCGGTAATTGTCCGCAGTTACGCCGCCGATGCCGACAACAGGCAGTCCTTTGGCCTTGCAAATCGCCGCCAGTCCGTCCGTACCCAGCTTTTTGACGTCTGCCTTCGTAGCAGTGCCGAAGACAGCGCCGCAGCCAAGGTAATCCGCACCGCTTTGCAGCGCCGCTTTAGCCTCCGCTGGATTGTGCGCCGAAACGCCGATGAGATATTCCTCGCCTAAAATCCTGCGTGCCGTAGCACAGGGAAGATCGTCCTGCCCCAGGTGCACGCCTGCAGCGCCCACCGCCATAGCGATATCAAGGCGGTCGTTGATAATCAGCGGCACCTTAAAGCTGTCGCACAGTGCCTTCAGCTGCAGCGCTTCATTATACATTTCCGCGCTGGATGCTGTCTTGGCGCGGTACTGCACCAGCGTCACACCGCCCTCGAGAGCTTCACGCACGCAGTCAAGCAACTCTCTGCCCTGCAGGCAGCCATCATCCGTAACCAGATAAATACTGTAATTAGGCTGTGCTTTCATCAGGACACCTTTTCCTCCGGCTTCAGGTTAACCAGATTCCACTTCGTAGTTACATGGTAAATGGCGTCAATCAGGCGTACCTTGAACATGCCGGGGCCGTCCTTCTTCTCGAGGAAGTTGGCAGCCAGCTCGGCGCTCTGGCCCATGATTACTACGCCCAGTGCTGCAGCAACGAGCATATCCTTGGTGATAGCAGCGCAGCAGGCAACTAAGGTAGTAGTCATGCAGCCGCTGCCGGTGATATCCTGCAGCAGCGGGTGACCGTTGTTCAGCACAACAGCCTGCTTGCCGTTGCTGATGTTGTCAATCGGGCCGGTGACAGCAAATACGCAGCCGAATTTGGCAGCAGCGTCTTTGGCGGTGCGCAGTGCTTCGCCTTCTTCGGTTCCCTGCTCCATGTTGTCTACGCCACGGCCGCCGGTTGCACCCAATAGCAGCGCCTGACATTCGCTGTGGTTGCCGCGCACGATGTCAATATAGCCTGCGTTCAGCAGCTTCAGCGCGAAGTTCAGGCGTACGGTAGAAGCCATTACGCCCACTGGGTCCAGCACTACGGGGATGCCCTTGGCTTTGGCCGCCTGCGCCGCACGCTCCATAGCAATCTGCTTATTGAAGCTCAGCGTACCGAGATTCAGCACCAGCGCGTCGGCACCGGCAGTAATTTGTACAACCTCCTCCGGCTCGTCAGCCATCACAGGAGAAGCACCTGCTGCCAACGCAGCATCTGCACAGCTTTCCGCCGTAACATAATTAGTAATTTCGTGGATGACAGGTCTTGCCTTACGCAGCTTGTCAACCAGCTCGCCAAAAGTATTTTTTAAGTCCATTAGTCTAAGATACCAGCCTTTCTGTATAAATCAACAAAATGATGCGTCGGTCCGCAGCCGCTGCCCAGTTCGATGCCATGCTCGATGGCTTCGGTAACGTAGGCCTTGGAGGCGCGTACTGCCTCCGGCAGCTCCAGCCCCTTGGCCAGATTTGCCGCCAGACTGCTCGAGAGCGTGCAGCCTGTGCCATGCGTATTCTTCGTAGGGATGCGCTTGCCGGGGAACCATGTTTCCGTGCTGCCGTCAAAGAGTAAATCATCCGCCGTGTTGCTCAAATGACCGCCCTTTACGAGCACAGACTTCGCACCCAGAGCAATAATTTTTTCCGCTACTGCGCGCATCTGCGCCTTTTCCGTAACCTGCATGCCGGTAATCGCCTCTGCTTCCGGCAGGTTGGGCGTAACCAGTGTAGCCAACGGCAGCAGCTCCTTAATCAGCGTTTCGCAGGCCTCCGGTGCCAGCAGCGGATAACCGCTTTTGGAAATCATCACCGGGTCCACCACGATAATGCGCGGCTGATAACGGCGCAGGCAGGCGGCAATCGTACGGATAATCTCCGGCTGCGATACCATGCCTATTTTCACTGCGTCCACACGGATATCGTCAAAAACGGCAGAAATCTGCGCTTCAACGATATCACAGTCAATATTCTGTACTGCGGCAACACCACAGGTGTTTTGTGCCGTAACGGCGGTAATGACGCTCATGCCGAAGGTGCCATGAGCGGCAAAGGTCTTTAAATCGGCCTGAATTCCTGCGCCGCCGCTGGAATCACTGCCGGCAATAGTAAGCAAATTCTTCATCTGCTTTCTGCCTCCTTTAATGCGCACTCAACGCGCGCAGGTATTTTCTTTGTTCTGTCCGGAGTAATCGAACAGGCCATCGTTCTTTTCCTCCAACGCTTTGATAATATGATAGGTATATTCGTTGTAGGGAGTGGGAATCCCCAGCTCCTTGCCCATTGCCATCAGAGCACCGGAGAACATATCAATCTCGGTGTGTCTGCCTGCGTCCAGATCCTGCAGCGTGGAATAGCGCACAGATGGCGGAACGGCACTGCCACGGCCGGAGCTTGCGGGACATTTGCTCATATCAATGCCCTTGGCGGCGGCGATGGCCTCCAGCTCACGGCGCAGACCTTCCTTAATAGCACGCATGTGCTCACTGTCCTGATAGCAGCCAAGACCTGCGCCAATAACAGCCTGCGGCAGATTGTTGCAGACGTTCAGGCGGAACTTGCACCAGATTTCTTCATTAATGCAATCCGTATGGCGGATATGGATATCGGCGCTGCGCATAAGCGCTTCAATCGCCAACACACGCTCACTCTTAAACGGTGCCTGCGCTTCGCCGAAAACAATACCGATAGTTTTCTCCGCATTGAAGCGGACACCGTTGCCCTCGTGACGCGACGCAATCTTAATCAGAGCAGGCAGAATCTGCTTGCTGTCGACAACGCCGGCAATAATCTCCTCGCTGTCCACACCGTTCATCAGGCTCATGACAGTAGTATTGGGGCCTACTGCCTCGCGGATGCTTGCCAACGCGCCGGACAGAGCGCCGTATTTTAAAGCGACAATCAAAAGGTCTACGCCCTTGGCCTCCTGCGGGCTACACACCGGCGGATGGTAGGTAACGTTGTTGATGATGCAGCCCTCGTCACGCAAACGCGCAGCACGGCTGCCTGCGGCGATAATGCCGAATTTGATATCGGGGAGCTTGCTCAGTCCCCAGATTATATAAGAGCCGACGGCTCCTGCTCCCAAAAGAGCGACAGATTTTATCTCCATGCTTATCACTCCTTATCGCTTGCGAATAAGCGCTGCAGGCCGTAGCGGAATTTATTCCGCTGAGGCTATAACGCTCATTGCAGTAAAGCTAATTATACACTATATATTATAGCATATCAGGGCGCATAAAAAAACAGCAGCGAAGTGCAAGGCACGAGCTGCTGTGAAGAACGGGTGAAATTTATAATATTATGGAAGAAGTTTTTATGCGGTTAGCTTGGAGGCAAGCTTTTTATATCTCTCATTCAAGCAACCATTTTATCAGGTTTTTCTTTTGTATTCCATTATAATTAGCTTCGCCAAAAAGCTCGTCAAGTGTCAAAAGATATTTTGGATAATTATCCTGTACGCTTTGTAGCGGTACCAACTCTCTTGCTAATGTATCAGGGTTTAACGTAGTGGCGGATATCTGGTAATATTCTGTCTGGTTGTTTTTAATGGCTACAAAGTCAACCTCACCTTTATCAATATCCCCCACGTATACATCATAACCGCGTCGCATCAGCTCCAGATAGGCAAGATTTTCTATGATATGACCTATATCGCTTTCTTTATTACGTATCAGGATATTGCGCATACCAATATCGACAATATAATATTTAGGCATATTGGTAAGTAGTTGCTTTCCTTTGATGTTAAAGCGCGGAGCTTTATATAAAAACAAAGCATCTACCAACCCCTGCAAATACTTCTCAACAGTCTTGTTGTCTATACTCTTGCCACCGGATTTTAAGGTATTCGCAATTTTGTTTATAGAAACAATATTACCGATATTATCAGCGATAAATTTTGTTACCTTATCTAATGCGTTCACATCAGTAATCTTCAGACGTTTTACTATATCATTGAGAATAATTGTATTATATACATCACGCAGATAATTATAAGCATCACTGTCAAAGCTATTGTAACGTGCCAGAAAAGGAAAGGAACCATAATTCAGGTATAAATTAAACTTTTCCTGTATGCTTACGTCAACATTTTCCGGAGCAAAAGAAGATACAAATTCTTTAAATGACAGCGGCAGCATCTTTAGTTCAACGTATCTGCCGGAAAGAACGGTTGCCAGCTCTCCGGACATAAAATAAGCGTTGGAACCTGTAAGATATATATCGCAATTATCTTTAATGAACAGGCTGTCGACAGCTTTTTGATATTCCGTGCAATGCTGTACCTCATCTAAAAAAATATAGTTTTTGCAGTCCTGCTGCAGGCGGTCATTTATATATTGATACAAAGTATGATAATCCCGTAAGGCTTCAAATTCCATTGCTTCAAGGTTGATGCTGATAATTTGTTTTTCATCTACCCCCTGCTTAAGCAAGTTCTGTTTAAACAGCGTAAACAGGGTTGATTTTCCGCAACGGCGTACACCGGATACTACTTTTATGATTTGTTTATCCTGCCAGCGACATAACCAGTCAAGATATTCTTTTCTTGGAATAAGCTGCATAGTTATCACCTCTTACTTATATTGTAAAGCAAACCTGTTATAAACGCAAGAAAACTTGGAACGCATTCCAAGTTTTCTCTATTTTCCCTAAAAGTTTGGAATGGAATCCAAACTTTAGCATTTTTTATATAAAATTAGGATTTTATTCCTGATTTTGAACATAAAAAAAACGGTATACCTTCGCATGCCGGAAAATAAAAAGCACCCACGTTAGTGAGTGCTCGGTTTTAGTGTTTTACTCCTCATAGTCTTCGTCTTCTTCGTAAGCAGCCTGCTCCCTGCAATCTACGTAATCGGAAACGATAATATTGTTTTTCTTCATGTAGTCAATACCGTGAAAAAAGAACATTTAAAAGAATTACGAACAAGCGCTAGTAACAACAAAGCGACTCGATTAAGAGAGCTTTTTGGTAAAACTTTTTCTCCTGAAAAAGTTTTTGTTTTGCCGCGCTTTACAAAAAGCGCGAACCTTTCTTCCAACTTCTTTCAGTTATGAAAGAAGTTGAATTAACCCAAAGTATCAAAAAACAAAATCCCCCGCAGGAAACCCTGCGAGGGTAAAGCATGCAACTGCTCTATTCACTTCTTCACAGCCAGGCTGCGAATAGAAACATTTACATTATTCACCTTCATGGCCGTCATATACTCAATCTTTTCTTTAATCTTCGCCTGGAACTGCTTGGTAACGGCAAAGAGCTTAACACCGTAATACAGTACAACCTCTACACTGATAACAATACCCTTGCTGTTGTCGCTGCGGCGGCGCACCTTAATCGAGGTGATGCGCTCCACGCCCTCCAGCTTGCGCCCGATAATTTTGATGATATCCTCCAGCGCACTGTCGGAAATCAGCAGTTTGCCGTAAAAGCTGAACGAAGGACGTACGATAGAACGGTCCGCATCCTTCTCCTGCTTGCGCTGGCTGGAAAAAATATTATAGGGCAAATCGGCAAAATAGCCTGTGAAATGAGGCTTCAGCTCAATCGTCGGCACCGGCACGATATGCTTGCCCTCCTGCAGACGCGCATGGCGGGCCTTCTTGATTTCGGCCTTGCTAGCAATTTGGTTGATATACACCGTCTTAACCGGCTTATCCAGCTTCAGCCTGCCGATAATCTTGTTGATCATATTGTCCGAGGTAGCGATAATCAGCAGACGATGAATGTTGTTGGTCGCCAGCGCCTCACGCACCGCCTGCGCGTGTCCTTCGTCAGTGAAGATGGCACGCTTTACGGCCTGTATTCTGTTGTCTTCGTTCTTAGCGGAGGTGCCTGCCAAAATTTTGGTGCCCTTAATCAGCAAGCCGTCGTCAATAATAGCGTCACAACGGTTGTCAAAGGCCACGCCGATGGCATGGTGGCTCTTGCCTGTGCCGCTGGGTCCTACAAAAGCAACTACTTCCATTCTATTACACCCTTAACATCATCATATTGCACCTGCCAGATTCCCAGCTTCGTGGGGAAACGGTCAGGGATTCCGTGAAAGTCACTGCCACCGCTCACCAGCAGTCCACGCTGCTTGGCCAGCGCCAGCCAATGAGCTTGCGCCTGTGCATCCGCGCTGGGGTGCCACACCTCGATGCCGTCAAAAGGTTCTGCAGCAAGCAAGCGCTCTGGCAGAGTTTTATCCACCAGCTCCGAGGGATGTGCCAACACAGCGATACCGCCTGCCTCGTGAATCAGCGCCACTGCCTCCTGCGGAGAAAGCTTGGGCTGCGGCACATACGCCGGTCCGCCGCGGTGCAGCAGTGCGTCGAAAACCTCCTGCACGGTAGCAAAATAGCCCTTGGCGACCAATGCCTTGGCTACATGCGGACGGCCTACTGCCCTGTTCTTGGGGTCGCAGGCCTCTACCTCTACATGGTAGCCTAGTTTTTCCAGCTTTTCCAGCATAGCATATAAACGGTGCTCGCGCGCATGACGCATTTCATCCATTTTATTATGCAGCGCTTCACAGTCCATGGAAACGTGATAACCTAAAATATGCACGGCATCATCCTCGTACTGCGTTCCCAGCTCCACGCCGGTGAGGACGCGGATGCGTCCGCCGTAGCGCTTCGCCGCCTCGAACGCCTCTGCCATACCATTCCACGAATCATGGTCGGTGATGGCGATTACGCTGATGCCTTTAGACACAGCCTCGTCCACCAGCATGGTCGGCGTATAGCGTCCGTCGCTGAAGGTGCTGTGCAAATGTAAATCTACAAGCTGCGCAGCCATTACAGCATACCTGCCAGCTTGATAAGCGTCATAGTGCCAAAGGCAGTACCGCCTTTAACCTTGAAGCCCTCCGTCTTGGTAGCGGTGGAGGTGCCGCCGATATCAAGATGCGCCCACGGGATATCCTTGTCGACGAATTCGCCGATGAACAGGCCGCCGGTGATGCAGCCGCCAGCACGTCCTGCGCTGTTGAGCAGGTCCGCAACGTCGCTCTTGATAGCTTCCTTGCATTCAGGCAAGGAAGGCAGCTGCCAGTAGTTTTCGCCGGCCATGCGGCCTGCCAGCTTAATCTGCTCCACCAGCTCGTCATCATTGCCCACAATACCGCTGGTTTCGTTGCCCAGAGCGATGATTACCGCACCGGTGAGCGTTGCTATATCAATAACCTTTTTGGCACCCATTTGGCAGGCATACCAGACTGCGTCCGCCAGTACCATGCGTCCTTCCGCATCGGTGGAAACAACCTCGATGGTCTTGCCGTTGGCTGCACGCACGATGTCGCCGGGGCGTTGCGCCTTGCCGTCAGGCATATTTTCCGCGCAGGCCAGCACACCGATAACGTTGCATTTCAGGCCTAAACGTGCGATGGCACGCATAGCGCCGAGCACAGCGCCTGCACCCGTCATGTCGTCCTTCATCTCGCCCATGTTATCGTCAGGCTTAATGGAAATACCTCCGCTGTCGAAGGTGATGCCCTTGCCTACAAAGGCTGTATAGGGAGCGTCACCGTTGCCGTTGTAGCGCAAGGCAACGAGGCACGGAGGGTTATGACTGCCCTGACCTACTGCCAGCAGTGCATGCATGCCTCTTGCTTCCATCAGGGTTTCGTCCATAATAGTAATTTCCAGCGGCAGCTCCTGCCCCAGCTTCAAGGCATCATCGGCCATGGTTTGCGGTGTTACCACGTTACCGGGGTTATTCACCAGATCACGTGCATAGCACACTGCTTCCGCAGAGATTTCCGCAGCGTTAATGATTTCCGCCGCCTCCGGCACAGCGCTCAGCACTGTAGCCTCACACAGCGGTGCCTGCTTTGCTTCGCTCTTGAAGCGGTTGAAGGTGTACGCGCCGAGGTACAGGCCTTCGACGAGCGCCTGCAGGTTTTTGCTGCGTTCGGCGTTCAGCAGGATAGGTGCAGCCAGTACGGCCTTTTGCGCCTTAGCTTTGTGCAAAGCGCGGGCAGCAGCGCCGGCAGACTTACGGAAATTGTTCGTCTTGCAGTCCTTGCCCTCGCCACAGCCTGCCAAAAGCAGTGTCAGCAAACCTTCACCTTGCGGCAGCACCAGGGTGGTTACGCTGCCTGCGTCATAAATATCATCGTGCTGTGCGGTGTACGCCATCACTGCCTTGGCTACAACCTCCGGCAGCTCCAGCTTGTCGATAGCTGCCGCACATTCCTTACACAGAAAGAGGACAATACTGTCCACATCATTATAGGCTGCAGCGTTGAACTCCGCTGCGGTACATTGAAATTGGTTTAACATATCTTTAAACTCTCCTATCATTATTTATATTCTATTGCAGTCTGCAATTCGTTAAGCATGGTATTGCCGCTGGAACGCTGCAACGACAAATCGCTCACCAGCACCTTCATCTCACGCATCAGGCGACCCTTGGAAAAATAAGAGCCCAACGCATGAATCGTATACGGTGTCTGATTGATATTGCCGATATACATCAGGCAGTGGCCGTCCATATAAAGCGCTGCACCGGGCATCAGCTTGCTGATAATGGCGGCGCGTTCCTGTGAGCTGCCGCTGAGCTTTTTCTTCGTGCCTGCAGTCAGCTCCTGCTGGTCGGCATTACGCGGCAGCACAATGCCCACAGTGCGGTAAGCATTGAACACCATGCTTGAGCAGTCCACGCTGTTTTTCAAACCGCCCCAGCCATAAGGCTTGCCGTAAAATTTGAAGGCGGAATTAAGCAGATTATTGCTTGTATAGGGCAAATAGCCGTAATGCACGGCAGAGGCAGCCTTCGGCACCAACAGCTTCTGTTTCTGCAGCTGACCTGCTTTAGTGCGCACCGGTGCAATTACAGTATAGGTATCGCTCTGCATACTGTCAACCGGCAGGCGCGCACCCTGCTGATAAAGCACCTGCTCGCCGTCCGTTTTCAGGTTATATTCCGCATCGGTAACAACAAGAAACTTCTGCGGCTTTACAAAGGTGCTCCAGGAATTCTTATCGGTCATGGCTACATTATACTTGCTCACCCAACCGCTGTAATTTACTGCCTGCACGTAGTAAAAATAACCGTTGGCACTGGTGTGCAGCACAGCCACAGGCTCGCCGGGGTCCAGCATAGTTTCCTGCAGCGCGTCAAAATCCCTGTCGCCCGCGTAATAATACAGGCCCTCGCCCGTAGGTAGCGCGCGCACAGCGGTACGGCGCACCGTCACTGCGTATTGCACGCCTACGCTTTTGGGAATAGCGCTGATATTGCTCTGTTTGCGCAGGATATTCTTATAGTTTTCGCTCACCTTATTGCCATGCAGATACAGGTCATCGTCAAGGATGGAATAATCCATAATCCTCGTTTTGAGCGCATCACCGCTCATCGTCGCAGGATAATTTGCCAGGTCAGGCATACTGCGGGAAGCAGCACGCACCTTGGCGTTGAAGGATGCCACACCCTTCGCATCCAGAATAACCGTATCACCGCTCTTGTTCTGCTCCGTCCAGTGCGACGGGTTCACCAGCGGCGGATAATTGGTAATGCCTGCGGCCGAAGCGCCCAAAGGCAGCAGAAGTCCGCAGACAACGGCAGCTGTATATAAAAGCTTTGCTAATCGCAATTTCGTTCCTCCTTCCTGCAGTATTAAGTCTACTGCAAATCACCTAAAATACTTGTAATATTATTATATTCTTTAGGCAGGACAAAAATCCTGCTTTAGTATATGAAAAAAGCTGATGTAAGCATTGGCCTACATCAGCGTAGAAGCGATATTTTATTTCTGCAGATCCTTGGCATTGCCCGGTTTGATTTTGCTTTCAGTGCCTGTGAGCAGGCGATGGATATTTTCCTTGTGGCGCAAAACTACAAAGAAAGCGGCAACCACCGAGAAAATCACATAGGCAGATGGATAACCCAGATACCATGCCAGCGGCGGCGTAAAGATGGCAGCCATAATGGAGCCAAGCGATACATAGCGCGTCAGCAGCACGCACACCAGCCAGATACCGAAGCTTGCTACTGCAACCTTAGGCATCATGAAAATCAACAGGCCCAGTGCGGTCGCAACGCCCTTGCCACCCTTAAAGCCCAGAAAAAGCGAATAATTGTGTCCCAAAAGCGCGCCCAAAGCCGTAACCACATCCAGCAGCGGATTGTGGAAAAAATAACTCATAATACCAACCGCGAGAATACCCTTGAAGGCATCGGCAATCAGCACCAGCACCGCAGTCTTGGGACCGACGGTACGGAAAACGTTCGTCGTGCCGATATTTTTGCTGCCGTAATTACGGATATCAATACCATGAAAGGCCTGCACCAACCATAAGCCGCTGGGAACAGAGCCGCAGACATGACCGAGCACAAAGCCCAGCAGAAAATGTAATATACCCACCTCATTGAACATAACAAATCACCTGACTTTTATTTATTCATCCTCGTTCTTACCACGGATAATCATCTGAATCGGTGTGCCTTCAAAGCCAAAGGCCTCACGCAGTTTGTTCTCCAGATAACGCTGATAGGAGAAATGCATGATTTCCGGTTCGTTGACAAAGATAACAAAGGTTGGCGGTTTGATTTTGACCTGTGTAACATAAAGAATCTTAAGACGTTTGCCCTTTTCAGTCGGCGGCGGATTGATAGCCACAGCGTCCTCGATAACCTGGTTGAGAATACTGGTAGCAATACGCATAGCGTTCTGCTCGGCAACATAGGAGATAACCTCTGGCAGACGGTGAATACGCTGCTTGGTAACGGCAGAAACGAAAACTACCGGCGCATACTGCAGGAAAACAAGCTCCTTGCGCAGAGTTTCGGTATAACGCAGAGTGGAGGAATTGTCCTTCTCGTACAAATCCCACTTGTTTACAACCAGAATAACAGCCTTGCCTGCCTCATGAGCATAGCCGACGATACGTTTATCCTGCTCGGTAACACCCTCGACAGCATCAAAAACCATCAGCACAACGTCACTGCGGTCAACCGCGCGCAGTGAACGCATAACGCTGTATTTTTCAATCGGTTCGTCAACCTTAGCCTTGCGGCGCATACCTGCGGTATCAATGAACAGGTATTTTTGGCCGTTGCGTACTACCGGAGTATCAATCGCATCACGGGTAGTGCCTGCAACATCACTTACAATAGAACGCTCCTCGCCTACCAGTGCGTTGAAAATAGAGGATTTGCCCACGTTAGGACGGCCGATCAGAGCAACCTTGATTTCGTCCTCTTCCTCCAGGTCGCCTGCCATCTTATCGGACGGGAACTTGGCAACAACGGCATCCAGCAAATCGCCCAGGCCCAAATGGTTGGACGCGGAAACAGCAATAGGATCACCGATACCCAGATTATAGAATTCAAAGGTATTCATCTCCTGCTTCGGAGAATCCGCCTTATTGACAGCCAGAACAATCGGCTTCTTGGACTGACGCAGCAGACGGGCAACGTCAGCATCCTCTGTAGTAATGCCTGCGCGCGCATCGCAGACGAACAGAATAACGTCCGCCTCCTTAATCGCAATCTGTGCCTGCTGACGGATAGAAACAGCAATAGCATCGGCATTCATGATTTCGATACCGCCAGTATCAACCATCATAAACTCATGGTCCAGCCATTCGGCGGTAGCATACAGACGGTCGCGGGTAACGCCCGGTGTATCCTCAACAATGGAAATCCTGCTGTTGGCAAAAATATTAAAAAGAGTAGATTTGCCTACGTTCGGACGTCCAACTATAGCAACTATCGGTTTAGCCATAATCAAATCTCCTTCATCATAATAAATTTTTTAGTATGTGTCTATCATAGAAATGTAAAATTTTTTGCATATTTATGGGGATTACCCCCTTCCGCCTCGCTGCGCTCGGCACCTTCCCCGAGGGGAAGGCAAGTCTAATAGCGTTCCTTTAGTGAAGTGGTAAACTTATTTTAGACACAGAGGGGGTATTTTTTGTACAGATAATATATAATGGAATACACCAATATAT